>Ga0307510_10004078_pt1 | contig 17133 bp, 12 predicted proteins | sample 12_EM_MG_FD_207224 | JGI IMG/M metagenome (GOLD analysis project Ga0307510, IMG submission 207224) | Populus trichocarpa ectomycorrhiza microbial communities from riparian zone in the Pacific Northwest, United States - 12_EM | ecosystem: Host-associated > Plants > Roots > Unclassified | place...
GTCTCGATCGGCCGCGAGAAGTACAGCGGCACGGTCTTGAAGCGCAGGTCGCGCGAGACGGACTGGGGTGCCTGGGAGGCGACGTAGAGGCTGATGACGGCCTGCATGATGATCGCGTAGCGGGTGTAGTCGACGGGCAGGTCCTTGGCCTTCGTGGCGACCGCGACGGCCACCATGATGGCCGCGGGCACGCACATGACCACGAACAGCAGCATGGGCAGCACCTTGGACTTCACCGAGCGGCCGAGGCCGTAGGCGCCGCGCAGGGACTGCGAGTAGAGGGAGCGCCGGGCGTAGGCGCGGCCCAGGCGGGGGCCGTCGTAGTTGCGGTAGCCGATGTTGTGGATACGGGTCTGGTCGCCCGGCTGGGGGACCAGGGGCTGGTCAATTGCCATGGCCTACGGCCTCCTTCCGCTCTGCGTCGCTGTCGGTGCCGGTCTCGGTGTCGGTGAAGACCTCGGAGATGTGGTGCCTGCGCTGCTCCATGCGCACCAGGCCGAGGCCGAGGTCCGCGATCACGTCCCGGACCACGTCGTACGTCTCCTCGCCCGAGGCCGTCAGGAGCAGGACGTGGCCCGCGCCCGGCAGGCCGCTGCCGTCGTGGGTGTCCACCCCGCGCGCGTGGAGCGCCTCGCGCACCGCGCGGGTGCCGTCCGGGTGCTCGTCGGTGTCGGTGACCTCGATCGCCAGGGTCGTCGTGGTCTGGGTGAAGTCCGTGGTGGAGCTGGAGCGCAGGAGCTTGCCGCCGTCGACCACGATCACGTGGTCGCAGGTGCGCTCCAGCTCGCCCAGCAGGTGCGAGGTCACCAGCACCGAGATGCCGAAGTCCGTGTAGATGCGGCGGATGAGGCCGAGCATCTCGTCCCGGCCGACCGGGTCGAGGCCGTTGGTCGGCTCGTCCAGGAAGACCAGCTGCGGGTCGTGGACGAGGGCCTGCGCGAGCTTGACGCGCTGCTTCATGCCCGTCGAGTAGCCGCCGATGGGGCGGTAGCGCTCCTCGTACAGGCCGACATGGCGCAGCGTGTCCGCGGTGCGCTCGCGTGCCGCGGTGGGCGGCAGTCCGGACATGCGCGCCATGTGGACGACGAACTCGGTGGCCGAGACGTCGGGCGGCAGACAGTCGTGCTCCGGCATGTACCCGACGCGCTCGCGGATGTCGGCACCCTTGGTGGCGACATCGAGGCCGAGCACTTCGGCTCGGCCCTCGGAGGCGGGGGACAGACCCAGCAGGATCTTGATCAAGGTCGACTTGCCGGCTCCGTTGGCACCGACGAGCCCCGTCACACCGGGGCCGACGTCCACGGAGAGCCGGTCAAGCGCGGTCACCCTTGGGAACCGCTTGCTCAGGCTTTCGGTCGCGATCACAGTCACGTCTACGAAGGTAGTGACGCGGACCACTGCGGTCGTCACCCCGCAGAGCTGTCCTCACGTCAGACTCCAGACGTACGGGCCCGTAGGGGATGCCCCTACTTGAGAGCTACGCGACCGGCCCGCACGGTTATCCACAGGTAGAGATCAAGGCTATTGACGCAGCCTCTAACAACTGTCACATTCACCAGTGTCAAGTTACGAGCACGTACCGCAGTCGGTGTGGACAGGTGGGGCGGTGGCATGACTACGGCGGTGACACGCGAACTCTCCGCGGAACTGCGGGGGTTCAGGGAGGTCCAGCGGCTGGCGTACGAGTGCGCCGAAGCCGTCGCGGCCCGGCTGGAGCCCGGGGTGACCGAGCGGGACGCGGCGCGGATGCAGCGGTCGTGGCTGCGCGCTCGGGGCGTGCAGGACTGGTTCCATCTGCCCTTCGCCTGGTTCGGCGACCGCACGGCGTTCACGAACTTCCGGGTGCCGCTCCAGTTCTTCCCCACGGGCCGCCGCCTTGAGCCAGGGATGCCGTTCATCCTGGACATGGCCCCCGTGTACAAGGGCTTCACGGCCGACATCGGCTATTCGGGCTCCCTGGGCGCCAACCCGGTGCAGGACCGGCTGATGGCCGACCTGGAGGCGCATCGCGCACTGCTCCTGCGCGAGGTGCGCGAGCGGCGCCCGCTGCGCGAGATCTACGAGGACGTGGACCGCCTCATGGTCCGCCAGGGCTACGCCAACCGGCACCGCGCGTATCCCTTCGGCGTGATCGCCCACAAGGTCGACCGGGTCGCCGAACGCCCTTGGTCCCCGCGGCTGTTCGGGTTCGGCACCCAGTCCCTGAAGGGCCTCGCGAGCGACGCGCTGCACGGCCACCGCGACGGCTGGTCCCCGCTCTGGTCGCCGTACCGTTTCTCCGACCATCCCCCGCATCCGGGTCTGTGGGCGGTCGAACCGCATCTCGGATTTCGGGGCACGGGCGCCAAGTTCGAGGAGATCCTGGTCGTCACCGACTCCAAGGACCCCGAACAGAGCGCCTTCTGGCTGGACGACGATCTGCCGCACGTGCGGCGCTGGGCGGAGGACAAGTGACGCTTGAGGGTGCGCGCGAGCGCTGGGTGCGGACGGGCGGAGTCGAGCTGTGCGTGGCCGAGTTGGGGGACCCCTCGCGCCCCACGGTCGTCCTCGTGCACGGCTATCCCGACAGCAAGGAGGTGTGGTCTAAGGTCGCGACCCGGCTCGCGGACCGCTTCCACGTCGTGCTCTACGACGTCCGCGGCCACGGCAGGTCGACGGCCCCGGAGCCGCTGCGGGGCGGGTTCACCCTGGAGAAGCTCACGGACGACTTCCTGGCGGTCGCGGACGCGGTCAGCCCGGACCGGCCGGTGCACCTGGTGGGACACGACTGGGGTTCGGTGCAGTCCTGGGAGTTCGTCACCGTCGAGCGCACAGTGGGCCGTATCGCCTCCTTCACGTCGATGTCCGGGCCGTCCCTCGACCACTTCGGGCACTGGATCAACAAGCGCCTGACCCGGCCCACCCCGCGCCGCGTCGGCCAACTCCTCGGCCAGGGCGCCAAGTCCTGGTACGTGTACCTGCTGCACACGCCCGTGCTGCCCGAACTCGCCTGGCGCGGCCCCCTGGGCAAACGCTGGCCGAAGATCCTGGAGCGCGTCGAGAAGGTGCCGCGCGGCGACTACCCGACCTCGTCACTGCCCCAGGACGCGGCCCACGGCGCCTGGCTGTACCGGGACAACGTCCGGGCCCGGCTGCGCAGGCCACGCCCCGACGCGTACGCGCACGCGCCCGTGCAGCTCATCACGCCCCTGGGGGACGCGTTCCTGTCGGAGCGGCTCTACGACGAACTGGAGCTGTGGGCACCGGGATCGGTGCGCCACACGCTGCCGGCCAAGCACTGGATCCCGCGCACGCGGCCCGATCAACTGGCGTCCTGGATCACGGAGTTCGTGACCACCCATGAGGGCGAGCGCCCCCGGTCGACGCCGGCGACCGGCAAGTACGTCCAGCGGTTCGGCGGGCAGCTCGTGCTGGTCACGGGCGCGGGCAGCGGCATCGGGCGGGCCACGGCGTTCGCGTTCGCCGAGTCCGGCGCGCGCGTGGTGGCCGTCGACCGGGACGCGGAGAGCGCGGCCCGCACCGCCGAACTGGCCCGGCTCATCGGCGCCCCCGAGGCCTGGGCGGAGACGGTCGACGTGTCCGACGAGCAGGCCATGGAGAAGCTCGCCGCGAAGGTCGCCACCGAGTACGGCGTGGTCGACGTCCTGGTGAACAACGCCGGAATCGGACTCTCCGGTTCCTTCTTCGACACCACCCCGGAGGACTGGAAGAAGGTTCTGGACGTCAACCTGTGGGGCGTGATCCACGGCTGCCGCCTCTTCGGGAAACAGATGGCCGAGCGCGGGCAGGGCGGCCACATCGTCAACACCGCGTCGGCGGCGGCGTTCCAGCCCTCCAAGGCACTGCCCGCCTACAGCACCTCCAAGGCCGCCGTGCTGATGCTCAGCGAGTGCCTGCGCGCGGAACTCTCCGGGCAGGGGATCGGCGTCTCGGCGATATGCCCCGGCCTCGTCAACACCAACATCACCTCGACCGCGCACTTCGCCGGGGTCGACGCCGCCGAGGAGAAGCGGCGCCAGAAGAGGTCGGCGCGGCTCTACGGGCTGCGGAACTACCCGCCGGAGAAGGTCGCCGACGCGATCCTGCGGGCGGTCGTCCGCAACGAGGCCGTCGTGCCCGTCACCCCGGAGGCGCGCGGCGCCCATCTGATGTCCCGGTTCGCCCCGCGCGCGTTGCGGGCGATGGCCCGCCTGGAGCCGCCGCTGTGACCTCCGAGAGCGAGCAGCACGCGATCGTCCCGCGCCGGGTCTCCTTCGACTGGTCGCGCACGCCCCTGCACTGGATCCCGGACGAGCCGACCGCCACCCACGTCGTCAACGTGCTGCATCTGCTGCTGCCGGCGGGGGAGCGGTGGTTCGTGAAGGTCTTCAAGGAGGGCCTGCCGCTGGTCAGGGACCCCGAACTCCTCGCGGACGTCAAGGGGTTCATGGGCCAGGAGGCCGCACACAGCGTCCAGCACGCGCACGTGCTGGACCATCTCGCGGCCCAGCGGCTCGACACCGCGGACTTCACCCGGTACGTCGACTTCCTCTTCGAACGGCTGCTCGGCGAACGCCCGCCGCTCGGTGCGCCGGTGCCGGAGCGGGAGTGGCTGCGGTTCCGGCTGGCGGTCGTCGCGGCGATCGAACAGTTCACGGCGGTGCTGGGCGACTGGATCCTGGCCGCCGAGGCCCTCGACCGGGCCGGCGCCGACGAGATCATGCTCGACCTGCTGCGCTGGCACGGCGCGGAGGAGGTCGAACACCGCGCGGTGGCCTTCGACATGTTCCAGCACTGCGGCGGCCACGGCCTCCCCCGCTACGCCCGCCGGGTCGCCGGCATGGCGGTCACGGCACCCGTGATGCTCTCCCTGTGGGCCTGGGGCACGGCCTACCTGATACGCCACGACCCCCAACTCGCGGGCCGCGTCCGCTACTCGCTCACCGAGCACAACAGAGCCGTACGGAAAGGCCTGTTGCCCACCTGGCGATCACTCGGCGCGGCCGTCCCCCGCTATCTGCGGCGCTCCTACCATCCGTCGCGGGAGGGATCGCTGAACCGGGCGGTGGAGTACCTGAGAAGGTCACCGGCGGCACGGGCGGGGGTTGCGTGAGGTCGGGGGCGGGTGCGGGTGCGGGTGCGGGTGCGGGTGACGGGGATACCCGGACGGGTGGGGGCGAGGGGGACTTCCGGGCGGGCGAGGGTGAGGTGAAGGGGGCGGTCGGCTCTGATGACGGGGCTGGGGTCGGTTCTGCGGCTGCGTCTCGTTCGGGGGGCGGGGCGGGGTTCGAGTACGAGACTGTGTCTGGGACTGGGACGGGTTCCGAGTCCGGGACTGGGTCTGGGACCAGTTCCGGGTCAGGGTCCGGGTCAGGGTCCGGGTCAGGGTCAGGGTCAGGGACCGGGTCAGGGACCGGGACCGGGACCGGTTCGGGTGCCACGTCCGATTCCGGGACCGGGTCTGATTCGGCGGCGGCGTCTCGCTCCCGGCCTGCGTCCGGAGCCGCGTCCCGCTCCGGCCCCAACCTCAACTCCGGCCCTGGCCCTGGCTCCCGCTCTGGTCCTAACCCCAACTCCAGTCCCGGCCCTGGCCCCCGCTCCGGTCCTAACCCCAACTCCGGCCCCGGCTCCTGCCCCAGCCCCGGCCCCGGCCCCGGCCCCGGCAAAGTCGCCTACCGCATCGAAGACCTCGCGCATCTCAGCGGGGCCACCGTACGGACGATCCGTGCCTACCAGGACCGCGGCCTGCTCCCCCGCCCCGAGCGGCGCGGGCGGGCCAACGTGTACGCCGATGTCCATCTCGCCCGGCTCCGGCAGATCGCGGACCTTCTCGACCGCGGCTACGGCCTGGCCTCCATCAAGGAGTTGCTGGACGCGTGGGACGCGGGCCGGGGTCTGGGCGGGGTGCTCGGGCTGGCCGCCGAGGTCGACGGGCCGTGGACCGACGAGGAGGCGGTCCGGATCTCGCGCGCCGAGCTGGAGCAGCGCTTCGGCGGCAGCCCGGACGACGCGGCCGTCGCCGAGGCCGTCGAACTCGGTGTACTCGAACCGGTCCCCGGAGACACCGACTCCTTCCTCGTGCCGAGCCCCCAAGAGCTGGCCGTAGCCGTCGAGTTGTACGCCTCCGGGATCCCCCTGCCCGCGATCTCCTCCCACCTGCGGGAGTTGAGGGTCCAGGTCGAGCACATCGCCTCCCGTTTCCTGGAGTTCACCACCGAGCACGTCTTCGCCCGCTACCTCTACGGCTCGCACCGTCCGACGGACGCGGATGCCACGGAGGCGGCCTCTCTCGTACGACGACTGCGACCCCTCGCCCAGCAGACCGTGGACGCCGAACTCGCCCGTGCGATGCGCCTGTTCGCCAACCGGTCGCTGCGCCGGCACCTGGGTGCGGCAGAGCCTTCGCGGTCCGTGTCCTCGTCACGTTCCGTGGCCGTGCCCGAGACGACAATGCAGGCCGTAGAGGCGTTGGTTGGTCCTGCGAAGGCGGCCGAGTTCATCGCGCTTGCGGCCGAACGGGAGCTGCGGGCAAGGGCGTTGGATGTGCTCATGCCAAGGGGTGGGCCCCCAACTGATCTTGACGAACAGGGGTGACATGACAGGGAGTTGTCCACAGAAACGCCAATTCCCCTGTGGATAACTACAGTTGGTTGTGGATCAAACATCGGCCACAAAATAAAATGCGTGACCCACGTCTCTCCCGCCATGCTGAGCGGATGGATGAAAGACGCACCGTGAAGGTGTCGAAGTACCTCTCCAAGCATCTGCGCCACCAACCCGAGCGGATCGGGCTCACCCTCGACGAGGCCGGCTGGGTCGAGATCGACACGCTGATCGCCGCCTGTGCCGCGCACGGGGTCCGGTTCAGCCGTCAGGAACTCGACCACGTGGTGGCCACGAACGACAAGCGCCGCTTCGCGATCGAGGGCACCCGTATCCGCGCAAGCCAGGGCCACAGCATCGAGGTCGACCTCGGACTGCCCCCGGCCCCCCCGCCGCCGTACCTCTTCCACGGCACGGTCGCACGCACCCTGGACGCGATCCGGGCCGAAGGGCTCAGGCCCATGAACCGCCACGCCGTGCACCTCTCCGCCGACCGGGAGACCGCGACCCGCGTGGGTGCCCGCCGCGGGCGGCCGGTCGTGCTCTCCGTGGATGCCGGCGCCATGCAGCGGGACGGTCACGTCTTCCGCGTCAGCGAGAACGGGGTGTGGCTCACGGAGGCGGTACCCGTGCGGTATCTGCGGTTCCCCGCATCCCACTGACCCCGCACGGCCTGAGGAGTACCGCCCCGGTATGGCCTCGGCGGCACCACCCCCGGCATGATCAGTGGTATGGACCACTTCCCGAGCACCGAGGCCGCCGTCACCGCCCTCCGCGCCATCGCGTCCGAGTACGCGCGTGAGATGGAGGTCACCCATGACATCGGCGCCGACCAGACCTCACGCCGTACCTCCGCGGGCTTCGGCGTCACCACCGACCCGGACGGTTCGCTCCCGCACGAGGCCTTCGTCGAGTTCGGCGGACTGCCGCGGGTGAGCGTGCGGCTCTATCCCGACGACGACGCGCTGATCACAGTCGAGGGCATCGACTGCCCCGACATCGCCCGCGACGACGTCCCCGCCTTCCTCCGCTCCGTCTTCGACGGCCACGCCTACGTCAAGGCCCGCCGTTTCCCGCCCAGTTGCCATCTGGTCGTCCCGCTGCCCAGCGACCGGACGCACAAGGAGTGGATCTCGATGATCGTCCTCACTCCGTGGCTCAACAGCCGCATACAGTGACGGTTTCACGTGAAACACGGACGTCGGCATAGCCTGGCAATCATGAGCCTGCGCCTGAGCACCGTGATCCTCCCGTACCGCCGCTGGAACGAGGGGAGCCGCGAGTCCTGGCAGCGCGCGGAGCAGCTCGGCTTCCACACCGGTTTCACCTACGACCACCTGTCCTGGCGCACCTTCCGGGACGGCCCGTGGTTCGGCGCCGTACCGACACTGACCGCCGCCGCTGCCGTCACCGAGCGGATGCGTCTGGGCACCCTCGTCACCTCGCCGAATTTCCGGCACCCGGTGACCCTCGCCAAGGAGCTCATCTCGCTCGACGACGTCTCCGACGGGCGGGTCACCCTGGGCATCGGCGCGGGCGGCACCGGCTTCGACGCCACGGCGCTCGGGCAGGAGCCGTGGACCCCGCGTGAGCGTGCGGACCGGTTCGGGGAGTTCGTTCCGCTGCTGGACCGGCTGCTCACCGAGGACTCGGTGTCGTACAAGGGCGACTTCTACTCCGCGCACGAGGCGCGCAACATCCCGGGCTGTGTACAGCGGCCCCGGCTGCCCTTCGCGGTGGCCGCCACCGGTCCGCGCGGGCTGAAGCTCGCCGCCCGGTACGGACAGGCGTGGGTGACCACCGGCGACCCCAAGCTGTTCGAGAACGGCACCCCTGAGCAGTCGGTTCACGCCCTTCGCGGGCAGGTCGAGAAGCTGGCCGACGCCTGTGCGGCGATCGGCCGGGACACGGCCTCGATCGACAAGATCCTGCTCACCGGCTTCACCCCGGACCGCGGCCGCCCGCTGGAGTCCCTCGACGCCTTCGTCGATTTCGCGGGCCGGCACCAGGAACTGGGCTTCACCGACATCGTGATCCACTGGCCGATCCCGGACTCCGACTTCGCCGCGGACGAGAAGGTCTTCGAGCAGATCGCCATGGAGGCTCCGACGCAGCTCCGCTGAGTCGGCACCACGGCTCGGCGGGGCCCGGGGAGCACAACGTCCCTGGTAGCGGCGGTAACCACTCACCTGTGCGCCCGCCCGCACGATCGTGCGGGCATATGCGGGAGAATGGCCCGGTGACCTCAGCGACTCGACAGCCCGAGACCCCGGCCTCCGCCGTCCCGCCACGACTGATCGCCACCGACCTGGACGGCACCCTGCTGCGCGACGACAAGTCGGTGTCCCCCCGCACGGTGGCCGCCCTGGCGGCGGCCGAGGAGGCGGGTATCGAGGTCTTCTTCGTCACCGGCCGCCCGGCCCGCTGGATGGACGTCGTCAGCGACCACGTCCACGGCCACGGCCTGGCGATCTGCGGCAACGGCGCCGCCGTGGTCGACCTGCACGGCGGCCCCGGCGCCCACCGTTTCGTGAAGGTCCGCGAACTGGCCCGGGAGAACGCCCTCGACGCTGTACGCCTGGTGCGCGAGGCGGCGCCCGGGACGGTGTACGCGATCGAGCAGACCTACGGCTTCTACCAGGAGCCGGCGTATCCGAAGCTGCACCTGGAGATCCCGGACACCCTCGCCCCCGCCGAGAAACTCCTGGCATTGGACGCCCTGGGGGCCGACGAGCCGGTGCTGAAGATCCTCGCGTTCCACACCGAGCTGGACCCGGACGTCTTCCTGAACGTCGCCCGCCTCGCCCTCGGCGACCGCGCGAACGTCACCCGCTCCAGCCCCAGCGCCCTGCTGGAGATCAGCGGGCCCGGCGTCTCCAAGGCCAGCACGCTCGCCCTGTGCTGCGCGGAGCGCGGTATCGCGCCCGAGGAGGTCGTCGCCTTCGGGGACATGCCGAACGACGTCGAGATGCTCACCTGGGCGGGACAGTCGTACGCGATGGGGAACGCGCACCCCGACGTGCTCGCGGCGGCCTCCGGGCGGACCGTCGACAACAACGACGACGGAGTGGCGGTCGTGATCGAGCGGATGCTGGCGGAACGGCGGTGACAGTGGCCGGGTGGTAACGGGCACCATCCAGGAGCACGCCCCTTACGCGACGAGTGCCCTCAGCCGAGGGGGACTCCTCGCTGTGCCAGCCAGGGCACCGGATCGACCGCCGATCCCATGTCCGGGGTGACCCGCACCTCGAAGTGCAGGTGTGGGCCGGTGGAGTTGCCGGTCGTGCCGGACTGGGCGATCCACTGGCCGGTGGTGACGCGGTCCCCCTGGTCGACGGTGACGGCGGCGAGGTGCGCGTACTGCGTGTAGTAGCCGCCCGGATGCTCGATGACGATCTCGATGCCGAAGGCGCCCCCGCAGGACACCCGCACCACCCGGCCCGCCCCGGCCGCCCGCACCGGCGTACCGATGGGCACCGCGAAGTCCTGGCCGGTGTGCCGGTTGGCCCAGCGGGAGCCGCCGCTGCCGAAGCCCGCGGAGAGTTCGACGGGCTCCACCGGCGTAACCCAGGGGTCGGTGACGGGGGTCGGCGGCTGGTCGAGGCGGACGGCGCCCCGGCAGGTGCCCGCCGCGACCGAGGCGTTCGCCTGGCCCTGCAACTGGCCGCGCGCCTCTTCGAGTTTGCGCTGGATGCCCTGCTTCAGGCCGGCGAGTTCGGCGTTCCGCTTCTCCAGGGTCCGCCACTCCGACGCGGCCTTCGCCTCGTCGCCGGCGAGCCGTTCCTCGGCCCGGTGGCTCCTGCCGATCGCGTTGCCGACGGCGAGATCCGCCTGCGAGAAGACGTGCTGATCGCGCATCAGATCCTCGGGGCTGTCCGCGAGGATGATCCGGGCCGCCATCGGGATACCGCCGCCGCTGCGGTACTGGGCGCGGGCGATCCGGCCCAGGTCCTCGTGCAGCCGTGCGATCTCCCGCCGTTCGCGGTCCAGCCGGCCCTCGACCAGCTGGGCCCGGGCCCGTTGCGCGTCGGCCTCCCGCCGCCCCGTCTCGTACCGCTGCGCCGCGACCGCCGCGTCCTGGTACAGCCGTGCCACCTGCGCACTGGCACCGGAGGCGGCCTGGGAGTCGTCGTCGCCGGGGCGGGCCGCCAGGACGGCGAGCGCGCACAGCAGCACCGGAACGAGCAGCGGATGACGGCGAGATGAGCGCATGTCAGCGATCGTGACCCGCGCAGCGGACGAAGGCCCTGTTCAAGTCGTACGCATGGGGGACGCCTTGCTGCGAACGGCTCAGCGGAAGCCGCGGCGGGCAGGTGTCTGACAGGGCCTCAGTGGGAGTCACGGCGGACAGGATCCCGGCAGGGCTCAGCGGGGCGCCTGCCACACCACCGTCGTACCGCCGCCGTCCTCGCCGATGCCCGGCCCGTACCAGCTGTCGCCGCCCAGGGATTCGGCCCGGCGCTTGAGGTTCTGCAAGCCGCTGCGCCGGCCGCCCGCGGGGATGCCGACGCCGTCGTCCGCGACGGTGAGCCGGACGCCGGGCCGGCCGTCCGGCAGGGTCGCGGTCGCGTCGACGACGACCTCGATGCGCGCCGCCTCCGCGTGCCGGAACGCGTTGGAGAGGGCCTCGCGCAGGGCCGCGATGAGGTTCTTGCCGGTGAGGTCGCCGACCGTCGAGTCGACCGCGCCGACGAAACGGTGCCCGGGCTTGAAGCCGAGCGGTACGGCCGCCATGTTGATCTCCCGCAGCACCCGCGTGCGCAGCCCGGAGGGCGCCTCCGCCGGGCCCTGCTGGAGCGCGAAGATCGCGGTGCGGATCTCCTGGATGGTGACGTCGAGTTCGTCGACGGCGTTGCCCACACCCTGCCGCACCTCGGGGACGAGCGACCCTCGCTGGGCGCTCTCCAGCATCATCCCGGTGGCGAACAGCCGTTGGATGACCAGGTCGTGCAGGTCGCGGGCGATCCGGTCGCGGTCCTCGTACACCGCGAGCCGCTCCCGGTCGCGCTGCGCCTCGGCCATCATCAGCGCGAGCGCGGCCTGCGAGGCGAACTGGATCGCGAGGGTGCGCTCGGCCTCGGCGAACGGCCGCTCGCCCGGCGCGCGGGGCGTGACCAGGGCGCCCAGGACGCGCCCTCCGCTCTGTAGGGGCAGCGCCATGATCGGCCCGTACGCGCGCGCGAGGGCGCTGAGCATACGGGGATCGGTGGCCGCGTCCGCCACGAACACGGGCTGTCCGTCGAGGAGTTGGGCGACGATCTCGCTCTCCGGCGGGACGACCCTGCCGAGCTGGTCCGACGGCTGTTCCGAGGACACGGCGACGATCTCCATGCCGCCCTCGTCGGCGGGCAGCAGCACGATCCCGGCCGCCGAACCGGACAGCCGGCGGGCCCGTTCCGCGACGACCTGGAGCGCGTCCTCTGCGTCCCCGCCGGACAACAGGGCGGTCGTGACGGCCACCGACCCGTCGATCCACCGCTCGCGCTGCTTGGCGGCCTCGTACAGCCGGGCGTTACCGATGGCGATACCGGCCTCGGTCGCCAGGACCCGGACCATGCTGACGTCGTAGTCGTTGAAGGGGTCCCCGCCGCGCTTCTCGCCGAGATAGAGATTCCCGAAGACCTCTCCCTGGACGCGGATGGGAACACCGAGAAAGCCGCGTATCCGCGGATGGTGCTCGGGGAAACCCCAGGACCGCGGATCCTCGCTCACATCCACCAGCCGCACCGGCTCCGACTCCCGGATGAGGGCGCCGAGCAGCCCCTTGTGCCCGTCGGGAAACCGCCCGATGCGCCGCGCGGTCCCCGCGTCGACCCCGTGGAAGACGAAGTCGGCGAGCGCGTCGCCGTCCTCGTCGATGACGCCGATCCCCGCGTAGCGGGCGTCCGTCAGCGTGGCCGCCGCCTCGCAGATCCGCTCCAGCGTGGAGTGCAGTTCGAGCCCGCTCCCCACGGACCGCATCGCCTCCAGCAACTGCGGCACGCGGAGGGCCAGTTCGGCCGAGAGTCCCGGGGAGGGGAGCGGGGGACCAGGGCGCGGGGTGGCTGACATACACCGAGCCTAATTAGTCCTCTTTGTCACGGAAAGTCGAGCGAACAGGCGACGAGCCCTCCTAGCCGGCCACCACCAACAACTCCGACTCCGCCTCCCGCTCCGCCATCCCTCGCAACGGCCCTTCCACCGAGGCCAGTCCGGCGTACGGTCCCCGCTGCACCACACGCCCCTCGTCCAGCACGATCACCTCGTCCACGTCCTCCAGGCCCGCGAGCCGGTGCGTGATCAGCAGTGTCGTACGGCCTTCCGTGGCGGCCAGCAGATCGGCGGTGAGCGCGTCGGCGGTCGCCAGGTCCAGGTGTTCGGCGGGCTCGTCGAGCACGAGGACCGGGAAGTCGGCGAGCAGGGCACGCGCGAGCGCCAGCCGCTGCCGTTGTCCGCCGGAGAGTCGCGCCCCGTGCTCACCGACCAGCGTGTCCAGACCCTCGGGCAGCCCGTCGGCCCAGTCGAGCAGCCGGGCCCGCTCCAGCACTGCCCGCAGCTCGTCCTCGGTCGCGTCCTTCTTCGCGAGGAGCAGGTTCTCGCGCACCGAGCTGTCGAAGAGGTGCGCGTCCTGGGCACACAGCCCGACGAGCCGTCGTACGTCGTCGCCGTCCAGGGCGTACGCGTCCACGCCGGCCAGCGTGTACGTGCCGGCGTCCGCGTCGAGGAAGCGCAGCAGCACCTGTGCCAGCGTCGTCTTGCCGGACCCGGAGGTGCCGACGACGGCGACCCGGCGCCCCTTCTCCAACGTCAGGTCGAGCCCGGCGAGCGCGTCCCGGTCCTGCCCGGTGTGCCGGGCGGCCAGTCCCTGCACGACGAGCGGGAAGGGCGTCGCGGGCGCCTGGCGGGGCCGCTCCGGTTCCCGTACGGGTTCGGGCGCGTCCAGCACTTCGTACACGCGCTCGGCGCTCTTGCGGACCCGCTGCCGGTACTGCACGGCGAGGGGCAGTCCGAGGACGGCCTCGAAGGCGGCGAGCGGGGTGAGGACGACGACGGCCGTGAGGACACCGCTAAGGCGTCCCGCGGCGACGGCCTGGGCGGCCACCAGAGCGGTGGCGGCGACGGTCAGGCCGGAGATCAGCGCGGTGAGGCCATCGCCGAGGGCGGTGGCGGTGGCGGCGCGGGAGGCGATCCGGGTGAGGGTGCTGTCGGCCCGCTCGGCCTCGGCGGTACGGGTGGGCAGCGCGCCGGCGACCGTCAACTCGGCGGTACCGGTGAGCAGTTCGGTGACTCGGGTGGCGAGCGCTCCGCGGGCGGGGGCCAGCCGCCGTTCGGCACGGCGGGCCACGGCGCCGGTGACGAGGGGGACGCCGACGCCGGCCGCGAGGAGACCGACCGCGAGGGCGGCCCCGGCCTCGGGCAGCAGCCAGGCCGTGAAACCGACCGTCGCGGCGGAGACGGTGACCGCGACGGCTGCGGGCAGGAGCCAGCGCAGCCAGTAGTCCTGGAGCGCGTCCACGTCCGCGACGAGCCGGGACAGCAGATCGCCGCGACGGGTGTCGCGCAGCCCGGCGGGAGCGAGCCGCTCAAGACGCCGGTAGACGGCGACCCGGGTGTCGGCCAGCATCCGCAGGACCGCGTCGTGCGACACGAGCCGCTCCGCGTAACGGAACACGGCCCGCCCGATACCGAAGGTCCGGGTCGCCGTCACGGCCACCATCAGGTACAGCACGGGCGGCTGCTGCGAGGCCCGCGAGATCAGCCACCCGGAGGTGGCCATGAGCCCAACGGCACTGCCCAGCGCGAGACTTCCGAGCAACAGCGCCAGAGCGAGGCGTCCGCGCCGGGCGCCGGACATGGCACGGACCCGGGCGAGGACACCACCCGCGTGTGCCGCGAGCCGCGTCTCGGGCTCGTCGAGGGCCACGGGATTCACCGGCGTCTCCGACGAGCCCCGGTTCATATCGGTGGCCGCCGGCACGGCCTCCGCGCCCATCGCGGCCACGCCCTCCGTCACCCGCACCACCCGGTCGGCCACCGCCAGCAGGGCCGGGCGGTGCACCACGAGCAGGACCGTCCGCCCGACCGCCAACCGCCGTACCGCTTCCACCACTTCGGCCTCGGTCGCTCCGTCCAGCGCGGCCGTCGGTTCGTCGAGGAGGAGCACAGGCCGGTCGGCGAGGAAGGCCCGGGCGAGCGCGAGCCGCTGCCGCTGCCCGGCCGACAGCCCGGCCCCGTCCTCGCCGAGCACGGTCCCGATGCCCTCGGGCAGCGCGTCCACGAAGTCCAGGGCGCCCGCATCGGCCAGCGCCCGCCGTACGGCGGTGTCGTCGGCGTCGGGGCGGGCGAGCCGTACGTTCTCGGCGATCGTCCCGGCGTACAGCTGCGGGCGTTGCGGCACCCAGGCGATCCGGGACCGCCACCGCTCCAGGTCGACGTCGGTGAGATCGACTCCCCCGACGCGCACCCGGCCCTCAGCGGGCCGGACGAACCCCAACAGGGCGTTCAGCAGAGTGGACTTGCCCGAGCCGCTCGGGCCGACGAGGGCGACCGTCTCTCCGGGTTCCACGGTGAAGGACGTGTCCGACACGGCGTCCGCGGACCGCCCGGGATAGCGGACCGTCACGCCCTCGAAGACCAGGGCGTCCGACGGTACTTCGGTGCTGCCGGAGGCCGGTACTGGTGTCTCCAGTACCGAGAAGATCTCCTCGGCCGCCGAGAGGCCCTCAGCAGCCGCGTGGTACTGCGCGCCCACCTGACGCAGCGGCAGGTACGCCTCGGGGGCCAGGACGAGGACGACCAGACCGATGTAGAGGTCCATGTCGCCGTGGACGAGCCGCATGCCGATCGTCACGGCGACCAGGGCCACGGAGAGCGTGGCGAGCAACTCCAGGGCGAAGGAGGAGACGAACGCGATCCGTAGTGTCCGCATGGTCGCCTGCCGGTACTCGCCGGTGATGCGCCGGATCGAGTCGGCCTGCGCCTTGGCCCGGCCGAACACCTTCAGGGTCGGCAGCCCCGCGACCACGTCCAGGAAGTGCCCGGAGAGCCGGGACAGCAACTGCCACTGCCGGTCCATCCGGGACTGCGTGGCCCAGCCGATCATCACCATGAAGAGCGGGATGAGCGGCAGCGTGCCGACGATGATCGCCGCCGACACCCAGTCCTCGGTGACGATCCGCGCCAGCACCGCCACCGGGACGACCACCGCGAGCCCCAACTGCGGGAGATAGCGCGAGAAGTAGTCGTCGAGGGCATCGACGCCCCGGGTGGCGAGGGCGACCAGCGAACCGGTCCGCTGCCCGCTCAGCCAGCCGGGGCCCAGCTCCACGGAACGCTCCAGCAGCCGTCGCCGTAGCTCCGACTTCACGGCGGCGCTGGCGCGGTGGGCGGCGAGTTCGGTGAGCCAGGAGACCAGGGCGCGGCCGATGGCGACGGCCACCAACAGCAGCAGGGGAGTGCCGAGTTCACCGATGGACATCCGGTGCTGGAAGGCACCCACCACGACTTCGGCGATGAGCATCGCCTGCGCGATGACCAGCACCGCGCCGACGGCGCCCAGACCGACGACCGCCATCAGGAAGAGGCGGGTGGCGCCGGCGTAGCGGAGCAGACGTGGGTCGATCGGTTTCACGTGAAACACACCCTCTTCTCGGGAGGTCCCGGCTTCGCAGCGGTCCCGACTTCTCGGCGGGGCCAAGGGGCATGTTTCATGTGAAACATGCCCCAAGTCGGACCCAATGCTCGGACTAAGAGCGCGGACTCAGTGCGCGGCTTCGGCGATGTGCTGCGTACCGATCCGCTTGCGGAACACCCAGTAGGTCCAGCTCTGGTAGAGCAGCACGATCGGCGTGGCGATCCCCGCGCACCAGGTCATGATCTTCAGGGTGTACGGGCTCGACGAGGCGTTGGTGACCGTGAGGCTCCAGTCCGGGTTGAGCGAGGACGGCATGACGTTCGGGAAGAGCGACAGGAAGAGCATCGCGACGGCCGCCACGATGGTGACGCCGGAGAACGCGAACGACCAGCCCTCACGGCCGAGTTGAATCGCCCCCAGGGCCGCGACGAGTGCGACGACGGCCACGATCAGCGCGACCAGACTCTTGCCGTCACCGCTGTCGACCTGGGTCCAGATCAGGAAGGCCAGCGCCAACAGGGCGGTGACGAGCCCGACTTGAAGGGCCAGCTTCCGCGCCCGCACCCGGATGTCCCCGACCGTCTTGAGTGCCGTGAACACCGCACCGTGGAAGGTGAACAGCGTCAGCGTGACCAGGCCGCCGAGGATGGCGTACGGGTTGAGCAGATCCCAGAAGGTGCCGGCATAGTCGAAGTTCTTGTCGATCTTCACGCCCCGGACGATGTTGCCGAAGGCCACGCCCCACAGGAACGCGGGGAGCAGCGAGGTCCAGAAGATCGCCGTCTCCCAGTTGCGCTGCCAGTTCTCCTCCGGCCGCTTCGCCCGGTACTCGAAGGCGACGCCCCGGACGATCAGGCAGACCAGGATGATCAGCAGGGCGAGGTAGAAGCCGGAGAAGAGGGTGGCGTACCACTCGGGGAAGGCGGCGAAGGTCGCGC
>Ga0307510_10004079_pt1 | contig 17132 bp, 24 predicted proteins | sample 12_EM_MG_FD_207224 | JGI IMG/M metagenome (GOLD analysis project Ga0307510, IMG submission 207224) | Populus trichocarpa ectomycorrhiza microbial communities from riparian zone in the Pacific Northwest, United States - 12_EM | ecosystem: Host-associated > Plants > Roots > Unclassified | place...
TTATGATTGAGAAAGGACACGTCACGATGGTCGCATCAGGCTGGATATCTTCGCGCGCTATGATCGAAAGTCCTGACGAGACTAACGACAGTTATTAGTACGCGAGGAGTAAGCAGCGCGTAAGTACACTTCCAACTCCTGCGAGTGGCAAACACCGCGCGTACTCGCCTGATGCGTACCGCACTCCTGAATGAAACCTCCCGCCGTGAGACGCGAACCATTCTTTGAAAAGCGCTGCGTTAGGGGGCTCAGTGACAATGGATGTTGAAGCCATACAGCATGCTATCGGATTGGGTCGCACCTGCATTTCCTTTTCTTATTCTTTCGTACTTTTTCATACTTCTTTGTACTTTTGGGCAAAATTTTGCTCAAAAGTACAAAAAAAGCTATGCTTTGCGAGCTGACCAAAAAAGTAGACCACCTGAAAAAACGTATCTTGCCTCAAAAAGTACGTGTTATTAAAGGCACATCGATCGGTTAGGGCAGTACCGTAAGGACAGTCCATTTCAAATTCAACTTCACTAAGATTGCACGCAAAAAGTTGGGTACAATTTAAAAAAGTATAGAAAAGTAAGAGGGATACTTTTTCCAAGGCAGAAAATACTTTCTGAAAATCTACACTTTTTTTCTAGCAAAAAAATATACGCCTTTTCCTTATGTTGACAAGCGCCCGGGCTCAGTTGACACGGTCCCGAGGCCACACCTCGGCCCATCCTCAGAACCTGGACCACTCCATCACATCTTTCAAGTGACCTCCGCTGGAACAATCTAACTCAATCAGTACCCTCAGTCCCCTTTTCATCACTCGGCGGGGCGGCGAGTCTTTTGATTTTCGCTACCCGAGTCGCCTCGACATCCCGGCACATGCTTGCACGCCCATATCACATACGCAAGCCGGAAAGCCTTTCCGGGTGTTATCGAGCTCATCTCCGCTGCGCTTCGGCGGTTGGAATTGTTCTATCCGATAGGGCATCCCGTGATATGTCTGCGATCTTACACATGTCATCCCTCACCCACAAAAATGCTGGACATCCCATGTTTGCTTTTACCCTTTTATGTATGTATTACCTTCAGTTCATGCTGTTGACCGATCGCTTCATGTTGTGAGCGTGTTTTAGATAGCGCAAGGATGTAATAGAAAAACACGAGTTTGAGACACACCAAGCCGATCACTGAACGGCGAAACTGTTGCTGTTCTTCATGCAGGGTAGTAATCGAAAATTTTCCGGAATTATCATTAATCCTCACGTTATTCTCAAAAAACCCGGGGTCACGCGCCCTAGTAAAGCGCTCCGTCTCCATTACAGTAGTCCACGTTTCCCTTCGCAGGGTCCCTTGTCCGCTAGGGGTTAATCAAAAAAAGAGGGGGGAGGGTCGAGACGTTCGAACTTCGAAGTGAGTCACAAGAAAATAACTTCACAGCTTACATGGAGAAAGGGTGTGAGACGCCAGAGGCACCAAACGTGGTTGAGGAGAGTACGAAGATCATGACTATGACTAGCGCAACCACCGAGGGCGCGCCGGAAAATATAGTTGTATTTCCGGTGCCATCCAGGGTGGGCACCTGCGCAGCCAGAACTGCGACGCGAGTTCGACGAGAATTTTCGAGGTCATGAGGGAATTCACGCTGGAGGCCTTGGCTGCGCATTAGCTACAAACCTCCAAGGGGTTAGTGGCGAAGACTCACCATCGCGTCGGAGTATTGGTAAATGATAGGTAGCACGACATTATCTTTACCGATCCTAACGGGACCAATGTATGGCCAACGCTATGTCTAAAAAACGCGTCAGAAGTTTGCACGATACGCAGTGCGTATTTTAATGTGTTTTTGTACTTACCTTACAGATGAGCCAATGCATAAATGTCGCCCCAAATCTGATGAAGACGCCGATGGGGACGACGAAGTAAGGCCCAGACAGACCGTACAGTTGCTTTGTGGGTGACGAAGTAATAGCGTGAACGTTGGTTGACTGCACAGTTTTCTCGCTCCAGACGCTATACCTACTCGTCGGGTTGAGTAGAATTTTTCGCTGTACTCCTGTAATGGAGACCACGACAACCACGTCATCAGCAGTTCATCAGCTCTGGAACGCTGGGAAACTGCACTGAGGTGCACACCACAGTTGACAATGACCCCTGGGGGTGGATAGAATTTAGCTCCCAAAATCCAACACCGTCACAGTAGTCCCGGGAACTTACCAATAATTGTTCCCCAACTTGAGTTAAACATAGCACATGGGGGAATCTTTCCAGGACACAATCAACATCTCGGGCAACTGTTCGCCCAAGCGAGGACATATTTTCAGGTGCTGTCCTGATTTCATTTCGCTAGCCAGACGACTTGAAGCACCTACGACACCATAGCTCCAATGTCGAACGGGGAAGAGCTATGCAACTATAAAAGAATACATGGGGGAAGGAATCAAGATACCCACATAATGACTCGCGACGAGCCTTCATGGATTGAAGAACCCACCAATCATCTTCCTGGTAGATAGTGATGCCATTGCACGTGAGCGCAATTAGGAGCGTTGAGAATGGGGTGATGGTCGCACCAGTGATGATGAGAGCGACGATGTATGACCAATCGGGCAACGTCGTCTCGCTCTCCAGTACGCTGATCAGACCTACATAGAAAAAAAATATGCGTCAGCCGTGCGCGCTGGACAGTGGCGTCTTACGCACTCATCGGCAAAGGACGCCAGGACCAACAAAGTTACGTGGAAGAGAGAAACTTGAGAGTCATAATAAAGCTGAAAACAGCACATTGCATCACAAGTTAAACGGAACTTGGGACATAACACTTACTCGCTGCACAGCAAAATTGAGGCGGATATGCTGCCATATGGAGCACTCGAGGCAATGACGTGCTGGAAATTCAGTCACGAAGGGTTAGTAACATGCTCGTAGGAATTAACACAAAGGACATGTCTCCTTGAGCTTGAATTTGCTAGGGTTGATGAAGTGGAGAGTGAGACCAAGCCACTCGAATCGCGTGCGCTCTACAAGACGACACTTTGGCACAAACATTGCCCAGAAAACTCCAAATGAGTAAATTACCAGTAGGACACTGTTGAGATCTTTGCCTGTACAGGCTTGAAGGTGTATATCTAGAAGCGAATGTTCGAGTGCCTGCATCGAGATCGTCTGGTAGTGTACAACATACCTGAGACAAGGTGGCCCCAGCCCACCAATCACGGTGCCCAAGACGACAGAGCGGAACGTGAAAGGAGGGTCTTCATCGTCACTGATGTCGACAAGGTACTTGGAAACGTCTCTTCCGCTGGTAATAACTGCCTCCCCATTTAGGTAGAGCGGCTTCGTCGTCGAAAGAGGAATGGCCAAAATCAAGAGAGTGCCCTTCTCACCGCTCGAAGTATCGACATGTGCTGTTTTTTCATTGAATGCGGGCTCCGCATACAATGGAGGTTAGGCGGGCAATTCTCTGAGTTTAGCCATCGACAAGGCAGTAAGTCTGTTTGTACCAGCCTGATTTTTGTTTCTCTATTGCGAAGTCGATGTGCGACCATGTGGACCATACATTCTTAGCACACGGTACGGCAGCCAACGATAGGCTACAAGAGCCGGAGGCTAGACCGTGTCTGCGCGGCCGTTTCAAAAGAATGAGATCCGAGGACATAGCTAATCAATAACGTAGATCAAGCCGAGCATCTCTGGACATTATGTGGATCACAGACGTCGCTTGTACTCGTTTGGCCACATTCACGGACTTTGAGACCCGGTTAAGCGAACGGCATAGGTGGTAGTAAATGCCAAGACCATATCGATCACGGGCAGCCCGTTAATTGCCGTGCGGTTCTTGGCGCCAGGAGAAGATGCTGGTGTTTGTGCGGCATCCTTCGAGATGTTGATGTTACTGCTGCCGTCGCTTGGCCTTTGAATCGATAGCTAATTCAGAAAATGATAGAGTTTGTAAAATCACTATGCCTCTCCTCCTGGGTATCCGGCCATCTCCTAGCCTAGTGACCGAAAGGCTAGGCTTCGCCAAAAATTTTGGGGTCTGCTGTGTTTACAAGTAGCAACCTGGCGCCATTCCCAAGGAGATGTATGCGAGGAAGATGGCTACCTGCCAACTTGCAGGCTCTAGACACATTATTCTGTGCTTCTATGATGCAGAATCCACGCATCATGCCGCATTCGTAAAGGATGGATACCGGGGGAAGACGGTGGACGGGGGAATAACTTGAAACTTGAACTGAATGTCGTCGAAATTTTGATCACGAGGTCACGAGACTCATCGTATCCCACGTGATGTTCGGGGAACACACGCACGACGCGCGACTGCCAGTGGCCGTGACTCACTCACTGGCTCCCTTCCCGTCGGCCTGAAATGCCAGTCGCTTTATGGCCTTCAGTAGAAGCCTTGTTAGTCATCGACAGATTACAAGCTCGTAACGTTGGCACTATCGTTAAGCACGGTAGGCGGAAGTATCAGTACTAGTAGCGACGGACATACCAAGGCGCTGCCGCGCTCAGGCTGCAGCCTGCAGGGCTCAGTGGCAATGGGTATTGAAAGTCATAGTACTGTACTTTCTGATTTTGAAAAGTTCCTGGAGCATGATGCCATCCCCGTATGTGTTCTATCCCACTCGACCCTCGACCTTCCATCCGGCCCACTCCGGGCCATCGCTCTTCAACTGCCCACCACAAAGCAATCTCCGTCCGTCAATCCAGCTCGATCATGAGTCCCCTAGTTTTCTCTCATCAATCGACAGCAAGCCGTTTGATTTCGCTATCTGAGGCGCCTTTTGACGTCCATACGGCACATGCCCGCATGCCATAGGCAAGCTGGACGCACTTCCCGACTATCATCAAACTCATCTCCCCCCCCCCGAATTGGTATTACGAGCATGTGCTATGCTATGTGATCCCTTTTTGGCATAAGTACTCGGCATTCCATACCCGCTGTGTTTGTTGTTTGATATGTTTGACCCCTTAGTGGTCATTATTGCGCATGCCTCATTAATCGGTCACTTTATGTTTCGGGTATAAGCTAAACATTGCGTGAGGATAGCGCAAGAATGTAATAATAAAAACACGAGTTTGTGAATTTCCAGATAGAACAACGACGCCTTCATGCAGAAAGATGAACTCGTTGCAGTCTTCATACACAGTAGTCATCAAATTAAACCCCCCGTCCCGAAGTACCGTGACCATTAATCTTCATGTCACTCGTGAAACTCGTGGACACGGGCCCCTAGTCAAGCGCTCCGTTTCCGTTGCAGTAATCCACGTTTCCCTTGGCAGGGTTTCCTGCCCACTAGGGGGAAAGGGGGAGAGGGTTAACGGGTCAGGTGTCGGTCACGAGGAAGAGCACTTGACTGCTTACGGTGGGGAACGGTCGCGAAACGCCCGAGGCACCGAACACGGCGAAGGACAGCACGAAGATCATGACTTGAGCACCGCCATCGAGGGCGCCGCCCAAGATATAATTGTATTTCCGGTACCATCCCGGGTGGTACCGACGCAACCAGAACTGCGACGCCAGTCCGACGAGAATGCTCGAGGTCAGGGAGGAGTTCACCCCGGCAGACTTGAGTGAGGGTGAGTTACGAAATTTCAAGAGGTTTGGTGATGATGACTTGCCAACCATGCAGAGAACTGGTAGATAATAGGTAGAATGACATTGTCTGTCTTGACGGGACCGATGTAGGGCCAACGCTAAGAGTAAAGAAAGCGCATCAGACCTTCCCACGATATGCCTGGCGTCCCGTGTCGTTGCCAACTTACCTTGCAGATGAGCCAATGCACAAACGTCGCTCCAAACCCGATGACGATGCCCATGGGGATGATGAAGTAAGGCCCCGAGGGACCATACAGTTGGTTGGCGAGTGACCAAGTGATGGCGTTACTATTGAGTGACTGTACAATCTGCCCACTCCAGACATTATTCCCAGTAGGCTTGAGTAGGAGTTCTCGTTGTGCTCCGGTAATGGAGACCATGACAACTAGGTTATGCGAACTTCGTTAGTCCTGGGTCACTTGGCGAGTTAATCGAGATATTTGCCATAGTTGACGATAGCCCCTGACGATGGATATCTTTGAGCGCCATAAATCCGATCCGAAAATGTTTCGGAACTTACCAATAATCGTTCCCCAGATTTGGGTTATAAACATGGCACGTGGAGGAATCTTTCCAGGACGCAATGAACATCCAGGGCGACTACTTCCGCAAGTGAAGACATACTTTGAGGTACTGTCCTAATTTAAGGTCGCTAGCTAGCCCGATTGAAGTCCCTATAACGTCATGGCTCCACATGGCAAACTGGGAAAGGCATGCGTCCATATAAGAGGGTATGGGAGGAGGGAATCAACCCACATAGAGATTTGCAATAGGCCTTCCTGGATTGATGGAGCCAGCAATCATCTTGAAAATCTGGTTGGTGCCGATGCCAGTGCCCATACGCGCAAATAGGAGCGTCGAGAACGGGGCGACGATCGCACCCGAAATGAGGGCAACGATGTACGACCAAACGGGCAACGTCGTCTCGCCCTTGAGAACGCTGATAAGACCTACGTAGGACCCGAAAAAAGACGTCAGACGTGCGTGTCAGATAGTGGCGTCTCATGCGCTCACCGGCGAAGAACGCCAGAACCAATAAAGTTATGTACCACCACCAAGGCGCCTCTTCATACTTCTGCATGGCAACCCAATGTGGATCCGGCTGCGTCTTTTCGCGCGCGTGTTTGAATGATGAGATGACGTATGGTCCCCAGAAGAAGATACAATGTGCGACAAGGCCACCGATGGCAAGTGAACTCATCAGTCCCGACCAAGCATTAGATCCGGTCAATGCGGGAAGGCCGACTTTGTCAAGAGCGGTCTGATTCAACTGGAAGTTGGGCCCAGTGAAGACGGCTGCTTGGTGGTAGATGGAACCGTTGGAGGAAAAGAGCGACGTCGAGAGCATGGGAAACGACTTTGACTGGGAAGAAGGAAATGGGTTACGTTGGTGCCATCAGACAAGAATAATGATACAATTACATTCCACGTGTTGGAGTAGTAGATGGCGGCGATGGCAATATAGCAGAAGAAATATCCCACCCAGGAATTGGCCTGCTGGACTAATGGAAGGCTCATGTATCTGTTGACAGACTAGGATCAAGACGCATAGAGATGCTACAAGTGCATGAGACTGACGCGGATCCAATGTATTGCCAATCAAAGCTCAGGCTGAACAACCCTAGGCCCTCATTACCGCCTGCGCCTCCGAAGATATTAGTGAAGGTGTCCTGGACACTAGGAGATGCATGTTGCGATGCCAGACAAAAGATGCTGAAGCCGTTGAGAAGCGGGAAGATGTAAGATGGAACAATTTCATAAATGAACATGACAACAAGGGCAGCCCAGAAGAGTCGCATTCGTTTGTGGTTCGCAGTAGTGTCAAAGTGGAGCGCTGGCGCCCAGATGTCAGCTATCGACAGACATTGATGATTGGACTCGCTTACATTGAAAAATGGAAACAGTAGGTAGATTCTATGATGTGATTGAGCTTTACGCAGTTGAGGCGTGAAGACAGCATGCGACACACCTGCCAATAGACCATCTCACTTGGATACACAGTGAGAGGCCGGAGGAGACCGACGATGCCGTAACCGAATACAGTAGTTGAGAACGTTGCAAGCACGGCGGTAGTTGCGCGAACTTTTGTGTCGTAGTAAAGCTAGAAAAGGGAGGTACATTGTATCGTGAGTCGTTCGATAAGTCAGGACACAACACTTACTCGCTGCACAGCAAAATTGAGGACGGACGTGCTGCCATATGAAGCACTCGAAGCAATTATACAGGCAATGACGTGCTGGAGATTCGGCCACGAAACATTGGTGACATGCTCTTGGGAATTGATACAAAAGACGCACCTCCTTGATTTTGAATTTCCCAGGATTGATCAAGTGGATAGTAGGACCAAGCCACTCGAATCGCGTCCCCTCTACCACATGACGCTTTGGCAAAAAGGTTTCCCAGAAAACTCCAAATGTGTAAATGACCAGGAGTAAAAATACTGTAGAGATCGATTCTTGAACAGGCTTGAAGGAGTATATCTACAAGCGAGCGTTTGAAAGCCTGCATCGAGTTTGTCTGATACAGCACAGCATACCTGATACAAGGCAGCCCCTAGCCCACCTATCACGGTACCCAAGACGACAGAACGGAGCGTGAAAGGAGGGTCCTTGTCATCTCTGAGGTCGATGAGGTACTTGGAAACGTCTCTTCCGCTGGTGATAACCGGCTCCCCATTGACATAGAGCGGCTTTTCATTCGCATCCTCGTGGTCATAATATTTGTCCAGATCAAGGGTAGCCTCCTTCTCATCGCTCGGCGTAACCGAGTATGATGCCTTCTCATCGAACGCAGGTTCCGTGGACGAGGAAGGCTGGGCGGGTAAAGTATTCTGAGGTTCATCCATCGACAAGGCAAAAAGCTTCAGCACGATAACTGGGCGAGATGGTATCGACGAACGACGTTGGGTTGTCTCAGAGCGACCAAGAGGTTATAAGAGCCGTTGGTACCAGTCTGCTTTTTCTTGCCCTCTTTTTGTTTGCGAAGCCGATGCTCGCTGTTTGCGCATGATACGGCAATGACGACGGCTAGAACCGGAGAGCAGCAGTCCGCGTCTCCCCGGTCATTTCGAAAACGAGTGAGATCCGAGGACGTAGTTGACCCACGAGGTGAGCCAAGACAATACCCGTCTCTGGGCACTACGTGGATCGCAGACGTCGCTGATACCCGTTTGGCCACGTTCACAAACACAAACAACTTTGGGACATTCTCTCACTCTTTCGAGAGCGACCGGTTTGAGCAAACGTCACGGAGAGTCGTGAATGTCAAGAGCATTTCTGTTTGCGAGGGGCACGTCAACGCATTGTCCACGCACGTGCAGGGTGTGGCGCCGGGGGAGGAGGTTACCGGTGTTAGCACGGCGGTCTTCAAACTGTTTGACGTGCGCTGCTGCGATCGCTTGGCCCATTGACCGACTGGCCCATTCGATCCAAAAGGGAAAAAGGAACTGTGTTCAACCGAATCGTTATACTGTACCACTTCTCCCCAAGAGGGCCGGGCATTCTTAGCCTCGCGATCGAACGTCGGCTACGGCTTTGCCAGATATTTCTTGCCGGTTTCTGCCACGTATCGTCGTTGCACGTAATTCTCCACCATTCTCAAAGACATGAAGCGAGAAAAGACGGCCACTTGCCCGTCCTTGCGGTCTTGAGAAGATTTTATGCACCATTCTTTACTTCTATCATTTCTATGCTGCGACATTCGCGCGTTATGCCTCATCAGAGAGAATGGAGGCTCGGGAAGGAATAACGCGCGGTGACTAGAATGGAAAGGAAGCCCCACTGGTCACTGTCAGGTTCAAAGCCAGCTGGCTTGGAAGTTTGCAACACTGGTGCTTGCAGTGAACCCAGGATGGCGCGGTGATAGCGACGAGATACACGTACCACCCGGCTGATTAACAACATAAGACTTGATCTCTGCCCACATCCATGTCATCGCTGGAAGTTTCGACTCAGAATGAATGTTTCATACTGTGAGCGACGAGCAATTTGAGAAGACCTTGGAGATACAAGGAAGTCCGAGTCCTTCTTTTGGGGCTTCAGGCTACAAGCAATAAACTCGGCCCTATGGGTTGGGGATAGTTTCTCCATTCAGGTGATGAAGAGATGTGGATGGCAGTAGATATCAGGGTGCATGAACTTGAAATTTGGCGTTGAACGTTGAACCCGAGTCACCGCACCGTGTCAGAGCGGACCCCAGGGGCATGATGACTTTTGGGCTTTGGCACGACCGCGTGTCTTTGTAACTTGCGACTAACCTCCTACAACCACCGTTCACCATCGCGTCGGCCCAATGCTCATCAAAGTAAAGGTATGCATCTAACGAAATCCTCATGTTCCTTCCTCTCACTTTTGCCGCCCAACAGACCCTGACAGGCAAAGAGGCAAGTTCCCCTCATCCCGTATCATCTTCCATACGCTGAGCAAAGCCACCTTCCCAGATCGAGCTTGACATCAATCTCGATGACAAGGTGAGAGAGGACGGCATGTCGCGCACACATCATCGCCGTTTCGAAAGGCCTGGCCCCCCCACTCATTTTGGTTCGCTGCAGATCACCCGGATCAAGGAGAAAGTCGAGGAGCAGTCTGGCGTCCCGCCTCCACAACAGCGTCTCATCTTTGCTGGCCGGCAGATGTATGTTGATCATCACGGAATCGTTCGCTTTTTCCTCTTCTTTGACCTCCCCTTTCCCCCCGCTTGCGCGTACCACAGGCCAGACGAAAAGACCGCACGCGAATTCAACATCACAGCTGGCGCCGTCCTCCACCTCGTCCTTGCCCTCCGCGGCGGCAGTTGATCGTTGATCCCCCAGTTCCGCATCTAAACTTCCAGTCATCGGTAATACATGCAAGGGATGGGTAGGAGAGAGAGGGGTTTGACTAGTCGGGCATGCGGACAATGCCACATCGTACGTCGGATTAGATCGTCTGTAATCGCTTCAACAGTTTTGTCCTACACTTTTTCATTTTCATAACCTTGTCTGCCCGTATCCACCTGACGATCCTCCCCACCGTCCGAGTCGGTGTCACCGCCCACGATTTCCGCTCCAGGCAAGAGCCATCGAAAGGTGACGCTGACCCTGACGCCCCTTTCCTGCCACTGCCACTCGTCCCTGCCCGCAACGTCCTCGACCTTGTCTCTCATGCGAGGAACGATCCCATGCGTCCACTCATACCGTGCATCCCCCGTGAGCACCAGCACACTCCGCGGTGGCAACCAAACCTCGTGATGACCTCCATCTTCACCACCCGCTCCATCCCCTTCAACGTCCCGTGTCCCCCGCGGCATTTGCGCCCGCGCAAACCGCATCGAGGTACCACTACCGAGACTCACTCCCACGATCCCATCGCCGAAGCGATTCAGGAGATCCACGTGTGGCGAGATGCCCTCGCCCGGGTGGTAAAGATTAACGATCGCTTGGCGCGCACGAGGCACGCGATCGTTCGGCGGGGGGAACAACATTGCGTGCGTCTCGCACGGCAGCGTCGAATGCCTCAGGAGGAGCTCGGACGTGGCGGCGAGTAGCGCGTTCAGGAAAGGCGGGAATGCCGTCGACTCGCCACCGTCGCAGCCTGCGCGGCCGAAGAGCATCACCTGGTTGATCCCTGCTCCTTCGGGATCGGCGAAGAAGGAGCTCATGCACGCGCGCAAGACTGAGTCGGCGAGATCGGTGGGCAGGAGGAGCGTGGGGTCCATGAAGAGGCCCAGGATGGGCGGGGCGGATCGCCGTGAGATGGTGCCGGTATTCGCGTTGTCCACGTTGTTGGACACTGCCGCAGCTGTCATGCGAGCCCCCTGTGGCGGTAATTCTTGAGGTACCGCCGGTGCCTCACGGGGCTCGTCGAACAATGAATCTGGGCTGAGTTCGCCATCGCTTGCGTCAAGTGAAGTGGGTGCAAGAAGATGAGCTGTGGGCGTGGGTGAAACCCGCATGTCACGGTTATAGACAAGGTTTGATGATAAAGTGGTGCTTCGTTCGGCGAAGCCGCCTGTGTGATCATTCTGCCGTAACGGCATACACGAGTAATGAGCCCGGTTTTTTGACACGACAAACAAGGATTAATTGTATCGACACGACACCCATGCACCCAAACAACACTTCAATTGGGCCCAATGAACTGATACAAGACGCGGCGTACGAGACCGGACAAATGTTGCGGATCATTCTGCATCATACGCGATATCAGTCGAGATGATAAGAGTGTGGAATATCGGGATGCTGCACGAACCTGGTAGGTGCTCTACATTTCACAAGATCAGACAATGAGGACAAGCAAAAGATCGGATTTGACACACCATGACCATCCCCATCGCAAACGCGGTCAGCTATTACACGCAGTGTAAGGTCACACGGTTCGCGAATCCGGGACGAACAAAGAACGAACGTACCAAGGGACTACCATATTTCCCGGTGTGCCACACAAGCCCTCGTCCACGCAGGGCAATCCATGCGCTCTCGAGAGCCTTTGGCAGCGCATACATCGCCAATTCACCCCGCCTGTGCTTCGCCTCGACGAGCAACGATAAGCCCGTGAAGAGGCCACCCATCCAATGCACCGGCCGCGACACGACTGCCGTAAGCAGCCACGCAGGGACCGCCGCCCGTTTTGCCGACAGAGTGCGGTGCGCGTTTTGCATCGCGCAGAACCAGCCCTGATATATAACGACCGCAAGGGAGAGGAACGCAGTGCTCCGCGCGGTGCCCCACGCCGCGCGCAGGGTCATGCGTCCTGGTGCGCGCATGAAAGCGGCGCGCTTGAAGAATATCAGGGGCACGAAGTGCAGCGCACCGTAGACCGGAAGCGTCCAGCGTGCGACTGAGAGTATCCGGTCTGGTGGGACGGAAAGGCAGCGCGAGATGTGCGGATGTGCCATGGCACAGGGGCCATAGGGTGGAAGCGTTGCACGCCATTGCTCTATGTATGTGGCGTTGTCTGGATGGAGATCTGGCCGTGCCAATATTTGCGCGACTTGGGTGGGGTCGTAGGTCCCGTGACGCACCATACTGTGGTGCGTCGAGATGATTTCATGCGGGACTTGTATCAGGTGGTCCATCCTATTGCGTTGTGAGCCTATATCAAGATTAACACAGGTGTTCTGGGCGTACCAACGTCTATAAGACCCCGGGAGCGTGTGTGGGCTCAAAAGATACGCATACACGATCTGTCCGACTCTTTTCTGGGATTAGAATGTAGAAGGCGGATGAGAGAGTATCCGTACGCGAGAACAAAGACTACGACATCGCCATGTGGGATACGAAAACCACGTTTCTCTGAGTAGGCGTTGTATGAGCCCTGCAACCCCCTGCCCAAACGTAAGTTTCTGAAGTGGTTAGAGAAGATCACAAGACATACCGCACGAAAAGTTGCTGCGCGACAACATTCTGACGCGAGCGCCTCTCGAAAGATATCGCAACGGCACCGGCGACTGCGCCTGCTAATATGGAATACCATTGCCGCGTTTTCTTGCGCATCCAACTCTGATGTATCTGTGCAGACGATGACAATCGGGCCTCTCGTCTCTCTCCCGGTGATATGTGTAACGATAGTGGCTGCGGTTGTAGGGGTGAAGGCGATGAGGATGATGTTCGGGAGTCATCCAACACGGGATCGTCTTGCTCGTCTTGCATGGAGAAAAGATTGGCAAATAGGTTTCGAAGGTTTTCACGCAGGGGAACGTTGGCGGGGAAAAGAAGCGGGAGTGCGTTCAGAATGACACGGTACAGCGCCACGAAACTTCCTGCCAAAGTTGTTAGGGAATATATATCGACAAGTGTGGTGCGCACCTAGCATGGCAGCTGAGCGGAACGAATCGGATCCGAAGAGTACATTCCGTATGAGTGCCAAACGTTTCTCTCTGCCAGGATATCATATTTCAGCAGGTCGCGACCCGCGGGAACAAGGATGCAAACATACTTTGGTAAATTCTTTATACGCGCCAAAAGTAAGACTACATTTACGCCAGACCGAATGGCGAAGGCGATCGTAGCAGCACCTTAACACGGACAGGGGGGGAGTGAAACGTCGTTGAGGACGACGTAGGAGGGCCAACAGGTAGGAGCGAAAACGTACGTATGCCACCACGGGCCCCATGGACCAGACATTCATGCATGTCGCGGATATCGATTGCTGGCTCGCCTCTGTCGCGCCATACCATCTTACGTGCCTCTCGGAGGTGCTCCTCATAATTGGCAAGGACAACGAGATTATCGAAGGATGCGATAGCGCTGCGGCGTGGGGTAAAAGTCAAGTAGGAGGGCTGTCGCCTTGATTCTGGGCGGGAGTGAGGGGTGGCCATGCTGGTGTTGCAGCAGCAGCGAGGCTCGCTTGCTGGCCGGGTCGCGAGCTTGGCTTGTGATTTTCCCTTTTTAAATTGACGTGGCTTGTTTGATTACGAGTGGGCTGTGGAGACGTGTGGAGGCTTGGAGGTCCTCAGCACGGACATTTTTCGCACCACAGCATACTGCCAGCTGCCAGGATGGTAACTATAACTGTGCCTGCCCTTGACAGTGAGGGATACAGTACCAAACGAGGTACAGTCCGGCGATGATTGACAGGCACGTTATCATATTTCGTAATCAAGACTTACTGGCAAATTTATCCAAATATAGTAAGATAGCTTCCTTGCGCGGGATGTTATTCGTGACTTTTTCGCCCGCCCAACACGAGTTCCTTTGCAAGTCGGCTATCCCTCGACGAGACCACATTCCTTTCCCTCATACTTCTACCACCTTCGTCGACTTCGTCTATCCCCTCCTCTTTCTTTTGACCCCTTTACGTTAACATGCACTCTTTCTTCGCCTTACTCGCCCTTGTCTACTCCGCCTGTGCCTACCAGGTCCTCACTCCAGGCAATTCGAACGGATGGACCACGGCGGGTCCCAACATCGTGACTTGGCAGCAGGTTGCCACCGACCCACAAAATTTCACCATGCTCCTCGTGAATCAGGTGCGCTCTTCTCTTCATACCACCTCTTCCCTGCACCCTGCCTCATTCTTCGGCGTTTCACGTTTCACAGAACCAGGGCGTTCTATCAGGCGGCCAGGAGATCCTCGTTGCTCTCGTCAACGGTAGTGCCCTCACATACACCGTCCCCCCACCTAGCGGAGGATTCCCTGTTGGGACTGGCTTCCAAGTCAACTTCGTCCAGGACTCTCAAAATTTCAACACCATTTACGCTCAGTCGGGGCAATTTGCTATCACTGCGTCTTCCTCAACAATTTCCCCGTCGAGGACTGTTACATCCGCATCCGCGTCCGGGTCCAAGTGCGTTTTTTTTTCATCCCTTGGCGCCTATCATTACGCCCCTGGACATGTGCTTACTCGTCTTGCACAGCACGCCTGCGAATCCTGCCACGGTTGCTGCGACCACGGACACCTCCGGAGATCTGAACCCGACTGGCACCTCCACATCCTCCGGTAACAGCGCTGATCGTATCGCCGCCGCTGGCAGTACTGCCCTACTGTTTGCTGCACTGACTGTCTTTATCCTTTAAATAGAGCGCCCTCTCCAGGACCTATTCACTGTCCCTGACGTGGCTCTCCCTATTTTTACTGGCACCTTACCATCATTCATAGTCAGGACATTTGGTCGGTCTTCATTGACCGTGCGCTTCTGATCAGAGACTTTTACCCATTGATTTGTGTTTCTTTTTTTGGATCTGTGATGGACATTATACGTATCATTCCTACCTTTATACACGCAGCCACTGCACCCGACTTGAAATAATTTTGATCAGACGCTGACACCTGTGCCTGAGCGCGTTGTCAAGTCAAGTCCACATTGTGCCCAAACCGTCATCAATTGCCTTGGTTAGAATGGATGTGACATGAGGACCTGAATCACGAATAAGTTGCTATGGTGCTCCGATCAACGTGAGGCAGATGGCACCGTAGGGATGCACGCGAGACTTTGGCTGACACTACTGTAGTCATCGATTCCGTAAGAGAAGGATGACTATCCTAAACCACAGAAAGCCATCTACTTCGCTCGGCCGCCGCTCCTACGGGAACATGAGGGTCAGCTAGCTTCCCTATCGTACAGTATCTGTCGGGCTACAGTACTGTAGGTGATGTGACGAGTGAGTCGACGCGCACCTGTCAGAGAACGCAGGCAATGTCTGAGACCGTGAAAATTTGACGCGTCACGCAGACGTAAAACGTCCTGCGGGCATAATGAAAACCTATCGTTTTGATGCCGGCGTTAGAAGGGCAGAGAAATGATGGGCCGTGAGAATGCTGCTAAGGTATGCTGTCCGTATGCCCACATAGAGTGCCCCGGATTTCGGGGAAAACACATGACACGGGCCGAGTTCTTAAAGTGGCAGAAAGGAAAACAAACAACACAATGGTAATGGATTACCTGAGTTGCAGGGGCGATAATGCGGACCGTGCGAATAGGTTTCTCCGCGCACGAGATTAAACTTCGGTCGGAGCGACCTAGTTGCAGGAGCGGGATACACGCCTCGCGTCATTGAATGGCTTACAGGACAGAAGTATAAGTCGAGAGAAAGGGGTGTGAAGAGGGATTGTGAATGGTACCGTGCCGAAGATCAATGCAGCCAGAAGCCTTACGTGAAGCCATATCTTCCTGGCAATTGATGGCATTTACGGTGGCCAAGTTGCGGAGCGGCCTGAGAACGGGTTTCATTCACGGATGGTCTGGTGTGTCTTCTCGTCACGAGACTAATTCAACAGGGGTGCGGCCGGGGGCAGGTCGGGCAATGAAGAACCCAGTCTATCCCCGCCCCCAGCAACTTAAAGAGCTGAATAAACAGGTGAAGACCATGGCCATGTCAGATGTGAAATTTGGACGAAAGCTCGAGGGGTGAGAATGATAAAAGCCATAGCAAGAGTACTAGTGCGCTGCTGGAGGATCACAAGAAACGTTGTAGAGTTTGGGCAGTGGTTACGACATGGTGCGCCACTGTTATATCGTGATATCCAGCGAGGCACGGCAGAGGGTCTTTATTCCATCAATCGAAGCAATCAATTCTTCCTGCAGCTTCCTGGACGGAGAACATGCGCTTATAAGGACGTACAGAAGACACACGGAGGAAACTATTGCACTAGTCCATGCCTGGGGCTGGAACATTCCACGGGATCGATGACGATAACACCCGCATAAGCGGGTGAAGCGAGCCGGACCGTTATCCATGTCACCACTACAGTAGTGGTGAGTATTCAACTTCTCGGGCCCCTCTAGAATCTGTCGCTGTGGGAGACTGTCACTGAGTCGCCATCTGCGCATGAGTTCCGACGATACCTTGAAATAAACACTCCAGCTGAATTCGCTAGATTCAAGGAAGCCAATGACCCCAATACGGGATTGGTGACAAAAACGTCGTTTTCATTGGTGTCGGTGTCAAGAGGCGAGGCGCCTAAGATTCCTGACTGAAGCAAAGGTGCCCTGCCGGGCCGCTCAGCCCGCTAAAAGTTCACACATTCCGGGGAGGCCGGACCGTCACGATACCAGCAATCCATTCCTCATAAAATAATCTTCATTTTGCCGCCGACCGACCAGATATCGATGACTCCCCAGTTTTCTCAT
>Ga0307510_10004081_pt1 | contig 17132 bp, 12 predicted proteins | sample 12_EM_MG_FD_207224 | JGI IMG/M metagenome (GOLD analysis project Ga0307510, IMG submission 207224) | Populus trichocarpa ectomycorrhiza microbial communities from riparian zone in the Pacific Northwest, United States - 12_EM | ecosystem: Host-associated > Plants > Roots > Unclassified | place...
TATGGAGTTGCGCGATCTTAACCAGTGCGCGTGACTCTCGGGCACTGCTGCTGGCTGAGCGCGCCAGATCGAGCGCGCGCTCGTACGCTACCAACGCCGCTTCCTGCTCGCCCACAAAGTGCAGGATGTTTCCGCGCAAGATTTCCAGCCTGAATCGCTCAATCGCCGAGCCGGACTCGTCTGCGTCCAGAAGCCGAAGCTCAGCCTGGGCTTCAGTGAATCGATCGCTGTGACACAGCAGGTAGGCTCGGACCAGGTGGCTGGCAGTCCCGGCGCCGTGCACACCCGTTCGCCCCATGGCCTCGAGCTGATTGGCGACCGCCAGCGCCTCAGTGTCCTGCCGTGTGTCGGCAAAGAGGGTCCCGCGAATCAGCAAGGCCTGAACGACGGCTGCCGGGTCCTCGGGATGCGCCGGGGCGCCATCGAGCATGGCGATCGCCGCATCCGGATCACTCCATCCCACCTGCTCCGCACGTGCAATGTCAGTGAGCTCTCCGGACCGGGCAAGGGTCGCGGTTAGCAGCAGGCCGACAGTGAGGATCCGGGTGAGCCAACGCAAGAGCGAGGGTTTCGCGAGGAATGATTCACCGAGTATTGAAGGGTGTTGGGTTAGGTTGCAGTGACGGCGGTCGCCTGGCGGATGGCCGGATCAGGGCACCCGCCCGCGATATGGGCAGACTGTGATCCAGTTCGCAGTGAGACCTTGGTCCCCCCGGTCGATTTCCGCGCGCGCGTCGCTCTTTTACCTCGTTTTCCGATTAACGGGGTTATGAATCAGTTCAATCCCGCAATGAATCTGGCCGCAATAGATGCGGCTGCAACTGACGCTGTCCAACCTACGGACCGGCGCCAGTACCGGATGACATCGATCGACATAGTGCGCGGTCTCGTAATCGTCATCATGGCTCTCGATCACGTGCGCGATAACATGATGATCGCTTCCGTGCAGGATCCAACGTCGGACCCAACAGTCAGCCCCCTCCTGTTTGCAACGCGTTGGATCACGCACTTTTGTGCCCCCACCTTCGTGTTCCTCGCGGGGTTGAGTGCGGGCCTCATGTCACGCCGCAGGAGCCCGGGAGAGCTTGGGCGCTTTCTGGCCCTGCGCGGTCTGTGGCTGATTCTCATCGAAGTCGCCGTCATCTCGACCGCTACCAGCTTTGCTCCGACCGGTATCGCGGAGCTCGGGGGTCGCACAATAGTCGGCTTGCAGGTCATCTGGGCCATCGGCGCCAGTATGATTGTGTTGTCGGGAATGCAGTTCCTCGGTCCCCGCGCGTGTCTCGCCGCAGGGCTGGTGATTGTGTTCGGCCACAATGCGCTGGACGCGGTATGGCCGCCTGCAAGCATGACAGGCGCAACAGGGCCGCTGTGGGTCGTACTCCTGGCACGCCAGTCATACGCGGTGGGGCAGTTCTGGGTTTTCTTCTCGTACCCGCTGCTGCCCTGGACCGGCATCATGCTGGTGGGTTATTCAGCAGCCCGCCTGTTTCAGTCCGAGGCCAAACTGCGTGACAGTCGCCTGATCCGGATCGGCGGCGCGCTGGTGATCGGGTTTGTTCTGCTGCGAGCGCTCGATGTATACGGAGATCCGCACGCCTGGCACTTTGACCCGAACAATCTGTCGGCCTCCGTCATGTCATTTCTCGCTGTGACCAAGTACCCGCCGAGCCTGCTCTATACCCTGATGACACTGGGACCTGCGGCCATTGTTTGCGCTTACGCCGATCGCCTGCCCGGCATGATCAAGAATGTGTTGCTGCAGTACGGCCGGGTGCCCTTCGCCTTTTACGTTGTCCATTTCTACCTGATTCACTCGTTGAGCGTCCTGCTCGGCATGGCGGAGGGCTTCCAGGCGCAACAGATGTTCACTCACTACCGCTTCTACCCCAAAGGCTACGGTGTTGGCCTCGGGGGTGTTTATCTGTTCTGGATACTGGTTGTAGTGCTGCTCTATCCGCTGTGTCGATATGTCAACGCTGTGAAGGCGCGGCGCACGGACTGGTGGCTGAGCTATCTATGAAGTGAGTGCGATCGAGGAACGATGCCGCCGCGCATTGTAACCACGGTTTCACACAGCTCGCCTAACTTTGCTCCCTTCTTTTTAGATACTTCGGAGCAGCGTTCATGGCGATCACTACAAAGATTCGCTCACCGAAATTCATCAGCGGCCTGACCGGCATGTGTATGTTGGCCGCCTCCTGCCACGCTTGGTCGTGGGGCCACACGGGTCACGTGGAAATCAGCCGGATTGCCATTGACAAGCTGCCGGACGAGATTCCCGCCTTTGTCCGTAATGGTCTGTCCGAGGCAGCCATCGGCGAGTTGGGCCCCGAAGCGGACGAATCGAAGACCACTGGAATCATCACTGGAGTCAGCAGCTCAGGCAGCATCCTGACAACGCGGACGGTGCACGATGCGGAGCGCGACAATGGCCACTTCATTGACATCGATGATAACGGCGTAGTGATCGGCGGCGTGGTGCCGCTCATGAACCTGCCGACAACGCGTGAACTATTCGATACCGCGCAACGCACCGGGGCCCCGACTCAGACGCAATACTCCGGAGGCTATCTCCCCTACCAGATCCTCGACGGCTTTCAGCAGTTGCGTAAGGACTTCGGCATGTGGCGTGCCTTCAGGGTCGGCTTCCTGACATCCAGGAAGGCCTCGGACCGCGAATACTTCCTGACTCACCTGGCCCTGCGCGAACAGCTCATCATCCGCGACCTGGGCTATTGGAGTCATTTCGTGGCCGACGCCAGCCAGCCCATGCACGTCTCCGTGCATTTCAACGGCTGGGGCAACTTCCCGAATCCCAACGGCTTCACCACCGCGCCGATTCACGCGCCGTTCGAAGGCTCGTTTGTGCGGAATTTCATCGACTTCCGCAAGGTGGCGGCGGCTGTGCGTCCATACACGGACCGCGGCGTGACTACCATGGAACAGCGCGTGCCTCTGTACCTGGAAGAAACGCTCAACCAGGTAGTGCCCACCTACCAGGCGGCGCTGCAATCCGGCAATGACAATTACCAGACCGCCAAGCCGGCTGAAGTTGCCATCGTCACCGCCCAACTCGCCGCCGGGGCTTCCGAGTTGCGCGACGAGATCATGGATGCCTGGAACCAGAGCACCAACGTCACTGTCGGCTTTCCATTGGTCAGTGTCGCCGACATCCTTGCGGGCAAGGCTGTCGTGACACCAACCACTTTTGGAGCCGATTGAGGCATGTCAGGCGTCGGCCGTGGTCGCAACCTCGGCCGACGCCGCGGACGGTCAGGACGGCACAATACCAACCTGTCGCAACGCTTCCGCAATTCGCGTGGGCGCCTTGGGCCGCCGGTACATGCGTTCCATGTAAGACTGCAGATGTTTGAAAGTGCCGAGGACGCCGGCTTCATTCGCCCAATCCAGGGTGTAGGCTAGAACAAAATCGGCCACGGTGGCTGAAGTGCCCACGAGATATTCTCGGGTAGAGAGATGCCGGTCGACAACGCCGGCGATGGCGAGGAAGTCCTCGCGCGCCAGGTTGACTTCGGCCGGCAGCCGCTTCTGTTCCGGATACAGGTTCGTGTGCTTGGCCATCCTCCACAAGGGCTGCTCCAACGCCGTCGTCGCAAAGAGCAACCACTTGTAGACTTGCGCCTTCTGTGTCGAGTCGGTAGGCAGCAGAGCTTTCCGCGGATACTTCTCGGCCAGATAGAGCGCAATGGCCACCGACTCCGCAAGAACCAGGTCCCCGTCAACCAGCACCGGGACCTGTCCTGCCGGATTGAGCTTCAGGAAATCGGGAGTGTGTTGCTCGCCTTTGGTGATATCCACAGTGACCGCATCGAAGGGCACCTCGAGCTCTTGCAGCACCCAGCGCGGCCGCAAGGAGCGTGTAGGCCCGAACTCGTACAAAACCATATCAGCCTCCTGTCGCGCGGTTCTTTATTTCCGGACCGGTCCATTCATCGCCCAGGCGACGCCAAAGGGATCCTTCAGGGCTGCATAGCGGTCGCCCCAGAACATATCTGCGGGTGGCGTGGTTGCCGTGCAACCGGCTTTGATCGCTCGGTCAAACCAGGTATCGACGTCTTCAACCATCAAGGTGAGACTGAAACCGGCAGGGTCGCGAAAGGGATGCCCATGCTCCGGATACGCGTCGCTCAACATCAGTGAGCTTCCGTTGACATACAAGTGAACGTGCATCGTGCGACCACGCTCATCCGGCGGTATCACTGTGGCGGTTTCCGCTCCGAACGCTTTTTCATAGAAGCTCGCTGCTTTGACCGCGCCCTCGACTGTCAAATACGCGACGAGGCCACCTTTGGGCTTGGGGTTGCTGGACATCTTGCGTCTCTCCTGTTCGTTGGGCGGCTGTGGGCCGTTATCTGAAAGACGCCGCCGCCTGTCGGGTTCAGACAGGCGGCTGCAAATATTTTCAGGCGTGTACCGAAGGCCTGATCCCTATGGCGCAGACCCCGCCCGGGCTGGCGGCCTCACAGCCAGATACACACTACTCCACAACTGCGCGGCATTTGACTCATCCGCATCCGCCCCACTGGCCCCGAACGCCGCTACACGATACCGGCCATCCGCGAAGGTCCAGCTCCATAGCTCAGAGCTTTGCATGGAACGGGCGGCGCCAATCACACGCCACAGTGACTGCTGAGCGGCCAGCAGGCGCTGTCTCACAGGCTCGGGGAGGTCTTTACGTGCCAACTGCCGTTCGAGGCCGCTGGCAAACTGCGCTTGTTGCCACGACCAGATGACAGTGCCGTGATAGGCGTGGTTAGTAAACCGCGCCTTCAGTGCATCATCGGCAAACACGGGGTTCGCGACCACCACGCCGGCGTCGGTCAACAACCCCAAAGGAAATGGACGCATCACAGTCTGGACAGCGCTATCGAGCGCTGCGGGATCCGGTGTCCCGAACAGTAGCGCCGCTGTTTCATCCGAATTGATGATGGGCACCGGCTTGCCGGCTGCATCGAGCGAAATTGCGTGAAAGCTCACTGGATTGTTGCCGAGCAAAGGCAGTGCGGCGGCGGCGGCGACACCGACCTGACTCGCATACGACTCGATGGCGTTACGGGCATGCGCGGCATCGATCGTGGTGTTGAACAACCCCGGCGCACGCTCACGCCAGACTTTGGCTGCGGCACCGGCAGCGCCGAAGAGCTTGCGGTCAGCCGGATCAACAAACGGATCCAACAGTCCGGCGGCCAACAAGCGCGCGGTCGCGTCCAGCGCGGCCGGTACCAGCACGGCGTTGACATCGTACGGAAAGCGGCCATCACCAATGCCGTCCTCGCTGTCACGCCACTGCCCGGTTTTACGGCCGGGTTTGAGTGCGACCAGATTGTTGTAGCGTGGGTCCGAGCTGAATCGGGCGGTGTTGGTCACGAGCAACCGCAGGTTGCGAATCAACGCCCGGCCGACAGAAGTCTTCGTGCTGCCGCCGAGCGTGGCATCGCTTTGCAGGAAGCTCGCTGCACGGGCGTTGCCGGACGGGTCCTCCAGCAGATAGCTCACGAGGACCGGCGCCAGCAGGTAATTTCCGTCAATCATGGCGTAGTCGAAGATGGGCCGGTCGCTCAGCGTGCCGCTGTCTTTCTTGTGGCTCAGCACCGCGAACTCGCCGATCCCTTCTTCGTGCGCAACCTGGCCATCGTCCGAGAGCCGCGCAACCACCGACCGCAGCCCAGCCTCGATAGCTTCCGGCGCAAGCGCCGGCATCAACAGTCGCAGCGACATCAACGTATCGCGCCCGAAATACGTGTCGAAGCGCCAGGATCCCGCCAGGAACTTCTCCTGGTAGCTGAGGTACGTCAGCGTGTCTGCAGCCCGCTCATCCGCGACCTGTGTTGTTCTGAGCAGGGCCTTGCCTGCGAGCGCAGTCAACGGTTGCTCACCACTGAGCGCGGTTACACGAAGTTTGATCTGGCCAGCGGCGCCGGCTGAAATCCGGCCATCCGCAGCCACAGCCCCATCCGTCACTTGTAGAGAGAGGCGATACCCCGGTGCCCCGTCGAGTCGATTGCGCGACCAGGTCAGGGTCTTGCCGAGCACCTGAGCTCGCGTAGCGACGTCCGCAGGGATCGTCCCCAGTGATTGATAGTCCCGCAGCACACGGATGCTGGAGAGGACTGCCTGTTTTGCGATGAGGCTGTGTGTGGCGATCGATGCCTCGAAGGTGATTCCGTACAGGTTGCGGCCGGCCGCATCCCGCTCGACTTTCGCGACGGGCGCGGCGTTGACGACCCACTGCGGCGCTGCAGTCCGTTCCGACTCGAACCATAATCCGACACCGCTATTGCCGGCAGGAAACGCCACCAACAAGCGTGGCGTTGTCCCCGAACGCAGCAGCAGATGGGCAGCTACCGCGCCGTCGCGCAAGAAATAGTTGAGATTCTGTCCCTCCTGGACTTCGAAATGAAACGCAGCGTCCGCGCTTTTGCACGTCATCACGGGACCGATCAGCAAGGCAATGCAAACGAGAGAGCGGAGCGGTCGGGGTGAGGTGCGCACGGTTTTTCTCGGAAGTTCGGAAGTGTCGTACCACGGATTATAGTGTCTGGCACGGAAGATGCTTTATCAGTGGGTTATATGACTCAGAAATCAGCTTTGGCAATTGGAGTGACCGCGCTGCTGTGCGCCGCGGCCGTCGAGTCAACGTTTGCACAGACCACCATTGAGAGATTGGATCCGGGGAACGATCCAACGGTTGTGGCCACACCCGCCGATATCACCTCCGGAAAAGTCGTGCAGAGTCCCGAGGGCTGGAGAATCGGTACGGTAGAGGATGTTGTTTCACACCGGCCGCAGGGTCGTGCCGCCTATATATTGATTGCCACGAATTCCGGCACCACGGCCATCCCTGACTGGGCGATCATGCATCTGCTGCGCGACGCACACCTCGTGATCGATCGATCGATGCTCGACTCCGCGCCTCGGGTCGATAGCGATCAGGTCCGAGCGGGCTCGAACGATGCCGCCTGGGAACAGCGAGCGGATCAATATTGGGGCAAGTATCGCTGAGCGGATGGCGCGGCTCACCGCTCACGCCTGCGCTGTAAATACTCCATTGAATTGAAAAAACCGGCGGGTTTGGCAGGGCGTCCGCTCAAAGAGCCAGCGCGCGGCTCAGGTCGTTGTGCTCGAACGCACTCGCCATGCGGTCGATTTCATTTTTACCCGCACCGCTCTGTGCGGCTACGCCGCGCCATCCGGCAGTGGCCGATGCAACTTCCTGGGCCATTCTCCTGGCGTCCTGCAGATTGAACCCGAAAAACTCCGCAGTCGACAGAACCAGGTCGAGATCGCACGTGCCTTCGTCGAGGCTGATGTTCGTGGTCAGGATTCTTGGTCGGACATCCGTTGGGGTGGGATTGAGGTCGTACATCGGTGATAGCGTCCAGCCCTCCGGGCCTGCCCACAAAAATCCGTGGTTACGCAAATGATCATCGACATTTGAAATCAGAACATTGAACAAGACCCGTCGGAACAGCTCGCGGGAGTCTGCTTTGGCTCGAGCACCCTGAGCAACGAGCGCGTCCACCATCTCCGGATAGCTACGCCGTTCACCATCCTTCGAGCCAAGCATCGAGAGTGCCGACAAAAAGGGTACGCGTGTGGGTCCGATGCGATCGAACCGTCGCGATAACAATACGGGTCGCGCGGCGACACGCAGCAACTCACAGTCGGCAGTCAGAAGGCCCGCGCGTCTGGCGAGCGTCATCGCAATGAATTCCCACAGCTCAATGCTGTATTCGTCGGTCTCTTTCGGAAATTTCGCTATCGAGAGCTGGCCGTGTTGATCCATGACCGATGCTTTGGGTCGAGCACCTCCCAGTGAGGAACCCGGCGCGAAAATCAATTGCAAGTCTTCATCGGTCTCCTGGTCGCGCAGGATTCGGTCTGTTATTTGCAGAAGTCGACCGAGGTCGACGAGCCCAGGAACACCAACTGACGTTGGTGATTGAAATTGCGTGCTCCCCACATCGCGGAAACGCAGTGCACCGAGCCGCGAGATGTCGGACACGCCCATGAGGTAATCCAATTCCTGTAGCGGGCGTACTGCACGACCCTCGAGCTGCGCTTGCCGGCGCTCGCGACGCTGCATCAGCCGGCGCCCCCACGTGTCTGGCGCGGAGTCTCCGATGGATCCGAAATTGGGCAGGCCATCGTTGGGAACGAAGGCAGCGCGACTCAGGGACAAAGCAGGTTCGAGGGAGAACCGTGCCGGGTCTTCCAACCAAGTGTTGTGATACTCAAAGCTGATTGCTTCCCGACCCCGTCTTGCATGGCGATGTATTACACCGACGCGTTTGAGTCCCGCGGCGAAGTCGACGTGAACCTCGATGTCAGCCATCACTTTTCCCGGATGAGCGCCGGAGACGGACTCGCTGCGGCAACCTCTCGCTGTCCAAAGCAATTCCCGTCGGGTCGTTGGACGGGTCTGCCAACTGTGCGAGCCGATCGAGAAATCCGAGGGCCTGAAACACAGCGGCATAGATCCCAATGCCGACCGTTGCATCCCCTCTTTCTATTCGGTGAAGAGTGGGTCGGCTCGTGAAGGCGCGGTCTGCTACCACAGCTGCCGGCAGCCCGCGCCGACGACGGGCGTCACGCAGGTCGTTTCCCAGCTTCTGGAGGCTCCGCTTCACGGCTGCCGAGGCATGATGAGGGGTTGGCATAAGGAAATCTTCGTATATCTTTAAACCTATATAATGTAACACGAAGTTTACTCTAAATAAAATTAGCAGCACACCTGCCCTTGCGCCCCACCATCCTCCAGCGCATACTGTATATATAAGCAGCTCCTGCAGCGACGGATCGAAATGGAAGCCACCATCCTCCATGCAGACCTCGATGCCTTCTACGCGTCAGTGGAGCAGCTACTCGACCCGCGCTTGCGGGGAAAACCGATTGCTGTAGGCGGCGGGGTGGTCCTCGCAGCGTCCTACGAAGCCAAAGCCTTCGGTGTGCAAAGCGGCATGTCCGGACGGAATGCGCGCCAGCTCTGCCCGCGACTCATTTTTGTACGCGGCCATTTCAGCGAGTACCAACGGCTGGGCGATGCCGCGATCAAAATCGTCGGTGACTACACGCCCCTGATCGAGCGCATGTCGATTGATGAGGCCTTCGCGGACGTGGCGGGGTGCACTCATCTGTTCGGTCCCCCTGCCGAGATTGCGCGAAAGATTCGCCGACGGGTCCGGATCGAGCTTGGCCTACCGATTTCGGTTGGCGTGGCACGCACGAAACACCTGGCAAAGATCGCATCCCAGGTCGCGAAGCCGGACGGACTGGTTGTCGTCGATCCATTGACCGAGCTCGATTTCCTCCACGACCTGCCGGTTGGGCTGATGTGGGGTGTTGGACCTGTCACCCAGGTTCGATTGGCGGAAGTTGGTGTGCGAACGATCGGACAGCTCGCGAAGATGCCCGGTCGGTCGTTGGAGCGGCTGCTCGGGTCCGCCGCAGGAGAGAAGTTGGCGGCGCTCTCCTGGAATCGCGATCCTCGAGAAATCATAACGCGCCGACGCGCGAGATCGGCGGGTGCGCAATCGGCCTTAGGTCTGAAACCGGCGGACGAAACAGTCTACGGCCCTGCCCTGCGTCATCTTGCGGACCGGATAGGTGCGAGGCTGCGAGCCAAATCCCTGTCGGGTCGGACGGTCGGCGTCCGAGTTCGCTTTGCCGACCTTCGAGCCGTCACTCGTTCTGTCACCTTCGACACGCCGATTTCGGCAACAGCCGTTCTGGCGGAGGTTGCGGAAGGGCTCGTGCGCGCCGTCCTGGCGCAGCATTCACTCGAACCAAAAATATCGCTGCTCGCAATCCGCGTGTCGCACCTTACAAAGGACACAAACAGCCAACTGGCCCTCCCCCTTGGGCGTAATGACGACGGGCGCCGTGGAACTGAAGGCGGCGTCATGCGCTACACGGCGGATCGCGCTGTTGACATCATCCGTGAACGCTTCGGCTGGGAAGCGATCGGGTACGGATCGGTGATGTTGAGCTCCGGACGTGGGGTCCCGGATGAGTTTCGCGTGCTTGCGGAACAGGAGCTGCCATAAAGCGTCTGCATTGCAACCAAACAATATCCATTTTCATGCTTCTCGCCTGGCCGCAAATGGTGGGCTCCCGCAGCACTAAATCAGCTTGATACTCCAACACCGTCGAGTTAGCTTGTGCGGATCCTCCAGGGGGAATGGACATGGACAATTATAAGAAGGCGGCATCCCGCTGGGCTGCGTTTGTGTTTACAGGGCTGCTGGCGGGACTGTTCGCGGCGCCGCTTTCGGCAGCGACCCTGGTGGGTTTCTGGAATCTGAATGAAAACGCCGGGATCACTGCCACGGACGATTCCGGCTCCGGCAATACCGGCACACTGATCAATTCCCCCGCATGGATTCCCGGCGAATCCGGCAGCGCGCTCAACTTCGTCAGCGGCGGCAAGGGATACGTATCCGTGTCGGGAGGCGAAAGCCTCGCCGACCTGTATAAACAAGGTCTCACCGTAGCGGCCTGGATCAAACCGCGGTCGGGCGGCGGCGGCAACGGTGGCCGCATCATTGACAAGGATAACAACAACGGCGGTTGGTTCTTTTCCATGAACGGCGCGACCGGAGTCAAGCTCGCGATCGACACGTTCTCGACCTCGTCACCGTCGCGAGCATCGACTTCAGGGATCAAACTCAACGTTTGGCAGCATGTTGCTGCCACCTGGGATGGCTCGGCCAGCGGGTCAAACATCCATGTGTACATTAACGGCGTACTCGCTGACGGAACCGCGGTCAACGGCGCTGGAGTAGCCGAGTCGGATGCGGACACTCCTTTCGCAATTGGCAACCGCAGCGTCGACGTCGGCCGCCCGTTTGATGGCGGGATCGACGAAGTTCGCGTGTACAGCGGGGTTCTGACGGCCGCTGAAATCCAGCAATTGGTCAATGGAACGCCCCCTCCACCGCCGCCCGACACACAGGCGCCGACGGTTCCAACTGGACTGAAGGCCACGGCCGTTACCACTACGAGCATTGCGCTCGGCTGGACGGCATCCACCGATTTGCCGGCGACCGGTGGCACCGGAGTCGCTGGATACTATGTCTATCGGGGCGGAAACACGACCACGCCAATCGCGACGGTCAAAGGCAGCACCTCCTTCACAGACACAGGATTGACCAGCGGTACAACGTACACTTATCAAGTCGCGGCGTTCGATGCGGCCGTTCCGCCCAATGTATCGGCGCCGACTGCGGTCCTCAGCGTTGCGACCGCCTCCCAAACCTCCACATCCTTGACCGGAGGTGACATTGGAGGGGTTGGCTTGAAGGGTTCGTCGTCCGTCAACGGATCGACGTACACCATCAAAGGCTCCGGTGTCGATATCTACGGCACCGCGGATTCGTTCCAATTCGACTCGCAGGCGCTTACGGGCGACGGCACGATCACCGCGCGCGTCGTCAGTGAGACCAATACAGACCCTTGGGCCAAGGCCGGAGTCATGTTCCGCGAGGCGCTGACGGCGGGATCCAGTTGTGCGTCCATTGTGATTCCGGCCAAAAACCCCGCGGCTCTCGAAGCGCGCATTGGTACCGGAGCCGCTACCCTCACCACCAAGACGGCGACGATCAAATCACCTCCCTATTGGGTCCGCTTGGTTCGGGTGGGCGATGTGTTTACCGGATCAATATCGCCTGACGGTGCCACTTGGACTGTAGTCGGCACCTACCGCGTGCCGATGGCGGCAGCTCTGCATGTTGGACTAGCCGTCACCAGCCACAACAACGGGGCGTTGAACACGGCGGTTTTCGATAACGTGACAATCACTTCCGCCTCGAGTCCGGTGCAAGTCGTGGTTGCGCCAACGACCGTTACATTGACGACTGGAACGACACAGCAGTTCTCCGCCACGGTCAGCAACACATCCAACACCAGTGTGACCTGGCAGGTAAACGGGGTAAATGGCGGAGCAGCAGCAACAGGGACAATCAGTACGACAGGCCTTTACACCGCGCCCGCATCTGTGACGACGTCGCCGACAACCTTCAATATCCGCGCGGTCTCAGCTCAGGACCCATCTGCGACAGGCACGGCCCAGGCAACGGTCGTCACTCGAAGCACGTCCAACGTTGATGTGACAACCTACAAGTACAACCTGGCGCGAACCGGCCTGAATTCTCAGGAGACAGCACTCACCACCGCGAACGTCCGCTCGGCGACATTCGGTCTGCTGCGATCGCTCCCGGGCGATGGAGCGATCTTCGCGCAACCGTTGTACCTCTCCAATCTGACCGTTGCCGGCACCGCACACAATGTCGTGTTCTTTGCGACCGAACACAATTCTCTCTATGCATATGACAGCGATACAGGAGCCAAGCTCTGGCAGGTCACGCTGAACGGAGCGGGCGAGACCACGAGCGACAATCGTAGTTGCGGCGTGGTCAGCCCTGAAATCGGTGTCACCGCAACGCCCGTTATCGACCGCAATGCCGGCCCTCATGGGGCCGTGTACGTGGTTACGGCAACGCGGGACAGCTCGGGCGGCTACCACCACCGGATACATGCGATCGATGTCACAACCGGCGGGGAGCTGTTCAGCGGACCCAAGGAAATCACGGCAACCTATCCGACCGCCTCCGGAGGTACGACCACGTTCGACCCCGGCACCTACCTGGAGCGTGCCGGCCTGCTGCTGCTGAACGGTGAGGTCTACACCACCTGGGCGTCCCATTGTGACAACTTTCCTTACGGCGGTTGGATCATCGCTTTCAACAGCACTACGCTGGCCCGGACCCGCGTGCTCAGCATCGGCCCCAACGGCAACGACGGCGGACCCGCGGTCTGGCAAAGCGGCGGTGCCCCCGCCGCGGACGCCAACGGATTCATTTATCTGCTGGCCGGCAACGGAGTCTTCGAGACCACGCTGGATGCCAACGGCTTTCCGTCCAAACAGGACTACGGCAATTCGTTCCTGAAGCTCAGCACCGCCGGCAGCACCCTGACGGTGGCGGACTACTTCGCCATGTGGAATGAAGTCGCCGAGTCGACCGCGGACCTGGATCTCGGCAGCGGCGGGGCGATGCTGCTGCCCGATCTCACCGATGCAACCGGTGTGACGCGGCAACTGGGTTTCGGCGCGGGCAAGGATGGCAACATCTATATCGTCCGGCGCGATGCCATGGGCAAATTCAATTCGTCCACCAACAATATCTGGCAGCAGGTGGACCAGGGCGGCCAGGAAGTTCGTTCGACCCCCGCCTACTTCAATGGCCGCATCTACCTGTCCGCGAGGAATGTCGGCATGCAGGCGTTCACGCTGACAGCCGCCAAACTGTCGGCCTCACCCACTTCGCAGACGAGCAACGTGTTCGGCTATCCGGGAGCGGTTCCGGTCGTCTCCGCAAACGGTACGAGCAACGGAATTGTCTGGGCTTTCACAACCGCCAATCCCAGCGTTCTGTATGCCTACGATGCAACCAACCTGGCCACCCAGTTTTATAACAGCAGCCAGGCGGCGGGTAGCCGCGACAACTTCGGCGTAGGCAACAAGTTCAACACCGCGGTGGTTGTCGGCGGCAAGGTATTCGTGCCCACGACGACCGGCGTGGCGGAATTCGGACTCCTGCAGTAGCAGCCTGAACGCTGCGTGAACGAAAGTGTCGGCTCGCGTCGCCGCGAGCCGACACGAGCCGCGATATTTCCAGCCGCTGCTCATTTCTGTGAATTGCGCAATTTCCAGCGAGGACTCGCGTGGTTACCTTTGTGCCCACGTTTTCGGAAGGAGATCCAGCTGTTGAACAAGTCCCTGGCTGTCGGATTGGTGTTAGGTGCAGTCGCCGCAAGCGCCGCGGGCGCGGTGGCTGGTTATCGAATGATTGCGGCCCCGAGCGGAGCCCACGTTATCAGCGCCACGGCGCTGACCAGGACGATAAAGACCCCACGTCAGGAATGCCACGACGAACAAGTCACTCACACGAAGCCAGTTAAAGACGAGCACAAGCTGGTGGGCACGGGCGTCGGCGCAGTCGTAGGCGGCCTGCTGGGTAGCCGCATCGGCGGTGGCAACACGCGAATCGTTACCGGTCTCGCAGGCGCTGCTGCCGGCGGTTATGCCGGCAACCAGATTCAAGGGAAGATGCAGAAAGGCAATACCTACACCACGACCGAAAAACGCTGTGTCACTGCCTACGACACCCGTGAAGAGCCGGCGGGTTTCGATGTTGTTTACGAGCTCGATGGCAAGCGCCACCAGGTTCACATGGACCATGATCCGGGCCAGCTCATACCTGTTCGCGACGGTCAGGTCATGATCGACAAACCTGCGTCAGCGCCGAAGTCCTGATCGCTACTATCCCCACACCTGCGCAAACAACCGCGCAAAGTTGCCACCCAGGATCTTGTCGATGCGCGCTGCAGACCAGCCGCGCCGCGCGAGATCATCGGCCAGAGTGAAGAATCGTCGCGCATCGTTGTATTCCGGGATCAGGTTCGCCACGTCAGTTGCTTCACCTGGCGCGGCGATCCCGGCTTTGAGACGATCCTCAACAAACTTGCGCTGGACAGTCCAGTAGGCCTGGTTCAATTCAACACCCGAGAGGGTGCCATCCGTGCCGAGCCCCACGTGATCTTCCCCGCAAACACTCACAGCGTGATCGAGGTGACGGATGAGATCTTCCGCGTGAGGCTGCCCGCTGGTCCGCAGAAATGGCATGAAGTAAATCCCGGCAACGCCGCCCCGGTCGGCTAACGCCTTCAGGGACGCATCGTCGGTGTTACGCGGAACATCCACCAGCGCGCGACAACCAGTGTGAGTGATCGCCATCGGCACCTTGGATGCTCGAATGCCCTGCTCGATGACCTTGCGGCCCGCGTGGCTCAGATCGAGAAGGACCCGCAAGCGGTTCACTTCGGCAATGAATTCATACCCCAGATGGCTCAGTCCACCGTCCGCTTCTTCCAGGCAACCGTCGCCCATCAGATTGCGACGGTTGTAGGTCGGCTGCATGATCCGCACACCGAGGTTGTGAAAGACGGCGACCCGCGACAGGTCACCTTCCAACATGCTGGTGTCCTGAAATCCGTAGATCAGTCCCAGTCGTCCTGACTTTCTGGCCAGCGCGAGATCCTCCCCGCGCACGACTTTCAGAAACACATCCGGATGGTTGGCAATTTCGCGCTCAATCAGTCCGATGCCTTTAACCGTCTTCTCGTATCGATCCGGGCCATTGCCCACCTCGTTGACGGTCACGTTCACCGCTGTCAGTCCCGAGCGCCGTGCATCCGCTACGTCGCCATCAGTCAGCGGCGCATCCTCCGGTAGGTCAGGATGCACGCCTCCCGGACCTCCCAGTCCGTCTATGACAATGGCTCGCGAATATTCTTTTTCCGAATAGCCTGCAGCTCCCGCACCCCAGGTGCTGCGCGCGGACCACAGCGCCGCGACAGCAGTTGTTCCCGCTAACAGTTCCCTTCGCTTCATGACTGGCTCCCTGGTTAGGAGTTCTAACTTAGCCGGACCCCACTTCGCAGGCAATGTACAATTGACCATGGCCAGTGTATCGACCGGTCACACGCTCCTGGGCGTCCAATATCTGCGGGCGATCGCGGCCCTGATGGTGGTCTGGTACCACCTCATCGTGCAGATTCCGGAATACACGCCCTTCCTGGACTTTCACACGATCCTGGACTCACGCAGCCTGGGTGCGGGTGTCCACGTCTTCTTTGTGATTTCAGGCTTCATCATGACGGCCACGACGCAGCGGATCCTGCCGGGACATTTCGCAGCGCGACGCGTCATTCGGATCGTTCCGCTGTACTGGCTGCTCACCGCCGCGGTCGTCGGCTTTTCGTACCTGCACTTTTTCCAGAGTACCCTGGTCACGCGCGAGCTCATCTGGAAAAGCCTGCTGTTCGTACCCTACGTGGCTTCGAGCGGGCGCGTCGAACCATTGCTGACTCCGGGCTGGACGTTGAATGTTGAAATGGTCTTCTACGCGGCTTTCACGGCGGCGCTGTATCTATCGAGGCAGCATCGCATATTGATTGTGACTTTTTGCTTCATCGGCCTGGTGTTCGCGGGGCTCACCCTGTCGGGACCTGAGGACGGCCCGTTCCTGTGGCTCATGACCCGCGCGTGGATGCTCGAGTTCTGTACCGGAATGCTGATCGGACACTTCTATCTGCACGAGGCGCTGTCTGCGCCAAAGTGGGCCTGCGTCGCCCTGACAGTCGGTGGGTTTGGCCTGCTGCTCAGCAGTTGGCTGGTGTCGACTGATGAGTCCCGCCCTTATGTGTTACCAGCCACATTCATCGTGCTCGGCGTCGTTGCCTTTGAGATGCGCGCCGGTATTGCGTTGCGAAGATTTCCCATGCTTCTCGGCAATGCATCCTATTCCATCTACCTGAGCCACACGTTCGTGCTGGGATTCAGCAGCGTGCTTTGGAAGAGCGCCGGCCTCATGATCGCGGACAGCATACATGCAGTGATGTTTGCGATCGTTTCATTCGTCACTGTAGTCGGCGCCTCTGTGTTGCTCTATTGGTGGGTGGAGGCGCCTCTGCTCAAAGTGCTGTCCAGACGGTTGGAGAGCACCAGTGGGCGAATCCGGATGTTGCGGAATCGAACCGGCATGCCGTGATCCTGCGTCAACACGCCGTTGAGAAACACGCCTGGGTCCAGGAAGGAATGAGGGTCGAGTCTCGCGCCTACTTCGGCTTGCGCCGTACCGTCGTCTTTTTGCCGGTCGGCTTTAGAGCTTGCAGAAAATCAACAACGCGCGACGGCCATGGAAGAGGCCCTCGCTCAATCTCGCGCAGTCGGGGCATCTGTGGATGTGCGGGATTCAGGAGTACATTTGAACGGCTGGGTAACACCGACGCTGGAACACGCAAACCCAACGAAGACTGGCTGTATATCCACTGGTCGCCGACTGCCTGGACAGCCGGACTATACGGAGGTGTTTTATCCCAACCGGTCGGTAAAGGAGTTGGTACACGCGCGATGAACTGGTCGTCCAATTCAAAGCCGATCTGGTAGACATCCTTCGGCAGCAAGTCGATGTCCAGGTGTACCAGTGCTTCGAGCACGGCCAGCTCGAGGCTTTCAGAGGTGTAGATCACGGCGACACCTTGGGAAT
>Ga0307510_10004082_pt1 | contig 17131 bp, 10 predicted proteins | sample 12_EM_MG_FD_207224 | JGI IMG/M metagenome (GOLD analysis project Ga0307510, IMG submission 207224) | Populus trichocarpa ectomycorrhiza microbial communities from riparian zone in the Pacific Northwest, United States - 12_EM | ecosystem: Host-associated > Plants > Roots > Unclassified | place...
AGGTAGATAGCGCCGACGATAGCTTCGAGCGTATTGCCAAAGATCTGGCTCATCTTGAGGCTGCTGTCGAACTTATTAAAATTGCTTATCTTTTTGAGACCCATTTTGATAGCGATCTCATTGAGCTGGTTGCGGTTGACCATCTTGCTCCGCATTTCCGTCAAAAAGCCTTCTTCTTTATAAGGGTATTTTTTGAATAGAAAGTCCGCGATGATGGCGCTGAGGATAGCGTCACCCAAATATTCAAGCCGTTCGTTGTTCTCATCGGCTCCGTCCTTCACCGATCGGTGAGTAAGAGCTGTTCTATACAATACAGCCTTGCCCGGGACAAACCCGAGGACGTTTCGAAGCTGTTTTTTGAACGAAGTGCTGGCGGCGTCGCCCCTTATGATACGTTCCAGAATTCCCACATTAACAAGCTACAATTTTTTTCATCCAATAAAAAATTATTGTTTTTTGGCGCGGGCCAATTGTCTTTTTGCGGAGCTGCGGCGACGGGAATGATTGATCCGTTCGCTCGGTTAAGCCTCGTGTTTCTTAACGATCACGCACGCGTTATGGCCGCCAAAACCAAAAGTGTTACTCAATGCGGCCTTAACCGTTCTTTGTTGTGGTTTCCAGAAAGTAAAATTCAGCCGGGGATCCAGCTCGGGGTCGTCGGTTATGTGATTGATCGTGGGGGGTATCGCGTCATGTACCACACTCATTACACAGGCGATGGCCTCTATCACACCGGCCGCACCCAGGCAATGTCCGGTCATGGACTTCGTGGAGCTGATATTCACTTTGAAAGCATGCTCTCCGAAAACATCCATGATGGCTTTGATCTCAGCCGTATCACCCAGGGGAGTCGATGTACCATGTGTATTGATATAATCGATGTCTTCGGGTTTCATACCGGCATCACGAAGCGCTGCTATCATCACATTCTTGGCGCCCAGTCCTTCCGGATGGGGGGCCGTCATATGATAGGCATCCGCTGTGGCGCCACAGCCGATGATCTCACAATAGATCTTTGCGCCCCGGGCTTTGGCATGTTCCAGCTCTTCCATTACGAGTACTCCCGCTGCCTCTCCCATCACAAAGCCATCTCTGTCCTTGTCATAGGGGCGGCTGGCCGTCTTATAGTCGTCGTTGCGTTCGCTCAGCGCCTTCATGGCATTGAATCCGCCCACGCCGGCCTCGCTTACGACCGCCTCACTACCACCGCTGATAATGATATCGGACATCCCGAGACGGATGAGATTGAAAGCCTCCATGATGGCATTCGTGGAAGATGCACAGGCGCTGGTCACTGCGAAGTTGGGCCCCCGAAAACCGTGCCGCATAGAAATATGACCGGCAGCGATGTCCAGGATCATCTTTGGAATGAAGAAAGGGTTGAAACGGGGAGTGCCGTCACCCCTGGAGAAATTTATCACCTCTTCCTGAAAAGTGATCAATCCCCCGATACCGCTGGCAAATACAACGCCGATACGGTCGGGATCCATTTTTTCTTTATCTATACCCGCATCCTTTATGGCCTCGTCGCTGGCCGCCAACGCGATCTGCGTATAACGATCAACCTTACGGGACTCTTTTTTATCCAGGTAATGCAGGGGGTCAAAGCCTTTCAATTCACAAGCAAAGCGAGTCTTGAACTTTGAAGAATCAAATAGGGTAATAGGATTAGCGCCGGAAACACCATTCATCAATCCAGTCCAGTAGTCATTTGTATTATTACCTATTGGAGTGAGGGCGCCAATGCCCGTTACAACAACTCTTTTCAATTGCATAGAGGACTTTTCCCAGTAGTTATGCCGGAACCGCTTCAACGGTTCCCTGTTTAATTAAGGATAAATCCGCCTTCTAAGCCAAATTGCTTGAACTTGAAAAGGCGGATCCAACAAATTTGTATGCAGGTAAACCCAAGACTTGGTGTAGCTGCTTATTTAGCGTGCTCTTCCAGGTAAGCGATGGCCTGACCGACAGTAGTAATTGTCTCGGCTTGTTCGTCCGGGATGGAAATATTAAATTCCTTTTCGAATTCCATGATCAATTCGACGGTGTCCAGAGAGTCTGCACCCAGATCATTAGTGAAGGAAGCTTCGTTGGTAACTTCTGCTTCTTCAACACCCAGTTTATCAACGATGATCTTTTTAACCCTTGTAGCGATGTCTGACATTTTTGTAAATTTTAGTTATACGGCTGCAAATTTAGGATTTTGGACCAAAACCGAACAAACAGGGCAATTTTAATTTTTAACTTTAATGTAAAGGGGTTCCCGGAATTAGTAAATTACGATAACTTCGGCCTCCCGGCGCTGGAGACCCGAAAGCCCGGTGGACTGATTATTAATGACTGTCAGCCCTGTCAGTAAGGGTTGGCTCGAAACACAGTAACAGCATGGCGCTTAGGATGATAGATCACGGAACGAAGGAATACCAGCAGATGGTGAACCTCCGCAATGAAATATTGCGGAAACCCCTTGGCCTGTCCTTTGACAAGGAGGAATTGGACAAGGAAAGGGACGATATCCTCATGGGTGCTTTTGAGGACGACAAGCTCCTCGGCTGCTGTCTTCTGACCCGAATGGATGTTTTTACCGTCCGTCTGCGCCAGATGGCCGTCCCCAATAATATGCAGGGGAAAGGGGTCGGACGAGCCCTTATGATCTTTGCGGAGAACATTGCCCGTGACCTCGGCTATAAAAAACTCTGTATGCACGCCCGTCAGACGGCTGTTGGATTTTACCAAAAACTCGGGTATTCCATCAGCGGTGAGCCATTTGAAGAGGTCACGATCCCACATTATATTATGGAGAAAGCCCTGTAAAGGACGGCGCAGCTACTTTGGCGACGATGATCCGGCGTTGCTGGTGCGTCAGCCTGCTACCTACTTTATCAGCCGCAGATTCATCGGGTACCGGTAGATCTTGTTATCACTGGCCTTTATCGTGGCAACGATGACCAGCACAAGGTTCGCGATGCCCAGCACGATCAGCATCAAGATCCCTATTGCAACAAGGATCAGGATACAGGACACGAGGGCGGCTATAATTACAGTGATCTGAAAGTTCAGCGATTCTTTTGCATTTTCCTGTACGAACTGGGAGTCTTTCCTGGTCAGGTAGATGACCAGGGGTCCCAATATGCCGATATAGGGTACGACAGTGAGAATGTGAGAAAGGATGGCCATGGTTCGCTCGTCGCTTGTCGGAGTAGTCAGCGGATATTCTTCTGCCATAAGATTTAAGTTTTTAGGTAGTTGAAAATACTGATTTTTCACAGACCGGGCAAATTGCCCGGTGGCCGAAGGCCAATAAATTATGGTTTTTGCGCCGGGGCTAAATTTTTTCCATAGCCTGAGGCGCAAAAACAAAACCGGACATCCTTTTCAGGAATCCCAGAATGTCGGCCATCGACTTCATATCGTCCACCACCAGCAGGAAATTCTTGCCGGCCTGTTTCAGCCTGGCCTTATTGGTATGTTTTTGCAGGTACTCGAGGATCAGGCGGAATGTATCCGACTCAAAGTAAGGGGAATCGGGCCGGTTGATGAAATAACAACGCAGGGTATCCTCTTTCAGGATCATCTTTTCAAAACCCAGGCTTACCGCCAGCTTGCGGATGCGGACCGTATCAAAAAGGTCGTCGACCTGTGGTGGCATAGGTCCAAAACGGTCGATCATCTCCCTATGAAACTCCTGTAACTCTTCTTCGGTATTACAATTGTCGAGCCGTGTATAAAGACTCAGTCTTTCTGTAACGGCCTCCACATAACTATCCGGGATCAGGATCTCCAGGTCGGTATCGATGGTACAGTCCTGGACATAGTCTTCCTGTTTGGAGATCTCTTCCTTGAACAGCTCGCGGAATTCCGTCCTTTTCAATTCTTTTATCGCTTCATCCAGGATCTTCTGATAAGTCTCGAAGCCGATGTCCACCATAAAACCGCTCTGTTCCCCGCCAAGCATATTACCCGCTCCGCGGATGTCGAGGTCCCGCATGGCGATCTGAAAGCCGCTGCCAAGCTCACTATGCTGTTCAAGCGTCTGTAATCTTTTCCTGGAATCGGTAGGCAGGGTAGCCAAAGATGGCGCCAATAAATAACAAAAAGCCTTTTTATTGCTACGTCCTACCCTACCCCTCAGCTGGTGCAGATCGCTGAGTCCGAAGTGATGGGCATTATTGACAATAATGGTATTCACATTGGGGATGTCGACACCGCTCTCCACGATATTCGTACATATCAGCACGTCATATTTCTTATCGATAAAGTCGAGGATCCGGTCCTCCAGGTCGCTGCCTTCCATCTGCCCATGTGCATACCCGATACTAAGATCGGGGCATAGACCCTGGATGATGGCCGCCATCTCGGCAAGCCCCTGTACGCGGTTGTAGATAAAGAAGACCTGACCGCCTCTTTCCGTCTCATAATAAATGGCGTCGCGGATGAAATCTTCATTATAACCGTGCAGCTCGGTCTGGATAGGCTGACGATTCGGGGGCGGAGTATTCATAATGCTGAGGTCACGGGCTCCCATCAGGCTGAACTGGAGGGTCCGGGGAATGGGCGTGGCGGTGAGGGTGAGACAGTCCACATGCGTCCGAAGCGTTTTTATCTTTTCCTTGTGTGCTACGCCGAACTTTTGCTCTTCATCGATGACCAGCAGACCCAGGTTCTTGAACTTTACTTCCTTACCCAGCAGGGCATGTGTCCCGATGATGATGTCGATCTCTCCTGCTTCCAGCTTCTTTAACGTCTCCTTTTTCTCCTTTGCAGACTTGAAACGATTGATGAAGTCCACCTTCACCGGGAAATCCTTCAATCTCTCGCTAAAGGTCTTAAAATGCTGAAAGGCCAATATCGTCGTAGGCACCAAAATGGCGGCCTGTTTGGAATCACAGCAGGTCTTGAAAGCCGCGCGGATCGCTATCTCCGTCTTACCAAAACCTACGTCGCCACAGACCAGCCGGTCCATGGGCGAGGGCAGCTCCATATCCTTTTTCACGTCGGCAGTGGCCTTGCTCTGGTCGGGCGTATCCTCATAGATAAAGGAAGCCTCCAGCTCGGTCTGCATATAATTGTCGGGAGTATGCGGAAAACCTTTTTCGGCTTTTCGCTGCGCATAGAGTTTGATCAGGTCGAAGGCGATCTCTTTGACCCTCGTCTTGGTCTTTTCCTTGAGCTTCTGCCAGGCGTCGCTGCCCAGCTTGTTTACCTTTGGAACGGTGCCTTCTTTCCCGGTATATTTTGAGATCTTGTGCAGTGAGTTGATGTTGACATACAGGATGTCGCTATCCTTGTAGATGATCCTGACGGCCTCCTGGAGACGGCCATTGGCTTCTATCTTCTGCAAGCCGCTGTATACACCAAGGCCGTGGTCGATATGTGTGACATAGTCACCCGGCTGCAGCTCCCTGAGTGTGCGCAGGGTGATAGCCTTATTTTTGTTGTAGGCTTGTTTGACCTTGTACTTATGATAACGCTGGAAGATCTGGTGATCGGTGTAACAGACCATTTTCAGATCTTCGTCGATAAAGCCCTCGTGGATATTGAGTCCGATGGGCGTAAAGGCGACCTGGGCTTTGAGGTCTTCGAAGATCGTATAAAGGCGTTCCAGCTGCCGGGGGTTCTCGGCGAAGAGGAACACGGTATATTTTTTGGCCTCCCAGGATTTGAGGTCGCGGATAAGGAGGTCGAACTGGCGATTGAAGGAGGGTTGGGGTTTTGTGTGGAACTCGACTATGAAGGGGGTTCCTGCGGCGCCGGCGAGTGCGGCGCCTGATCCGGCGGATCCTACATGGTTTGCTCCGGTGGTCTCGTGCCTTGAATCCGCGCTCCATAAGCCGGCCGACGGACCGAACTCCACCAGGTTAAAACGTCGTAATTCCCTTTCGATCTGCTCCGCCGTCACGAACTCCTCCCGGGTCACCTCTCTTTTTTCCAGCTTTTCCTCGTCGCCATCGATGGCGGTGTCGGGTGGCAGGGCACGCCGGTGGCGCTGGGCTCCTTTGCCCGAAGTGCTGGTGCCGCGGACGGCTTCCTCCGCCTCGCGGGAAGCGCGGAAATCGCGTTCGGCCTGGACCCCATCGATAAAAAGCCCCAGGTCCTCTTCCTGGATGACCAGTCTCTCGCGGGTAAAGGCCCAGTCCTGCATCCAGATAATGGTGTTCTCCGGAAGGAACTGTAGCAGGGAGATCTTCTCTCCGCTGTCCTGCCGGTTGTCTACATTGGGAATAATATTTACCTGTAGCAGCTTCCGTTCGCTGAGCTGAGTCTCGGGATCAAAGATTCGGATGGAATCGACATCATTTCCGAATAACTCTACCCGATAGGGTTTTTCGTTCCCAAAAGAATAAATATCGAGGATCCCGCCGCGCAAGGCGAACTGTCCCGGCTCATATACAAAGTCTGTCCTTTCAAAACCCTTGTCGACCAGTTTTCCCAGCAGACCGTTGAGATCGAGGGTATCGCCTGCCTTGAGAGAAATGATATTTCCCGAAAGCGCTTCCGGCAGGACTACTTTCTCGAAAAGGGCTTCGGGATAGGTGACGATGAGTTTTTTGCCGCTGCCCAGCGGAGAGGCTCCGTCGCCGAGGGCGCGCATATTGTCCGGGGCTGTAACAGGACTCCTCATCGATGCCGAGAGCCGGGTCAATGTCTCGGTCCGCAGCATGACATGGCTGCTATTCAGCAGCTTGTAATTCTTTTTATTCTTAAAGGAAGACGGGAAATAAAAGAGATCGAGGGCGCTGGTCAGGCTTTCGATGGTGTTCTGCAGATATGCTGCGGCTTCCGCGTCCTCACAGACGACCAGGTGATTCAGCTGGCTGGTGGTTTCGTGCTGGAAGATGGCGCTGATGAGAAAGGCCGGGGAGCTACCCTGGAGGTTCTTGCAGGCGATGCGTTGCGGAGCGGACAATAAAAGCCTGTCCGCCAATTGAAAAAGGCGGGGCGAATGCAAAAATGACCCGAGAAGAACCTCACTATTCATTTCCGCCGCAAAGATAAGCAAAAGGATTGAAGCCTCCGCGCGGGAACAGGGATACTGGAGCAGATGCCCGGATGCCGGAGCAGATAATGAGGCGGCCATCTACTCTTAACATCGTGTTAAAGCAACCGATAAAGTCAAATTCCCGTAAATCTTAATAAACAACCTTATGATCGGACTCTACACTGCACTGAATCCGGGTAATCTTCCCGGGTAAGACTTTTACAGGCGCTATGTTGTTCTTTTCATCCCTTTGGGTGGCATAGAACAGATCGCCATTTTTTGTGAAAACAGAGTAAGTCCCTGGCGGCAACGCCACTTGAAAATATCCCTTATCGTCAGTGTCTACCTGGCGGATGAGGTGGGTGAGGACGGCTTTATAGTAGGGGGAGCTGCTGCCAGTGCCGGCAGGGCGGATGACCTGGTTATCAGCCGTGAGGGGGAAAATACAGACGGTGGCTTTTACGCCGGAGCGGGCGCCGGAGGTACGGCCGGTGTCGCCGGATAAATGAGGATGGCGATTGGGGGCCGGCATATGGTTACCGGACAAGCGATAGACCGTCCCGCTGATACCGGATACCTGGTCACCAGCGCCGGGTATCTGCCGCGGAGGAGCCGCGAGCCCGGAGCCGGAGGCTCCAGCGCCGGAGGGCCCGCCGCCAAACCCGATGACGACCACCGCCATATGAACGATAAAAGCAGGGAAAAGCATAAAAACAGTAATTTTAGAAAGTTTTAAATAACTCTTATGAACAATTGCAGGGTTCCGTTACTCTTCTCCGTATCCTTCCTTTTCCTAGTACTCATCGGACAACGTTCGGGAGCCCAGGTGGTCGTCAACAAAGCCGGGATGCAAAAAGCCAGCCAGGACAGAGCTTTAAAAGAGGCTGCCTTCCAGAAGATGCTGACAAAGACCGCCCTCGAAAGGGGCTGGCCGCTGACCCTGCGCAACAAAAAAGGACGTCTCGCCTATCTCAGAGGCGTCAACAATAGCGGCCTCCCTTATTATGTAACAACTACAGACAATCTTATTTCCGCAGCTACCATCCGCACCAATAAAGTATGGCCGGGTGGCGGTGACGGGCTGAGTCTCAACGGCAGCACAGCCGCCCTGAAAGGGAAAATAGCCGTCTGGGACGAAGGGGAAGTAAGACCCACCCATGTCGAGCTGACCGGTCGTGTCACCCAGAAAGACAATGCCACCACTCTAAGCGACCACTCCACACATGTATCCGGAACCATGATAGCCGCCGGGGTCAATCCTCTTGCTAAAGGTATGTCTTTTGGCGCCCAGCAATTACTGGCTTATGACTTCAATGACGACGAAGCGGAAATGATGGCCGCAGCCTCCAACGGTCTGTTGGTCTCCAACCACTCTTATGCCGATATTGCCGGCTGGTATTTTGACGATACGCAGTCGCGTTGGGAATTTTGGGGTAACCCGGGAGATACGGTCGATATCCGGTTTGGTCTCTACAACGAAGACGCCCGCTACTGGGATACCATCGCTTATCTGGCTCCGAACTACCTGATCGCAAAGGCTGGCGGCAACAACCGCGGGGACACCGGCGCCGTCGTGGGTCAAACTTATTACCGGATGAATTCCCAGGGCAACTTTGTCAATTCCGGAAATCGCCCTGCCGGCATCAGCAGCAACACAGGTTATACTACCATCGCCACTTATGGCAACTCAAAAAATATCCTCACCCTTGGCGCCGTCAACCCGATCCCCGGCGGATACCACAACTCCGGAGATGTGGTGCTGGCGGACTTCAGCAGCCTGGGGCCTACCGGCGACGGCCGTATCAAACCCGACCTGGTGGCCGACGGTGTCAACGTCCTGTCATCCATCAGCACCTCCGACAATGCCTATGACATCTACAGCGGGACTTCCATGGCCACACCGGCATCGGCGGGATCGTCCTTTCTCTTACAGGAATATTATTACAAACTGCACAGCGCCTTTATGCTCAGCAGCACGCTCAAAGGTCTGCTGATCCATACGGCTGACGAGGCAGGCGCCAACCCGGGTCCGGACTATGCCTTTGGCTGGGGGCTCATCAATATGGAGCGGGCCGCCTCCGTCATCACGGCCGACAATGGCGATCACAGTCAGCAGATCATAGAAAGCAGTCTCACCGGAACGGCAGCGGCTACTTATATCGTAACAGCATCCGGCAAGACGCCGGTGGTGGCCACCATCTGCTGGACCGATGTTCCGGGCACACCCGCTACCATACCCGCCAACTCGCACAACTTTAAGGACGCCACTATCAAGCTCGTCAATGACCTCGACCTGCGCATCACCGACAATAGCAACGGCAAGGTCTACTTTCCCTGGATCCTCGACCCGAACAACCCCGGCAATGCGGCAACCAAGGGTGATAATATCCGCGACAATGTCGAAAAGGTCGAGCTTTCGGACAGCCTGATACCCGGCAGGAGCTATACCGTCACCGTCAGTCATAAAGGCACCATCCAAAGGACAACCCAAACCTATTCGTTGTTGATCAGCGGTGTCGGGGGAACGGCAGTCTGTACGACCTCAGGCTCGACTGTAGGCTCGACCGGCGCCAATATCACCCAGGTGACAATAGCTGGCATTAATAATACAAGTCCTTCCGGCGCCTGCCGTTCGTATACGGACTATTCGACACTGGCAGCCGCAAAACTACCAGTGGCCTCCACCGTTCCGGTGACAATCGTAACCGGCAATTGTGGCAGTACCGATAACGGGCGGATGGCGAAAATATATATCGACTTCAACAACGATGGAACTTTTGATCCGATTACAGAGCTGGCTTATCAAAGTCCTGCTGCACTCCAGGCCGGCACGCCGTTCACCGGCAGCATAGCCATCCCCGGTACAGCTGTCGCAGGCACCTATGCCCGGATGCGTGTCATCGTCGAGGAGACTACCGATCCCACCGCCATCACACCCTGCGGCGCATACGCAGCAGGTGAAACACAGGACTATAAGGTCGTCTTTACAAATCCGGCGAATGATGTCGGTGTCATCTCCCTGGAATATCCCACCCAGGTCTCCTGTGCCAATGACTCGCAGGTGGTTTCGATCCGGATCCACAACTTCGGCTCGGCAACACAGGTCGGTGGCATCCCTGTCACCACAACCATAACGGGAGGTGCAAGTCCTGTTGTCCTCAGCGCCATCTGCAAGGACAGCATACTCTCCGGTGAGGATGTAGTCTTCACGTACAATACGACGGTGGCAACGACTGCCGGTATTACCTATACCTTTATCAGCAAGACGGGTCTGGCAAGCGACCCCAATACCTCCAACGACAGTGATACGCTGGCGGTGACTATGAACGCTGCGGAAGCGGCGGGCACGGGTTCGGCCACCATTTGCGGAGCGAATGCGACCTCTGTCGTCCTGCATGCTGCAACTACAGGTAATGATGTCCCGGTATGGTATGAGACGGCAACATCGACCACTCCGCTGACGGCAGGCAATAATACAAGCACGACGGTGATCACATCCGACAAAACGTATTATCTGGGACTCAACGACCTGACCGAAAAAGCCGGTGCGCCAAACAAAATGGTCTTTACACCCACCGGCACAAACCAGGGTGCATACTTCCGTTTTGGTGGCAACTTCGTGATGCTAACGACGGCTGTGCCCCTGACGCTGGAGAGCGCCAAGATGTATATCGGTCACTCCGGTCAGATAACCTTCACTCTTGCTACACTAGCCAGCCTGAACAATAACACCGGCCAGTACAGTTATCTGCCTTTGTACACTACGACCATCGATGTTTTTGCGACAAAGACGGTACCGGATACATCTACACAGATCAATGTAGCGGCAGGAGACAATACAGATACGGGTGCAACATATCTGTTGAACATTCCGATCCCCAATCCCGGTAATTACATTGTTATCATCGATTGTTCATCGACCACCAATGCCTTCCTCAATGTGAATCTCAATAAAGATCCATATCCGCTGAGCATTCCGGGTGTGGTCTCTATAACGGGGAATGACTTCAGGGACTATGGCAAGGCCGATAGTGTCACTTACTCGCATAAGTTCTACTATCCCTTCTATAACCTGGGTGTCCGGCTGAATGGCTGTCCTGCTCCGCGAACGCCTGTCACGGCTACGACGGAAGCTGCGCCGGTGATCACATTGATCGGTAATACCTTTAGCAGCAATGTCGCCAGTAACAATCAATGGTATGTAAATGACTCGCTGCTGGTTGGACATACAGGACAGACGGATTCTGCTACTATACCGGGTGTATATTATACGGTGGTGACCGATGCTGCGACGGGATGTTCGCTGATCTCGAATAAGGTAACATTTACGCCAAACAGTGGGGACCCAAACGCATCGATCGGGCTTTCGACTTTTCCCAATCCAAGCACGGGAGTATTTCAGCTGCAGTTCTATATGAGCACGGCGGAAAACACCAGCATTACGCTGACCAATATGATGGGGCAGCGGATCTATGAAGCAGAATATCCCGATTTCTCCGGACTTTTTTCCCAGCAAATAAATGTGCCCCAGCTGAGTTCGGGGGTATACACACTGCGGATCATCCACGGTGGCCAGACCTATCACAAAGAGTTGCTGGTATTAAAAAAATAATTACTTAAATTTAGGTTATAGTCATAAATGATTATAACCTAAATTTTAAAAGTATGCTTCAACCCTGGCAAACAGGCAAAGTCATACGTATTGAGCAGGAAGCTGCTCTGACTCGCCGGTTCTGGATCCAGTTACCGGAGTTAAGCTCCTTTGACTTCGAGCCCGGGCAGTTTGTAACCCTCGACTTACCGATTCACGAAAAACCCAACAAACGCGTACGTAGTTATTCGATAGCCTCGTGGCCGGATGGCACCAATGTTATCGAGCTGGTGATCGTACTGCTGGAAGGCGGCGCCGGTACAAATTATTTGTTCAACCACGTAACAGTGGGCAGTGAGCTAACGCTGCGAGGTCCTCAGGGTGTGTTCACCTTACCTACGACTATCGAGAAAGACCTCTTCTTTATTTGTACGGGTACGGGCATTGCGCCTTTCCGTGCGATGAGTCATCATATTCTCAATCACAACATTCCTCACAAGGAGATCTTTCTGATCTTTGGTTGTCGTCAATTCTGTGACTGTCTTTATCAGCGGGAGCTGACGGAGCTGGCGGAGAAGATCCCGGCTTTTCATTATATCCCCACTTTTTCGAGGGAGAAAGCGGAGACGGTAGGTCCCCTGATACGTACCGGTTATGTGCATGCTGTTTATGAAGAGCTGTGCAGATTGCCGGTTGCGGCAGGCGGCGCGATGATGGACGCGACGGAGCAGCAAGTCGCGGGTGCGATGGCGCAGTCCGTTGCAGACGTCGTAACACAGGAGAGTCTGCGTCCGGCAAATTTCTTTCTTTGCGGATGGAAGAATATGATCGATGAGGCTAAACAGCGTATACAGGCGCTGGGTTATGACCGCAAGTCCATACATCAGGAACTATACGGGTAGATCATTCCAAATGCGACGCATAGATTAATTCCTTGCCTTCTCTTTTTCTTTGGGGGTTTCCTTATTGTTGCCGTTGATTTTCATTGGAATCACGGGGCTGGCCTGGTTCATCAGGTGGGACTCCAATTCAGCAAACGCGTGTTGAGATTCCAGCGTTTCGTGATGACTATGCATCAGCTCTTCTTCCATTTTCCGAAGCTTGGATTCCATCCTGGCTACTTTTCCCCGTCCGATCCCAAAACCTATAATAACGCCCGTTACGATCGCAACAAACAGGATAATAGGGTTAATGACGTAATCAAATGTAAGTGTGACTAACATTTTTCTTAAATTGTTTGAGGTTCTGAAACATGAAGACAGGCTCTTCTAAGGGGAATACGACGGGATATTTCAGGGATAGAGGACAAGGTTTCAACATCTTATCCGCGTCCAAATATAGCAATAAAATAGTTGAAAAGTCCAACAAAACCGCAGCATTATTTTTTATTTTTCCGATGCAGCGATTGCGTAAAAGCCCTCTTTTCTACGGCCCAAACGTCGCAGCAGCCTGCCCCTACAGGTTATTACCTATATGCTCCTTAAAGCTATTGCTAGTCCCTAAAACTTACCAGTCATTGCCCTATACCGCTATACCAGTTGCCCATTGACGATAGATGCCAGTGCGCTGATCGGCACTCGTTCCTGCGCCATGGTATCCCGATAACGGATCGTAACTGTTTGATCTTCTTTGCTCTGGTGGTCTACGGTCACGCAGAAGGGAGTACCGATGGCATCCATCCGGCGGTATCTCTTCCCGATGGCATCTTTCTCTTCGTAAAAACACCTGAAATGCGGTTTGCAGGCATCCATGATCTCCCGGGCAATTTCGGGGAGACCGTCCTTTTTAGTCAGGGGAAAAATTGCCAGCTTGATCGGGGCCAGCTTTGGCGGAAATTTTAATACCACCCGGCTATCGGGTTTTTCCGGTGTGCTCAGGTCTTCTTCCATATAGGCTTCGCTCAACACCATCAATATGGTTCTGTCCAGGCCGATGGAAGTCTCGACGACATATGGAATATAATTCTGGTTGATCTCCGGATCGAAATACTGCAATTTTTTCTTGCTGTATTCCTGGTGATTCTTCAGATCGAAATCCGTACGGGAATGGATACCCTCGACTTCCTTGAAACCGAAAGGGAATTCGTATTCGATGTCGCAGGCGGCATCGGCATAGTGTGCGAGTTTTACGTGATCGTGGAAGCGATATTTCTCAGCGGGTATACCCAGTCCAAGATGCCATTTCATACGGGCTGTCTTCCAGTGTTCGTACCACTCTTTTTGTGTGCCGGGACGGATAAAGAACTGCATTTCCATTTGCTCGAACTCGCGCATGCGGAAGATGAACTGGCGTGCGACGATCTCGTTCCGGAAAGCCTTGCCGATCTGGGCAATACCAAAGGGGATCTTCATTCTGCCCGTCTTCTGTACGTTGAGGAAGTTGACAAAAATACCCTGGGCGGTCTCGGGCCGGAGGTAGATCTCGCTTGCCTCCTCGGACAGACTGCCCAGTTGAGTCGAGAACATGAGGTTGAACTGGCGGACGTCGGTCCAGTTGGACGTTCCGCTCACACCGCATTTTATCTTCTGGTCTTCAATGAGTTGTTTTAATCCAGGGAAATCGCTGGCAGCGATGAGTCTGTCCAGTTCTGCCTGGAGGGCGTCGGCTGCGGCCTTCTTCCCTTCTTTCTCCAGGTCGTCGATGCGGGCTTCGATGAGGTGGTCCACGCGATAGCGTTTCTGACTATCCTTATTATCGATCATCGGGTCACTGAAATTATCCACGTGACCGCTGGCTTTCCAGGTCGTGGGGTGCATAAAAATGGCGGCGTCGATCCCTACGATATTCTCCTGCAGCTGTGTCATGCTCTTCCACCAATGATCCTTTATATTCTTTTTTAGTTCGCTGCCGTATTGGCCATAGTCGTATACTGCGCTGAGGCCGTCGTAGATCTCACTGGAAGGGAAAATAAAACCATACTCCTTACAATGCGAGATTATCGCCTGAAACTTGTTCGTATCATTTGCCATAGTCGGCAAAGATAAAGTTTGGGCAGCAAAAACTCAGTGCAAAATAGGGCCGGTGCGCAGAGCGGGCGGAGGGGGTGAACCGGACACCAACTGTACCGAAACCGAACGGATATTGCGGGAAAAACAGTTTTAAACTGTTGATTATCAATTTTCAGCAAGAGTGGCATCATCTTGGTCCTTTTCGAACAAAATCACAACCATGTTCAGGAACTACCTGCTTACAGCCCTGCGCAACGTCTGGAAGAACAAGACCTATAGTTTTCTCAATATATTCGGCCTGGCTATCGGCATCACCTGTGCCGGTCTGATCTTTTTATGGGTGGAGGCAGAGCTCAATTATGATCCTTATCCAAAGCGGGAGCTCGTCTATAATGTCCGGACCAACCAGACCTACAATGGATTGATCCGCACTTTTAACTCCTCACCCGGTCCGCTGGCAGCCGCGATGAAAGCTGAGATACCAGGAGTGACTAATACCTGCCGTACGAGGAATAGCCAGGCTCTCTTCAGCCTGGGGGACAAGAGCGTTTATGAGAATGGCATCTATGCAGACCCCTCCCTGGTCAGCATGTTCTCCTTATCTTTTGTACAGGGCGATCCAGCCACGGCCTTCCGGGAGCTGAACAGCGTAGTCATCACGGAGAAAATGGCCCGGCAGTTTTTTGGAACGGGCTCCGGTGTCATCGGCAAAACGCTGAAAATGGACAACAAGGACAACTACACCGTTACCGGTGTGATCCGCGACCTTCCTGTCAACTCCACGTTGGAACTGGACTGTATGATCTCTTTTGCGACCTTCGAAAAAGACAATAGCTGGCTACAAAAATGGGGCGCCAATGGCCTCAGCACTTATGTGGAGCTGGCGCCTTCGGCCAATCCTGCGGTGGTCAACCGGCAGCTGAAAGATTTTATCCGTAAAAAGGCAGCGGATCCCAACGCGGCTATGCCATTGATCACGGGCATGAAGGACTGGCGGCTGCGGGATGAATTCACAAATGGCGTCAAAAGCGGTGGAAGGATCGAATATGTTCGTCTTTTTACGTTCATTGCCTGTATCATCCTGCTTATCGCCTGTATCAACTTTATGAATCTGTCGACGGCCCGCAGCGAGAAAAGGGCGCGTGAAGTTGGTGTCCGCAAAGTTCTCGGTGCGGTAAGATCAAAACTCATCTTTCAATTTATCGGGGAATCCATCTTACTCTCGGCCCTGTCGGTGATCCTGGGTGTCATCCTTATATCACTGTTGCTACCGATGTTCAATGCCCTGGTAAAAGAACAGCTTACTCTCGGTCTTGGGCAACCGCTTCATCTCATCTACCTGCTGGTCGTCACGCTGACCTGCGGACTGGTGGCTGGCAGCTATCCTGCCCTCTATCTCTCGGGCTTCAATCCTACCCGGGTCTTCAAAAGTCTGCGGGCGAAGGACGGAGGGGTAGTGTTTATCCGGAAGACACTGGTCGTATTACAGTTCTCCATCTCTATCTTTCTTATCGTCAGCACGGTCATCATCTACCGGCAGGTACAGCATATCAAGACCCGCAATTTGGGTTACAATAAAGACAACCTCTTTGACGTCCGCGCCACCGACAATCTCAAAAAAAATTATGACGCTGTGCGGCAGGACCTTTTGCAGACCGGCTTTGTAGAAAACACGGCGCTGTCGGATATGGAAAATCTCAACATCTCGAATAACACGTCGGGATTTACCTGGGCCGGTAAAGACCCAAAATCACAGATACTTATTTCGGTCCGCAATATCAACGATGACTATATAAAAACGATGGGCATGCAGCTGGTGGATGGTCGTGACTTTAAAAAGGATCCGGCAATGGACACCAGCAATGTGCTGATCACCGAAGCATTGGCGAAGATGATGGGTAAGGGCAGCGCCGTAGGTAAGCTGATCTCGTTCGGAGAGGGGCATGCGTTGGGGGACGGAGCATACAAAGTAGTGGGTGTAGTAAAAGACTATATCTATGGCGACTTCTATGGTAAACCCGATCCGGTGATCTTCTACTCTCATCCTGAAGGAGCAAGATACTTTTATGTCCGGATGAAACCGGAGATGACGTCCTCCAAAGGTCTTGCAGCCACTGACAATGCGCTGGCGGCTATCGGCGCGGTGCTGCAAAAAGACAATCCTGGATATCCTTTCGACTATAGTTTTGTCGATGAGAAGTTCAATGCAAAATTCACGGCCGAAAGTCTTATCGGCAAATTGTCCTGGCTCTTTGCCACCCTGGCCATCTTTATCTCCTGTCTGGGTCTCTTTGGTCTTGCCGCCTATACGGCTGAGCAGCGCACCCGGGAGATCGGCATCCGGAAAGTGCTGGGGGCCAGTGTTTCCGGTATTACCAGGCTGCTGTCAAAAGACTTCCTGAAGCTGGTGATCATCTCTAATGTCATTGCGTTGCCGCTGGCTGCCTGGGGACTTAACCGTTGGCTGGAAAGTTATGCTTACAGGATAAGCATAAGCTGGTGGATGTTTGCGGTGGCGGCTGTGGTGTCGGTGCTTATTGCGCTGGTGACGGTGTGTTTTCAATCGGTGAAGGCGGCGCTGATGCCTCCGGTGAGGAGTCTCAGGTCGGAGTA
>Ga0307510_10004083_pt1 | contig 17126 bp, 12 predicted proteins | sample 12_EM_MG_FD_207224 | JGI IMG/M metagenome (GOLD analysis project Ga0307510, IMG submission 207224) | Populus trichocarpa ectomycorrhiza microbial communities from riparian zone in the Pacific Northwest, United States - 12_EM | ecosystem: Host-associated > Plants > Roots > Unclassified | place...
CTCGCCTGAACCTGTACAGAAACATCATTGATAATGATAACAATACCCAGATGATCGAACCGATGATGGCCAACTGCGTATCCGCAGCGCGATCGATTAATTTTATTGTTGAGGGTCGAGATATGTCGGACGGGGCTGCCGGTGGAACCAGCCGCTGGTGCATCCAAGCGACTGCCAATCATATCCCTGATCAAAGAGTGCATAACGCCATAATGAGCAAGATACGAACATCAACTCGGCAAAATCCGCCACTGTCTGCCGCTCACCATGCGCCAGGGCTCGCAATGCCGTATCATGATGTACCTATTCACCGATATTCACGTCGGCGCCCTGCATGGTATACAGGGATAATGTAAGATCGTGTATGCGTCCATCTCTCACAGAGACCAGTCCTATGCCAGGCCAGGCCAATTGCTACAAGTGGTCAAGGCTTATTTTTAGGGGGACTTTCTTAGGCGATGGTTTGTCTTTGGAATAATGTGTCTCAGGCTTCCTCTTGAAAGTACAATACTTGTGCATACTAACGGTCTATTCTGGCCATATTCCTGGTTGTTGTCTATCTCGTTCGCCATATGCTTGTCCAGCTCTCAGAGATTGATGTTGCCGAATGGTAAGGCTGTCACCGCTACTTAGTAACACAGACTGTGTTGGGGATGAAGTCGAGTAAAGCAACGGTGTAGGTTTGATGCCTTAGTGTCGCTTTGTGATCAAGTAGTGAGTTGCATGCCCTCAGATGCCTTAGAGGACCTCACTGACTCACCCATAGTAGATGAGGAGGAAAGTAGTGGTCGGTTTCATGTTGCAGTGACGGCGAATTTGTTGATGTTGGTGAAGGCGACGGTGGTGGTTTCGGGGAAAGGAGGAAAAGGGTGAGGAAATTTGGCGTCTTGGATGCAAATTTGCAAACGTGTCGGAATCCGCCATGGTCGTTCCGCACACGTAGCCTAAGGTGACCTTACAACGGTAAGGCCGATTCCCGATTTTAATGTAATCTCGAGTTTTTTCTTGGAAGGGACAGAGCGTCATTCGAAAAAAGGGACGCGTGTTCCCCATAGTTTGGTGAGGGTTGACAATAAGCCACGATCTCCCCCAGCCCCAGTCGTCGACATACCAAGCATACTGGATGATGGCACAATACCACAATACTTTCATGGTCATTCAGACTCGTGCTACATCCCATGCACTAGTAGGTAGCAGACCTATCGATGTGAAGAAAACAAACCTAGGCTGCTCGTGCTGCAGTGGACCCACGCGAGGGGAAGACTCGGAGGGCTCCGACTCGGAGAGGAGACGGATGCTGCCTCAGTGAGGCTTGGGGGAGCAGAGATATCCGGGTGCTGGGTCATTTCAAGTCTTCGGGCGCGGGGAGATCGAGAGGCGGTGGACGAGGAGACATGAAGGAAGAAAGGGTTTGACAGCGGGCAGCCGTCGCGAATTGCAAAATATACTGTTTGTACGCCAACTCGGTAAAAAAGACACCAAAATATAGCCCACATGGCTCCTTGATCGTTGATCCATCCACGGTCCATTCAGCCAGTAGCCAAAACCTGTAATATATTTCTTGTGGTACGTAGTAATCTCAAGTCGCCATGTTCGATAGTGTCTCTTCACTTAATGGCCTGCCATTTAGAATTTGTCCCAAATGCGTCCTATGGTAACCCGACCCCTTCTGTCGTAATCCTATCAGTTTCTTCAATATGGGTATCCTGCTTCTCGCGAACGGAGAGCTGCCAACTGTACGGTATGCCGGTGGCACAAATCCATCGATTTCACTGTGTTCTGCCTCTGGATGTGCCATCGTCAACGCGAGCAGCTCGCATACCCTCTTATATTCTTTTCTACTGTCAAAGTAGAGCTGCCCCGCGAATAGGTTCAACTCCATTCCGACGTGCGCAGGTGCTGACCACGGGTTTTCCGGCGAGTCAGGTATAGAGTAGAACGTGAGATCGGAGAAGGAACGCATAGAGGACCTGACTCGTGGTGCGTATATATGGAGCCTGACCGTGTTGCTCTTGCGGATGATAGGAAGCAGTTCATTTGCTTCATATGGGCTAATTACGACGACAATGCTGTCCTTCCCTGACCCACTCGAAAGAATCCAGTTGACTGGGCGGAGATATTCTGTCAGACCCACGGAACACGGATCAGAGATGGTGGTGATGAAGTCCACCGTGGCAAGTGGAGAAGGAGACCATTCGTCTGTTGAATCCAATGCCTTGGCCATATTGATGGGAACCAAGAGTGGAGACATGTGCGTCGAAGAATCAGGAAGTCGCCCCGTTTCAACAAACCCGCGGATATCCTCGTGGATTGTATGCGGCGCTGGTTCGGCCTTGGGAGGGCGATGACGGTCGGTGAGAGGCTCCAGCTCGACTTCGTGATTCACCTCGCGTTCTTGCTCTTCCGCCATGCGGACGTGGACAAGCTTCATACCACCGAGGTTGAGTCCTTTGATCCGTTCATTTATAAACGGAACGCTGTTGATCTCAGGATTCGTCTTAGTGCCAGATGCAATCCAGTACATTTCTTCCAACGTTTGTGACTCGGACTGAAGCCAGGCAGCTCGCAGACCTTCCAAACCCCCACCTGGTCTGTATGCTTTGTATGCCAAGGAGCGTTTGTGGTGATCGAGGCCTTGTTGAGACCACTGAGGGAGGTATCTACAGATGTCTTCACAAGTTTCGTGTATGGCCCAGCGGATGACATCCAGCACCCCGATGCGATACCCTGAGAACATTTGGTTTGGAATAAGGCTGCGGATACGACGGTCGACCCATCCAGGTGCAAAGAACATCACACATTGTCCTTTTCCTAGCTGACGCATTCGCATACAACCTGCGTCACCATCTTGGTCAGTCTTCTTTTCTTGAGGTTGTCAAAGGGCGTACCTTGTACCAATTTATCTTTAGTCACCTTTGGGCCAAGTGTAACGGCTGCACGTGTTCCTTGGGGAAGTTTGAGATCGGTCCCTCTTGTATGGGCATCATCGAGGTATACCACACACTTCTCGAGCTGACTCCTAAAAGGAGATGATACGAATGGCTCTGTCATTCCATCTTGAGTGACCACCGTGAGATGGTCTGTGTCGTTAAAGAAGATAGCGGCAGAGACATCTGGTCGAAGGGAGAGCCAACGTCGTGCAAGATCTTCGTTCTGAAGCTCTAGCATCTGAGCTCCTACGTCCAATAGCATTCGGATTTCAGGATCTTGCTTGACCAGACGTTTCAAGAAAGCAGTCGTGGTTTCTCGCTTGCCGTTTGCTCCTTCTGTGCACTCGTAATGGTCGTTCTCGGACTGAAGGAGATGTCGCAAAACGAGTGCATTTGTGCCGAGAACAAAATCAGGATCTTTTTGGATCATCGAAGGGGGTAAGAGGTGCCGATTGTCATTGGTGCCACTGAAGCCTGTTGTAACATTCTCCTTGCCTTCCACCAGATCCCAAACGGACGTTGGGAGCTTGAATGGAAACTCTCGGGCGGCCCGAGGGAAGACCAGTTGTGATAAGTAGAAATCTACCACTCTTTTATTCCTCGAGAATACCGGCACAAGGAACTCATCCACTTGCGTTTCGTCTTCTATGTTCACGCCTTTGATATGGCGAAGCTCCGCAGGGAGGTCTTGTACACCTATTTCGACCCAGTGATCGTATTCCATCTCCGGATTATCGAGCTTGTCCAAGAAATCGAAGCACAAAAGCACGTTATCCTTCGTTAAGCCCCCATAGTAATAGCTAAGACAAGTTAATGTCATGGCAACATCTGGATGGGCGAACTCGGCTCTTAGACTTGGTACATCCTACAATCATAGTCAGCGATCTTTCGCTACCCGAAAAATACAGCAGACCTTGGCATGATACGGGACAGCTAATAATGTCCTCGTTGGATCAAGGCCATAATCTACTCTCCAGCGTCGTTCTTTCAGCACATAGCCAAGGATTCCATAGCCGTCCATCAGAAGCCCACGAAGTAAGAGGATCCCGTCGAATAAAGTCGTTCCCGCGCAATACGAGTGAATCAACTTGTGATCCACATCTGAGACTTCGGTCTGAGTCATAAAGCGGCGGGAAGCTGTTAGAATCGGCAATGGGAGAGCATCAAGTGTGAGATTAGGTAGTGCCCCTCCGAGAGCATCGTCGATGATAAGCGATGATATCTTCCGAAAGACGGCAGAGTCGAGTATGCGAATAGTGGGAAATCCGCCCAGAGTCGTGTCAATTTCAAGCATCTCCGGAAAACAGGCCTTCAACTTCACGGCGTGTACTTGCAGTCGGGTGAATACGTGTTGAATTGTAGTCCATCGATCGGGGTGACCATCGACGGGTATCTGCTCTCCCGCTGCGTAGACAAGCTGATACCGCGGATGAAGGATTTCGTCGCCCTCGTCAAGCACATCGCGTGATACCTTGGCCAGCCAGTCCTGTAATCTCCCTAGGACATAAGATACCCAGCGACTTTCGTCATTCCTGGATGCTATTGGGGGACTTTCATCGCTCTTGGCAGACACACCGAGCGAGGGCGTGGCAACCTGGTTACGTAATGACCTCCGATCACCAGTTATCGACCCTTCCTTGCGGTTTCTGGGTGGCCTTAGGAGAATATCAATGTGCATGAGTTTCAGAGAAAGAATATGATCAGGTTGAACGACTAGAACTCCTCCCTTGGCGACACAATCTTCATAGAGACGCCTAATTTTTGAAACCAGGGTACCTAAAGATTCCAAGCTGAGACAGCGAGAGATAGGAACATAGAAAATAGGTCGATCGGCCAGGCCTGACAGCCGGCTAACGAGTAATTGGAACATCTGGTTTGAGAGTGCCCGGGGAGTCACGATCCTCACAAGGTTTAACCCATTTGCAAGGGTGGAAGTGATGAGAGGTACAATAACAGACGACTTGCCCTCTCCCATATTAAGTTGAAGGGATATGTTCCGTTTGGAGCTTGGAGAAATCATTTCGCGTGCAACAGCTACCTGTACTGGACGAGCCATGAAATTCCCTTCAACCTGCTCACATTGATTAGCTGAGTCTTTAAAAACTCCTTTTCTGGGAGGGCACCGGACTAACCTGGATTAACAGCCAATCAGGGGTCCATTCTTTCATTCCGTCATCGCAGACCGCCTCAATTTCCCTAAGAAGTTCCTCATGTTGTTGTCTTGACGAAAGTTTCAACAGGCGTATAGATTGTTGATATTTGAGTAACGAGAGTGCGTAGCCCATTATCACAGCCTTCCACTGATCTGGAAGTGTGGTGAAGCGATCTCGGGCCAACTGACGCAGTATAGATCGAGGAGTTATCCGGGGCCAGAGACCCGCAGTGCCGATAGTTTCTTCCGATTTTTGAGATGGTGACAGAGCCGCCTCAATTTCAGAAAATATTTTGTCTTTCATTCGAGAACGCTCGTCATGATAGACGAGCAAGTCCTCATGCGAAGGAGTGGCATGTCGCGCGAATTGAGAGGCATTTTGTTCGACCAGCGTGCGATTACTTTGGCTCAGTTCACTTCCACAGAGCTGTAGCAAGGATTGTTGAGAATTCTGGAGCTCGTCAATAAGGGTTTCGAGGCCGTGTGATCCAGAGGTTGATAGTACGCGAGCTGTTGCCGCGGTAGAAGGGATGACACTAAATTGGAAAGACCCTGCAGGTGGAGTTGGGATATTGCTACGAGCCGATAAGACGTCGCAAAGAGAGTACGAAGGTATCCTTCGAGTGATGGTACTGAATTGGGGTGAAAATACGTATGGCGTGGCGGCGGGTATCACGACTTCGCCATATTCCCGCAGGATGTTTTGTAACCGCAGTGCATGGCTTCTAAGCCGGATATTCCGAGTGATTGATAGAGTGTATTTCTTAATGCGTTTTTTGCATTCAGACTTGCTGAACCACTGTTCAGGAAAACCAACGAATTGATAGTCTGGCCATTGGCACAAAATCGACCCTGCGACAACGGATGATTTTCTCCCAATTTCCGCATCGTATTCTTCCTGCTCCAATTGGACACGTGTCGTTCCCTCCACGTTTAAGAAATGTGCAGGGGTTAAGGATAGGGGTACGCAGGAAGAACTCGGAGAAGTCCGTGCCGGAAGGGCGGATTCGGATACCAATCGCTCTAGATAGGTGAGTTCTGGGTTGACACCGTCCGCAAGCGAATAGGAACCGTGACCGTCTAGTGGGGGACCCAGGTTGTGACAACGTTCATCCAGGGCTATGACCGTTACAATGGGCACGATGTCCGAATACTTGGACTGACCGTAAACTACGGCTGAAAGAGAAAATAACAACGTGGTTTTCAGGTTTCGAAGGCCTTCAAGGTTTCGATTTACGGCCTTGCAACAGAGGTCGTAGATGCCGAGCAAGTCACGTGGAGCATCAAATGCAAACCAATATTGACTGTATCGCAGTGAGACTTTGCCGCTCCCCATAGGACCGAGTGAGCCCCATGATTTCATGAGATCCCAAAGGTCAGAAGGCCCGTGATCGAGAGATGGCCGGCCATTCCATATCGACCATGATGTCTGGAAGACTGTGTGTTCGGTGGTTCCAACATTGGAAATGTCTCTTGACCTGTACTCGATGTCGCCCCGAAATGATGGTTGCCCAGAGACGTGTAAGTCTGATGGATAGTACGACCTATTACGGGAGGCCGCCCGATTCGACAACGATGAATCCCGATAAATGCCGAAATGAGTAGGTTTATCGTACAGGGTCTCTAATGCATGTGCGTGGTCAAGAAGAGAGCGTACAGCTGGGAAAAAGTCTTCGTGTTGGGATAGCGCCGGAAGGTCGTCCCACTTCCACAACACCGCGACAATATTCTCTGAGAAGTAGGCTCTGCGTGGTGTCAAATCACTAATCAATTCCAGCATCTTCATCTCATCGGCGTCAAGTCTTTGGAAGGACCTGCAACCAGCACTTCGCAATATGCACAGTGCCTCTTCCGTTCCCGTGCGACCGAGCAATGGATCAGGAAGACAGTGGCTTGTGAGCGCGTGAAAATAGCATTGGTATAGCTTGCTCATCAAACTTGTATTACCTCTGAGGCATCCAAGATCAGTGTCGATTGTATATTCATGCCAACGAACATGCCCTTCACCAGTGTTCACGGACACATTGGTGAAGTGATCAGATGGGCTGAATGAAATCTGCCCTTGTGGGATTATGACCCGTCGTTGCGTCAGAGGTTCGTCCGGGCTAGTAGAGCCGGGACACAAGATAAGTTTGTTTCTTAAGCCAAACATTGTCCCGCACGACTGGGTCTTGTCTATCACGTGACCGGGGATGCTTCGACACTCAAGCTCCCAGTTTGTGTTGACGAAGAACGATAGGCGGAACCGAGGGAGGGAAACTTCCAACGTCTGGGTGGTGTGTGTAATAATGAGGTATCCCCGGTTCTCTATTGGTGACAACAGGCGGGAGACTATGTCGAAAGTACTTGAACGAATGTCGATGACTCGTATCGGGGGAATGTCTTGACAAGCCTTCTGGAGAGTGGCGTAGCGAGAAAGAGCAAGGCGCTTTGGTTGTTCTGGAACAATAAGCTTTTGCAAGCAGAGGCACCAGTTGGAGGGCCTAGGCGTCCATGGGGAACCAATTGGACGAAATTCAAGCTCGCCAGTGCTCAGGTCGAGCCAATGGATGTATTCGTCAACAAAGTGTCGCGGAAAATCGTCGACGAGCCTAGACCGTGGAATGAGCTGCAAGAGTCGTGAGTTGTCCGGTTTCCGTGCTTGCAATGTTATATTCCCGTGATTCCAGGAAAAGAGGATCTTCGTCGATTTTAATCACCGACGGATGTTCGACGAAAAGAGTGTTTTACCTGATACCCAAATGGTGTAGATCGAGTCATATATTCCATTCCGGGGATGTCAGCAGGAACCACATCGAAAATTCTCTGAAAGCACCTCAGATAAGGGCTAGGGAATTTGTCTTCGATCACTCACCGCACCAAATATACTCTTGTATAACGGGTCCTTTACTATCCCTTGCGGAAGCCTTCCCGACGATTTCCCGCCAATGAGCAGCTCGCCTGTTAGGAGATCGTAGTGCACTTCCTGGCCTTCATTTGTCACACACGATATCCACCGAGGATTCTGTTTGTGAAGCACATGCCAACCTGATGAGTTACCCTGACGATAGCCTGGCCACAACCGTTCAAGTGCATGGTTAAATGCGCCCGCATACAACAATGTAGCCCGTTCGCCAACCGTACATGAAGACAGGCTGAAAAGGGGCTCCAAGTCATGTAGGAGGCGATGATGGCGACGAAGCATCCGAGCAAAATAAAGTGAGCTATCGCCTAAGGGAGATTGTGGTATGTTATCGTGGACGATGACTGCACATTGTATGGCGATGGAAAGATCTTCCTCGTTGACAATGGTGGTGGGGACGTGCTCTGGACATACATCGAAGGTCGAAAAGCATGTTGCAGAAAGCATACATAATCGGTTTTGCAACCTTGCCCGCGATGTTTCATCTGATGTAGAGTCTATCTTCATGCGTACTTCTCCTATCCATCGATATGTCACAGTTCGGGCCTCTCGCAGCAACAAACACGCCCGGCGAGAAATATCCACGTCTGTTGTCGAGGCTAAGAGGCGGCTGCAGATAAGAGCTGACAACAGATGAGACAAGAATGGTGGTCAGAAATTTTTGACATACAGATGGTCCGTACTGTGACCTCCTCTCGCCAACTCGCCCTTGTCTTTTCGAGAAGGGTTTCCAGCTCACGCAAGAGGACATTTCCAAAGTTGGAAATACTAAGATCGGCATGCCACTCGCGAATGCCATCTGACAAAGGTCCGAGTTGCCAGGCTGCCTGGGTGATCAAGGTGTGCACTTCCTCGCGACTAAATGAGAGGTAAGGTGAAGCAAGTTCCCTTACGATGTTTAACCACTGTAAACGTGGACCCCTGCGCAAGCCCGAAAATGAAATGAATTCGTGCAGGTTGATTTCATCAGGGCAATTAGCCTGAACGGCGATGATATCATTTGGAGTGAATTGAGTGCTGAATAGGAAGTGATGGGCGCGACAGTATGGACTTGACGTGGGTATGGGTGGGCTACAAAGCCATGCGACACTAGACCATAATGAAGGTGACTTCGTCACCCAGGATCGATTTTTGACGTCAAATAGCATGAACGATAGCCCATTATCAACGAAAATTGAAGATTCTTCCGCGGGAATGGCAACCATGTTTTCGCCAGCCTCGGAGGAAGACGGTTTCTTGATCGAACAACTTGTTACCCGGTGATTTCGTCGTCGCTTCGCAGCCCAACGGTGGAGGGGAGAGAAAGAATCCAAGACATCTCCACTGGTAAGCTCATTGAGCGACTGAGGGAGCTGTGGAGACCGGCTGATGTCGCAGAGAATCATGTAAGTTATATCACGCCAGATAGAAAATGCGTGGGGAGGAGACAATTCGAATACTACAAGTTGGGCGTGTATCGTCGAAGCGGGAAGCAGCCACTCATGGACACGGATTTTCAGGGCTTTGGCCCGACGTTCTAATTCACATTTCTTGCAACTTGCGCTGTGTGTTTCACGCTCGAACTTGTCCTTGAACTGCTTATGATCCATCTTTGAAGCCTTGCGTAAAATCAATCTCGATTCTTCGTTCAGAGAGCCGAGTTCTGTGCGTTTCGCCGCTTCGTTTCTCCGAGCGTGCATGCTTATCTCATCATAGAGGCGTTGAAGATTCTCGGAGGTACGAAAGTACTTCAAAGCGAAACAAGAATCATCAACGCCGTTTGAAAATATGGAAGTCGCCTCGAGAGCTTCTTCATGTCGCCGACACAGATACTCTTCGACATGCAGCGCAGGCTTCAAGGCAGCCGACCGATGAAGGAGTAAGCAATGGAGGAAGTTGGAAGGAATTTCCGGGGAGTATTGCTTTAGTAAGGGACATGCCTGGATTGCGAGCCTATCCAGCGCCACCCAAAGATCCATGATGGTCAAAATCATCATCGAATTGTCTTCGGGGTTGTCTTTATAAAGATCCTTGGCACCAGAAAAGTACTGCTCGATGCACGAAGCAATTACTTCCAAAGTCTTGTCATTGTTTGTGGATGCAGTAACCCAAGTTTCCAAATGCATCTCCACAGATAACTCGAAATCCGCAACTGCGATATGCCGATCTTTAGCAATAGCATTTGCAAGGCGGCCGTTCGTAAACTGGGCGAAATCATGTTCATTATAGAGGCGTGGTCTGTAGGAGGGGGTAAAATTCCCATGTTTGAAGCCTTGCGAGTCCGAGAGAAGTATACCTGCGAGGTACGAGTGTGATTTAACGAGGGTGATGTTCGAATCTGCGACAAAATTGAGCCTCTTGAGTGGCAATATCGAATGGATGGATTCAGTTTCCTGGAATGCGACCCATCTCTTAGAAAGAAGTGCCTCTGTCTCCCTTGCGCTATCGTGAACAAATTGATAGATATGATGTAGAACGTCAGGGCCTAATTTTGAAAGACGCCGAGCCATTTTAGCCCTCATGATGAAGAGTAACCCGCTTGGGAGATCTTGGCGGACGCCACAACGCAGAAGATGGGCGTGAAAGAAGAGGACGAAAGGCTTGTAGAGATTGCTGGAACGGAGGGAGGATTGAAGGGTAACCCTGAGGATGAGCCACAATGGGGATCTTCGCCACGGCTTGTCCTGAACCCTCGTGCCCGGAGTATTAGATAGCACTTCATCTCCTATCCGTTTCGTGATGCGGTCTACAACTGCAGGGCGACCGCATCCCCTGAGAATCCCAACCAATAACTCCGAAATGTACCCGGGGTGGACGCTTTCGCGAACTGTGGAATTTTCCTTGGGTGTGGTTGGAGTGGAATCCAAGCGATCAACGTCCATTTGGACAAGGAAAGAGGAGAGCTCCCGGAGAAACCATTCGTCCATAAAAATACCCACGGGGACTTGAATTGCAGGTCCTGGGTATGAGCACAACAGCTTTCCCTCGACTTTCGTTACAGCGCTGATCAACGGCATGACTTCAAACACCTCGAACTGAACGAAGCCGACGAGGGCAGGCCAGCTCACTATGAGGGCAGCGTTCTGCGCACGGACATGCATGCAGAATACATCTAATGAATGATGATCAAGTCAAGGGCGGGACACGCTGAGAGGAATCTATACACACCTCCAACACCCATATCTGAGAGCACTTGTTGGAGCTCAACATCCTTGAACGGGTCATTTGCAGCGCGACAAGCTAATTCCATCATTTTCACCATTTTCATCCACAGAGGGCGTTGTGAGGACGGGAGAATTTGGAGGAAGTCTCGCGCAGCTTCTATGAGGCTGGCACAAAGCGCCACGTTAGTTTCTCGCTCTGTCCCTTCGCCCGGATGCACACAGGGAAGTTTCGGGGGCATGAAGACATGTTCGATGACCGAAGTCAAAATATTAGAACCGGCGTGATCGGCAGCAGCAGGGAAGGACATGGTTTCCAGAGAACGAAATTGTGAACTGGCGGCGATGAGGAAGTCTGAGTGTATCCAGGTCACCGTGAGGAGCTACTGGGCCAGGCACTTGTCCCGCCGAAAGAGGAATTAATGTCCAATTGTGTGCTAGCGCACACTACGGTAGTGCCCTCTAATGACAGTACAGCTTGACCGCCAACTCGTTGGTAAGAGACACTGCTTGGTTTCCAAGTTGTGACAGAACGACATGAATACATCTAATTCAGCCCGTGGAACCGAGGTCGACTTGATACATGGTTTGTCCATGAGTTCTTTTCGAGGTCCCGGAGTCGAGCACTCAAGCTCAAGCTTCGCCGTTGCGAGCTACTCCTGGACCTGGAGAAAATGTCCATCCTGCATCGTGATTTCGGCTAGTTCAGCTGACTTTGAAAGCCATGTGTAAATGACTGAATGAGTTGGAAAGGAAGCGGAATGGGCGTCATGGAGGAGCGCCCGACCATGTCATGGTAACGCGACGCGACGCATGACAAATAGAAGTTCTTTTTTCATGAACCTCACCAATCCCACACTGTCCGCTAGTGTTGCCACGGCTTGGCTAAACAGCCGCTAGCCGATTGAGCCGAGCTGCATTTGAGCTGAGCTGAGCCGACAACTTGGCTCCCCTCAACCAGTGGTTCCAGAGTTGAGCTGAGCCAGTTAACAAACCGGCTCAAGCCGCTAGCTGTGGCTGAGCTGACCTAATTAGGCAAGTCACTATGACCTTTTGCATTTTCAGTGTACCAGCATCAGCAAGATGACAATGAGTAGAGCGAGTAGAGCGAGTAGAGTGGGTAGGTCTACTTGTTCTACTACTTGATAGTAGCGCTACCTACTTCTAATCAACAATATATTCTCTACTCTGGCTTGCTTGTGTGCTACTTCCATCAATCCTCAAGTTGACCAATGAGATTAATCGGAGCCCATCCATTCCATCATGATAACAGTTGCAGAAGACGTTCTTGGTGATCTTGGTGCCTGGCAAGCTCTGTGTGCTATGCCATCAAACACAAAACTATAACTCCCAAGAAATGACATTTTATTGATCTAAATAATACCATCATGTGCAGATAATTGCACATCCATGTCACTTGTACTTATGTCCTCTCACTACTGTCTACTCCGTGAGGGGATGCCAGGTTGTTACATTCCTGGGCACTTGGCCCACATTTTTCTTTCTTTCTTGACCAATATGTACTTATACGATCACATGACCTCGACTCACATGACCGCTTACTTGTACAACAGAGCCATCTTGTCGGGGACTTCATTGTTCCCTCCTTTTGCATGTTTTCCATTGTTCTCTCCTTATGGTAGTCTGTGACCACCATTGTTCATGACTCTATTGTTCCGTGACCCTTATTGTTCGTGACCTCATTGTTCTCTCTACTTGTACGCTTAGTCAGGTAGCTGCCCTTTTGTATATAAGCTGGACTTATATCCTAGAGTTGGGCCTTAAGCCTGACTTAGTTTGCAATCTATTGCGTTCTCTGTCCTTGTTGCTTGAACAAACATTTCTCTCTTATCCTTCTTTGAAGTAATCTTCAAGTCCTTGAAGTTACTTCTCTTCCCTCTTTATCTTCACCCAGACATTGGTCTTAGCGACCTTCTCGCTTTTATCATCTTCCAAAGCACTTAGGTTATTAAGGGAATTACGACCCTTATAACTTCATCACTGCCGCATATTTCACCTTGCGCACATCACACCTTAAGGTTCAATAGGCCTTAACACAGGTCCCAAGTTGGTTGCAACTGTGGGACCCCATCCAAGCCATGACATGCAATCCAATGGAATCCCCCCAATGGAAAACCCTGCCCTTGTCACCAATGTCTTCATTCCTGTCCATGTCCTTCCCCAAGCCCTTGCGCACCCATTCACCCTTGCAACATCTCTCAACAGCTCACCCAGTGAGGAGAGGTCTGGGGTCACTCCAGGGAATTATCAGTTGTTTCTTGCAAGGGATCCATGTCAAGGTTGCCATCACTGTTATCCTTGGTTTCCATCTCTGGGGGCAAAGCACTGCAGGAAGTAGACACAGAGATGGTACCTTTGTAATGCAGAGTCAGCATCTGTGGTTGGGTTCGAAAGAAAGTCCCCAATGTGAAATAAAGGATAGAGAGAAGGATGCTGCGTTCCCAAGCTATCAAGAACCATGCGGGAAAGCAAGGATGAGAGAAGCGTGGATGCTGGTGTGTTGTCGCTGAAGTGGGCCAATGTCTTGAGAAGTTGCCAATATGAGACAATGGCAATGGTGAAGGCAATGGAAAAGGTAGACAGAGAGGTCGAGGAAGATAGCGAAAGCAAGAGAGGTGGCGGTGGCAGTGGTGGTGGCAATGGCAATGGTGATGGCAATGGCAATGGCGAGAGAGAGACAGTAATGCCAAAGATGAGGAAGATGGCAGCTGTAATGCAGAACGGTGCCTGCGTGCCAAGTTCAGGGATGTTCCCCAGGTGACAAGAGAGGGAGGGAGAGGGAGAAAGGCCGCGATCCCAAAGATTTGAGAATGCACAGATGGGGACCGGGAGAAGCGTAGATGCCGGTGTGTTGGCGTCGAACGTTGACGCATTGATGTGATGAGGTGGCGGCGATGGCGAAGGCGATGGTGATGACGAACGATGAGGGCAAGGGCAAGCGATAACAGCGGGAATGGATGAGGGCAAGGGCGAGCGAGGGCGAGGGGTACAGACGTGAGACGAAACGAAGAGAACTGAAGACAGAGAATGGAAAATAGAGAAAGATGGTTGCGGTGCAGCGGGCTCGCGAGTCGTTACACAGTCAGGGATCACACGGAAATGAGGGGGAATGAGGCCACAGTTGCCTTCTGTATTCTCTCTCATCTGATCTGATCCAAGGGCGAGGTATTTGTACTACATCGGCTACTCTATGCACAAAGTAAGTGAGAAGAAAAAGAAAAGAAAATGAACGTTTGAGCCGGCAACAGGCTGTGCGGTGTCGTATGGAAGTGGAAATGATGTTGAGATTTTACTATATTGTTGCGAAGGGTGCGACGTCGACACAAGGCAACGGGAATGAAGAATGGTCCGGCGGTACTTGACGCCGACCTCTAAGTCTAATGGAGAAAACAAGAAATGTAGAAAAAGTGAACTAAAATCAAAGAGGGGAGATACGCAACAAAGACCTGATCCTTCTACTCCGAATCCTTCCTTATTGGTCCAAACCTCAGGACGGTCGGCAAGGGCAGCGCACTGCGCATGCAATGGGGGGTGGTGTCGTCTTCGGGTTTGTTGTTGGCCAGTCCGATCTGGGCGATCCGAGTCTCTTCAGCTGAAGGGGCTTGGTGAGTGGCGAGCAGAAGGTCTTGACTATATGTGGCCTGGGTCTGATTGGCTGACAACGAAGGCGGGAGGTGGGGAAAGTGGAAGGAACGAGGGGACAAGGAGGAGGTGAAGTGTGTGAGAAACTCAACATGTTGACTTTGTGTTGCTTGTGTCGCGTCGTCAGGCTTGGGCAACTTGGGAGCCATCACGTGGTCGGAAATGGCCAATTCCGAGGCCACAGCGTGTGCACGCTCTACACAGCGGTGAAGATAAACTCAGATGCGTCACTGCAGCAAGGTCTTGAAGATGAAAATGCGTGATGCAAGAAGAAGTTCAGAAAGACGGTTGCAGCACGGCAGGCTTGCAAGCATTGGTCGTCAAAGCACACACAAGAAGAAAGAGAGGGAATGGGGCCACGATTGCCTGGCTCTTGACAAAGCCAGACAACAAGTACTCTATGCGCAAAGGTGAGTAAAGGGGGAGAAAGATAGCAAGACAAACAAGTGAAGTTGCTGCCAGCAACAGACCATGCAGCATCATATGCGATAAAATTGGTGTCTGAAAAGATGAAATTCTTTACTGAATGGTCACAAGGAGCATGATGTTGAGTGTGAAGGCGATGAGGGTGAGGGGCATTGCAGCAAATGTCAAGGATGAGGTCTAAGTCAAAAGGGGAAAACGAAGAATGGAGAGCAGTAGAGTCTAAAACAAATAAAGGTAGAAAGCGTACACAATAAGTTCTGGCAATCCTATATATGTCCCAAATTCCATCCCAAATCTTGAGAGATCCAGACCAAGGAATGGTCAGCAAGGGCAGCGCAAGGCATGTGCAACATGGGCCAATGGCTTTTCATGCGATCCACAAGTCATTGGCCAAGGGGACTGCTGCGTGACAAGCAAGATAGCTTGACTGTTTGAGGCATGGCGTCGATCTCCTGATGACAAGGGTGAAGACGGGCAGGACAAGGGGGACAAGGATAAGGAGGAAAAGAGGAAAAGCAGGGCATGTGGGAGGAATGTGATGTGGTTGAGGTTTGACTTGCGTCAAGGCAGGCCAATCTGAGGGGCAGGGTCACATGTTCATCAGCACACACAGAGACGAACTTACTCAGATCGAGAACGCAGGCTACAGCTCAGAAAATATGGCTGTGTGGTGTGGTTTTGCCTGTTTCCGAGCCTAGCGCACATACTGGCCTTACACCTTACTTGATCACATGTGTGGAGGGTCCGTGTGGTGGTAGCATCCTAGATGGGTCAAGCGATAATGGTGCCGCTTTAGTCTCTCCTTGGTACTTCAATGACCTAGGAGTGCTTGCAAGGCAATGGCAGCGATTTTGGAGAAGGAAGAAAGAGGGAATGAAACTGAGGGGAGACGCTCCTTGGGAGTCGAATTTGCAAATATGCTGGCAGCCGGATGTGGAGCATCTGGTGCCTGGAAACCAGACTTGAGCAAGAGACCAAAAACTCTTGTAACTTAAGTAGTTTGCAACCCAGATTGAAACCAAGATGGGGCCTGGTAAAGCAGCATGAAAAGGGTCCTGATATGAATGTCAGAGGTTAGCATGGAGGATTAACAACATAAGTTGAGTGCACAGGCCTCTGTGCACCTCTATCTCTCCTGACATCCCCTGCTGTTCCTGCCAGTTTGTAGCCTGGGCCTTGCATCTGCATTTTGCCTTTTCCCCCCAAAATTGGATCTTGATAATTGAGGACTGATGGCCCTGCAGCTGAGTATTAAATTATGCATTAAGCGAAATTTTCTAGGACTTGACATTAACAACACAGGCACTTTCTTTTTGTGTCCTGACTTGTTGTCCATCCCTCTGCCATCCGAGTCTCTGGTTCATAAGTGCCTCTTACTTGGTTGCTTTCTTTCCACGTTCTGACTTTGTCCCTCCCTCTGCCATCCTCTCTCTATGGTCTTCAGGAAGTGAGTACTAGTAGTGAGTGCTTACTCCATCGCTTCAAGACTTTTTCCCCCTGTTCTGACTTGTCATTCTCTCTACAGTCTCCAGAAAGTGTGTACCCCTCGGTTACTTTCTTTCCATGTCCGGGCTTGTCCCTCCCTCTTGTTACGTTCTGTGGACTTATTTTTCTTTTCTATGCTTACCAACCTTTTCCCATCATGTGACTGCTTACTTGATACATCACCTGACTCCTTTCTTGCTTACTTGACCGCTTTCTTGTCATCTTAGGAGCGCCAGCTCATTTCTAGGATCGTTGTACTTGTTTCTGCTATCTTTAGTTCACCAGTTCATAACTAGGACCTCTCTCCTAGTTATTCGTCATTCCTACTAACTACTGTACTTGTTTTCCGTCATTACTAGTACAGGTACTAGTAGTATTATTCCTTAGTCATGGTAGCTGCCCTCATGTATATAAGCTGGTCTTATTTC
>Ga0307510_10004084_pt1 | contig 17123 bp, 25 predicted proteins | sample 12_EM_MG_FD_207224 | JGI IMG/M metagenome (GOLD analysis project Ga0307510, IMG submission 207224) | Populus trichocarpa ectomycorrhiza microbial communities from riparian zone in the Pacific Northwest, United States - 12_EM | ecosystem: Host-associated > Plants > Roots > Unclassified | place...
TTTCCCCTCATTTCTTCTATTTCCATAACAAACTTCGGACAATGTAGGCCAAAGTCAATGGACGTTAGCACCTCGTGTATTACTCTCTCTCTCTCTCTCTCCCGGACTCACACGGACTATCTCGGACAATTGTGTCATGTACTCTCCTCCGTAATCCCCAAACTATTTAGTCACTGCTCTATATGTTTAGTTTTTCACAAAATCTTTTCCGTTTGATGCTGGTCAATGTCATATCAGTGATCGGTGTTAAAAATTGATAGCTAACCAAGATTCACATCGGTCCATCCTCCCCACCTCCACTCCACTCCACTCCATTCTTTGGACCCTGGCTCATGCCCACCCCAATACTAAACGTCTGTTGATGTGCCTAGTCTCGTGAAAAAGGCTCCGATCAGCACACTCACGCTGGCCGTGATTTTTTACGACATTCCTCTTGAGGTTCTCTCGTTAATTTTCGTCACGGCATCTGCCATCTGCTAGCGAGTTTCCCCCCTTATCATCCTTTCTTTTACGCCACCATCTTTCAGAGACGTGCGAGGTCTAAAATTGATTCCGAATGAGGAAAAGACCAAGCGGGGGAATTTAGTGGGAATTTGTGCGAGACAAAACGAGTTCATGATGATAAACTGACCCATGTGGTGACACTTACTCCCACTGGGATCTGAGCGCGATTGCAGATTGCAGATTGGAAAGAATCGAACGAGTAGATGATGTGAAGTTACAATGTCCTCGGACCACTTACGGTTACACGCTTGCCATATGATGTTTGGCCATAAAACGCTCAGAGGTGTGGCCCTTTCTCCTGCTCTTGGTCCTTGTTTTCTTCATTTTTGACTAGGCCGAGTGTCTCGGTTGCCTTAGCAAAGACAGGAAAGACTAATTTGAGGGAGGAGAGGGAGATATCAAACACGTGGTCGAACAAATCTATCATTTTCCTTTTCATTTTTTCATCTTTCCGCTTTCAGCTAGAGCCATGGGTCGCAAGGCCGTAAAGTGGCGCTCCCTTCAAACGCCTGATTGCGCTCTCTACTCTCCGCCGATAATCATCATCATCATCATCTCTCCATCCCCTTGTGGAGCCGTCCGAGAGAGTCGAACCCTTGGAACGTCCGAGGAGGGATTACATCACATCAGCTCAATCCTAACCCCCGAAAACCCGAAAAAATAACAAGACAGCAGGTGTCCGCATGGCTTACGATGTCGGACGTGGCGATCCCGCCGGACCGTCGAGAGTACCAGCAGATTCTGTTTCGAACCGAGGGCTTCAAGTTCCCGCGCGCCTCGACACATCGTTCTCCACTGCCGCCGGCGCTGCGGCCGCTGCTACCAGCGAAGTCACTCCCACCCTGTCGTCCACCTCACGTCAGGACTCTCTGCTCGGCGACCTGCCCCAGTTCCGCCCACAGAGCCTCCACCTTCCCTCTCCGGCTCGTCATGCCCATGCACGCGCACGCTTGGCCCGCCGCTGGACGACGACGTCCTCCCCCCGCGCAGACGTGAACCCCCTGCGCACGGGCGGGACAGCAGCATCAACAACAGCAACAGCAACAGCAGCCGAAACGGCAGCAACGTCAACGGCGGCAATAGCGATACCCGTGCGGCGGCCGTCGGCGTTACAGCGCGTTGCGTCGAGCATACGGAGATTGACGACGCACACGTCACACCCGTCTGGGTCGAGAGCAGCGGCGGAGGAGGGCGGAGAAGACTGGTCCGTCTTTGGGGAGCTCATGGCGCACGAAGGCGCGGCGCTGTCGCTGTCCCAGTCGGCCCCTCTGTCCCCTCTGTCGTCCTCGCGGTCCCCGTCTTCTTCTCGTGCGAGGCGATCTGACGCGGGAGAGGGCGTCGTTCCCAACATGCAAGTACTCTTATCTGCGCCCGTGGGCGAGCCGGGGTACACGTCCTCAATACGCCGGACTCAATCGCCCACATCGGATTATCATTTCGAAGACTATTTCCCGCTGGAGGCGGAGGAGGTGGGTGATGAGGAGAGGGCAGCAGAGGGAAATTATCACGACGGCGTATCGAGTTCGGACGCCGGACTGCGCCGTTCTCGTATGCGAGTGGACTCGGACACGGAGCTGCTTTCCTCGACGTCGTCTTACAGGGGCTCCAGCCATAAGGATCGCAGTCTTAGTCGTGGCAAAGAACGGTCGTGGCAACGGCTGTTGCACCTGCCCACGCTGCCCACTCTGTACCGCAATATTCTCAAGTGCAGTCTTGCTTATTTTTTGGGATCCCTGTTCACCTATTACCCTCCACTCGCGCAATTCATCTCCGAGTTGACCCAAGACAGCCCGGGCGAGTTGTATCCCTCCGTTATGGGCCACATGGTCGCGACAGTGTAAGTCTGTCACTTTTCCGACCCTAAACTTTTTTTTTGTTCTGCGTTGACTCAGCCGCTGTGTAGCACAGTGTACTATAATCCGGCCAAGACGCTTGGCGGGATGATAGAGGCGGATATTTACTGCCTCATGGGACTCGCCTTTGCGTCTTTCGTCTCTCTCGGGAGCATGTACACATATTGGGCAATCGAACAGCACGCGGGGTGGGAATGGCTCGCGGACACCCTCGTACTCCTGTGGATTGGCGTTGGGATGTCGCTCGTTGCGTGGTTTAAACTTTGGATAGCCAAGCCGACTTTCGGTCCAGGTCTGACACACATGTTCGTGGGCCTTGACGTTTCTTCTGACTTTTTGAGACGTTGGCTTGTGTAGCCGCTAGCATGACGTCAATTATCCTCTTTGTTGTGTAAGGGCGTGATTTTGATTTTGTTGTAAGACTTATGGGGCTGACCATCACTAGGGTTGTGAAGGAAGGCGGGCTAGAGACCCTCATGCAAGTCGCGCTCATCGTCGCGATTGGGGCCCTTATTTCGAACCTCGTGTGTATGACCCTCTGGTCGCAGTCCGCCAAGAAAAACTTGCAGGCGAACATGGTCAAGACCCTCGATTCGTTCTCGACGCTACTCTCGTTACTGACAAGTACTTTTCTGCTCGAGGACGAGTACTTTCAACCCTCGCAGGAGAAGATATCCAAAGCCGTGGCGGACCATCAGGCTGCGTTCACGGGACTGAAGAAGAATCTGGCCGAGGCGCGGAGCGAAAGGCTCTGCGATGGTCCCAGCGCTGGACCATCGGGTAATGGTGGTGACCCTTATGGGGATGCTGTAGATAGCCTCACGCGCCTAGCACAACACCTTAATGGTCTGCGCAGTGGCACGAGCCTCCAATATGAGCTCGCAAAGGCGCATCGGGACGCCAAAGTCGCGATTCGTCGGCAATCGGCACATGGCCACATGTTCACAAGCATGCTCGAGACGGAGCTCGCCAAGGGCAAGGCGCCCTCGGAGGGGCATGGTAATGGCAGTACAGAAAATGTCATGCTTCGTGCAGCAGCTGCGGTGTTTGGTGATCTCGTCGGGGAGCTCGATTCCCCCTTGCGCGCACTTTCGGTAAGTTTGGAGGCGGGATGTTTCATATTCCCATATTCCTCAGTCATACTGCATAAGTTTCTTGCGCTTACGAGTAGTCCTCCTTGCTCGTCGGGATGTCTCTTAGTCGACTTGTACGAGGGCAATTGGGCACCTGCGTGGTGCATTTTCCGATCAAGGCCCCACCTCCGCGGACACCGAGATTGTCCTGAACGAGTTTTTCGAACTTGCCAACGGGATCCAACGAGCGCTTTTCGAGTTTGATAGCACGTCAAATCATGCCGTGTTGCGTTTGTATCAACGCGCCAACGTCCATAGCTCCACCTCGCACGGATCTACCGCTACTGCCTCCGCCTCCTCCGAGGAAAACCCAAACCCGTTCCTTCCTGGTGGCGAAGGCGAGCACGTGTTCCTGGTGTACTTGTGCGTGGACATGCCGTCATCATGATCGGACTCTTTCTGACCTGCTGACCTGCCCCCCTTCCAATGTCCCAGTTTCATTTTTGCCATGCAGGAGTTTGCACGGGAGCTCATCTCGTTGACCGTCGCGACGAGCAGGATCTATGCGGTTGAGCGGCCCGAGAACTCCCGTGGATGGCTCGCCCGCATTTCCACCGCGCTGTCGAGCGTGTTCTGTTGTTGCCTTGGAATCCGGGTCAAGCCATCCGTATCAGAGTCCCGATCGAGACAAGGTGATACGTCGGCACCATCGAAGCCGGTTCGGCGAGGTCTGCACAGGAGAATATGTATGTTGTTTCTTTTGTTTGGTGTCCATCCCACCAGAGATCATCCTGTTGTGGGGGAGTTAGTTGGAGGTTCTGATTGACAGCGGCATCACAGCGGGAATACTGACAAAGGAAAAGTCACGCATCGCGTATTCGTTCCCCAAGGTCCGTCCGCACGCCCCCAACACGGTGCAGACGCCTTCGCGCGTGGGGCTGTCCGCATGGCGGCGATTCGAATTGCGGATGTGGGAATTGGGCGGGCGCATGCGAGATCATGACATCAAGTATGCGGTCAAGACGGGCGCGGCCACCGCCATTCTAGCTGCACCTGCCTTTTTCGAGGTGACGCGGCCAACGTTTATGGAGTATCGCGGAGAATGGGCATTGATTTCGGTGGGTGTGGTGTCTCGCTGGCCGGTGCACACACACATAGTAAAGGTTGAAACGCAATTTTAAGTGCTTTGTCGTCCTGTCTCCTACAATAGGCGCGGTGCGTTTGGTCTTTTATCTTTTTGATCCAAAGGGGGCGATTCGATTCGAGCTCATGACGCGTAGACCAATTTCCTTAGCGTGCATCGCATCCTTGGGACACTGTGAGCGCATTATGCTACTTTAGCCTCCGGGTTTCCCTAACACGCGCCCTCTTCGGTTTCACAGGTCCGGCGCCGTGACCGCGGCGACCGCGTACACGTTGTTCCACAAGACGCCGGCCGTCCTGGCAGTGTTCGGGTTCATCTTTTCGATGCCATGCTTTTACTACATCGTCGCCAAACCGCAGTACGCAACCACCGGCCGGTTCGTCCTTCTGACGTACAACTTGACATGTCTGTTCTCGTGAGCGAATTTCGTCCATTTTCGCGGGAGTGGTGTGCTGACTCTGAGTGGGTGCACGCGACAGATACAACGTGAGACAGCTCGAGGGGTCCGTCGTCGACATCGCTTTTCATCGCTCTGCCGCCGTCATCGTCGGCGTCCTTTGGGCCGGTTTCGTCTCGCGGTTTTGGTGGCCGTCCGAGGCGCGGCGTGAACTGAGCAAGCAGCTGGGAGAGTACGACCAAGACCTTTCCCCCCCCTCCTATTCTTGACCTTTGTAACCTCGGGTTTCACAGGTTCTGTTTGAATATCGGTTGGCTGTATACGCGTCTCGTCGCGTCTAACTCGTCTTTTGCTGAGAACGAGATGGACGATGGAGAGGCGGGAGGTGATCATCCCATTCCCAATGAAGAGACGTCCTTGCTTCCGCGAAGGCTGAACAACTCGGTCGAGGAGTTCATGGCGATGTACGACGACATTCTCCGTCTGTGTGGTGATGTGGTGTGGCCTGACTTTGATTGAATAGGGAATTGCATTTGCAAATCAAGCTCCTTGAGCTCCAGGATTTGCTCAAACAGGCGCAACGTGAGCCTCGTTTGAAAGGCCCGTTCCCTGTCAAGCTATATCGTTCGATCCTGGCAAGTCTTCAGACGATACTGGACAAGCTGCATAGCATGCGGTGTGTTACCACGCGCGAGGAATGGTACGTGAACCCCCGTTTGGGCCACAAATTCTATCTAACTTGGGCCACCATGTGTGAATATAGGTATACGGTAAGACAGAACGCCGACCCGGTTGGCATGGCATGTTGATTGATAGATTGGTTTTTTTTTTTCAATATAGAGCGTGCGCCGCGATTTCATCATCCCTGTAAGTAAGGAACGCCGAGAGATGGTCGGGAACATCATATTATACTTCTCGACGTTGGCATCAGCGTTTCGCTTGAAAGCGCCGCTGCCGCCCTACTTACCGCCTGCAGAGAAGGCGAGACAGCAGCTTGTACGCATCCAGAGATCTTTGTTTTTTTTTGAATGCTCAGCTGTAAACATCTATTCATTTAGGTCGAAGCCATCCGAAAGTTAGAGGTCGTGCGAAAGCGCGAGATCAGGGGTTCACGGCATCTCCTTTATTTCGCGTACGCGTTGACGATGAAGGGGATCACGCAAGAACTCGATTTTCTTGGTCGGACGTCGCAGGACGCGTTCGGCGTGATCGGACAGAGTACGGAGGTGTTTGAGAATCTGTTCCGGGAGAATACCGTAGAACCGGAACCTTGAAATAGATCCCTAATTTGGGTTGGATTTATACCCGGGCCGGGATATCCGGGACCTGTGGGATTAAGTGGTCCCTGACTCGTGGGTTCGGGGTCGAACATCCAAGCACGAGTCTTGTTGTCAACCGCAAACGTTGAGAGTCTGTGTCGTTATGTCTCTCAGTATAGCCGAACAAGAGCGCCAAGCCATAGAGCTCTTTGCCCGCGCTGAGCGAAGGGTGCCAGTAACCCATGCCGTCGTACGTTTCCCCCTTCCCTTGTCTTGTTGAACTACCCTAATACACGCCACAACCCCCGTCCCATTTCGTGTTCGTGTTCTGATCCCGTGTTCGTCCCCTGCGCAGAGAAGAGATGCGTTGCAGCACGCGATTCAACTTTCTCGTTCTTCCCATGCATCCCTCAAACGACTAGCATCCGCGAACGTTGCAAAGTTTTTCAAGGCGTTCCCTGATCTCGAGGAAGACGCCATCAATGCCATATACGACCTATGCGAAGACCAGGACCAAAATGTTCACACCATGCTCCCCAAATTCCTTCCTATCAAAGAGGCCGGCGTTAACCCCTTTTTGTTGTTTAGATTCGGAAACAAGGATACGAGGCTATCGTGCAGATGTCCAAGCAACAGCCAAGATGGATAGAGAGGAACGTGGATGTGCTAGTACAGTTGCTTCAGAGCGGTGAGTTCCTTGTCTGGTTCCGATGGAGACATTTTCTGACCTGTCAGCGTTCCGTTCCAGACGAGCCAGGGGAGGTTGTGGTTGTGAAGAACGCGCTCATACAGCACCTCGAATTCGACTCCAAGGTCACTCTCGGCGTCCTCTGCGACCAAATCGTGCCCCCAGACGACCCCATGGAAGAGGAGGACAGGGCGATCCGAGAGCGGCTGCGCGGGTTGGTCGTCGCCTTTCTCGCAGAGGACGCACGGGAGCCGCTCCTCGCGCGACTGCGAAACCAAGGCGACAGCGGCGCGGAGCAGGAACAGGCGCTGATAGACACGCTGCTCAAGGTGAAGCAAAGCCGTTACATCCAACAACAATCGTTTTTTGTTTGGGGCGTGCTCGACTGACGGACGAGTTCTCCTACCCTACCGACAGGCACTGTCCAGATTTGGCCGCAAGGACGCGGCGAAGATCACCAAGGACATCCTCGTCTTCCTCCCTTCCTTCGCCAATGACAACGACGACGGCCGCGCGCGCCGTCGTCCCCCTCGACGCGAACTGTTGCGGACGCTACTCGAGCGGGCGGCGGCGTCGCTCAAGGAGGACCTCGCGCCGGGACGGAACCCGGCGAGCCTGGACCGGTCCCGTCTCTACCTCGAACTGTCCGACTTTGTGTGTCGTCGCGAGAGGGCGACGGCGACGGCGGCGGACCCGGACCAGCTCTTGCGCTTCTATTGCACGTCGTCGCTCATGGGTAAGATGACGCTCGGGAGGCTGTCTGAGGATGCCCGGTTGTTCTTCGTCGTTCATCTGGCGCGCGCACTCTCCGCTTGTGGTTTGCGACCGCCGAGTTCGGATAGTTCAGAGTCTGGAGAGCTCGCCTCGATGCGACGACAGGTCGTGGACGCGTTGACGATCATCCTTCCCGTGCGTGATTCTCACACCCTTCTTTCGAATAATGGTTTTTTTTCTAACTCGCAAAGCAGTTTTTTGTCCAATCAGCGCCGTCGGACGCGCAAGCATGGATCTCGTGCGAAACGCTGTTGCAAACGTGTCAGCAGGTTGGTGGGCCGTGGACCTTGCGGGAAAACTAACAGATGTGATCTTTTTTTTTTTTTCTATTCCGCGTTCGTTCTCTTTTCTTTGTCCCCACCCTCGTGCCTATCAGAGGAAGGAGCAACAAACGAATTGGAACGTTCCGCCACCCCTCCACGCGGTTCTGGTCGAGATTGCTCGTCTGGCAGATGAAAAGCAGACGCCCGAGTCTAAACGGGTCGCAGATCTTAGTAGGGTTCGTTTATGGGCTCTTCTTTTCCTGTGTTCGTTTTTTACTCCGTTCGACTGACTCTTTCTGCTCAGTCGTTGACTTGCCCACGACCCAATCCACCCTCGCTCCCCGTAAAACCACCACCACCAGTTCAACCCCCAATCCCGGTTCTCAAAATTCCTGCAGAGGACGAGTCTGTCGTGTCGAACGAGCGACAGGGAGCACGGAAACTGGCCATCAAGGGACATTACGACCGTCAACGACGTAAGCGCAAGGATTCCTCTCCTCAACGCTCTGTGGGCTCCGGTGCATCCACGGCCGGAAGTGCGGCAGAAGATGGCCCTCAGCCCTCGAATATGAAACGGCTGAAGAAGATGACGACGACGACAACGGAGGATGAGACGCCGTCGTTGCTGTTGCGAATGGGACACCCACAACACCTGTTACCTACAGCTCGCGGCCGAAAGTCATCAAAGTCGAAATCCCCACCGGTGGTGCAGTCGCAGCACTCGGAATCACCAAGGCGTCCTCCCGGTATTTCGCTAGGGATTAGCATCAAGGGCGCTGCGCGCTCGCATTCGCATTCACACACTTCTTTGCTCGAAAGGATACAAGGGGACGGGACATAGGAGCTCTGCTGGTAAAGGCGGTTCGGTTCACATCTAGGTTGGCGGCAGGTTTTGGGATGTTTTGGCGGAGCCCTATTAGCTTGCGGACGGACACGGCCCCTACACGTCACACATCCAGTAGCTACACACCGTAGCACTGTGTAATGATGTGATTTGATCCATTTTTAGTGCACTGCAAATCGGATGACGTACCAGTGTGACGTGGCAAAGAAGGCGCTTGTTCGACTGCGTCGACGTGTCGAGACTCGAGAGCCGCACGGGGCAGCCCCGGCCATCACTTGTCCTTCCTTTGCCTATCCTATCCTAATTTAAGTCCAGTCCAGACTACAGAAAAGTATGATGATAATCTCATCCTTATCAGCGGCGTTGCTTGCCTTGTCCGTCGTTGGCAGCGGAGCAAGCTCGATTCAGGTACGCCCTTGTTCCAGATTTCATAACATCCCGACCCCGCATAACACGTGTCGACTCTTGCGCTATATGATATCAGGCGCAAAAAGCCAGACAATCATCACCATCTGTCGTTGCCCACGACATACTATGTAACAAGGTACGCAACGCATCGGGAGTGTCAGGCCTTATTAACCGCCAGGACCCATAACTGCCGTGTGCACACGCAGGTGATGTGTATCGAGGCCGAAGTGGAAGGCGAGGTCGCGCGATGTACGTCCGAATGACGAACGCTCTTTGCTTTCGGTCGAGCTCTGAAAAATTCGTGGCTTGTGCGCGCGCGCAGATATCCTGAGTAGTACGGGCGCGCAAGATCTGGGATGGATGGCGCTGTACGTCCGTCCTATATTCCTACTTTCCTTCCTCCCCCTTCCTGCCGCTCTGCCGCTGTCACGGACAGTGGTTGATCTTGAGCGTTTTATCCTGCAGGGGCTTCGGACACATCATGGGCGACAGCGCGATGGTGATCATGTGGCCCTCGCGCGACGGTGAAGATGGCGAGTACTCGTCCGTGACGCTGTCGCAGCGCAAGGCGCCGTACGAGACGATGCCCCTGCCCGACCCAGATCCGCCATTCCTCGCTGAGCTCGAGGCTTCGGCAACGTCGGTACGTTCTTTGACCCTTGGGGGTTCCGATGCTCTCTCACTTTTTGTGCCCCCTCCCCTGATGATGCCGTACCTTTTGGCAGGTTACGGGCGAGAATCCACAGATGGCATTCACTCGTCCTGTGAGTATTTTTTTATACTTTTTTGGCGGGAGGGCGGGAGGAGTACGGTTGGGTGCCCCCATGGGAGATACGAATTTCTCACTTCGCCCTCTCCGCTTTGCGGCGCAGGCCCCACCGGACGGAATACAAAACATCATCTGGGCGTTCAGCCGCACGGCGCCAGAGTCGACGGACGCGAACGTGGACATCAAGATCCATCACGAGTTCGGAGGCGCCACGCTCAACCTGACGCGCACCGCCGCCGCACCATCCGGTGATGACACGGATGAAGGTGGCGCGGACGGGGCGAACGGGACGGAGTCGATCGTGCCCTGGCTTGCTGGCTTTGTGCACGCGGGTCTCTGCATGGCTGCGTTTATGCTTGTGATACCCTCTGGCGCGCTCGTTGTGCGGTACGCGAAGCTCACGGGCAGCTCGGCTGCCTTTGACCTGCACCGCAACTTGCAGCTCGGCGTTGGTGCGTTCGTGTTTGGCCCTTGACTCACACGTGGTGGTTGACCGTGTACATACCAGCCGGAGCGTCTATCGTGGTGGGCGTGCTCGCGTATCTTTTAATGGACACCCACGGCTCTGATCTATCGCACAAGGTAAGTTTGGGACGATTGGCTGGCCGTAGACGATGCCCCAACTTACTTCCGTTTGCGTAGTTGTGGGGCGCCGCTCTGGTGGCGTCGTACGTCGTGCAGTGTGGGGTAGGATTCTGGGTCCAACATACGCCCGAACAGTACCGCACGCGCGTGCAACGCATCACGCTCCCGGTGTTGGGTACAGCCATCGTCCTGCTCGCGTTCTACGACTCCTGGCTCGGCGTTGTCGCGGCCGGCCACAGTCCACTTTTGTGGAGCATTTTCTTCGTGGTGAGCGAGACTTATCCCCCAGCATTCTAATCTATCTGACAGAGGCATGAACGCTAACATGGTGGGGTTGGTTCCAGTGCGTTCCTCCGCTGTTTTTACTTGGGTGGTTGGTGATTCAGCGTCGATATGCGTCGGAAGGAGAGGGTGCGAAGGGCGACTACGTCGCTTTGGATACGCGCGCTCCGAACGACGAAGTTGAAGTCGAAGTCGAAGAGGGAGACTCAGAAGGTCATAAGGGTACGGACACGAGATTATGACTTTGATTGTCGTATTTATGTATTGTATGGAGCGGGAGATCTAGAACTACAGTTGGCAGCGCGAATACACCGGCCTTGCCTGCGTGTGGCTTTATCAATTTTGAGCGCATATATAGATAGCATGTTTTTACTGTACTGAAGGGCAAGCATGCGCGCGCGCGAGCAGACCGCACCCCTTTCATCGTGGCGCACTCGCCACCCACGTTTTCCCTTTATCCCTTAGACACGGAACTTTCCCTTTCATTCAAAGGACATCTTGTTCTACAGTAACATAAATAGTGCTCGTGCTAGAATGTAATCGACACCCAAGTACTATTCTTGAAATCCCTTGCCAGCCTTCAAGCTCAGATATCTCTCGTGTCCTCGCTCACTCTCCCCTCGCGGGCTGCCATCGGAATTCCCCACGGCTTTGCTGATAAAGCCCTCGCGTTCTTGTGTTACGATTCTAGTTCATTGGAAAACAGTTTTTGGAAGAGAAACATGTTGCAGAAACTCGTTGAAAATTTCTGTAATGTAGTGCCTCTAGGACACTGCTACGGCAACAATCTATTCCGAGTCACGGATTTGGGGCATTACCGGGGTGGTGTGTCGGCAGTCCGTTATATTCTGCCAAGTATTCTGCAGCCCAGGCCACGGCCACAACTTGAGAGCCAGGTGATCTCCTTGCTGATCCGAGTCCACCCTGTATGTCCCAACTACTGTGGGCCGCGTAAACCTTACTATCATATGATACTATACCTGTATATTAGTTCCCATCCATGTAACATGTAATGACTCATACCACATAGTACAGTAACTGGTGTAGCTGGTAGCCAAGTTAGTATACGTGCGACACACTGTCACACACATGACAATAGAGTTCTGACATCTCTTAACCCCTGTGCCTGCCTAGCACACAGGCCATCCTTGCAGTCTTGCACTGCCACTTGCATCGCAGCATCCGCGAATTCGCCTGTCTATCTATCCTCAACACACCACGCTCCCCACCGTGATCCATGTATTCATGTGCACACACTTTCTCATTAATTGCACAAACCTTATGTTCCAAAAATGTTTGTGCACATCTTATGGGAATCCAACCGGTAATCATCCCAAACAATAATATGTCTTCCGTGAGTATCTGAGTAGAAAATCTTTTTAGACTCTGATAGCTGTCATGAGAAGGGCACTGCAAACCAAAACTTTTCGATACTCTCCGCTTTCGTGGGCCGCGGCCATGATGGGTGTCGTATAGTAATCATCTGCCAAAAAGCGACCAGACTCGGAAAACAGAGGCAGCTACTAAAAGGGCCAACTCCTGTCTACTGACTACCCGTCATCTCCAACTTGAGGGCAGCACATCATCTCACACGCCTTGGTTGCTAACCAAGGCGGCATCCGGCATAACTTCGCTGACAAAAAGGCAGCAACGTATGGCCCCAGGCCCAGGCTCCCTGTCTCCGGCTTTGGCACACTACACGAATGGCACCAACATGCGCCCGCACGCAGAGACTTTAGGCCCTCCCACGCATCGCGAGTTGGTGCGCGCAGCCATTTCGGTTCTCTGGCACACACTGCAGCCAGAGCCTGGCAAAAATTTATACCCCCCTGTGAGGACAGGACTTCAGGAACGCTTGGAACCGCTCATTCGGTTGAGGTGTGTATGGGAGGAAGACAGCACCACTGGGAGCACGGGCCAGCTTGGTGCCAGTGCATCGTGTACTGAGTTAGACGTGAGCGCAGAGGAAGAACGGGAGCGGGAGGTGTTCACACAGGTACTGTGGGATGGCTATGTCCTCTGCCGGTGGGTGTTCCCTCATTCCTTTGGCTACGACACGTCCGGTCAGAAATACTAACGGAATGCTAACGCCATTTCCTATTAAATTCACAAGGCTTATGGATCAGTTGATACCGAGGTCGATTATATGGACCGATACATACAACCCATATGAGTACTGGGGCGTTACGAGCGTAACTTCGGATGTAAAAAGATTCCGCAAGTCGGCATTCTGGCTCGCAGAGGATCTCTTCCGGGACGACGACCTTATTTATGCCACTTCGGAGTCACTCGCGCGCGTAGCAAAGACGATCATTTTTCTGGCACACTGGCATTCGGTGAATCCAGACCCTATCTGTTCTCAACTCGTTCGGCGTCTCAGATCTTGCGATGGGCCCCACAAACCGTTCATGCCGACCTGTGACCAGTCGACCTTCGACCAGTCGCCGACGCCCTCCAACCGGTCGGCCTCCAATCGGTCGACATCCAACCAGTCGTCGACGCCCTCCTACCAGTCAACATCCAATCCGTCACCGATGCCCTCAAACCAGTCAATATCCAACCAGTCGCCGATTCCCTCCAACCTGTTGGCCTCAGGCTCCAGGCAGCTGCCTAACCCCTTCAATCAATTCACCCCGAACCAGCCAACGTCAGACAAGTGGCCCTCGGACAAGTGGTCCTCCGCTGGCAATGTGTCGACCTCCATCCAGTCACCGTCCTCAAGCCTGTCGCCTCTCTCCGGCCTGTGGCCTCTCTCCAGCCTGCGGCCTGTCTCCAACCAGTCGCCGTCCTCCAACCAGTCACTGCCCACCAGCCAGCCTTCCAGTCTGTCGCTACCTCCGAACTCGTTGCCGCCAGGGTACCCGTTGCCTTCAGTGTATCAGTCGCTGCCCGGGGACCAGCCACCTCCAGGGTGCCAATCACCGCCCAGGTACCACTCGACCACGAACCAGCTACCCACGGAGAAGTCCTCAACCAAGTCGCTTTCAAGCCAGTCATCCTCGAATCAGTCGACCTCGAACAAGTCCAACATCCCGAGCAACCCCGCATATCCCAGCAGAAACGCAAGCCACTGGCAGCTCGAAGGCAACGTAGGAAATGAACGCGGCGATGCTGCATTTGACGAGTTTTGCATGACCCCAACTGTCTCGACCGAGATGATTGCACCTATGCAGAACGAGCCACCAAGCGAGATGCTCACAGATATGAATACGATTGCCGTTTATCCAATGGCTGTCGACAAAGTCAACGAATCCGGGGACACGCAATATGAAGTCCCAGAGCGCGTCGTCCCGATGGAAACCAGCGACTCACTTCTTTCTAATCCGATACCGCCCTTGGTGCCGGTTGTTGGCCAGCCAATCACCTCACCTCGCCCCAATTTGTCCTCTTCCCGTCTACTGGACCCGGCCGATCAAACATCGTCTAACGAGCGCAGCATCGGATCCAATTCCGTCTCTAACCCAGGTCTAAACTCTCGCTCTGATGGTGCCAGTGGTCCTATGCCACAGGTGCTCTTGCCTCGCCAATCCCGGAGAGAGATTGACCTGTCAAGCGCCCGGCAGCGGCTGCGTCCGAAGTTGAACCATGTATTTGGCTCCGCGTTGCGCCCAGGACGCCTTGGAAGAATGGCCAATTTCGCCACAGCGTCGAGACACCATGAGAGCGCTGACTTGCCGCAGAGGTTGGTCGTAGAGGTGGCGGGAGAAGCGCGGAGGGAATATGTGGGTGTTCCATCTCGTCGTTGTGGTTTTACTTGTTGCACAGGGTTCGCTAATTGAGGCTACATGTAGCAACTAAGCAATTTCTCTCAGCGCGGACAATTTGGATCTGTTTTCCGAGCGTTCGACTTGAAAACGAGCAGGATGGTTACAGTGAAGCGAATCGAGTTGGAGGGTTCGAAAAAGAAAGAACTTGAAGTTGCGCGGCTCATGCTCGAGGTCGACATTCTCAAAACCCTGTCGCATCCAAGCATCATCAAGTACGAGGGCATGGTCGGGGATGAGAAGACGCTAAGTGTTCTCTTTGAGTAAGTGCATCCCTCCCCTGCACCCATTCCTTTGCTCGTCTCCACCTTACAAATTTTGCGCGGCCTCAATTTGTGTCTGGTCTTTGACTTACTGTTCGTTGTCATGTACAGGTACGCCGAGAATGGCTCGCTCGGGCAGACGCTTACAGCATTTGGAAAGCTTGACGAGAAGCTGGTGGAAAGTTACGTAATCAAGATTCTCAATGGGCTGGATTATATCCATCGTAATGGAGTTGTGCACTGCAACCTCAGGGCAGACAACATCCTCACGACCAGGGACGGAGTGAAGCTGGCACCTCATTTCGCCTTCGTGAGATTGAGAAGGCTAGGCCCGTCGTCGCCGGCTCGCCCAATTGGACGGCGCCCGAGGTTATTGAACTCAAGGGCATCTCGACGAAATCTGACATATGGTCACTCGGGTGTACGGTCATCGAATTACTGACAGGGCGGCCGCCCTATGCAGATATCACAAATATCATGACAGGTGTGGGACCTTTCTGTATGCAATTCACTAAATTTAATCCATACCTGATGTTGTCAGTGATGTTCCGGATAGTTGAGGATGACCGGCCCCCTATTCTAGGGCCCTTTGGTGATCGGCTTGTCGCGTTTTTGGAGGAATGTTTCCACAAGGACCCCGCTCAGCGGCCGAGCGCAGAGAAACTGTTCAGGCATGAGTGGTTCAAAGAATCCTTGCGCCTAGACAAGGTAAGACAAAATGAAGCTACCTGAATCAGACCATGGTTGTGCAGCTTGGTTGATATGAACTTATGCTAACAAATTTACAGGATCTTCCGCCAGGTCATCACTCATCTATCCACGTGTCCCAAGCGTTTCTGGACTCGGGCTCCTACTTGCTGGACCCAACCTTATAAATATGTGTGAACCCACAATTGTGGAGTCAACATTCCAGTAGCGTACGTAACCCCCCCCCCCCATCAATTTGTGTCTTTGCCCATCACCGTGTGCCATCTAGCTGTCAACTGCTGGGTGTGCGTTGCTCGCCAGCCTCAGGAATATCTCCTCCCCTTGAACGATCAGTCCGTGGAACTCACCAACCGAGGAGACATTCTCATCCCTCATCCCTTCACCGCGGTCTATGGGTCCTGCCCGACGGGTTAGGCACACACAAGAATTAGAATACCAAATGCGCAAAGGCCGCGTTATTCACAACGACAGTGAATTACGCTTTTCACACTGCCTTTGGGCTCACTTTATCTTGATCGTTCTACGTATCACACATATACACACATGTAGTAAAGTTGAGTACGACGACTTTTTCTCAGCCTTTCTTCCCCCAAGTCTCTCTTTCTGCAGTACCCTCATGCAGACCATGTAGTAAATCCCCCCGTGTGATTCTGAAAATCTCGTGTGCTTTCTCTAGTTAACTCACTTTGCTTTCAATCACCCTCGCACATACGTGCTCTCACTTTCTTCTTCTCTGTCCTCTCGTCCCTGTGACCCTCCTGCAAAGCGCCCTGGCGCATATTCTACAAACACTCACTGACCCACCACAGGGCCTTGCATAGATCATGCTGGGTTACACACTGGGTAGTGAGCCACTACTTGCACTCACCCATGTGCTGGGTGGAGTACGACGAGTCCGTCTAGGTTGTCTAAGCACGCCAAGGGATGCACAAGAGGCCCGCAGCTATCTGCGATATTGCCCCTTGTACAGGTGCCCATGAAAAGGGAAAGGATCATGAGCACACAACAGGACGACGGGTGTTTCTGGGCCAACAGGGGCCAACAGCCTGGATCAGAGCCCGGGCAACTGCTGACAAGGGTAGCGGCAATTCCAGCCCAGTTCCGCAGAATTCTCCACCTTCCTCGTGGACTTCTGATGCCCAATGCCTGACGTTTATTTGAACTTCCCGCGCTGCATTCCGACCGCCACGCTCAGCTTGACGTGTACCGCCCGCACCATCCAATGATGCGGTTGGAAACGGCGGGGACGGGGACGAACGGGTCGGTGTCAATCATGCCCAGTCTTGCTGGCTTTGTGCACGCGGGTCTCTGCATGGCTGCGTTCCTGCTCGCTCTGGCGCGCTCGTGGTGCGGTACGCGAAGCTCACGGGCATAGAACAGTGCACACACGGACAGATGCGCGTGGTGCGAGGAGATGGGTTCCGAGTTCTCCTTTAGAGAACGAGGTCTTTAAGACGTTTTTGCTCGCTGGGATTTGGTGTCCACCGTGCGAAAATTCCGCATAATCAATGCGGCCGTTGCCGGATTTTTTTTGGCCGACCGTGC
>Ga0307510_10004085_pt1 | contig 17120 bp, 22 predicted proteins | sample 12_EM_MG_FD_207224 | JGI IMG/M metagenome (GOLD analysis project Ga0307510, IMG submission 207224) | Populus trichocarpa ectomycorrhiza microbial communities from riparian zone in the Pacific Northwest, United States - 12_EM | ecosystem: Host-associated > Plants > Roots > Unclassified | place...
ATCCTACGCATGAAAAGGAGTGTTTCTGTCAATTTAGAATTCTCCTAAGGTGATCGTAAGTGCGCCAACTTTCTGAAGTTTCCGCTTGTCCCAAAGTAGTGGTGACAAGGTGACTTGCACCATAGGTTTACAACTCTTCTGGTCTGCATTGTCCGGAGTCACAGTATGTTTTCCTCACTTTTGAATAACCATGGATGGCCTGTTAGTCCGTCAGACCTGTTGGATGCGCCGGTTAAATCTTGCTCTTCTTACCCTTGGCGCTCGTAACGTCAGCGACAACCGCATTCCTGTTCCCTTCGCTCTTGTGTCTAATCCACGCACTCATTCACGCAAGTCTGCCAGACGTTGATAATGTTCACGTGACCAACAAGCACCAACTCGTGGGCCGTGGCTATACCTTCCTGCTCCTGGAAACCGTCTCTCCGCGTAGGTTCGACCGCGTCTACGTGTCTCTTACCTGCGGTACTGCAGGGTGCCGGTGAAGATGGTAGCGGCACTATCACCGTCATAGAAGCTTCCAAGGCTTTGTTGAAATCCGACTTGAGTCAGGCTTAACCATACCGTCGAGTTCCACTGGTACTCTGCCGAGGTCCATCCTCTCCGTCATCCTTTTTATCGCGAGCAGTGCTCATACACGTATTTAGGAGGCTTGCCTCCTGGGTTCCCGAGCCGTCGGAGACGACTACAAGGCCCGTGGGGTGATCACGGACTACACCGATAGCCAGTTTACGGAGCCCAACAAGGGATTGTGGGAGAAGGCTGGATACCATGCTATCTTCACCATCAAGAACTCGTCCGCCAACTCGAACCTCCATATCCACACCGCTAGTGAGTAAGCTATTTCCCGTTTCCCTGCCGCATTTTCTTCCCCGTTGATGTGATCTCCCTCGTAGCCGCATCGACATCTCCGACGGGTTCAGCTTCTCGCGTCTTCTCGAGTTCTTCGGGTTCGCCGTCGCTTTCGTTATCGAGGTTGGCGGCTGGTAATTTGGTTGAGAGGGTCTCGACCCATTTAATCGAAATTTTGTACGGTGGTGCGCTGTTGTTTTTTCTTTCTTGGACGTGTACCACGGTACACCTTGCATGAATCGTTAATCTCATATCAACTGACACCCTGGGGCGTGCGCTCTCTGAGATTATTGATGAACGCATGCTCCTTCATAATGGAACTTCTGCCAAGAAAACCGAATATGGGGTCCAGGAGGTTATAGTAGGGTTCGACACGTTCGAGCAAGGCAAAAGCCGATCAGTGATTGGGCTCGAAAAACAACTCGCTGCAATCATCACAGCTTACAGGACAGGCGGCCTCGACAGAATTCAGTACTACTCAGGCCACGCTCTTCAACTGTTGTGGTTTTCATCACTGTCGCCCGAGTCCGACTTGCTCCCCTCTCCTCTGTTAAATGTTCAGAGCGCTCATGGCTCGCCCGGCCTGGCGGCTAACGTTGTCCCATGCTATGCGGTGCTGAAGAGAGTTTCTCGTCCAGCTGAGTATTTTCCTCCTCGAATCAACATCTCTGGTTTCACCGCCGCGGCTCTCGGGGATGAACCTTGTGGCACCCCACTTCGTTGGCTGAGGGGTCTGACCCGTTCGTCGCGGGCAAGACCTATATCGCACGTCAAGAACAGTCTGCACGCGGCTTCTTGCAGGTATTTGGGGTGCAATAAAACAAGCTGAACCTGACCAACGTGTCCGTAACCTCTTTCTTATCCCCCACATCTTCTCTATCATCCTCAAGATATGCAGTTCAACGGCGCGCCCCCTACTTATCCACACCCGGCCTATTATCCACAGAGTCAGTGATGCACCACGGCTTCGAAAAGAGGCGTAGTACTCAGACCATCTCGGTTTAGACCCACCCTACTATCCATACGGGCAACATCAGCCCCAGTTCCACCCCCAGCCTCAAGTCGTCTATGTAGAACGTCGCAAAGACACGTGCTCAGGATCGTGCATCTTCAGGTCGTTCATCAGTGCTCTGTCAGTTTTCGACTATCCATTCGAGATATTCACCGTTAACTGACGATCTCCCTTCAGTGGCGTCGGTCTCCACCTGGTCTGTTGCCTCGGCGGCTGCCCCTGTGGTTGTCCCTGCGGCTGTCCCTGTTGCTGCCCCTGTTGCTGTTAAAGTGATGCCACTCCCAAGTAGATATGTTACCGTTGTGTCGTCTTTTTACACTCGCTATTTGTATTTGCCTTTAGTGACGGCGGACGAACACCCATCCTTTCGCAGGCGTCAACGGTATCAGCAAAACGTGAGAAGTCCGGGCCACTAGTCAGACCCGGCCTGATGGAGATCCCTTGCCCGCCGTTCCCCCGTCCCGCAGATATTCGTCAATTTTAATCGATGGCAGCGTCCCCGACTCCGAACGGAGGGGGATTTTGTTTGTGATGAAACGGCCAACGGATGGCACCGCTCTGATGACTGGCGGAAAACTTGGCCGAGCCGCGGGTGCAAGTCACCAAAGGATGGGAAGGGGCTCGCAGCATTGCTTTGTTTCTCCCCTTCTTGCCAGTGGGTCAGAAAACAGCCATATGGTCATACGGTCAAGCTACTTATCTAAATCTAATCTATATAATTTAAACAAGCGATGGATGGACATGGAGTACTGCTGATGCCATGATCGGCCCACGCCCAGTTGCTCGTCATATCTAAGATGTCGAACGTCCCCATTGGCTGGAGCCTTGAAGACGGCAGCCCACCCCCCGAGTGGCGCCGGATCGGGGGGTTGTCACGGGTGCCGGGCACAATGTCAGTTAGTACCCGGCAAGCTCAGATTAAACAGTGTCTGGCGAGCTGTTGCGGTCATACTGCAAATAGAACTTGCGGTTCAATGGATCTGGGGATATGTGTGAAGTTGAGTTACTCGCGGGCCATCGTTGCCTAACATCATCCGTCTCGGAATCCTCATCGTGTATCCGTAGGTCGCACGCACCAGCGTATTATTTGACGATGCATCCGTAACCGTGGACTTGATCGGTGGTGGCGTGAAGAAAGGTATGCTCCAGCGAATTCCCAGATGTTGATGATGCAGCCATTCCCTCTTGCTCCTAGGAACCACCGCATCTACGTGTCTCTTGCTCGCGATACTGCAAGCACCCCGGAACCCTACACTTTGTTGGAATCCGACTTCAAGCCTGTCCGCACCTTCGAGTTCCACTGGTACTTCATTGGGGTCCAGCCACTCCGTCCTTGTTATCGCAAACAGAGCTCACGAACATATTTAGGAGGTCTGTCTCTTGGGTTCCCAAGCCGCTCCCGATGGCTACAAGGCCCGTGCCGATGTCAAAGTCATCGCCAGGAACTAACTCGACACGACCACTTGGGTCAAGAAGGGTATTCGAGAGGAATTCGGTGTCATCACCGACTATGCCGATATTAAGTTGACGGGGATTGGTCGGAGAGTACCTGTCCACTCCTTACGTCGAGACCAAGTGCGGCTACAGTTGCAGCGATCGCGCTTCGTGGGAGAAGACTCTGCGGATACCCCGCTATCTTCACCATTTAGAGCTCATTCGCCACCTCGAGCAACTATGTCCACGCTGTTAACGGGTAAATTGACTTCTTTGACATCCCGAGAGTTTGAAACATACGTCTGATCGGTGATTTTGTCAAAGATACACCGTCAGTGTCACACTCCCGCTATGATGTATCTTACACGGATTTGTAGTGAGTAGTCCCATAACCCTGAAATGAAGGTTCCACCAAAAAAGCACGAACGCAGGGTCCAGGAGGTTATGACAAAGTTCGACACGTTCGAGCAAGGCAAAAGCCGATCGGTGGTTGGGCTTGAAAAGCAACTCGCTGCAACCATTACAGCTTGCAGGACAGGCGGCTTCGACAAAATTCAGTACTACTTGGGCTACGCTCTTCAGCTGTTGCGGTTCTCATCGCCACCGCCCGGTGGCACCCGAGTCCGACTTGCTTCTCCCTCTCCTCTGGCACTGTTCAACATTCATGGTTTGCCCAGTCTGGCGGCCAACTTTGCTCCACCCTACACGGTGCTGTGGGGTTACTCGTCAAGATGAGGGTTTCCCTCGAACCAACGTCTCTGGCTCCACCACCGCAGCTCTCATGGATGGATGAACCTCATGACGCCCGACTTCTTTGTTTGAGGGGCCTGGGCGTTTCCTCGCGGACAAAACCCCCTTTACGCCGTCTGGGAACATCCGGACCACTAAAACAATCATAGCACGTCAAACATAGCCTGCACGTGGCTGCCTGTAAGCAGTCGGGCTGTGAGAGAAGGGGCTGGGCCCGCCAACGTGTCCACAACCTCTTCCTTATCCCCCACGTCTTCTCTATCCCAGGAAGATAGACCTTAAGATATGCAGTTCGGCGGCAGGCCTCCTCCTTATCAACACCCTACCTATCATCCACAGAGTCAGTAGTGGCCCACGATTTCGAAAAAAGAAACGTCGTACTCAGACCACCCGATTCAGATTATCCACAGAGTCAGTGGTGCCCCATGATTTCGGAAAAACGTCGTACTCAGACCATCCTGATTCAGACCCGCCCCATCCAATCTACTATGCCCCCCCACTCCCGCATCCGCATCCGCCCCCGCCTCAAGTTATCTATCTGGTAGAACCCCCTGGAAACACCGGATCTTTCGCAGATTTGTGCAACTTCAGAACGTTCTTCAGTGTATTGTCAGTTTCCGACTACCCATCGATATTCACCGTTAACCAAAAATTTGAACCCCTCTTCAGTGGCGTTGGTCTCAATCTGTGCTATTACCCCGGCTGCTGTCCCTGTTGTGGATGCTAAGGTCACACCTCTCCCCAAGAAATAAGTTAACGTTGTATCGTCTTTGTTTTTCTATCGTCACTAAGGGCGGGTGCAAATAGCGAGTGTACCATCGGAAAAAAAAACGGGAGATCATGACGCGTCATGACGAATCGCGGACATCATGATCTAGTTATGACCCCCCACGATGCATTAAATCTGCCTCATGATCTCCGACGATGTACCATAACCACCTTATGATTTCGAAGCAAATTTTGCGATGACACTGGTCATTATTCCGCGGGCGTCAATGAGAAGTCACCGATCAAATCCAGCCTGACAGCAATCCCCTGCCAAGTATCCTCCCCCCTTGGGGATATCTGTTGATGGCAATCAATGACAGCGCCCCTGAATCCGAACGGAGGAGGATTTTGTTTGTGGTGAAACGGCCAGGCCAAATGGCACCGCTCTGACGACTGACAGATTGAAGGCCGAGCTACATGGAAAGAGGCTCAAAAAACGGTCATACGGCCATATTGTCACTTACCTAATCTATATGTACAAGCGAGGGGTGGGCGTTGGACGCGGAGCACTGCTCGTGCCGATCAGCCCATGTCCCTCGCTCATCATATCTAAGCCGTCGAGCATCCTCATTGGCTGGAGCCCCGAAGATGGAAACTCGTCCCCTACAGGGTTGTGCTTGAATCAGGCCTCAAGCCTAATCGCGCCGTCGAGTTCCACTGGTACTCCGCCGAGGTCCGTCCTCGTTACCGCGAACAGTTAACCCGAGCTCACGGACATATTTAGGAAGCTAGTCTCTTGGGTTCCCAACCCGTTGCCAGTGACTACAAGGCCTGCGGTGTCAAGGTCGTCGCGATGAGCCAATTTGAAATGACTGCCTGGGTCAAGAAGGGTACTCGAGAGGAAGACAGACTACGCCAATAGCAAGTTGACACAATTCAACAAGAGATTGGTCGAGGAGTACCTGTCCACTCCTTACGCCGAGACCTAGTACGGTTACGCTTGTAGTGATCACGCTTCGTGGGAAAAGGTTGGATACCCCTCTATCTTCACCACCGAGAGCTCGTTCGTGAACTCGAACCACCAGGTCCACACTGCTAATGGGTAAGCTATCTCTTGTGTTTTCATCCCCGCTGATCATCAATCTCCCATAGCTGTATCGACATCCGAGTCTCACGAATTCAGTCATCGGGAAAAAGCACGATCAGCAGGTCTGTAAAATTGTTGACGCCGCCTACGGCCAATATCAACCTTAGCCCCATCCTCAAGTCACCGGCGTGCGGCGTTGCGAAGACGGACTGCGCCCCGCCGGGCGCCGCACCCTCGAAACGTACATCGGCATTTGGTCAGTTTTCTGGTGCACACCGTTAACCAACAACTACCGGGGTCTCTTCGGCAGCCTCTGTATCCAACTGTACGCTCTATTCGGCCTCAAAGACTCCTGGTGCTAAAGCTACGCTACTCCCGGGGAGATTTGTTGTCATTTTTGTATACTCGCTATTTATATTTTAGTGTGCGACCTTCAAAGCTCGAAACGATATTATTCAACGCCGGTTCAGGGAAAGTACCGTCGCCACTTGGGCAGCCATTCTGTGAGTATGAAATCTTCCCCCGCCCGAGGTGGTACCATGACCTCACGTTGGCTGTCATCCAACGTTTCCTGACCCCAACGGGAGGGACGTAGTCACTAACCGATACAGCTCCCATGTGAAGCTCGCGGAGCCCCCATCTACCTTGAATAAACTCCCGAGACCATACCAGATGCCCCATCGAACCGACAGGATCAATCGATGGGCTTGCCAAGTTTTGATTCGCTTTTGGAATTTTTTTTTTCGATAGACGAGCTGCGTGATAGCTGGGCCGGTCACTACGTCCCCAGCTTCGTTTCGTTTGAGTCGGTTCCCTGAGCTTCGAGTGGAAAGTTAACACGCACAGGAAGTAGCACCATGCTGAAAAACTCACAACCGAACCCCGGTTTACCGCAGACAACTAGGTTGTTCCGTTTCCTTTTGCTGAATATCCCGCAGGAGCGCTCTGCACCTCTCCAGGCCCTTTGTAGCCCCAAGCTTCTCGTAAACATGGGAGGCGCGCAGGGCCTCGGATTTCGCCTCTTCAAGCCTGTGTTGTTGATACCAAAACCCGGCCTGCAGTCGCATCGCATGACCGAGGTTATGTGCGTTGTTGACGGCGTACGACTTGACTTGTTCAACGTGAGCGTGTGCCTGATTGAACCTGTCCTGCACGGAAAACAGCTTCGCTAAGGAGCAATGGATCCCAGCCAGTTCGTCGTGCCAGTTGAAAGAGGATGCGATCCCGAGGGCCACCTCGAAATGGTTGATGGCCATTTCCGTTTCGCCGTTGGAACTGCGCACCTTGCCGAGGATACGGTGACATTGGCAGACGAGGAATTGATCGCTTCCATCTGGGACGAGTTGGATCGCGCGAGATGCGGCTTCCTCTGCGGCCTCGAGCTGTTTGTCCCCGTAAAACAGCCAAGCGAGGTAGTTCAAACACTCTGCTTGTTCCGCTCTGTCACCTAACTCTTCGTAAATCCCCAATGCTTCCTTCCCCTGCTGTATCCATTCCCTGTAGAGGCCAAGCAGCCGGTTCGCGTCGGACAGGTACCGCAGTGTTCGGCCGGTCTGGTGTTTATCCCCCCGCTCCCTCCTGAGCTTCAAGGCGTGAACAAGAAGCCTTTTGTATTCCGCGGAGTTTCCAATCGATTCGAATAACCACGAGAACTGGACCAAGCATTGCGGCTTGGAGGGGTGATCGTCTGGGAGCCGCTCGAGTCTTTGTCCCAGCACCGTAAGCCGTGGCTTATGCCAGTAGAGGTGATTCATGAAATTAGCGCAAGCGTCCCAAACGCCATCCGAGTTCGCGTCGATCTCTGTGAAGACATCGAGCAGATGCTCGACATTCACATCCTCTGACGTGATCCAACGCGCTTCTCCAAAGCCCGGCCTGTCAGGGTTAACCCCGGCTGACAACCGGGCGAAGTAACACTCCTTGGCTGTGCAAAGGAGCAGAGACGACCTGGGATCCTCGGAACGGAGATAGTCGCGCAGCGGCGCCAACATTGTGACAAACCCGTTGCTTCGATACGTCAGGGAGAGAACGCAGAGCTTGTCCAGGATATTTGTTATATCAGAGACGGTGGGGAACAACCAGTCGAGGTTGTTCTCATTGATACCTCGGGGGAAGAAAGCGACTACCCTGAGAAGGTCGCGGGCCTCAGGGCCAAGTTCTTGAAACATCGGGGAAGCGAGTGAGATTTCGATCATGGCGGCGAGACTCTTGTTGTGCTGCGTATGGAGTATGCCTACTCGTTGGTTCTCCCATTCTCTGGACAGTCGGTCGGCATCCCACTTGTTGTGCTGGGCAACAGTAGCGAGTAAGGTGATTGAGAGGGGATGGAAGTCGAGTTGCCCTAGGATGGTGTCGGTGAGGTCCGGCCGTCCGTCGTTCTTGTATATCCGATAGAACGCATCGTGCGCCGACCCCAGAGACAATGGTGGGATATCGAGAGTGTCGCAGTCGGGAGGAACAGTGGAGATGCGAGATGTAATGCAAAGACATATTGTCTCCAACCGACTCAGCTCTTCCACCAAGGCATATATATCCTCTGCGTTGGTCCCCTGTGGGTCGAGAATGGATTCGGCGTTGTCGAGGACTATGAGCATTTCCTTTGAAGACAGGAACGGGCACAGGCGATTCAAACCCTCGGGATTCTTGACACCTGCACCGGTGACCTTGGATAGCTGGCTGAGGAAATGAGCGCAAGAGGCGGGGAGTTGGTCACAGCGGATAAACCGACGGTTTTCGCCAAATGGTTCCTTGATTCGATCGTGATGGAGGACAGTCAGAGCGATGGAAGTCTTGCCGATCCCGCCGGTACCAACGAGAGCGACGGGTGTGAGATTTTCTGCCAGTCCAACGATCTTCTCTACCAATTCGTCGCGCCCGAAACAGGCTCTCGACGGCGACGGAGGCGATTCTCCAAGTACCCTACACGCAGGCGTAAGATCTACTGTGGCTTCATTGAGTTCGACATCACTGACGGGGTCTGAGTCTAGTTGGTTTTGTCACTGTTTGTTCGGTGATGGGCGGAGCACGAGGCGTTACTTACCACCAAGTTTTGGCCATTAGCACCCCCACAGCCTTTCAACATGTTCTGATGCATGTCAGAAACTATGGCATTTGTGTTCAAAGCCAATTCGGTCTGGAAAGACGCAGTTAGTGGTAGTCGAACAAAATCTGTAGAACGTACATTAAAGACTTGAAGAATCCTCATGAGGTGCAATTTCCAGCCGAAAATGATCTCCTTGTCGTTCCTCGCATGAATGAGTCGGGAGATTAAGTTCCGACCTTTTTTCATGATGACCTTCCCGTGGATTTCTGCTACAGTTCTGCAACCGAGGGCGTAGTAAGCGAGGCGCGCACAACATACACCACTGTTTGGTTTGGACTCACACTTCTAATTGTTCAACCGCCTCGCGCGTTGACCGACTGAGCTCGTCCAGTCGCCTTCCACCCATCCCACGTTCGAGAGTTCTGCATACGTCTGCGCAAGCTAGCCCAAGCTCAACGTAGTCCTGTTTGTTGACCATGGAGTCCTGGCCAGGCGTGAGTTCGAACTATCTCATAGCAGAAGGAAGAAAAATACCCTGATAATTGTAAGGAGAACGTAGACGGAGCCAAAAACAGCCTTTGCTGGTGTGATGCTCGAGACCTCCTTTGCGATATTCATGGCCTCGATGGCCAAATTCAACAAGGAGAGAGCCCCATCCCGCCCCATCCGTGGTTGGCGTTGGGAGTTGACTTCCATGGTCAAAACTCAAAGTAGCAGTAGGAAGACGACGTGGCACACAGGTTATAAAGGAGAGTCGGAGGCCGACTGAAGATTGGCGACCACCCTACCGTTGGTGACATGCTTCCTACTGCAACAGACCCACTCAATGAAGGGTCGGAATTGGATTCATGGTCGGCATGTTGGGATGCACTGTATGATCGGGTGATCGCCTTTGTGAATTTGAGCAGACTGATAGTAGCGCAGCACAAGAAGAACAGATGGGACCAAAACGCCCTGTAGAACCGAACCGAACTTTGGTTCGGGGAACCCACGGAGTGAGCGTGGCATAGGTCAAGTGCTAGCGACGGACGAACGATCTGCCGCCGCGGCTGCGCCCAGAGGGACAGTCACGGTGCTTATTCCGAGAAGGGTAGTGTCGTGTCCTCTTTTGCCCACTTTCGTGTGTATGGAAGACGTACGTCAGACCCGCCTCGTCCGACGGAGACCGCGACTGTGACGGAGGGATTGTCGTTGTGCAGCCTCGATTCGTGTACCGGCGCTAAAGCTACACTCCTGAGGAGATCTGGTCCATGCCCCGGCGAATTCCGCAGACGTTGATGACAAGGCTCACGCGACCAACAAGCAACAATATGTGGTCATTCCTTCCCTAATTTTCCGGGCCCTTCCTTCTTGCTCCCGGTAAGCGTCTCTCTGACGACGACGGTGACGGCACTGTCACCATTCCGGCGGAATTCTACAGGGCTTTGCTGAAATCCGACTTCAAGCCTAACCGCACCGTCGAGTTCCACTGGTACCCCCCCCCCCCCCCCGAGGTCCGTCCCCTCCAACATCCTTATCATCACGAACATATCTAGGAGGCTAATCTCTTGGGTTCCCAAGCCGTCGCCAATGACTATAAGGCCCAGGGTGTCAAGGTGGTCGCAATGAGCCAATTTGACATGACTGCCTGGGCCAAGAAGGAGGATTCAGTAGGCGCCACCACCGACCGCACTGATAGCAATTTGACGCAGTTCAGCAAGGGATTGGTCGAGGGGCACCTCTCCGTTCCTTACATCGAGACCAAGTGCGGTTACGCTTCGTGGGAGAGAAGTCTGGGTACTCCGCTATCGCGGCAGGGAAACGGGGGATAACTTATTCGTTGGCAGTGTGGATATGGGGATTCGGGTTTTCGAACGAGCTCTTCCTCGTTGGTGTGATCCCTCCCGCACCGACATCTCCGACGAATTCTCGCACCTTCCTCGAGTTCTCCAAGCTCGCCGTCGCCTTCGCTATCAAGGTGATTTAATTGGAGTTACTTGGCTCGCAGGATCGAATGTTTGATGATACACTGTCAACGTTACGTTTATTTTAGATGTGTACATACTACAGTGCATGACTTGGCGTGAATCATCTTAGTCCAAGCTCAGGCTCACGCCCCCAGGGCGCCGGTTGGTATGAGACTTATCTCTGGAATTACTGATTAAATAACGCTTACTCCACCGTAATCCGAAGTTCCACAAAAAACCGAATAAGTGGTCCAGGAGGTCATAACAGGGTTCGACACGACGTTCGAGCAAGGCGAAAGCCGATCAGTGGTTGGGCTCGAGACACAATTCGTTGAACTAACTGTTGTGGGGCAGACGGCTCTTGGCCGCTGGTTCGTCGGTCTCGCTGACAGTGGACATCAGACGGGTCTTGTTTCCTGACGTGCTTCCGTGGCTCTCAGACGCACCACTCCGCCTGAACGAAGTGGACCCTCTGGACGCGTTTTCTGGATAGTCTTATGCCGTCACTCTGTTTTTCACGGTCACCTTCAACGCGGTCAAGGTTATTCATTCTCTCTTGGAGGTATTTGGGGCCCCTGCCGTACAGGAAATACTCTTCGGAACCAAGGGTCCCCTTTTCCAGATCGTCGCTCACCACAAAATTCCATCCCACTCGGTCTGAGTGAAGACGTACGTCGACACGGAAAACACCGGTCAGTGGTTATCAGTGTCGTTCATTTTTTTGTTCATGCAAACTTTGACAGGAGAAGGTTCTGAGAATTCAGTACTACTCGGGTCACATTCTATAGTGGCGCCCGAGTTCAACTCGCCCAGCCCGGCTAACGTTGTCTTATCTTATACGGTGCTGAGGCCAATTGCTCGTCGAGCCGAGGGTTTCCTTCCTCGAATCGACTTCTCTGGCTCCACCACTGTGACTCTTAAGGATGAACGTTTTAACCTCGTGGCGCCCTGCTTTGTCGGCTGAGGGGCCTGGCCGTTTCCTCGACCCTACTATTTACGTCGTCAGGGACTCTATAGGCCCCTAAAGCGACCACACTTCAAGCATAGTCTACACGCGATGGCCTGCAGATAATCGGACTGCGAGAGAAAAAGAAAAAGCTGAGCCCTACTAACCTGCTCGTAGCCCTCTTTCCTATCCCCCATGTCTTCTCCATCCAAGAAAGCCAAGAAAGACAATCCTCAAGACATGCAGTCCAAAGGCACGCCTCCTACTCAGGCCCATCGTCCATCGAGTCAGTGGTACCCGACGGTTTCGAAAGACGAAACGTAGTACTCAGACCATCTCGATCCAGACACACCCCAGCCCCAGTCCAAGCCCCAATCCCAGTCCCAGTCCGAACCTCAGTCCAAGCCCTAGTCCCAGTCCCAATCCGAACCCCAGTCCAAGCCTCAATCCCAATCTCAATCGCAGTCACAGTCCCAGCCCCAATCCCAATCCCAATCCCAGCCCCAGTCCCAGCCCGAGCCAGAGTCCCAGTTCCAGCTCCCGCTCCAGCTCCTGCCCCAGCTCCTGCCCCAGTCCGGAACCCAGTCTGGACCCCAGTCCGAGCCCCAGTCCGAGCCCCAAGTCCAGCTCCAGACCCAGTCCGAGCCAGAGTCCAAGTCCGAGCCAGAGCCAGAGCCCAAGTCCGAACCCGAGCTCGAGTCCCAGTCTCAAGACTCCGATTCGGACTCTTCAGACGAAGACGCCGCATGTTGCGCCGCTGGAATGTGTGGCGGAATGTGCGCTGGAATATGCGCCGCCGCGTCATGCATTTAGTCAGTTTTCGACCATTCATTTGTATTCACCGTAACTAACAACCTTTCCTCAGCTGCATCGGTTCCCGTCTGTGGTGTATCGCAACCTACTGCTTCTGATGCCAGAGTTATACCACTTCCGAGGAGATATGTTGTATCATCTTTGTACACTCGCTATTTGTATCCCTCTCTAGTGTACGATCTTGACCGGGTACGATCCGTCGCGCTTCCCCGAGGACGATTCCGATCGAGGAAGAATCGAGCTAACTATGGTAACCCGACCAGCTCAAACGAGACTGGCACTGCTGGTTCAGGCCAGGAAAGTACCATCGCCGCTTCTCAGCGCTCGGTTGTCACTTGGGCAGTCGTTCTGTGTGTATAAGATCCTCCCCCGCCCGGAATAATGCCATCACACGCTGGCTATCGTCCGACGTTCCCGAGCCCAACGGGAGGGGGGGTTGTCCATGACGAAATATGCTAACGGTCAGTGGGGGACCGGCAACCTCTAGGCCAAGAGATGCATGGCCCTTCCCTCTGAGCGGATTTATTGCTTTCAGAAAATCCCCGCTATGGCACACCCCACTTCAAAGGTTTGGACCAGATGATCAATTCACCCCGGCTTTGCACTCGAATCGACTTTCAGGAGTGCCAGTGTACCGAGTGGCGCAACGCGACAGATTTGCGTGGGTTAATATTAAACTGTTGTGCTCGTTCGCTTGGGCGCAAGCAAGACGCGTTGTACTGTGACGCCGTTGAGCTCGAGGGCCGTGGCCCGGTGTGGATGACCGAGTATGAGAAGTTTGAGTTCAGTTGCTTCGCGGTTGCCACACTGAATTTTCGTCGCGCTTTGCCTTATCGCGGCGGTTATAGAATTGCAACCGGTCCCTGTGACACAGCGTAGATGCTCGGAAACTCAGGGACATGGATGAGAACCTCTGAGTCGACGCTCAGGATGGTGAGTTGGCCCAATCCCGTTCCTTGTTAACGATGTTATTTCGAAATGGCAATCGTCTTCGGTCCGTTCATTCATCAGGAAAAAGTGAAGGGCGTCATCTCGACGCTCTCTGTCGACGGTCCCAAGACCAACCTCGAGGAGTCCACCAGCTTCAGGACTACATGTAAGTCATGTTTCAGTCCCTCTAATGGTTTCACAATTGATTTCGAGACTTCAGGCTGAATTAGTCGAACAGTCCCGTGATAACCGCCCGGTTCATGGAAATACCCGATGCTGTAGACCGGAGAGCAGATTCAGGTTCGGTTGCAAGGAGGCACGATACCTTCGACAAACACCCACTTCCGTATTTGCTTCTAGGTAACCTCTAAATCCCTCATCGCCCAAGAAGTGAATTGCTGCCAGAGAGTTCCCCCGCACCTGAGATCAGAGTTCAATTGTACGCACTGACGATCCAGTGGCCGACTGCCGATAGCCTCATGGCCGAGTCTATACCCTCAGATCACCACCATCAACGAATCCACTACTCCAGATGAGGTCGTCATCGTTTCGGCTCATCGCGACGGGTACGCCCCGACGAATTCACCAGATATTCAATGATGATGCTCACGCGACCAACAAGCACCAACATGTGGCCATTCCTTCCTGCTCCTGGTAAGCGACTCTCCGCATAGGTCCGGCTGCGTCTACGTGCCTCTGACCTGTGACCCTGCGAAGTGCCGATGATTATTGTGGCGGCGCTGGAGCCATCCTGAAAGTCTATATGGCTTTGCTGAAATCCGACTTCAAGCCTAACCGCACCGTCGAACTTCACCGGTACTCCGCCGAGGTCCGCCCCCTCCATCATCGATGTTATCACGAGCAGTGCTCACGAACGTGTTTAGGAGGCTGGTCTCTTGGGTTCCCAAGCCGTCGCCAATGACTACAAGGCCCGTGGTATCAAGATCGTCGCGATGACCCAATTTTACATGACCGTTGCCTGGGTCAAGAAAGGTATTCGAGAGGAGGTCGGGGCCATCACGGACTACACCGATAACAAGCTGACGGAGTTCAGCAAGGGGTTGGTTGAAGAGTAACCCTCCATTCCTTACGTCGAGACCCAGTGCAGTTACGCTTGCAGCGATCGCGCTTCGTAGGAGAAGGTTGGATACCCCGCTATCCCCACCACCGAGAGCTCCGACTCACGAACTCGAATCTCCATACCCACACCACTGATGAGGAAGCTATCTCCCGTTTCCCTCCCATGCTTTCTTCCCCGTTGATGTGATCTCCCCCGCAGTCGCATCGACATCTCAGAAGAATTCAGCTTACCGCAGCTTCTCGGGTTCTCCAGTCTCGCCGTCGCTTTCGTTATCGAGCTCGGTGACTGGTGAGTGTTTCAACCCATTGAATCGAACCATTGTATGGCGGTGTGCTGTTGTGTTTCTTTCCTTAGACGTGTACTACGGTACACGCTTTGCATGAATCATTAGTCTCATATTCACCGATGTCTGGGGCGTGAGCCTGACCTTGGACGGTCGCTGGAATTATTGGTTAGCGCGTGCTCTATCGTGGCCCTGAGGTGGAGGTTCCGCCAAGAAAACCCAATACAGGGTCCAGGAGGTTATAGTAGGGTTTGACACGTTTGAGCAAAGTAAAAGCCGATTAGATTATTGGGCTCGAAACACAACTCGCCGCAATCGTTACAGCTTACAGGTGGCCTCGACAAAATTCAGTACTACTCGGGCCACGCTTTTCAACTTTTGTGGTTTTCAACCGCCGCCCGATGACGTCCGAGTCTGACCTACTCGCCGCCCTCCTCTCCTCCAAGCTGTTCAATGTTCAGAACGTCAATGGCTTGCCCAGCCTGGCGGCCAACGTTGTCCCGTCCTGTGTGGTGCCAAGAGGAGTCGTTCGTCACTGTGCTGAAGGTTTCCCTCAAATCAACGTCTCTGGCTCCGCCGCCGCGGCTCTAGATTGCAATGCTCGATTCAAAGAAAGGATTTCCCACGCTACAACGATGCAAGAAGCACGCGGTCGATAGGAGGTCGATCAAGTCCTGTCAGGGGTTCTCGAGATCAAGACCACCACTTGAACCCAACATCCACCATGTCTCAACAACTCTCTCAGGCTGACCTCGAACTCTGGGCCAAACGCTTTGCCCTTTTCCATGACACTGCTGAGGGTGCCTTGCAAGTTCTGCGCAATCTTGGCAAGGACACTTTCTTGGAGTTCCTGACTGGTGCAGAAGAAGAGTGGAGGGGAGAAGTAAACAACCCTAGCGTCTCATTCCCCTTCAACGATGAGCTCCAGCAGGATATATTCTTTAAGGCAGTGGAGGAGACATGTAGAGCAGCTGATGGAGTACCAAAGAGTGACCACCACATGTATGTATTGCTTATGCCTTCCTTCCCATAGGTACTGATAACCATTGGACAGGTTGGCCCACACATATTTTACTGCACAAGCTGGTATGACTGTCATGGTGATTCCTGGGTATGCATTTCCCATTGGATCACAAACATTCTTTGAAATTGCTAAACATGCAAGACACTACATGTTTGTATCTCACCACCTGGCATATCCCCTTCTATTGACTCAACCAACCCCTAGTCAAATTCCAGCACCTATGAAACCCCATACAGTCCAGAGCCTGCAGGTTGATGAGGTCATCTCATACACTCTTCCTGGATCCAATGAGATTCTCAAGTCCACAGTAATGGATATTGGTACAAGCAGGGTTAAGGGGATGTGGTTTCGTCTCATTCATTCAAACAACCCTGGTGTAGAAGTTGAGCTCAATGTATGGGAGATGGAAGAAATACTGGCACATCATGTCATGGCTGCCTAGCCTTTCTCATCCTTCCCATGTTGCTTATTCATGGTCACTTACACTTATTCTCCAATGTCCCTCCACTGCCATGCATGTCCATTAAATCCTATTTTGTCAACACATTATAGTTCTACAAGCATTATTAACCTAAGCCTAAGGCACAAGACTTGCATGACCCTGTAGCAACTGATAATCAATACACCAAGAAAATACAAATGCGGGACCCAAGAGTTACCTTGGGTTTGACATATGTTCGGCTGAGGGTTAAAACAGTCATCGGATCACTCCGTCCTCCCGTCCTCCTACACTCACTCTTCTATTTAACAACCACCCGCAACCGACGGATACCCACGAGGGAATAAGATGTAGAGGACAGGAGAGGGGGAAACCAAATATTTTATAGCAAGCGGCGCGACGAGGAAAGAAAGCTCGACCGGAACACCCCGGACAAAGGACTTTGTTGCGGGGAGCCCCAGGGTGAGTGCAGTATAGGCAACAGGTGAGGATCGTAAGAATACGAAGGACTCGGGCGGGATAAAGGGAAAGCAATCGATAGCGACGGACGAACAATACATGTGTGAAGTAGAGAGAGGATTACGCGAAGAAGGGAGAAAGGAGCGACGTGTCGAGGGGGAATATTATTGTAACTGTTGCGTTCGGTGTTCAGTTAGGATGTCAATGCGCAGTTCCCTCGCTCAGGTTGTTCAAGAGGGTGGTAAGGCATCTCTTCGTGACCATATCTCCCTGAAGGTGCGAAGTGAGAGCCGTCGGTGAAGGGTTACGCGACCAC
>Ga0307510_10004087_pt1 | contig 17118 bp, 16 predicted proteins | sample 12_EM_MG_FD_207224 | JGI IMG/M metagenome (GOLD analysis project Ga0307510, IMG submission 207224) | Populus trichocarpa ectomycorrhiza microbial communities from riparian zone in the Pacific Northwest, United States - 12_EM | ecosystem: Host-associated > Plants > Roots > Unclassified | place...
GGAAAGCGACGCATCGCCCCCGAGATCGTCGCGGCCAATCGCCTTCATCAGCCGCTTGAAAATCGAATCGCCATTGCCGGCGATCAGCACCCAGCCATCGGCACACGGATAGGCGTTGCTCGGCGCGATGCCGGGCAGCGCCGAGCCCGCGGGCTCGCGCACCGCGCCGAACGCGCTGTACTCGGGCAGCAGGCTTTCCATGCAGTTGAAGACCGCTTCGTACAAGGCGACGTCGATCACCTGCCCGCGGCCCTTGGGTGCCTCGGCGCTCACGCTCGCATGCCGGTGCTGCATCGCCATCAGGATGCCGATCACGCCGTGCAGCGAGGCCAGCGTGTCGCCGATGCTCACGCCCACGCGCACCGGCACGCGGCCGGGCTCGGCGGTGAGGTGGCGCAGGCCGCCCATCGCTTCGGCCACCACGCCGAAGCCGGGGCGATCCTTGTACGGCCCGGTCTGCCCATAGCCGCTGATGCGCAGCATGATCAGGCCGGGGTTGGCGGCGCTCAGGCGCGGGTAGTCGAGGCCCCAGTCCTCCATCACGCCGGGCTTGAAGTTCTCGATCAGCACGTCGGCTTCTTTGATCAGCGCGCGCACGATCTCGCGCGCGGCCTCGTCCTTCAGGTCGAGCGCCACGCTCTTCTTGTTGCGCGACTGCACCTGCCACCACACGCTGGTGCCGTCGTGCAGCAGCCGCCACTGGCGCAGCGGGTCGCCGGCGCCGGGTGGCTCGATCTTGACGACCTCGGCGCCGAAGTCGGCCAGCGTCTTCGCGGCGAACGGCCCCGCGATCAGCTGGCCGAGTTCGATGACCTTCAGCCCGGCGAGCGGGCCACGCGGAGAAGCGGTCTCCGGATCGGGGCTGGGCGGCGGCGTCATGCCCGCGATGTTAGGCCGCGCGCTGCTCCAGCAGGTAGTTCGCCCCGTCGTACTGGCCCAGCACCTCGGTGAGGTAGGGCAGCACTTCCAGCAGCTCGTCGTGCAGCGTGAACGGCGGGTTGATGATGAACATGCCGCTGCCTGCGAGGCCGAAGCCCTGCTGATCGGGCTGTTGCACCGTGAGCCGTGCATGCAGCCAGCCCTTGGGCGCGAGCGCCTCCAGCCGCTTGGGCAGCTGCGCGGCTTCAAGCTTGCTCACCTGCGGGTACCAGACCATGTAGACGCCATCGCTGAAGCGCAGCAGCGCGTCGCGCAGCGAGGCGACCACGCGGCTGTAGTCGCGGTGGCCCTCGTAGCTCGGGTCCATCAGCACCGCACCGCGCTTGGTGCTGGGCGGCACCTGGCCCTTGAGGCCGTCGAAGCCGTCGGTGTCGTACACCTCCGCGCCCTTGAGCTCGCCGAGGTAGGACGCGAGGATGCGGTGGTCGGTGGGGTGCAGCTCGAACATGCGCAGCTGGTCCTTCGGGCGCAGCAGCATCTGCGCGAAGGCCGGCGAGCCGGGGTACTGCTTGAGCCCGCCGTCGGTGTTGAACGCCCGCACCATCGCGACATAGTCGGCCACCGCCGCGGGCAGATCGTCGCGGCTCCAGAGCCGCGCGATGCCTTGTTCGAACTCGCCCTTCTTCTGCGCGAAGCGGCCTTCGAGCGAGTAGCCGCCGGCGCCCGCGTGGGTGTCGACCAGGCGGTACGGCTTGTCCTTCTGGTTCATGTAGCGCAGCACCAGCGCGAGCGTGGTGTGCTTGAGCACATCGGCGTGGTTGCCCGCGTGGAAGGCGTGTCGGTAGGCGAGCATGGCGTGTGGAACCTCTGGGATCAGCCCGGCACTGTAGCGGCATTGCCGGGCAGCGCGGCGAAGCGCTGCACCGGATTGCCGAACGGGCCTTGCGGTCGAACGCCCTACCACGCAAGGAAAGACCGTGCTCGAGGGCTTTTGATCGATGCGCCCGTAGCATCGATTCAACTTCATCAGGAGCAGCACCCATGACCGCGCCCATCGCCTTGTTCGAGCCGACACACGTCGGTGCCATCGCCACCGCCAACCGCATCGTGATGGCACCGCTGACGCGCGACCGCGCCGGCCCCGGCCGCGTGCCGACGCCGCTGATGGCGACCTACTACGAGCAGCGCGCGAGCGCCGGGCTGATCGTCAGCGAGGGCACGCAGATCACGGCCGAAGGCCAGGGCTATCTCGACACGCCGGGCATCTACAGCCCCGAGCAGATCGCCGGCTGGCGCCGCGTGACCGACGCGGTGCATGCCAAAGGCGGCAAGATCGTCGTTCAGCTCTGGCATGTGGGCCGCATCTCGCACCTGTCGCTGCTGCCCGAAGGCCAGGTGCCGGTGTCCAGCACCACCAAGCCGGCGAACGGCAAGACCTTCACGGCGCAGGGCTTCGAGCAGGTCTCCACGCCGCGCGCACTGCGCACCGACGAGATTCCGCGCCTGATCGCCGACTACCGCCAGGCAGCGCGCAACGCGATCGAGGCCGGCTTCGACGGCGTCGAGGTGCACGGCGCCAACGGCTATCTGCTGGAGCAGTTCATGCGCGACAGCATCAACGACCGCACCGATGCGTACGGCGGCTCGCGCGAGAACCGCGCGCGGCTGGTGGTCGAGGTGATGACGGCGATCGCCGACGAGATCGGCGCAGGGCGCACCGGCATCCGCCTGTCGCCGGTGACGCCGGCCAACGACGCAGCGCTCGACAGCGACCCGCAGGCGATATTCAACCTCGTGGTCGAGAAGCTCGCGCCGCTGAAGCTGGCGTTCATCCACGTCGTCGAAGGCGCGACCGGCGGCCCGCGCGACAACGCGCCGTTCGACTACGCCGCGCTGCGCAGCCGCTTCAAGCAGGGCAACGAACAGGGCGCGTGGATCGTCAACAACGGCTACACGCGGGCGATGGCGATCGACGCGGTGGCCAGCGGCGCGGCCGATCTGGTCGCGTTCGGCAAGGGCTTCATCAGCAACCCCGATTTCGTGCGCCGCCTGCGCGAGGACGCGCCGATCGCGCCAGTGGTCCGCGAAACCCTGTACGGCGGCAACGCGACCGGCTACACCGACTACCCGACGCTGGAGCTCACCTCCGCCTGATCAGGCCGGGATGCGCAGCACCTGGCCGGGGTAGATCTTGTCCGGGTTGCTGAGCATCGGCTTGTTGGCCTCGAAGATCTTCGGGTACTGGCCTGCGTTGCCGTACTGCGTCTTCGCGATCGCCGACAGCGTGTCGCCGCGCACCACGGTGTACCAGCGCGATTCGTCGGCCGGCTCGGCGGTAGTCATCGCATCGTCGACCTGGCTCACGCCGTTCACGTTGCCGCAGCACAGCACGACCTTCTCGCGCGTGGCCTGATCGACCGCTTCGCCGGCCACCGAGACGCTGCCGGTCGCGCCGTCGAAGGCGACATCGAGGTCTTCCACCTTCAGGCCCTGCGCATTGATGTAGGCCGCGATCGCGGTCGCTGCCGTCGCGTTCGCCGCATCGGACTGTGCCTGCAGGGCGGCCGGGTCCGCCGCCGGTGCTTCGGGCTTGTGGCCGAACAGTTTTTCGCCGGCGTCCTTGATGAAACTGATGAGGCTCATGGTGATCCTTCGTGGTGGTGGCTGGGCAACCCAGACTTGGAATGTAGCGAGCCGATGCAGCGGCGCCGATGACGGTTCGGTGTCTTTGTAACAAGCTGCGCGCGACGCGCGCCTCTCGCCCGCACCAGCGGTGCCGTCAGCGTGACTTCCGCGAAACGCGGGCGCGAAAGAGTTCGGCGATGCCCACCTCGCGCGGCCCGGGCACGAGCTCGAACGACTCGCCCGCCGCGATCACCCCGGGATCACGAACCGCGAGGTAGAAACCGCACCACGCGTTCGCGGTCATCAGCTTCGCGGCATGCTTGAAGCCCAGCGCCGCGTTGAGCTTGAAGCAGGGAAACCGCGGTTCGCTGACCGCAAGTTGGCAGTGCGCGAAGCGCAGCACGTCGCCGATCCAGACCTCGTTTTCGAGCAGCCCGGTCAGCGTGAGGTTCTCGCCCAGCGCGCCGGGTCGCAGCACCTCGTCCCATGCGGCGACACGCGCTTGCGCGCGAACCGTCTGCCAGAACGGATAGTGCTCGGCGGGATAGGCGTAGACCGCCTTGCTCAGGCCGCCGTGCACCGTCAGGTCGGCCTGCTCGTCGCCGGCCAGCCCGAGCGGATGAACGGCCACGGTGCCCGCGACGCTGCGCTTGTCGATGCCTGTCATCACCTGCTCGCCGTCGATCGTCATCGCCCGCGCGGGCGACACATTCACGCTGGTGAGACGCCGCCCCGTCACGGCGCCCGGTACCCGCGTTCCTTCGCGGCGACGCGCCGCCCCTTGGCGCTCGCGATCCAGGCGACGAAGATCTTGCCGGCAGGGTGGTTGACGCGGAACGATCGCATCGCGTGGACCTGCTCCGCCAGGCTCGGATCGGCATCCACGCGCACCGCCAGCGGCGCACCGCCGTGCGCCAGCCACGCGCCCCGTTCGACGAGCGCGAAAGCACCGCGCGCACGGGCCTGCGCGATCAGGTTGTCGCCGGGCTTGAGCGTCACGTACCAGGGCGCCGCGGGCGCGACGCCGGCGGCGCGCCACAAGCCCTGTTCGGCCACATGCGTCCCGGAACCGTCGCCGGCCGACACGAAGACGAAGCCGTCCGGCGCCGCTTCCTTCAGGCGCTTCAGCGCCGCGGCCGCATCGTGGCTGGTCGCGACGCCCAGCACGTCTTCAGCCGCGCTCTTGCCCTTGCCCTTGCCGCGCACCGCCGGGCCGACGATCACGAACTCGCCCGCGGCGATGGGCTGGCGGTCGTGCACCAGGGTTTGCTTCTCGAGCTTGGATTCCGCCTCGGGCGCGTTCGTCAGCGCCGCGTCGATCTCGCCGCGTTCCAGCGCCTGGAGGATGGCCAGTGCGGTGCCGGGCTCGAGCTTGATCGCGATGCCGGTGTCGGCGCCGAAGCCGCGCTTCAACGCGGCCGCGAGACCCGAGTCGATCAGCGCCTGATCGACGCCCACGCGCAGCGGGTCGGCCAGCGAACTTCGTTGCTGCGACCAGGCAAAAGAAGCCGGCCACAGGGCGGCGAACAGGGCGAGCGCACGGCGTCTGGAAGTCATGGCCGCGATTATTGCCGCGCGCCCGGCGGGCGCCGCAACCTGCGCATAAAGCCATACCAAAACCGCATGACCCCCCGGACCTCGGTGGTTACGACGCCATTACACTGGATCGACAATTGCTTCGACGACGAAGCCCGGCGCACCTCGGATATCTCCGATGCGCGCATGAAACCGGCCGGTAACCGCAGGCCGTCGGCAGAGCGCCCAGAGCAGCATTGGGCAAGACCCGCGACGCCTGCGCGCCGGGCCCTGCGATCTTGCCCAATTCCGCTTTTTTGACTTGAAGATTGGATCGCCCCATGAACCGCCCCGTGATGGAAGGCCTGCGCCTGAACGTTCCCGCCAATGTGCGCCACGCCAAGCTGATCGCCTGGGTGGCCGAGATGGCTGCGCTCACTGAGGCGCAATCTGTCTACTGGTGCGACGGCAGCGTCGCCGAATACGACCGCCTCTGCGCGCAGCTGGTCGCCGGCGGCACCTTCAAGAAGCTCAACCCGGAGCTGCGCCCCAACAGCTACCTGGCCTGCAGCAGCCCGAGCGACGTGGCGCGCGTCGAAGACCGCACCTTCATCTGCACCCAGGACAAGGACGAAGCCGGCCCGACCAACAACTGGATGGCGCCGGCCGAGATGCGCGCGTTGCTGCAGACCGGCGAGAAAGCGCTGTTCCGCGGCTGCATGCGCGGTCGCACGATGTACGTCGTGCCGTTCTCGATGGGCCCGCTCGGCTCGCCGATCGCCCACATCGGCGTGGAGCTCTCCGACAGCGCCTACGTGGCCGTCAACATGAAGATCATGACGCGCATGGGCGCCAAAGTGCTCGACGTGCTCGGCGACGACGGCCACTTCGTGCCCTGCATCCACACCGTCGGCGCGCCGCTGGAGCCGGGCCAGAAGGATGTGAGCTGGCCGTGCAACACGACCAAGTACATCGTCCACTACCCCGAGACGCAGGAGATCTGGAGCTACGGTTCGGGCTACGGCGGCAACGCGCTGCTCGGCAAGAAGTGCTTCGCGCTGCGGATCGCGTCGACCATGGGCCGGGAGCAGGGCTGGCTGGCCGAACACATGCTGATCCTGGGCGTCACCTCGCCCGAAGGCCAAAAGCGCCACGTGGCGGCGGCATTCCCCAGCGCCTGCGGCAAGACCAACTTCTCGATGCTGATCCCGCCCGATGGCCTGTCCGACTGGAAGGTCACCACGATCGGCGACGACATCGCCTGGATCAAGCCGGGCGCCGACGGCCGGCTCTACGCGATCAACCCCGAGGCGGGTTACTTCGGCGTTGCCCCGGGCACCAACAACCTGACCAACTTCAACTGCATGGCCAGCCTGAAGCGCGACGTGATCTTCACGAACGTGGCGCTCACCGATGACGGCGACGTGTGGTGGGAAGGCATGACCGACACCCCGCCCGCCCACCTGATCGACTGGCAGGGCAAGGACTGGACACCCGCGATCGCGAAGGAAACCGGCGCGAAGGCCGCGCACCCGAATTCGCGCTTCACGGTGGCCGCCACCAACAACCCGGCACTCGACCCGGAGTGGGACAACCCGGCCGGCGTGGCGATTGACGCGTTCATCTTCGGCGGCCGCCGCTCGACCACCGTGCCGCTCGTCACCGAAGCGCGCAACTGGGTCGAAGGCGTCTACATGGCCGCGACCATGGGCTCGGAAACCACCGCGGCGATGGTGGGCGGCAATGGCGCGGTGCGCCGCGATCCGTTCGCGATGCTGCCCTTCATCGGCTACAACATGAGCGACTACTTCCAGCACTGGCTGGATCTGGGCAAGAAGCTCGAAGCCGGCGGCGCCAAGCTGCCCAGGATCTACTGCGTCAACTGGTTCCGCAAGGGCCCGGACGGCAAGTTCGTGTGGCCGGGCTACGGCGAGAACATGCGCGTGCTGAAGTGGATGATGGGCCGCGCCGACGGCACTGCGTCGGGTCAGGAGAACGCCGTCGGCACGACGCCGACCTACGCCGATCTCGACTGGACCGGGCTCGACTTCAGCGCCGCGCAGTACGAACAGGTCACGGGCTTCGACCGCGCCGCATGGGCGACCGAACTCGGCCTGCACACCGAGCTGTTCCAGCAGCTCGCGCACCATCTGCCGGCCGAGATGAGCTCAACCAAGGCGCGCATCGAGGAGCGTCTCGCCGTCTGACGACGACGCGACGCTGCCTTTCGATCAAAGCCGGCCTTGCGCCGGCTTTTTTCTTATGCGCCGGCTTCGCGCCGGCTCTTCATGCTCAGTCTGCGTGCAGACCTTCGTGGCGCGCAGCCGCGGCGTACAGATCGGCGGCGAAGCCCGGATCGGTCTTCGAGTACGAGTTCGCGAGGTTGCGCACCTTCTGCGCTTCCAGCGACGCCGACTCGGCGGCGGTCAGCGTCGGCGCGATCTGGCCCGCGCTCAGCGGCAGGTTCAGGATCGCGCGGGCTGCGCCCGACAGGGCGGCCAGCGTGTGTTGGACGAAACGGGTGCGTTGCACATCGGCGTGCATGGTGGCGGTGGTCATGGTGTATTCCTTCGGTGAATGAGGTGGCGGCGTTTCAGCGTGCCGAGTTGTGGCGGGCGGCCTGGCGCAGTTCCTTGGCCAGCTCCGGTTGCAGGTCCTGGCAGTGCTCGGCGAAATCCAGCAGATGGCGCTCGGCACGTGCCCGGCCGGTTTCTTCGAACGCACGCCAGACGGCGGCGCCGGTGCGGGCCAGCCAGGGGCGGAAACCCGAACCAGCGGCTTGCAGCTGCAGTGACGTGACAGCGGTATTCATGAACTAATCCTTTCAACGGCCAGGCCGATGGAGAAGCGATGGACCGAAGATTAGGGTTAACCCGCATAATTCACCAATCAAACTTATGAATCGCAGTTATCACTGCTGTGTATGGCCATGCAGACCGCGCTGAACTTCCGCACCCTGGACCTCAACCTGCTCCGCGTCTTCGATGTGGTGATGGCGGAGCGCAACATCACGCGCGCCGCCGAACGCCTGTCCATCACGCAGCCGGCGGTCAGCAATGCGTTGAAGCGCCTGAAGGAATCCGTAGGTGAGGACTTGCTCACACGTGCGCCCGGTGGCGTCAAACCGACGCCGCGGGCGCAGGCGCTGTGGCCCGAAGTGCGTACCGCGCTGGGTTATCTGAAGGCCGCGCTGTCGCCCGAAAGCTTCAATCCGCAGACCGACGCCACCAGCTTCCGCATCGCGATGGCGGACGCAACTGCGGCAATGTTCATGCCGCCGTTGGTATCTCACATCGAAGACAGCCAGGCGCTGGCCAACGTTCGTGTGCTGCCTTTGGCAACCCGCGACCCGAGCGCGTTGCTGGAACGCGGCGATGCCGACCTCGCTGTGGGCTACTTTCCTGAAACCCTGGCCGGCCTGCACAGCCAGGAAAGCGATTCGCCGCTGCGCCACGCCCGGCTGCTCGACAGCGAATATGTCTGCGTGATGCGCGAGGGCCATCCGCTCGCCAAGGGCAAGCTCACGCTCGATGCGTATTGCAGCGCCCAGCACCTGCTGGTGAACTTCGGCGGCCGCGCCCACGGCCTGGCCGACCAGGCGCTGGCCACGCTCGGCCGCCAGCGCCGCGTGGTGCTGACCGTGAACCAGTACTTCACCGCCGGCCGCGTCGTCGCCAACAGCAACCTGCTGACGGTGCTGCCGGCGTTCTACGTCGACTCCACCGGCTACCGCGAGCAGGTCGTCACGCGGCCGCTGCCGTTCGAGCTCACCGGGCTGCACGTGGCGATGCTCTGGCACCAGCGCAACGACCGCGTCAGCAGCCACCAGTGGCTGCGCGCCCGCTTGCTGGAGGCAGCCGCCGCACGCGCGGGTTGACGCGGCGCGCGTCTTCTTGCATGCTCCGACAAGTGGTCTAGACCACTTCGCGGCTGCCCGGCCGTGCCCTCAGCCTGAAAGCGACGCGCCGATGAACTCCACCACCGATCTCCAGACGCTGGCCGACGCCGCCGTGCGCGGCGCCCGCAGCGCACCCGGCCGCGTCGTGCGCGCGCCGCAGGGCAGAACGCTGCACTGCAAATCCTGGCTCACCGAAGCCGCGTTCCGCATGCTGCAGAACAACCTCGACCCGGACGTGGCCGAGCGCCCCGAGGAACTCGTGGTGTACGGCGGCATCGGCCGCGCGGCACGCGACTGGGCCTGCTTCGACAAGATCCTCGATTGCCTGCGCGTGCTGGAAGACGACGAATCGCTGCTGATCCAGTCGGGCAAGCCGGTCGGCGTGTTCAAGACGCATGCCGACGCGCCGCGCGTGCTGCTCGCCAACTCCAACCTCGTGCCCAAGTGGGCCACCTGGGAGCACTTTCACGAGCTCGACCGCCAAGGCCTCTTCATGTATGGCCAGATGACCGCCGGCTCGTGGATCTACATCGGCACGCAAGGCATCGTGCAGGGCACCTTCGAGACTTTCGCCGAGGCCGGCCGCCAGCATTTCGGCGGCGACATGACCGGCCGCTGGATCCTCACCGCCGGCCTGGGCGGCATGGGCGGCGCGCAGCCGCTGGCGGCCTCGTTCGCCGGCGCGGTGTCCCTGAACATCGAGTGCCAGCAGGCCAGCATCGACTTCCGCCTGCGCACCCGCTACCTCGACAAGCAGGCGCGCGACCTGGACGACGCGCTCGCGCTGGTGCGCCACCACACCGAACGCCGAGAGGCGGTCTCGATCGGCCTGCTCGGCAACGCGGCCGAGTTGCTGCCGGAACTGGTGAAGCGCGCCCGTCTCGACAAGAGCGCCGGCGGCATGCGGCCCGACCTCGTCACCGACCAGACCTCCGCGCACGATTTGATCAACGGCTACCTGCCCGCCGGCTGGACGCTCGCGCAGTGGCGCGACGCGCAGAACGACTCGAGCCAGCACGCGGCGCTGAAGAAAGCCGCGGCGCAATCCTGCGCGGTCCATGTGCAGGCCATGCTGGACTTCCACGCGATGGGCGTGGCCACGGTCGACTACGGCAACAACATCCGCCAGGTCGCGTTCGACGAAGGCGTGACGAACGCGTTCGACTTCCCCGGCTTCGTGCCGGCCTACATCCGCCCGCTGTTCTGCGAAGGCAAGGGGCCGTTCCGCTGGGTCGCGCTGTCCGGCGACCCGGAAGACATCCGCAAGACCGACGCGAAGATCAAGGAGCTGTTCCCGCACAACGCCCATGTGCACCGCTGGCTCGACATGGCCGGCGAGCGCATCGCGTTCCAGGGTTTGCCATCGCGCATCTGCTGGCTCGCGCTCGGCGAGCGTCACCTCGCCGGCCTGGCCTTCAACGAGATGGTGCGCAGCGGCGAGCTGAAGGCGCCGATCGTGATCGGCCGCGATCACCTCGACACCGGCTCGGTCGCGAGCCCGAACCGCGAGACCGAGTCCATGCGCGACGGCACCGACGCCGTCTCCGACTGGCCGCTGCTGAACGCGCTGCTCAACGTGGCCGGCGGCGCGACCTGGGTCTCTCTGCACCACGGCGGCGGCGTCGGCATGGGCTACTCGCAGCACGCCGGCATGGTGATCGTGGCCGACGGCAGCGAGGCCGCGGCCAAGCGCCTGGCGCGCGTGCTCGTCAACGACAGCGGCTCGGGCGTGATGCGCCACGCCGATGCCGGCTACGAGCTCGCGGTCAAGACGGCGCGCGAACAGCAGCTGAACCTGCCGATGCTCGCGAAGTGAGTCCCGAGCGCATCGACCTGCGCCACGTCCCTCCGCAGCCCTGGAAGAACGGCGCCGGCCTGACGCGCGAACTCGCGTTCGGCGGTACCAGCGCGCTCGATTTCGACTGGCGCATCAGCATCGCCGAGGTCGCGCGCGACGCGCCGTTCTCCGCCTTTCCCGGCGTCGACCGCTACATCACGCTGCTGCAAGGCGCCGGCATGCGGCTGCGCTCGCACGACGGCCGCATCGACCACGCGCTGACGACACCGTTCGCGCCCTTCGATTTCCACGGCGATGTGGCACTCGACGCCACGCTGGCCGGCGGCGCCAGCAGCGACTTCAACCTGATGACGCGGCGCGGGCGTTGCCGAGGCGAGGTCGGCGTGCATCGCGGCGCCGTCGCGCTGAGCGCGAGCGCGAACGAAGTGACGCTGCTCTGGTGCGGCGACGGCGCGTGGGCCGTCGACACGCACACGATCACCACCTCGCAAGGCTTGCTGTGGCGCCTGCCGCACGACACGCTGCAGGCCCGGCCGCTGACGCCGGACGCCGTGCTGCTGCACGTCCGCCTGTGCCACGATCGCAGCCCATGAGCCAAACCCTGTTCGCCGACCACGCCTTGCTGCCCACCGGCTGGGCGCGCGACGTGCTGCTCGTGTGGGACGACGCCGGCGCACTCACCGCGGTCACGCCGCAGGCCGCTGCGCCCGCCGGCACATCGATCGCCAACGGCCCCGTCGTCCCCGGCATGCCCAACCTGCATTCGCACGCCTTCCAGCGCGCGTTCGCCGGCTTGTCCGAGTACCGCGGCAGCGCGGACGACAGCTTCTGGAGTTGGCGCGACCTGATGTACCGCTTCGCGCTGTCGGTCTCGCCGGACCAGCTCGAGGCCATCGCGACGCAGCTCTACATCGAGATGCTGCAGGCCGGCTACACCGCCGTCTGCGAGTTCCACTATCTGCACCACGACCAGGCAGGGCAGCGCTATGCCGATCCTGCCGAGATGTCGATGCGCTTGATCGCCGCGGCTGCACGCGCGGGCATCGGCCTGACGCTGCTGCCGGTGCTCTATCAGGACGCCGGCTTCGGCGGCCAGCCGCCGCGCGCCGATCAGCGCCGCTTCATCAACCGGGTCGACGCGCTGCTGCGCATCGCCGAACGCGCGCGCAGCACCGGCACGCGCGTCGGCGTCGCGCCGCACTCGCTGCGTGCGGTCGGGCCGTCGGCGCTGGCCGAACTGATCGCGGGCACCGCGCCCGACGCGCCCATCCACGTCCACATCGCCGAGCAGCAGCAGGAGGTGCGCGACTGCATCGCCTGGAGCGGCAAGCGGCCGGTCGAGTGGCTGCTCGCGCACGCACCGGTCGACGCGCGCTGGTGCCTGGTGCACGCGACCCACATGACGCACGCCGAGCGCGATGCGCTGGCCGCGAGCGGTGCCGTCGCCGGCCTGTGCCCGAGCACCGAGGCCAACCTCGGCGACGGCGTGTTCGACGCGGCCCCGTACCTGGCCGCCGGCGGCGTGTGGGGCATCGGTTCGGACAGCCACGCCAGCGTCGGCGCAGCCGAAGAGCTGCGCCTGCTCGAATACACGCAGCGGCTGAAGCACGAGCGGCGCAACGTGCTGGCCGACGGCGCGAACGCGCAGGTCGCCGATCGCCTCTGGCTGGACGCGGTGCGCGGCGGCGCGCAAGCGAGCGGCCGCCGCATCGCCGGATTGCGCGCGGGCGAGCAGGCCGACTTCATCGTGCTCGACACGCGCGCAAGCCTCGCCGGCCTCGCGCCCGAGCAGGCGCTCGCCGCACATGTGTTCGCGCCCTCGGGCCGCAACAACGTGCGCGATGTGTGGGTCGCCGGCCGCCCTCATGTACGGGATGGTGAACACGCGTTGCAGACCCTAGCCTGCGATCGCTTCGTCGCTGCGCGAAGCCAACTGCTGCGGGAGGTCTGATGGCTGCTTTCACGTCGCGTCACCCAGGGGCGCAGAAGACATGACCAAGGCCGTGCCCACCATCGACCTGCTGATCCGCAACGTGCGCATCGTCACCTGCGTCGACGATGCGTGCGAGGTCACCCCGCCCGCCTTCGTCGCGATCGCCGGCGGCGTGATCGCCGGCATGGGGCCGAGCAAGCAGCTCGATCCGCAGGTGCCGGTGCGCCAGGAGATCGACGGCGGCGGCGCGCTGCTCACGCCGGGCCTGATCGACTGCCACACCCACCTCGTCTACGCCGGCGACCGCGCGATCGAGTTCGAGATGCGCCTGCAGGGCGCAAGCTACGAGGCCATCGCACGCGCCGGCGGCGGCATCCTGTCGACGGTGCGGCACACGCGCGAGGCCAACGCCGGCGATCTGCAGGCGCAATCGGCGCGGCGCCTGAAGAGCCTGATGCGCCACGGCGTCACCACGGTCGAGATCAAGTCGGGCTATGGGCTGTCGCAGAAGGCCGAGCTCAAGTCGCTGAAGGTGGCGCGCGCGCTGGCCGAGCATTTCCCGATCGACGTGCGCACCACGCTGCTCGCGGCGCACGCGCTGCCGCCCGAGTTCGCCGGCCGCGCCGACGACTACATCGACGAGATCGTGCAGCACATCCTGCCCGAAGCCGCGCGCCTGAAGTTGGCCGACTCGGTCGACGCGTTCTGCGAGAGCATCGGCTTCACGCCGGTGCAGACGCGGCGCGTCTTCGAGGCCGCGCGCGCGCATGGGTTGCCGGTCAGGCTGCATGCGGAGCAGCTCTCCAACCTCGGCGGCGCCGCGCTCGCGGCCGAGTTCGGCGCGCTGTCTGCCGATCATCTTGAACACATCGACGCCGACGGCGTGCGCGCGATGGCGCAAAGCGGCACGGTCGCGGTGATGCTGCCGGGCGCGTACTACTTTCTGCGCGACACCCACGTGCCGCCGGTCGCACTGTTCCGCGAGCACCGCGTGCCGATGGCGGTGGCCACCGATTGCAATCCCGGCACCAGCCCGAGCACCCACCTGCCGCTGATGATGAACATGGCCTGCACGCTGTTCCGCATGACGCCGGCCGAGGCGCTGCTCGGCGTCACGCGCGTGGCGGCGCAGGCGCTGGGCCTGCAGGACGACCGCGGCAGCATCGAACTCGGCAAGCGCGCCGACCTGTGCCTGTGGGACGTCGACCACCCGGCCGAGTTGTCGTACGCGATCGGCAGCAGCCCGCTACGGGCGCGCATCCATCACGGCGTGCAGCATCCGCTGTAGCAGCGGCTGCACCTGCGCGGCGCGGTCGGGTCGGTAGCCGAACGGCGCTTCCTCGTCCATGTAGGTGCTCTGGCACATCTCCAGCTGCAGCGCGTGGATGCCGCGCTCCGGCCGGCCATAGTGGCGCGTGATGTGGCCGCCCTTGAAGCGGCCGTTGCTCACGTGCGTGAACTGCGACTGCGCGTTCATCGCATCCTCCACCGCCGCCTGCAGCGCCGGCGCGCAGGCGCGGCCCTCGGCGGTGCCCAGGTTCAGGTCGGGCAGCTTGCCGTCGAAGAAGCGCGGCATCACCGACGCGATCGAATGCGCCTCCCACAGCACCACAGAGCCATGCAGTGCGCGCAGCCGTTCCAGCTCGGCGTTCAGCGCGTCGTGGTAAGGCTGCCAGTAGCGCACGCGACGCTCCTCGGCCTCGGCCGCGTTCGGCGTCTGGCCGGGGCGGTACAGCGGCTGCTTGCGGAAGGTGTCGGTCGGCAGCAGGCCGGTCACGTCCTGGCCCGGGTACAGGCTGGTGTCCTCGGGCGGGCGGTTCAGGTCGATCACATGGCGCGCGAAGCGCGCGGCGATCGTGCTCGCGCCCATCTCGCGTGCGAAGGCGTAGAGCTGCGGCAGATGCCAGTCGACATCGGCGCGCTGCAGCGCCTCGGGCGTCATGCGCGCTTCGAGCTCGGGCGGGATGTCGGTGCCAGCGTGCGGGAACGACACGAGCAGCGGAATGTGGCCCGCAGCGAATTCGAACATGGTCGGCTCCATCGGTGGCAACCCTTGTCAAAGTGGTCTAGACAGGTTGGGGTCAAAGTGTAGACTGAGAGCCGCCGAAGCGAAGCGCCTGTGAAACTGCGCGGCGCAGGCGGCTCTTCCGCAGGCCTAGACTGCACAGCTGCGCAGGTGCTTCGTTCCGGCCTGCGGCACGCAGCTTGCATCAAAGTCTGCCATCCATCCAACCGCTCGGAGATTAGATGATGTCTGTTCGCCTCACCGCCCTTGCCGCCGCCGTCGGCGCGTGCCTGATGACCGCACCCGCCTTCGCGCAGGACGCCAAGGTCGCGATCGCGATCTCCGGCTGGACCGGCTTCGCGCCGCTCACGCTCGCGAAGGAAGCCGGCCTGTTCCAGAAGCACGGCCTGGACGTCACGATCAAGAAGATCCCGCAGAAGGACCGCCATCTCGCGATCGCCTCGGGCGACGTGCAATGCGCCGCGACCACGGTCGAGACCTGGGTCGGCTGGAACGCCAACGGCGTCACCACCACGCAGATCTTCCAGCTCGACAAGAGCTACGGCGCAGACGGCCTGATCGTGAAGCCCGGCATCGCGAAGATCGCTGATCTCAAGGGCAAGACCGTGGCCGCCTCGGCGCCCGGCACCGCGCCGTATTTCGGCCTGGCCTGGATCCTGAAGAAAAACGGCCTGTCGATCAAGGACGTGAAGGTGCTGACGCTGGAGCCGCAGCCGGTGGCCAACGCGATGATCGCCGGCACCACCGACTTCGACGGCGGCATGACCTACGAGCCCTACCTCAGCGCGGTGCGCGCCAAGCCCGAGGCCGGCAAGATCATCGCCACCACGCTCGACTACCCGATGGTGATGGACACCTTCGGCTGCACGCCCAAGTTCCTGAAGGAGAACCCCAAGGCCGCGAAGGCGCTCGCCGACGGCTACTTCGATGCGCTCGACATGATCAAGAAGGACCCGAAGAAGTCGTTCGAGATCATGGGCGCCGATGTGAAGCAGAGCGGCGAGGCGTTCGAGAAATCGCAGGCCTATCTGCGCTGGCAGGACCGCGCAGCAAATCAGAAGTTCTTCGCCGGCGAGCACGCGCAGTTCAGCAAGGAGGCGGCCGAGCTGCTGCTGGAGATCGGCAGCATCAAGCAGATCCCCGATCTGAGCGGCCTGGCCGACACCAGCTTCATCAAGTAAGCGCGGGCCTGCACGCAGTTGAAGCCACTTCGTGAAGTGACCCCGGGGCAGCGCAGCGCCCTGGGTATCCTGTTCTTCGTCCTGTTCTTCGCGGTGTGGGCCGTCGCCACACTGGGCGGCTTCGTGCCCAAGACCTTTCTGGCCGACCCGATCGCGATGGTCCGCTCGGGCTGGGTGCTGCTGACCGAACAAGGCTTCGCGAAGGACATCGGCTTCACGATCTGGCGCGTGCTCGGCGGCTTCGTGATCGCGGCGCTGCTCGCGGTGCCGCTGGGCGTGGCGATGGGCGCGTACAAGCCGGTCGAGGCCTTCTTCGAACCCTTCGTGTCGTTCGCGCGCTACCTGCCGGCCTCGGCCTTCATTCCACTGCTGATCCTGTGGGCCGGCATCGGCGAGGCGCAGAAGCTGTCGCTGATCTTCATCGGCTCGTTCTTCCAGCTCGTGCTGATGATCGCGCTTCAGGTCGGCGGCACGCGGCGCGATCTGGTCGAGGCCGCCTACACGCTGGGCGCGAGCGACATCGGCATCGTCAAGCGCGTGCTCATCCCGGCCGCCGCGCCGCAGATCGCCGAGACGCTGCGCCTCGTGCTCGGCTGGGCCTGGACCTACGTGATCGTGGCCGAGCTGATCGGCGCGAGCGACGGCATCGGCCACATGATCACCGACAGCCAGGCGCTGCTCGCGACCGACCAGATCATCTTCGGCATCATCACCATCGGCGTGATCGGCCTGATCTCCGACATGGCGTTCAAGCGCGCGAACCGCGCGATGTTCCGCTGGGCCGCACTGTGAGCTTCGCGACATGAGCCGCCTGTCGATCCAGGGCGTGGGCCGCACCTTCCCCGGCGTCAACGGCGGCACGCCGACGCTGGCGCTGCAGCCCACCAGCCTGGAGGTGGCCGACAACGACTTCATCACCGTGCTCGGGCCCTCGGGCTGCGGCAAGTCGACGCTGCTGCGCATCGTCGCCGGGCTGGACACGCCCACCGTCGGCCAGGTGCTGCTCGACGGCCAGGCCGTCACCGGCCCTGGCGCCGACCGCGGCATGGTGTTCCAGAGCTACACGCTGTTCCCGTGGCTCACGGTGCGCCAGAACATCTGCTTCGGCCTGCGCGAGAAAGGCATGCCGATCGCGGAGCAGCAGGAGATCGCGGCGCGCTTCATCGCCGAGGTCGGCCTGAACGGTTTCGAGTCGCACTTCCCGAAGCAGTTGTCCGGCGGCATGCAGCAGCGCGTCGCGCTCGCTCGCGCGCTCGCGAACGA
>Ga0307510_10004088_pt1 | contig 17110 bp, 13 predicted proteins | sample 12_EM_MG_FD_207224 | JGI IMG/M metagenome (GOLD analysis project Ga0307510, IMG submission 207224) | Populus trichocarpa ectomycorrhiza microbial communities from riparian zone in the Pacific Northwest, United States - 12_EM | ecosystem: Host-associated > Plants > Roots > Unclassified | place...
CATCCATGATATATAAGTTGTCCAACATAAACTCTTTCGCTGTTTCCATACCCCAAAACCATTGAATTCTTGCAAACAATGTCTCTATCTTCCATCTCTGCAAACAACACCAATGGATAGAGAGCAGTGAGGTCGGAGGTGATGGTGATAGAGCCTAAAATTACAAGAGCGAATATCTCATGGCGCCAAAATTGAATTAGGGTGGTTTTAACTGTTGGGTTAAGGAGCGTAAAGTTTTGGAGAAAGAAATGGACGGGTTGTGTACGGTATACGATTAAAAATACATTTTAAAAAAATATTTATTTCAAAAGTATTGAATTAATATCTTTAAATGATTTTGATATATTTATATAAAAAAACATTAATTTAGTAATTAGTGCTTCTATGTCTTTTAGCAATTGGCCGCTGCTACAGGCATGAAAACACCACAGGGCCAGCGACCGATTGGTGGATTATGCCTCTACTAAAATGGGGGTGCGATGTGGATTTCAAGCCTGTATCTCGAATCGAAACGAGGATAAATCCCGAATCTTAAAAGTAGAGATTCACTTGTAAACCAGAGCTGAATTCAATCAAAGAACCCTAAAAACTAAACATTTGTCAAACCTGATTGAATCCTCAAGAACAGCAGTGCCTGGCAAAGAGACAGTACAGTGAATGGCTGCCATGTCGTAGCAACTTTTGTACTGGAGTCAAGGATCTCACTAATAATCTCAAATTACCAATAAAATCAATATTTAAGGCTCACTATAAGTATAATTGTACATAAGGTATGGCGAATCATGGTAAGTTACAAATGCTTTGAGCTCGTATTCCCATCTCCTTATCCGGGAACATGGAGACAAGGTAAAACAAATATAGGATCACTCTTTGTTTTTCTTCTTATATTTCTATCCCGAGCCAGAAACCCGCTTTATCAACAATTGCCGAATTGCCCAAAACAGTCATCAGAAAACATTGGTAGTCTGGAGCCAAAAATATCAATTAGTTCAGGGTTTGCACAGGGCCAAAGTCAGGTGCCATGTCAAAAATTTCTTCCATTTCTCTATAATAATTCCTGATCTTTTCCCCGGTGAAGCTAGCAGGATGAGAGCAGCTGATGCCTTGTGAATCTTTGGTTGCCCAAACAGTACTTTGCATCAAGCAGATATTCCTATTATTCACTTGATTCCTGTACATTCCTGTCATGATCAATGTTCTTGTTTTTCGTTCTTGTTTTTCGACAGAGAATTATCAGCACTTTGTTGGGAAACAACCAGCAGAGAATGGCTATCAGCCACATTCTCTCTTTGGTGCGTGGAGTGATCCTCCTGAGCTGTACGCGTTGCATCTAGGTATGATATTCCATATTTTTGTCCATGAGTTAATCCGGGGCAAAGTCCCTGCAAAGAAAAACCATCAACATTCCATGTCAAGATTATTAAGGCTGTTGCAAACAGCAGATAACATGAAGGTTGACACTCCTTGTTTTTATTCATTTATTCCATAACTTCGCAGTTGGATATTCACTGAAATTCAAAATGACACGTCAGGGGATAACAACACTCAATTTGCATCAAATTTATTAACAGCATTCTTCCTCTTCTCAAGAAAACGTAAAATCAATTAATACATCTTTAACAAGGTATCATATAGGATTTAGTGCTTAATAGTAATAAAATGAGGATGCAGGCGGGGGATTTGGAAAAAACAAAAGGTAAACTAACCTTCATCAACCCTGATGTAGAAGTAGACTCAAGAAAAGAGGAATCTGATGGATAGCTGGAATGAACCCAGCTCCCAGAAAGCACACTGGCATTATTTTCTTGGGGATGGATTGAGATGTCTGATTTACGAGATTCCTGTTCAATGCCACCACCTTTACAGTATGCACCTAAATATGAACAATGTTCATGTATGAGAGATATTTGTGGGGTTGCAGGCAATAAGTGGCCCTCTGTGCTGAAGATGTACCTGTAAATGAATAAATATTTCCAACAAATGAGTGAAAATAAGAGATAGTAGAGAATTAACCTTGCAAGCACAATTAAAAGCACAAAGCCTTACTTGTATGGCCCATTTTCTACAAGGTTATCTGGACCCGAAGCCAAATCAAAAAGAAGCCATAGATACTTGACCTAACAACAGTTTTAGCAAGCAATTAATCAAATGCAATGGCATAATCAAGGCATAGATGGATTAAAACTCATGAAGCACAGCAAATGGAAAGGCAAAGTCACTAATATAACCTTCTGCATGGCAGGACACACTCATTTATTGCCATAGAATATGAGCATCAATCCCTCTTATATCAAATATTAAAAAAAAAAAACAAATAAACCTTCTGCCTTATTTCCATGAAGACACCTTATCCTCCTTGTTGTATAGCAGTTTTTATCTCTTCTAATAAATCTATTCTTCTTTTTCCAGAAAAAGGGAAGCAAAGAAGATTGTGCCTAATTTATCCCAGAGGAAACAAGCTATCATCAAAATATAAATCTCATATAAAGCAAACAGTCAAACCCAAGGTTCGCACACCTTGGCCAGAATAGGAGTGGTTCAGTTTGGCCAAGGCAAAAAAGTTTAGATGCTGGGTTTGAATAGAACATAACCCATTTAACCAGTCTGCACACCAACCCTAATCCTAGTATCTAATTGAAATTCTTTAGCATGTACTTAACACGTAATGGCACACTTTTCTCAAGCAAAAGGAAAAAACACATAATATGGAAACCAAACAACATATTAAAAGAATTTTATAAACATCTTCATGCTATTTTTTTCATTGCAAACATTTGAAAAGGTAAAATTTCCCTCTCATCATAAACAATCTTTACATTCTCAAGCATTTTCACAACCTTCCATTATTGGATGACAAGACCATCTATCAGGGCAATAATATTAGAAATAACTCCTAAACATGATAAACAGACAGTCTTGATATTAACCAAATCCACAAAGATGAAAATATTCCATCCCATTTGATGGTATGGTTCCTCTATAATACCAAGCAAAAAGGAAAATAAAATATCTGACTGGAGTTACCCAAAAGTAATACTAACAGTTTCGGCCAGGAAAAAGCTCTCCATGTGGTCCTCTTTCTTGTGAAATTCTACATCTACTATATGGCAATAACCACAGGGGCATCGAGCCCCATATTGCAAGCTCACAACCATATCCCTTCCAACGTCAAGATATCTGCAGAGGATAATTGGAGACATGGCTTCAATTGCAATTTCGTGACAGTAGAAGCCACATTAGGTGGAGCATGGGAATTGAAACAAATAAGTTAGGAGGCTATGCAATCTGGCAAACAGACCAGAATCTGTTTTATAGCAGCTTACATTCCAGAATATTTCTCGAATTTCTTTCCAGGTAATATTTTGCATCCAGGAAATTCCAGTCTACCCAAAGTTATCTGTTTGTAATTAAATCTGGTTAACCTTTTATTATTTTTTTATGCTAAATGTGAAGGTTAAGTAGAAGGAGCTAACAGCTAGTAAATCAGCAATGCATATGAATGTATTATTCTCCAATTTTCTAACTGGGATCTACTGCCTATGATAAACATATATAGAAATTTCATGGTACTGGCACGTCAGTATGTGATCCTTTCCAGATCCACTGGTTTCTTCTTGGTAGACATAAAGAAGCAATGATATTTGTCAGTATATAAAATTTAGAAATCCTCAATACTGGAAAAACAAAAATACATTATGCAAGTATGAAGTTGTCACAGATTTTATCTGACCTCGGATCTCGGGTAGCTTTGTAAAGCCAATATGTGCTCTCTATCAACTCTGGGCGCAGTGGATAACTCTTCTGCCCATGCTATAAAACAAATGTATGGGAAAATACATATATATGAGATAATATATAACACACAAGATGTCTATTAGCATGCAAAGTAAATTACATAAAGAAAAGTGCACGGTGGAGGGAAAAGGCAAGAGTTATGGTGATGTCAGGTCAACAGAACAGACATTTCCTGCACAGCTATTTGTAAACCCATAGAATGGGCCTAACATCTGGAACACTTATGAATAATAACTTTCTTGGGCTTCCAATAAAAATGATTTGGATACCTGAACAGTCAGAGTAGCAAGATTAAAGCCTTCTGGAGTAAAACCATATCTTTTCCAGACACTGAAGAATGCAGCATGAGTTCGAATTGCAGGATCAATATCTCCTGCTAAAACCTTTACTCATATCCAATCAACCAAATATAGATTCAAAAAAAGGCAGTCATAAAATCTATAGTCCAAAATCTAGAATAAAGAAAAAGAAAATACCTGTAGGCCTGGCCAGAAGGCCTGCAAACTGTTAAACAATGGCCAGACAATAGCAGCAGAATCCATGTTTACCTCAACATACCTATAAAGACATCTAAAATTAAGATCCAATGGGTGAATTATTGCCCCATAAAAGAGGAATAACAAAAGAAACCAAATATAAAAGATATATTTATATTGAAGCACAAAATAGCCACGAGATTTTACCAAGGATCATTGTAAAGATAGTGCATAGCAGCTGCATAGGCTTCTTGGAAAATAAACAAATACTCCTCGTCACCAAATAACAAATAAGCCTGAAAAGATGAAGAAAATTTTCAGCCCAAAGATTCTTGTGAAATGAACAAATACTCTTTGTATAAAGAGAACCTGATTTATCTGCTATAGCAAAGAAATCTCTACCATTATCTGTGAACAGGAAATGATTAAAGCATTTCGATAGTGCTGGTTCTGCATAGACAATTATTTCTGAAGTGCTCTTTCTAAAAACCTTAAAAAATGGTGCCCACCAGTTTGGAATTAAGGCTTAGTTGAGTTGAGTATTTTTACCCCCCTCATTCATGATATATAGCACACAAGTCATAAGAAGTGGAAAAAAAATTTGGTGACTCTGATAATTAAATAATTTTTTGATGGAATCACTGTATGATCACATACCTTTAAGAGATATTCATAGAAAGAGTCAATACTTGTTCCTATTCCAGCATCCTGCAAAGCAGCAAAGGAACATGAGTATTGTCCCTTGGGGAAAAAAAAATGAATTGAGTTGCCCAAACGTTGAGAAAACTCAACCATGAAGAAATATGTGACAAGAAGCTTGATTGAATTTTTCAAGTGAATGCCATCCCTAATTTTAAGGTCACAAAGAGTGCACGAGCAAAGAATACCACCTTCTCCAGAATTTAAAAAAAAATGCTCTCAACCATCATTTCTGAGCAAGTTAAGACAAAGTTGTCAAATATCATCAGACATGTACAATTTCAAGCCAAATATCAAGCAATGTGACTTCGATTAACCCAAATTCTTATTCTCAAACCAAATCATGTCATCATCTAAATACTGAGATTTCAACCAAGTTCCCATATTAGATATCGATATGCTGCATTTTTTTTGGGGGGGAGAGGAAGGATGTGGGTGGATGCAATAAATTAAATAAATACTGAAGCTGAGATAAATACTGCTAATATGTGCCCTCCTCATACTTTTAAAACCTCCTCATACTTTTAAAACACACGATGACATCAATTGACAAGGTCGTTACAATGTGTTTCAAAAACTTCTGTTCTTTTTTTCACAACTTTCTTAAGGGATGATGGACTAGTCAGACAAACCATATAGCAATCTGTATTATTCAACTTAAAAGAAAATGTCTAGGAGATTGCCATGTTGCTGTCAAATACAGGTAATTTTAAAAACACGAGATCTTCTACACACTTTGAAATGCTTCAAAAAAAAAAAAATGTTACCTTTTGTGTCCATTCACCTGTAAATACATTGATGTGAGCACCAACCAAATTCAGCTTTGAACGGCGAGCCCATAATCCACGCACGGCATTCTTTGTTACTTGCTCAAAAACTGCATTTCCATGAAGATGAGATAAGAACAATAATCAATGTCAATAAGTGGATCACAATCAACCTTTGCAATTCCCCACAGAAACTGAGAAGGAAAACGATAATAAAAGAAACCAGTCAATATAAGAAAAGAAGCTACAAAGTGATATGGAGATACAAAAGGCAGTTTTAGGATAACGTTCTGATAAAGTCTGAATTGACATTAGAAGGTTAATCTTTTATCAAATAAAAGTCAGAATCCAGAAAGGCACTGTAAGGTCCACTTGATGGATGAACACACAATACCCATAGTTGCTAGATACAGTACCACCACATTATGGAACAATTTAGCAGAAGGTGAAGATTGCTTCTGTTTTTATTTCTGGAGTTGAGGTGGAAGGGGCTGTTACCCTATTATGTTTGAAGTACCAGTGAATTTATAGAAAGTTTATACAGTAACTATTAATTGAGGCAAAGCCCCTGGTCAATACACAGAAGTTGCTTGATAATTAACTAAATATAAAGTAACTGAACAAAGTTTCAAGTCAGGTTGAGATGCGTGCAACAGCTAGGGAGTCAATGGACTGCCTCTTCTGCTCAAGTCTCTTATGCAGCAATGCTCATTCCAATGCAAGTGAAAAATTTATTACCTTGGAGGAGGATTCATTTTTTTGTTTTTTCGATTTGAACCATCAGGAAAGAGCGAGAAATAGGTCACTCTTGTTTCGACTTTCTCAAATCACTATATCCTAGAATATTCATGTGCATAAACTAAACGTTCATATGCTGTTGTAGCTGTCTACAGTATGACTAGAGAAAGTCTAATTCATAATAATGTTACATAAATGCCTTAATATTTCCATAATATAGCCAAATTAAATTTCTTCAGCCATGCTGCCAAAAAGAGCAGACAAAGGTGCTGCCTGTGCCAATCCTCATGGAAAAATCCTATTCGGACCTTGAAAATCTCACCATTGACCATGGACAGCAACTGAAGAGATCACAAATCTGGCACCGCTGCTTTGCAAGGCTCAGGAGTTTCTATTCAATAAATGATATACAAACTATGGATTCCATCTAAGAAATGGCACATCTGACAAGCTAAGAAGTTTGAGATTTGCAAAATATGAAACCTGGCAGTAAGCCAAACACTACTGGGCCATGATATAATAATGCAAGCACAATCTAATTTGTGTGAAGATGCAATTTATAACATTTTTATACATAAATTCTGTATTAAAGGTTGAAAAACACAGAATTATCTCAACTTAATCGTGACATCTCATTTCTCTAGGAGAAAATCAGAAACCTCAGTTGCTAGATGGAAAACAACAATTCAATGGCTAGCCTGGAAAATGTATCATGCTATGAATACTTACTTGGATCATTGGTCAAGCGACTAAGCATCCCAAATTCCAAAGTCAAGGTTCCACCACCAGCAGTTGACGTTATCTAAATACACCAAAAATTGCATTTCACAAGCTACCCAGTCATTTTAGGATATTGAATTCATGGAGTCAATTCTACAATGAATAACATGTAGCAGCAAAAAACATTTATTATAACTGTTTGAAAAAGGGGGTGCTATAAGGTGAGGGAAGCATTGGCAAGTATCTCAAGAAATTCACATAAAAGGAGAAAAAGAGGGTGGCTTTACCCTGCTTTCCTGTTCATCAACCCCATATAAAAGATTGACGGACCCAAATGGAATTCCTGCAGTACATCATAGCTTAAGATCAAATTAATATAATATTACAGCATTTATGAACTTGCAAGGCCAATATTCGAAACATGCAATTGCTTTCAGAAATTTTAAATTTAGAGAATGATGGTAAGACAGACTCTATCCAACAAAAATAAAGCTACAAAACACATCCCCTAAAGCTAAGCTTGAAGACAATAACTAAGAGATCCTATTAATAAAAAAAAATGTCAAAAATATGATAGGCTTAACACAAACCACAAATATAAATTCATTATGAATTGCCAGAAACATAAACTCATGAGTCATGACCACTCATAGAACTACAGATATAGTGCAAATTCTGTGTCCATGCCACAGATTTCACCCACCTCCCGAGGATGGAATGCCAAAAACCACAAGAAATACAGCAAATGTCAGTATCTAGTAGTCATACCTGTAGGAGTGTCAAATGCAGGTAGCATTCTCCGAGCCAGATCCTCAGCTAAGTCAAGCAATTGATTGTCATAGGATGGAATTCTCATACCCTGCAACCAAAAGATGGAAGTGGCATTCTCCCCGGATAGAATATCGAAAGGGTATCTAAGCATTTACTCATTATTGAGGAGCAATCAAGCACATCATGTTTCAAATATAAGATAAATTAGCACCCAAGAACATACTGTCTTTAAGCTATAACTTACGTACAGCATGCACACACTTGTGTGTCATGCGCATTGCTTTCTTAATGCTTTATTTTGATATTTATTCATAGTAAAAGGCAATAAAATTCATTACTAAATGTTTCCCATTTCTTCCTTATCCTTAACTAGAAAGATATTGCAAAGAAAAGATTTACAAAGGTGATCATTGTATTTACCGTAGCATAATCACTTGCAATAAGATGAGCAGAGAGTAAACCTCCAAGGACCCGGATGGTAGTCTCAAAGACAGATACTGTTTTATTCTGGAAACATGATAACAGAATCAAAAAAATAAAAAATAAAAATTAGATAAGATGTCTTCTGATAACTACAGACATAGGTTTTATAACTTCAGAAGGATAGTCATTTGATTGCTCGACCAAAATGATAGGAGGGGTAACATGGCTTGTAATTTCTATGATGTAAATTTCAATATAAAAATGCATTGATGCCTGTTAAAAGGTTATTCCTATCAAAAGTATCAAAACATGTGAGCTCAAATCATCATAGTAAATGCTTACTCACTATATCAAACCGAAGATTTTTACCAATCCAATCAACAGAGGAAGTGAACCGTTCTCGGTCACCAAGTAGAGCCAGCATATCCAAGGAGTCAATCTGCGACAGTATTAATATGTTCACCAAACTTTCATATAATAGCTTAAAGACAAAGAACCAGGAACAAGGATATCACCAACCAGAGTCAAAGCATAACCACCAAGGCTGTCTTCTCCTTCACATGATAGAGGCTTTAATTCATCAAGCGGAAAAGCATGCTCCATGTATCCATTAAAAGCATGATAGAACATTTCACGAACCTATATCATACGATCAACAAAAACACATCACGCACATGAAGAAAAATCAATTCTTTATTTCTTTTCTAAAAAGATTAATACTATTCCCAAAACAGAGATGGCGCAATTCACCAAAGATTCGTACGAGGAAAAAATACATAGAGGGATTTTTGTCAATTGAGCAATGCTTAAAGCTTCAATTAGTGTGATTGCAAATAAATTCATCAATGCAATTAAATAATAAATGGGCGGGATCAAATTTATAAAACTTGTAAAATTTACTTATAATCACCATAAATAAGAGCGATTCTCGAAGTCCAGTAATTACTGAAAAGAGAGAGAGAGAGGAAACAGCTAAAAAACTTGAAATTCGATGATAAAGCGAAGAGGTGAATGCTTGAGCAATGACAGATCCAATGTTAAAGAAGAAGAAGAAGAAGAAGAAGAGTTTTCTTTTTTTCTTTTTATGATATTTCAAGGTGAATTAAAAAGAAGAAGAGGCAAATTTAAAAAAGGAAGGAGGGAGGGAGTACCTCGTCTCGAAGAAGTGTGGCTTCCTCGGGAGTGACACCATCAGCCGCAGTCTGTCGAAGGAAGATAATGTTGTTGTGGTTGGTGTCGGCAGATAATATTGAGAGCAACAACAACAAGGGCAGGCATCGTTGTTTCCAGGTTTTTTCCATTCCTTGCTCTCTCTGATTCCAGTCTCTCTGTTGTTTTGGTAACAACAAAGATATATCGCAGTAAATAATAAATAAATAGATATAATGAATGAATGAATGAATGAATGCTCGTGTTTGAGTTGTGCCCTTACTGAGAATTGAGCTTCTCTTTGCTGTTCAGTTTTACTTTTACTACGAAACCATTTCCCTTCCGTCCCAACCGAGTTTGGTAAGTGTTACCTCCCAAGTCCCACCCCTCCTTTTTGGTAATAACAAGAAAGAGTTGAAAGAAAAATCAAGCTTACTTTGTGTTTTTGATTGTCGTGTATGGATTATTTTTTATTTTTTTTATTTTTAATATTAAAATATCAAAATTATAATAAAAAAAAATACTAAAAAAATAGCAATTTAACATTTTTTAAGCTGAAATCACTTTTCAAAAACACAAATATTATCAAACACATTTTTAACCACGCGTCATTTAGTTTAGACGTGTTTTTGGTATGTATTTAAATTTGTATTTGTGTTTAAAATAATTTGAAAAAATTAATAATAAGTTAACTTTTAAAAACTAAATTATTATCAAGTTCATTATAATTTTTAAGATTAATAAATCTATTTTTATAATTTGTATATGATATCAATATTACTCTTTATACTTTATATTTTTATCATTTTACATTTCTTTTTCTATTTACCACTATTTTTTATAATTTCTTTTTAGTTTTTTCTTTTTTTTTATTTACATTTTTTTTGAAAAAAATATTATTCATATTTATCACTTAGCCTATTTATATTATAATCTCTGTTCTTATTGTCAATTCTTTTTATTTTTTTTCTTTACACTTTTTTTTAAAAAATTATTATACAAAAACTAAGAAGATGGTGTTTCAATATAACAATTGCAATATCATCCCATTTTTTTTACTACTTTAAAAATGAGTTTGAGATTTTACATCTCTTTATCAACACATGTAATATTCACTATATTTTATCATATGTAAACATTAATTCACAGCTATATTTTTTACTTACTGTAAAAAAAATATTACTAACATCTACATATTAATTCATACATGTTAAAAAAAATTATTCAACCTGTAACTAAGAGTGTCAAATAGACATGTTAACACTTTTCTTCCCTTTTCATTTATTAGCACAAATAATTATTAGTTTATTTAATTGAAGGCAGAACTTTTGATTTATAATTAAAAAAATTTATTATAAAAAAACACATTTAAGAAGCATGTATATTTATTTTTTTATCAAAAAATAATTATCCAATCCAAACACCGGTAAAATAATTAGTACTAAACTATGTATAGATATTGCTTGCTGGTGAATCCATCAAACACAACATGGGCATTCTTCTTTGTATATATATAAAAAATCTCACACTATCCCAACAACCTCTATGAATACAAGTTAAAAGAAAAACTCTCACGCTATTCCAGCAACCTCTATGAATATAAATTAAAAGAAAAATTCCGGAAACAATGCCTGTATAAGCATTTCTGAATGTGAAAATAATTATTTTTTAAAATAATATTTTTTTTATTTTTTTAAATTATTTTTAATATTAACACACCAAAACAACTTAAAATTACTAAAAACAAAATAATTTAAAAATAAAAAATATATTAAAAAAACACTCTAGAACACAAAAAGAAAATCACTTGCTTGTGCATTTGAGCCCCGCGTCTCACCCATTAAAAAAAGGAAGGATCGGAGCCATAAGAAACCGTAATAAAATAATAATATTGCATCTTAACATCTTTAACGTGTTGTTTTGGAGAGAAAGTGATTGCAGACTCGAACGAGCTATGGCAAAGATAACAATTGAGCACGGATACAACTTTCAAGCGAGCCCCACAGGAACTCTCTTTAGAAAGAAAGGAATTCAAGGGCGAGAAAGCCAAATTTTCAGCGCATGACAACACATTCAAATCCCTGATAAACCATGTTCAGATCCAACTGCCTCTACCACAACAACACCAAGGTTTGCCAATCTTTCATCTCATTTAACGGGAGAATGGGTCTGGGGATACATATAGATCAGAAAGTGAGTTTCTGTCGGAAAGAATTCTCAAATAACGCTAGCATTCCAGAGACATTGGGCCAAGTTAACATTCAAAAAGAAAAAACAACAGATTCCCAACTGTTTGTTGATATGAAAAATATTTGGCGGTTATAACAGATCTGCAAAAGAATTTCATAGATAAATGATGACAAGCTAATTAAATTGATTATAGTGAAGTTACATGCGTGCTGGTTTCATCCACTTCAGGCCTGCAAATGGAGGAAGAAACAAATCATGCACCGCAGAAGGTTGATAATTAATAAATATAACAGCAAATAGAAGCATGTTACACAAATTGACTTGCACACCTAACAAACTCCAACTCATGAAATTATTTTGAAGATAATGAATACAGCAGTCTAGGATGGTTGAAAGAAATAAAGAGATAGAATGCAAGATGGACATAATTACAGCCAAGGGTAACATACCTGTTGCTTTTTCTTCTTTGGCCTCCTCTTCCTTCGGGGTTTATGAGCTTCGGAATTTGAACTTAGATTACTGCTGTGGCCTGTCCTTGTACTTGAAGAACCCCCTGCCCTAAAGGCAGATCCACTTATGCTACTTGATGTATTACTAGATGTAGAAATTCCAGCCCTCTGTTTCCATGAATTTTTGCTTGATGAAGCTCCAAACCTTGATTGAGCATGCACTGGATTTGCTTGCAAATTATTTGAAGGCCGAGGAGGAGGCATTAGAGCTCTGGCAGCTGTCTGTCTCCATGGAAAAAATTGATGTCAGAAAAAATGTTCATTTTCTTTTTAAAATAACAAAAAAATAAAAATAAAAATAGCTGATATATAATTTCATTAAAACAGTGCAATATTCGGGTTTAAAAAGTGACCTGATTCCTTTCATCGCTTGACATTCCAGATGCTGCTTTGCCAGAAGCACTAGAAGCTTGTTCCCTGAAAACAAATTATAATATGCACCTTTTAAGGTATAAACCAGTTTACACCATATGCAAAACTATATTACGACAATCTAAATATAGGACCAAATGGATGCGCAGAGCTTCCAGTCTAATGTGACAGCATAAAGCTTGCAGAATAAACCATTGTACATGCATATTTATTTTTTTCATTGCTATCTGGATTCGGTAGTAAATGTGACTGATAAAAACATGAAGGAAATATAAATCAAGCAGCTGATAAGATAAAATAACTTGCCCAACTGCAAATGTAGATCTTGAAACTAGAATCTTCCCTCACAGTTATGGTAATACCTTGTACTTTTATCTGTCCATTCATCATCTGCATCAGCTTCATCACTCGAGGTTTCAGCTAAAAAGAAATCGTCTTCACTCAGATCCAAAAGACCATCATCCTCACTCCCTGTCTCTGTTAAGGTAAGTAAAAAAAAAACATTCATCACAATAATAAGAAGATATCACAAGAAAACTATAATGAGAATGTATTCGCAGGTAAACAGCATGAATAGGAGTATAATCCACAAAGCCTTTTGTAATGGGAAAGCATTATTGGTGGGTGCTTGCTCGTTCAGCTTATGACCTGTATCATTTATCTTAAATCAAAGTTGTCACTCTAGAGATCTGCCCACAACCCAATAAATGGGAAAACATTTAAAGCTAAGTAATATCTACCAGGCATAGAGGCTGGGTTCCCACCATTGGCAAGGGCACAAACAAAAACCTCATTTCTTGATTCTAGCTATGTACAAATTCGCAAAGTATTGTGGTGCACAGAATGGTAAGATAGGGAAAAACATTCTTCCTGTGACAACCGACAGTGTATTCTTTATTAATACAGATACACATAATTGTATATTTTAGCTTCATTTCTTGAGGACAATGATTTGTCTAAACACAAATGCCTGCAAAAAAACTTAATCCATGGAGCAGATCCACAAGCATGAAAAGGTGATGTTTCTACATCAAGATTTCGAGAACAAACCATATCCACCACTCACTGCTATAACTTATACAAGGGTCATTCTTTGGGTCCAGTAACCAAGCAAGAAAGTTCATATCATTTTATTTAGAAAGTTGCAGAGGTAAGCAAAAGAAAGAAGATACCTTCCAAATCCTTGCCGCTGGCTGCAGCAGCAACTAAGTTGGCTTTAATCTGCTCGCGCAATCTATTTCTCCTATCCACTATGTCTGAATCATCACCTCCAGTAAATAAAGATACATATTTCTCGGTCTTGGGGAAAAACTACAATTCCAAGAGAAAATAGTAATGTAAATAGAAAAAAAAAACTTCAGCTTAGAAAGATTTCGTTTTTTTAAAGGGAAAAAGAAACAAGAAGCAGGACAAGCGGAGCTCATGTATTTGTTTAAAATACACCTCCAAGAAGACTCAAGTGCAAACTAAATACAATACAGTCAACATTTCATCTCACACTGTATGGTAGACTGTATCTTTAGTTTCAATCAGGTAAGTACAGAACAACAGTAAATGTCCATTACATATTTGCTCAACTAAAGGGCAATATATAGCGTTGCAAAAAAAAACATTTAGAGCAGCAGCAGCTTACCCTAACATATTCAAGATCTTCTTTCAATTTAGAAAGCTGGTCAGCAACATCAGCATCTTGGGGTAGCTGACCAGATGAAGCGCGCAGCAGTTTCTCAAGACGTCGTATTCTTCTATCTATCTTTCTTCTCTCTATACAAAACAAAGGACATGACTTTGAGGATTTAGCTTGAGACTAAATAATGAAAAATATATATATTTCACATTAAGTTGTTACCAAAAAACTTAATCTTCCGATCTCGCAAGAAAATCTTGCGTTCAAGAGCCAAACGAGTATGAATTTCTTGTTGCTTCTTCAACTCCTCTAACCTCTTTTCTTGAGCTTCTCTTACTTGAAGTGGAAGTTCCTTGTATTAAAAAGAGAACTAATTAATGGTGAAAAAAACCCTAATTGAAAGTGAAAAAAGGAAGTAAGAAGTAGTACCTTGCGGAGCATGCGATCTATAGAGCGGATTTGGTTCTTGATAGAGACGGATTTGGGCTTTTGTTTAGGCTTCTTGTCTACGCCTAATCCTTTGGAACGGCGACCTACAGGGGGTTTGCGCTCAGCCACTCTTCGTTTGCCATAGCCACCATGGGCCATGTTGCTGTTCGAAAGTTGATATGCCTCCCTTCCCCCCCTCCCCTCTTCTGTTTTGTTTATTCTCGTTTACTCGCTCGACAAGATTTGGGATCCTTTCGCTAAACTATGATACGACCTTTTTCTTCTGCTTCGCTTGTTTGTTTTTAAAAAGTGTTTTTAATTTTTTTTTTTTTAATATTAAAAATAAATTTTAAAACATAAAAAATATTATTTTAATATATTTTCAAATAAAATATACTTTAAAAAATAATCATTATCACACTCTTAAATATCACTCTAGCATATTTGAGAGTGTAATTGTGGTTGCTTTTCAAAATATTTTTCACTCAGAAAAGTATACCAATAATATTTTTTTATTTTTTTAAAAATTATTTTAAGATCAGCACATCAAAATAATTTAAAAATATCAAAAACATATTAATTCAAAATAAAAAAAAATTTAAATTTTTTCGGAAGCGCTTTTTAAACGCACTGCGAAACACCCTATTAATATCATTTCAAAAACATATTAATATCATTTTAGTATCCTTAATGGCCCACGCAATGCCATAAGCTAAATAAAAAAACATTATAACAAAAAAAAATAGAAAACAATTATATTTTAAAAAAATAAGAGAAATTCAAAAATCAAGTTTAATTTTAATTAAATTTATAATATAATAAAAAATAAGATAGCAACAATAAGTAAAAAATTATCTCGAGCAAAGCAAGGTTAACACGAGAAACCATGACCTGAACATGAAATATATATAGATTACATATTTATTAGGCATCCTATGTTATAAGATTAGAATAATTCAATAAAAATAAAATTAATGATAAATAAAAACAAAACTAGAAAATTACTAGATAATTATAGATCAAGTTGTTTAATATCGCAACACATGTTTTTTACTTAATTGTGTTTAATAAATTTATTTATTAAAATTAATTTGTAATAGAAATCGTACTTAAAAACTATTGAATAAAATAAAAGGAAAAAATATTGTGCAAGGTTGCACATATTAAAAATATTATAAAAAATAAAACATTTTAAAATTTTAAAAATAAATTTAATTTATAATATATAAAAAAATTATAGATGTATCATAATAGCCTCTTAAAAAAATTAAATACACCCAATATAATTAAAAAATTACCATCATTTAAAAAATACTTAATAAGCCAAAGAAATGACATGGAACAAGTATTAATTAAAACATAAACTTAAAAATTATGTAAAAAATATATATTAAAAAGTTGTTAATTAAAAAATCAAAATAAAAAAAAATAATGAGGCCATGGTTTACTAACCCTAGTTCAAGCCAAGTGCTTGGCTCATCAAAAAATAACCCGTGCAGAGGCTTTTTGTTTTTTTTTTAAGTTGATGGGATGGACAATATTTTTTACCCAAAACACTTAGAAACTACTCCATGTACTTTGTTAAACCAATCTATAGCTTAAAAATACAAAAAAAACACCTAAAAACCTGAAATAAAAATCTTCTCGAATTCATATTTGTGTTTTTAGGCACTTCCAATGAAAGAAAAAAAACATTTACTCTAAATTCTTCTCATTGTATGAAATCACTTGACAATAAATCGACTGTTTTAATGGTCAGAATTGTCATAAATGACAAATTTTTCTCTCTACGTCGAAATTCAGCGAGTCTCTCTTTCTCCCCCCAACAAAAAAGTGGTTGAAAAATAAGAAAAATAAAGTTTGATATCAAAATAGATTTTTTAAAAAATGATCACCTAAGAGTAAAAAAAAATGAGAGACAAAAATAAACTTTTAAGATAAATTTCAAAACTACCACTTATTTTGTCTTTTTTTTTCATATCGGTTATCTATTTTTCAATTCAATTCCTCGTAAGAAAAAAAAAATCAATAAGTATTGATTTGAATTAAAAAAAGGATAAAACATGTAAAATAAAAAATAAAAGTTTAATGATCAAATTAAAAATTAAAAAAAATTCACTTGCAGTTTAAGAAGGAGCTCTAATTTTCCTCAATTAATACACTTGAGATTTTTTAAGAGTGTGACGGAGGATACTTTATAAAGTATTAAAAATATATTAAAATATTTGTTATATAGATATTTTTTGTTTTTAATATTAGCATATTAAAATAATAAAAAAACTAAATATATTAATTTAAAGCTTAAAAAAAATAATAAAAAAAAAAAACACAATCTAACCATACTCACAAACATTTCAGTGTAATGTTGCTCTGCTCAATACTCGCAGATCTCACATTTCTTCTAAATTAAATTACATATTAAATAATTGAATACCATTCAAATAT
>Ga0307510_10004090_pt1 | contig 17109 bp, 25 predicted proteins | sample 12_EM_MG_FD_207224 | JGI IMG/M metagenome (GOLD analysis project Ga0307510, IMG submission 207224) | Populus trichocarpa ectomycorrhiza microbial communities from riparian zone in the Pacific Northwest, United States - 12_EM | ecosystem: Host-associated > Plants > Roots > Unclassified | place...
CGTACCTAGAATGGGTGTGCAATCGTTTCCTACATCCCTTTCCTTCCTCACAGAAACGGTCCCTACAGGTTGGGCTGTGGTTCGGCGAGATATGCAGCCGAGCTCTCTGCAGGTTCGGTGGAGGGCTTCTCAGCTTCTGTGACTTGGGTGAAGAGGAAATCGTACAGGAAGGAGAGAAACGACTGGGCATGGAATGGACGACCAAGCCACCGTGAAGAGCGAAAAGGACATGTTCCGTGACGGTGTTCGAGGAGAGGCGCGGCGAAGCGACTAGGGTTCGTTGGTTTCGATGTTATGGTCCCACGTTCACTTCGGGCATCTCGGCGTGCATCTCGGCTAGCATCAGCACGTGTCTTCCCGCACTGAGGATCCTATCTTTGCATCTTCAGACCCATCAAACACGCGAACAAAGGTTGTAGGCTGGTCATTTCTGGCACGTAACAGAATGGGAAGCGGGCTTTCCAAACCAAGGAAGACAGCGTGACATAATTTAACGTAGATCGTCACACGAAGACCACTTAGGAATTCTAAGTTACAACGGATCCGTCGGAGAACATGCACATATGGGCCTTCATACAGAAAAAAGAAATAATTTCCCGTCTCGTTGTGAGCTTGTGAAAGACCCACGTCTTGAAAGATGGATATCAGGTCGTTAACAGGGAGCTGAGGAATGCGCTTCTGGCCAACTCGATTTCGGGTTCATCGCGACGTTATGCTGAATCCAAGTGCTTGTCCAAGTGTACATTCATTAAAGATTTTCAAGAACCATGGTAAATAACGTTATGGCGTCCACAAACATTTACCATGTTACAAGGGGTGTCGCAGAGTAGCTTAACGGCGTTGGGCGTGTTGGTACGGTCAACCGGGTCAAGGGTACGGTCGAACGAAATCAGGAGAAAGTGCAGGCCAAGGGGAGTTAGAAGTGCCCGCAGAGCGATCCCGATATCCAAGCAGGAATACATTTACCCACATTAGAGTGTGCATATGACCGGAAAAATAAACCCTTACTGTGATGTAAATGCGAGAACAGCAAGGAAGCGCTCCACGGCCGCTGACCTTCACATTGTCGTTTGCACGTGATGAGCGGACGTAGAGTTCAGCATTTTGCACCCTCGAGCAGCGACTATCCACAGCGAGTCATATCTGCAGACGCGACGCCGTACTCATTCATCCCCGCTTTCCCACTCGCACTAGAACTTCGTCAAAAAAAAGATTTTTCAAAATTTTGTGGAGTTCTGCAAGTGAAAAGGAGTGAAAACGTGTGTAACATGGTGGAGGGTTAAGGGTGATGTACTGTTCGTGCAAGTTGAATGGGGTCATACTGCGGTTTCTTTTCACCGACGCGAAGCTCCCGAAGCCGATCATTTCACATCGGCTCACTTCAGCTCTGACAACACAGGGAACCCCCCTCGCCTGCGACTCCCGGATGCCCGAGGCCAGATACTTCGTCGGATTTCCCCGATATCACCGTAGAGGAGGCAATCGATGAACTTAACGAGGCAACGCCCGTAAGTAGACACGGGTTAGGAGATTTATGCGCTTCTTGGACCGTACAAACGCTGTGACGCATCAGCTTGATCAGGATTCAACTGCGAGGATGAGTAAACGCGTTTGGAGCGCGGATTACACCGCTCAAAGGTCAGGTAACCTCAACTCACAGCACCCCGGGAGATTATCCGCATACACATGGAAGAGATACCCTCCATCAATAGCATTGCGTGAGGCGTGATGGCGTTCGCGGTTCCAGTGAGGGGGGGTGAAGACAGAAAGGTCCTTGATGATGATGAAAGGGGGGATTCTTGGTGTATGGGCGCCAAGAGTGTTTGGGATTGGATTTCCAATCTTGTGGGTCAGAAACAAAACATGGCGGGCCCACGAATCTCGAAATTCGGCCAAGAATTCGGATCATTAACGATGAGCCCTATAACGACAGATACTTACAGGGAAAACCCAACAGAGACTCTTGGTGAGCCCTGCAACGATGCCGTGAGCTAGGGAGAGGGTGTGGAAGCGATCGTCATCGTTGGTCGTGGGCGGGACATGCGCACAGACTGTCACGTGATGAATAGGCCCGTTGAAACACCTCCGATCTCCGACCTCGGAAATGGCCGCTCACCATTGCGCTCACCCTCGCCAACGGGCGAAAGCACTGCGAAGGCTTTGAAGCTTTGAAGACTTGCACTCCCCGTACGGCGTCCTGCTCAAATTCCAGTGCGACTGTCAGGAATGAGTGAGGCGCTGCTATGTGTGACTTCGTAGCGGTGGTGATACGCAAGGAAGGTCCACCGTCCGAGTCCGTCGTGCAGGGCTTGACCGGACGTGGCATTGGCATTGACGATTTCCCAACACGCAAGAGTGCGAGATTGCGCCTGGAGCGCTTCTGGAAGGAACGAGTGATGGGAGATAAAAATAAGAAGAGGGGCAGATGCGCACATACACCGTTCACGATCGGACGGGCATGGAGGGCCGCTGAAGGTAGATGGTGTTGCAGGAGGGGGAGCTGCCATTGGGAGTGACGGGTACCTCGTTGAGAAGGGGATCCGGTGGTCTGCCCTTGGACGCACCCAGGGTGCATGTGCAAATATTTTCTACATACCTTTCGTTCTTTACAGGAACGGTACCTGCAGTTTGGGCTATGGTTCAGCTAGATAATAAGCAGCGGAGCTCTCTGCAGATTCGGTGGACGGCTTCTTGGCTTCTGTGACTCAGTAAAGAAGAAATTGTACGGGGACGAGAGAATCGAGTGGGCATGGAATGGGTGACAGAGCCAATGAAGACAGAAAAGGACGCGAAGTGACAACATCTGAGTCGGATGACTCGGATCTGACTGTATTCCGACAACGGTTGGTTAATTTCGATGTCATGTCCCACAGTTGATCAAGGAAGCGCACCTAGCCACCTTCACTCCCAGCATCTAGTATCAGCAGGTGTCCCCCCATATCAAGGTTCCTATCCTTCGGGCCATTAAACACGCAAAGTTAAACACCCATTTCCGACGCGAGACAGAGTGGGAAACGAACGGGCTTTTCAAGCCACAAGCCAGATGTCACGTCACGTCACGGTCACGGACCCGGACTCCCTCGCCTTCTTGCCTCCACCCGCAACGTCCAACCCCCCTCCCACTGAACCATGTCATCGACTTCAAATACGTCCTCATTATCATCCAGCTTCGAAACCCTCTTCGAGATAGCCCTGGCCAAGTATACCAAACGCACTGGACAAGATCTTCGCAACCACCCACTGGCTGCCGACACAAGGGGGGGGCGGACCGGGATTCCGGGACCCGGGGTTAGGTAGTTAGTCCGACCCCCAGCCCCAGTATGAAAAAAATTGACCCCTACAAATTTTGAGATCTGAGGCCAGAAGTAATGGTTGTTGTGGAAAATCAGCAAAACCAGTTCAGGAACATGGCAAAAATTTGAGGGGAGATACAGATACAGCATGTCTGTTGTGAATGCTGTATGATGGATGAATGGTCCACGCACGAGTTCGGGGAATGGGAAGGTGAGATAGCGGATAGAACCAAAGCATGTCGATCCGAGATCGTGCAATGGAGCGAGAGGTAAAGCAGGCTGCGATTGTTAGTTGCTCTACCACTGCAGAAAGGGGAAAGGAAGGGAAGGGAAAGAGAGAGAGAGAGTGTGTGTGTGTGTGTGTGTGTGTGCTGGCTCCGCGTGAGCTGCTTCAACGATAGCAAAATGCGAACAGAATGGGGGAAAGCGCAACGCAAAACTGGGGCACAGCTGAGGCACTACTCGCCTGCTGCTCACGGTGCTGTGTGTGGGTTTTATATATGTCAGAACTATCTACTTACAGTCTAGCTAACTGTCCATGACTACAGAAAAGAGGGTGACAAGGTGAGGGTGAGGCAGCAAATGGGGAGACGGCGCAACGCTGCGCGCTGTCCTGTGGCGTTGGTCAGATTGGGTGAGGTGGAGGCATCCAGATTCGGGCATTTGCAAGCCCAGCACGTATCCCGTCATTACACCTCCCGGGTGCTTTAAGAATTGACCCTCCTGGGTCAACCCGTTGATGGTGTTCTCTGTGGCCGAAATTGTCCGCTGGCGATGCGAAATGGGGTGTTGTGCCACTGAAACAAGTGGACACGTCGTCGCACAGGTTGGGAGCATGGTGAACGAGATTGAAGATGGTGTCTTGCACGACTTGCGAGTTGGGAGTGAAGGGGCTGTGTTCATCGGAAGGGCTGGTGGTGGTTCTGCTGGCTTGGCTGGAGGCAGCGCGGTGAAAGGAGGGGCTTGGGGATTGACGACGAGAGGTGGCAAGCGGACGCACTCATGCTTTGGTTCGTCGTCACATGTGGTGGTGGTGGCGCCATTGCGAATGGATGAGGCGAGGTCGGTGCTGCTGCTGGTGGGAATGTTGGGGCGTTTTCTGTTGGCATTGTTATCAGTGGGGTTGGCACTGAGGGTGCAGGTGGTGTCGACAATGCCAGTGGCATTGTCCAAGTTGCTTTTGTTGTTGTCGCTGAAGGTGCTGGCTCTGAGGTCAAGATCGCTGGCAGAGAAGGTGCAGGCAGTGGTGATGAGGCTGGCGGTGTTGTCAGAGTCATTGTGACTGGCGGTGATGGTGCGGATGGTGCAGGGGATGTTGACGTTGTTGTTGAAGCTATTGTTGCTGTTGCTGGTGTCGGCGTTGGTGGTGTCGAGGGTGCCCGGGCGTTTGCTGGTAATGGTGCTGTCTGCGATGTTGACAAAGCTGGCAACATTGTCAGCGGTATCCTTCTTGCTGTTGCTATCAGTGGCATCGCTAAAATGCGGGGGGGGGTCGGTACCGAGGTCGGAACGGCTGGTGGAGAGGGCGCAGGCAGTGGTGATGACACTGGCAGCAGTGTCAGAGTCGCTGTGACTTGCGGTGCTGTCGGCGTTGGGGCTGAGTGAGCAGGTGGTGTCTGTGTCGGTGTCATTGTCGTCGGAATACAAGGACAGTAGGGGGCTGGTGATATCCGAGGCACTGGCTTGGGTGTGATCGGAGTCAAGGGGGTCCGCAAAATAATGGAGGGAAGAATGCTGTGCTGCATTGGCACATTTTGAGTCGGCTTGAGGATCGATTTGGGGAACAATGGGCAGGTTGTTGGTAGAAGGTGGTGAGGTGATGTCCAGGGTGGGGATGGCCTGTGCGAAGTCGATGGGGGAAACGGCATTGGCATTGGAGGGTGAGAAGGTGGCCTTGTTGCGGTCACAGTCATCGCTGCAGTAGGCGTTGGTGGTGCGGGGCTCGTTGCTGATGCTGCTGGCGGGGCTGTCGTTGTTGTCGACACGCATTGGGTCGTCCTTGGTATTGAAGCGGTTCCTGCCTGGATCGTACACAAACTTGCCGTTGTCGTTGGTGCCAAAGTTGCTGGGCTTGCCTGGGTGGTTGTCGTTGTTGCGGTTGCTGCTGTTGTCGGTGATGCTGATGTCGTTGCTGTTGTCGCGCGCTGGCTTGCCTTCGGTGTCATTGCTGGAGTTGTTGTGGTTGTTGTGGGGAACTTGTGCTGGTTCGGACTTTGTTGTTGGGGTCGCATCGCTGATTATTACTCTTGAGATTTTGGCTTGTTCTTGCATCTGGCAGCTATTTGGTTTGGTTTTGGTGGCTTTGGACTGACTTGGCGATGCGGCAGTGATGGACGAAGGCGGAGGTGGCATGAGTTTGTGAACTTGAGGTCTGGGTGGCAGCAGCGAAGGTGGCGATGGCATTGGCGTTGACAAGGGCAATGGTGGCGAAAGTGGCGGTGACGCGGATGGCATTGGCGAAGGTGGCGGTGACAGGGTCGGCAATAAGGACCTGAGGCGCATGGACAGAGGGACTCGCTCTGTTGTAGGAACGGAACTCAAAGGTGAAGGTGGTGGCGGAACTGTACAAACTGGGGGCTTTGGCAGAGGCGATGGCAGCGCTGGCAAGGATGGTGGTGGCAAAGGCAAGACTAAACTTGAGTGATTTTGAGCAGATGGGGGCAGCGAGACTTTGCAAATTGGCGATGGCGGCGAAACGGAAGATGGGTGGCTTTGAGTGGACGGTGGCTGGGCTGTGTGGACTGATGATGGCGGTGATACTTTGTGGACTGGCAGTGTTGGTGTTACTGAACTTGGCTGTTTTGGTGTGTGCGGCAGCGGTGAGACATTATGGGCTAGCAATGGCAGTGGGACTTTGTAAGCTTGAGGTACAGGTGGTGGCGATGGCAGGGCTGAGGTTGGGCAGATGTGGATGGATGGTGGCGAAACATGGTTTGGTTGGCTTTGAGCTGGTAGGTGTTGTTGTGCAAGCGGGGGCGGGGTTTGAGGTGGAGACTGGATGGGTTGCTCCTCCTCCTTGTCATCCTCATTGGAAGACCAGTCATCGTCACCTAAGTCAAGTCCATGTTGCCAAGCGATGTGGTTGCTGGAGCTACGCAGGGCTTGATAGTTGTGAGGCATCCATTGTGGCGATGCGCCTTGTGCGTGTTCGGGTAAAGGCTGGGGCTTGGGTACGCTTCAGAGGGTGGTTGGGAAGCGGCGGGCGCATTGCTTGTACAAAGCAGCGTAGGCGGGGTCGTAGGGGGAACGGTCCCACATGCCTCCTATCAGTTGATCGAGCTCCTGGTCATCCTCCAGCATCCTCTGTCGCTCGGCTTCAGCTTCAGTGGCTTCATCTTCAAGTCTCCACTGGGCAAAGATAGGGTGAATTCAGTCGAATAGCTCCTGGTAATCAAAGTCCACTCCTGGCTTCCGGAGGGAACGCCTGTCGACAATGTGGGGGTAAAGCATGGCGCGATCATCGGCATGAAAGCCTTGCCAGAAGAGCTTGTTGCATTCTTTTGTGGACATGCGACTGGAGAAGACCAAGGGGTCGCCTAGGGCCTGGAAATCGTCAAAGTAGTCCGCCACATCGTCTTCATCTTTCATAGGCCAGGTTGATGACCAATTGATAAGGTTGTGGAGTTCCTGCTTGCTGACTCAGCTCCGAGTGGGCATGGTGCTGTGAGATGTGGGGGAGTGGTAGCGTCTGTGGGTTCCTCAGGTGGCAGGGCAAAGCGTTCTGGATGGAGCAAGATGGGAGGCCCGATAATGGTGCTGAGTGAGCGTGTAGGATTGCCAAAGGCAAGGGAATCTAAACTGAAAACAAATGGGAATAAAAAGCAAGACAGCAAACCTGAAAAGGCTCACTGCCTCACTGGGGCAGCCAATTTGTACGATGGACAAATGGTCCATGCACGAGTTCAGGGAATGGGAAGGCGAGATAGCGGATAGAACCAAAGCACATCGATCCGAGATCGTGCAATGGAGCGAGAGGTAAAGTGGGCCGTGATTGTTAGTTGCTCTACTGCTGCAGAAAGGGGAAAGGAAGGGAAGGGAAAGAGAGAGAGAGAGTGTGTGTGTGTGTGTGTGCGTGTGTGCTGGCTCCGCATGAGCCGCTTCAATGATAGCAAAATGCAAACAGAATGGGGGAAAGCGCAATGCAAAACTGGGGCACGGCTGAGGCACTACTTGCCTGCTGCTCACGGTGCTGTGCGCGGGTTTTATATATGTCAGAACTATCTACTTACAGTCTAGCTAACTGTCCATAACTACGGAAAAGAGGGTGACAAGGTGAGGGTGAGGCAGCGAATGGGGAGACAGCGCAACGCCACACACTGTCCTGTGGCGTTGGTCGGATTGGGTGAGGCGGAGGCGTCTAGATTTGGGCATTTGCAAGCCCAGCACATATCCCATCGTTACAATGCGGTTGCATGACCGTGACTTGCATCGGTGCGGACAATGTGCAGAGTCCAAGTTGAATGTCACACAGATGATGTTGCTGATGTTGTTGTTGTTGAGAAATACCCTGACATTGGTGTGGGGCCTGACCCAGCAAGTCAGCGACACCCCACTTTATCAAATTTGTCGCCATTGGAATCAGAAGTGAGGTGTGGGTACCTTTTCTAAGCCACAGTCCATGGAAGCCGCCCAATGTGCAAGGAGAAGACCTGGACAAGCAGAAGTGCAATCAGAACCTTATGACAAAGCTGTCTTCTTTGAAACCCTTGGGAACTCCAGGCTTGCTGAAGTGGCCAAGAAAAGGAAGTCGAACAGGCGGATGCTGACACACATGAACAGGCAGAACGCCATTGCCTGTGGGCGCTGCACTAGCCTGGCTGAGGGACCCAGTAGCATTGAGCTTGCTAGCAGGGCTGAGGGCCACTGCTGCAGAGACTGAGGCATTTGGTCCCAGGGCATATGGTAAGGTATGGGAGAGGCGCAACAAGCAAGAGGGCGTCGCAGAGGGAGAGTGGTCATGCACAGAAGAGGGATTTGGGGTGCAGCCGCAATGACTTTGAGAGAGTGCAGGTGGGTATGCTTGACTTGAGGGTGGTTTCGAGTTGGTACAGGTGGTTGTGGTAGCATTGATGGGGAGTTTGTGAGTGGTCAGGAAACCGAAAAAAAAATGAGATGGTGAGGGCACTGAGGGGCACTCACCGACAGACTGCTCAGGGAAAAGAAAGCAAGCAAAGGGTGGATGTGTGAGGAATTGAGAGGGTCATTGGCACTGGTTGAGGTCGGGACTGCTAAGGCCACAGAAGAAAGGAGCGGGCAAGGGGCTCACTTGCCACCACAACTTGAAGGGATTCCAGATGAGGGCAGCTGCTGGGCGCAAGGTACTGCATCAGGCAGGTGCAAACTTGAGGCTCTGGATATGTGGGCGCAGATATGTTGGGGGGGATGAATTTGCAATGGATTGGCATGGTGTGCATACGTTCAATGTTCAACGTTCAATGTTTAATGAGCCCGTCATTTCACATTCAAAGATCGGAGAATGGATCTTATCACCCATATATGGAAGCACCCATTACCATATATGGATAGGCGCCCGCTTACATACTTAGTTAGTCCAAGCCCAGAGGTCAATTCGAAAAAAATCGACCCCAGTTCCTTTTTTGCAATTCCGCCCCCCCCTTGTGCCAACATCGATAGATGCAAGTCTCCGGATGACATTCTTGCTATATTCCAAGCACAATCCCAGGCCTTTGATGAATTCAGGAATGGCGATCCCAAGTTGATCAAGTGGCTCAGGCCCGTTGTCAATGGGTTGCATGCTATCTCGACTGACACAGTCGCCAGCGCTGGCATCAGTATCGTAAGTTCAAACCAGTCCGTATTCCATTGGCATAGTGATTTGACTGTAACTTCAAGGCATGGCCCCCTGCAAATATCATTTTTTCTGGAATTGGTGTCCTTCTCTCCATGAGTGTGATTCTCAATCTCTCTGTCTAGTCAATAATGATATATGCATCTGCCAGACAGCCAAAACTGTGAGGGAAAGCTATGATACCCTTGTTGATATCTTCAAATGTATCGAAAACTTCATGAGTCGGCTAAAGATTTATACGGAGATCAATACCACCGCCATGGTTGAAACGATGGTTAAAATTATGGTTGAATTATTGGCTGTGCTCGCTCTCGCAACGAAACAAATCAACCAGGGAAGGTTGAGTACGTCTTGCAGCATCTTTTCTGATGACAACCAATGGTTTTGACTCGCCGCAGAGAAATTTGCAAGAACGCTACTGGGAGAGAAAGCCATCGAATCAGTACTTCAGCGTCTCGATCGACTCACCCTCGAGGAGTCCAGGATGACTGCTACCCAGACGCTGGATGTAGTATATAGTCTGGTCAATAACATGCAAGTGGTGATGGAAGGTGCGCATTGTCTGCTCGTATTGATGTCCGTGAGTTGGGACCCACAAATCTGGTAGATGGGAAGGCATCAACAGACGACATCCAAGGGACCCTTGGTGCGTCCAGCTGACCTACTCGATGAAAGGTCAAGTTTTTTTACGTTGTGTGCTAGTCCTCATGCAAGACGTAGCAATGAAAGTAAACAAGATCGAACGTCGGTACCTCTCCGACATTACGATTTGGAATGTATAACCTGAAGTTGTCTTGCAGGTGATCAGTTGCGAGACAAGATCCGATCTTGGTTGTCTCCGCCCGACCCGTGGTCAAATTACAATACTGCTCGCAAAGCCTATCACCCTGGCACTGCCACGTGGTTTATCCAGGGTGATACCTTCGAAAAATGGAAATCGACTGGCTCCCTGTTATGGTTGAATGGCCTACGTGCGCATTTCTCCTTCCCGTCTTTACATACCGCTCATAATTTCCGATTCATAGCCGGTTCAGGAAAGACTATCATTTCGTATGTCACTACAAGCATTCTTCATCCAGTGTACTCATGTCACCGACAGTTCAAGCATAATCGAAGACATCCAGGACATATGTCCGACTGGATTAGCCATCCTTGCGATCTTCTATTTTCATTTCGGAGATTCCACCAAACAGGATGCGCGACACCTGCTATCTTCTCTTCTTTTCCAGCTTTCTTCCCAATCAGATGAATTCTCTCAAGTTATCTCATCCGTCTATTCGTCCCACGGCAATGGTTCCCGAGAGCCCAGCATAGACACACTTCTGGAGTGCTTGAAATCCATCCTTGCACTTCAAGGGCAGGCCCCGGTCTACATTGTTGTGGACGCACTCGATGAGTGCCCAAATTCTTCTGGGCTTCGAACACAACGCCAAGAGGTCCTCGAGATTCTGAAGGAGCTTATCAAGTTGAAATTCGCCTGTTTACATTTATGTGTCACTAGCCGGCCCGAGATCGATATCCGACGAGCTTTTGATCCCTTGAATCCCTATAATGTGTTACTTCATGATCAAGACGGACAAATCAAAGACGTAGCAGAATATGTCAAGTCAGTCGTCGGCTCAGACGCGACGATGCAGGATTGGCCACCAAAGGTAAAAGAATTGGTGATCGATACTCTCACTAAAAAGGGTGGTGGAATGTATGTGATTGTGGTCCTGACGCCTAGTATTCCTTTCTCATCTGGCGACTTCAGGTTTCGGTGGGCATACTGCCAGCTGGAAATGCTACGCCAGTGCCCCTTGCGATATATTTCAAGTACTTTGGATGAGTTACCGGAGACTCTCGATGAAACGTACGAACGGATCCTACAAGGCATCCCCAGGAAGATGCAGAAAGACGCCCATCGGATCTTTGAATGGATCATGGTATCTTCGTGGCCGCTTTGTGTAGAGGAGCTTGCGGAGGTGTTTGCGATTAATTTCGATGAGGAAATGTCTGGAATTCCCAAGTTTGAGCCGAGCTGGCGGGACTCAAATGCCGAAAAGGCAGTACTCTCCGCTTGTTCCACTTTGGTCACTATTGTCGAACCCTGGCAGAACAGAAAAATAGTACAATTCTCACATTTCTCTGTGAAAGAATACTTGACATCTGATCGCACTGCAAATGTGGAACATGTTTCCCACTTCCACATCCACCCCAAACTGGCTCATATCCTTCTTGCCAAATCGTGTCTCAGCGTCCTCTCTGGGCTAGACTACAACATGGACAAAGCCAAGATCAAGAACTTCCCCCTTGCTGAGTACGCGGCGGGGTATTGGGTGGATCATGCACGGTTCGAGGACGTATCATTGTATATCCAGGATGGGATGGATCTTCTCTTTGACAAGGACAAGCCACACTTTGCCATCTGGGTCTGGGTATGCTACATGGATGGGGGATGGCAGGAATACTTTCGCACCGCTCGTCCAGAGCAACCTGATGCAGTCCCACTGTATTATGCTGCGCTATGTGGTTTCCATGGTCTCGTGGAGCGCCTCCTCACTGCACATCCGGAAGACCTCAATGCCGAGGGCGGCAATCGGGGGGCTCCGTTAAATGCGGCCCTAGGCAAAGGACATCTGGATATTGCGCTGTTCCTACTGGATCGTGGTGCAAACGGAAAGAATGGGGGGAAAGTGGATCAGACTGGGTTGTACATCGCATCATCTCGTGGATATATTGACGTCGTGCGGTCGCTGATCGATTGTGGTGCAGATCTGGACGCGATTTGCCGAGACTATCCTGACGACGCTGAGGTGAAGTGGACTCTGCTACATGTAGCGATCTATAATGAACGTCAAGATATTGCGGTTCTATTACTGGAGCGTGGCGCCGACGCGGAGACTTGGAGCAGTTGGGGCCAGACTGCACTCTACATGGCATCGTCTCGTGCATACACCGACGTCGTGCGGGCGCTAATCGATCGCGGTGCAGATCTGAACGCGATTTGCCAAAGCGATGATGGCCTCGATGACGTGAAGTGGACCCCGCTACATGTGGCGATATACAGGGGAACACCCTCGATTGCAAGGACGTTATTGGAGCACGGCGCGAATCCCAATGCACTGGATAACGACGGTGCAACTGCATTGCATTTGGCATCACAGCGGAGAGGGATCACGGAGGTCGAGTTACTCCTCGAGTATGGCGCGAATGTGGATGTCCGAGAAAGGGACAGATGGACTCCGTTGAACGAGGCGGCATATTATCTAAACCTGGAGGTTGTGGAGGTCTTACTGAATCGTGGCGCAGATCTGCATGCCCAGACCAATGAGGGCGAGACACCTATCCAGTTGGCCGACGCACCTTCCCGGTGGGTATCGAAGAAGGACCAAGCGCAGATCATACGATTGCTATCGGAGTGCACCAGCGAGAGAATGTAGGGTTTACGATCGTGGGATTAATCCAGAACGATGTGCGTTTTGGTGACAGCGACTATAGTTATCCTCTTGAATTCTGCGGACGCTATGCATGACCAATTTCAGGTTGTACGATTCGCATAGATGTAACAATTAAATGAACGTCATCCTTCCGCACGGTATCACAGTGCTATCTAACAACTTCAGTGGCAGCGGCCTCACGTTCGAATTAATTGTTACGCGCGCACTCTGTTCTCACACCCCGAACAGATTCGAGTCCGCAAGTAGCAAGTGGCGCCATAGACTTCAGTCGAAGTTGGAAAGAGGAACCACGTTTCACAGAATGGACGATGGTTGGTTCACTGCAGCATCGTGTTATTTCGGCTAATAGGATAGGATACCAAGGTGGGGAGGAAGCACGAGCGTAGAGCATCATCATCGGCGGGGGAGCAAATATATGGTAGCGCCCGGCAGAAAAAAATGGGGAAAGGAAAGAGATAACAGCAGCAGCGGTCATATGGATGGCTAGCAGAACGTCGCAAAGAACGAGCGCTCGTAATCGGTAAAACGAGGGAGGAACTGGAGGGACCAGAAGAGTAGAAGTAGAGGGGAGAGATAAGGAGAGGCGGAGGGATAGTAGCTTGGAAGAAAAGAGGCGGGGAAACGAGCGTCTGGCGACAAATAGACTACGTCGTGCTACTACATTGTGCGAGTACTTTGCGCGCGTTGGCGGGTATTCAAATTAAGAAGAAAAAAGGCATTGGTGGTGGGGGGTATGAGACGAGGTATCGATAATTATTTTTCCGTGTCCGCGGATATCGTCGAGTTCGTCAATAAGGTGGCGAATACTAGCCAGGAGCGGAGAATCTGATAAAATCTTGGTAAAAGAAAGAAAGAAAAAGGCGGGCGGAAGGAGCGGGCAATTTCGACAACCTGCATTTTCAGGTATGACACACCACGCACCGAAAGCGCGAGTCACGCACTTCATTCTTCCTCTTCCTTCTCCACCACGTTGTGTAACGGCGTGACGGAATGGGCTGTCCCGACCATGGTCAAAATCCAAGTTCGGCAGCTCCACATAATCTTCTCCGTCCCCCTCGAGCTCCTCTTCTTCAAGTTGCTCCATCCCGGGGGAGTCAAGAGCGGAAAGTGACAAGTCGAGTTGCGGAGGTGGTGGTGGCAGCGGCGCCGTTTCTTTCGCCACCAGCGTGGGCGGCTGAGGTGGCTGCTCTTGTGAGGAAGTACCAGTAGACTTGCCCGGAGACCCTTTACTGCTGGCCGCGTGTCGCTCCTTCTCGCGGTACATCTCGATCAGCGGGCTCGCCTACGGGCCCGGGCTTACCTGACGAATAGACGCTCTCAGTCGTGTCGCTACTTCGCGGGGGTGTCTCCATACCTCCTGCTGCCTGGGCGAATCCGTCTAACATGTATCCCCCACCCCCGCCCACTTGCACGTGCCGCCCTTCAGGATGCAAGTCGAGATAGCCCATCCGCCGTTGAGGGCACTGTGGTGCTGGGATTTGCACATCTTCCGGTTCTGCCAGGTCGACGCTGCCAGGTATCGTTGTCGCGTATATTTCATCCAGAGCCATCGCAGTACTGTCCATCCTCGAACGGTGTGGGACAGTCATTGGCTCGATGTCGACACTTTCTCCATCGAACGGAGGTGAAGGGCCACGAATGCCTGCGAGGACCTGAGCCACTTGCTGGCTCGCGACTTCTGGGTCTTGACGACTAGCGTTGCCTGGTCGAGGGCCCCCGGGGTGGCGGTGCCGCGTCTTGGTTTCCTACGCGGCGCGAGGGGCTCGCAACTAGTATGTCGACCCAGGCATCATCCTTCGTCATCTTCCGTGAATTTGCATTGACGCTATTGAATTCGTCATCACTGTAGCTTGCGAGGCGGGTCTCGAACTCGACGTCTCCTGCTTGCGAAGGGGTCAAGCCAGACGTGCCTGGATGCGGACTGCGGGGAAAAGCCTGTGGGTAGTCGGAAACGTCGCTTATTTCCGCTTCCGGTGCCTTGGATGCCTGATTGAGTGCCTGTTTGGATGACTGGGGTGGACGGAAGAGGTGTAGTTTCCTCCCGCGGCGCAACGAACAAGGGAGAAAAGATGGCTGGTCGAGTATGCCCCGGTGAAGGACCCTGTGAGGAGGCAGGATGTCTCCCGGGGCGGGTAATGTCTCGCCTTACGGGCCCATCACGACCGAGTGAAATCATCTTCGTCGATATCGAGACGTACCGTCCGGGCACCTTCTGTGAGATCAAACTGTAATTTTTTTCTCAGGCAGGACCAGGCCTCCGAAGCCCATCGCTTGGAATTCTCCCCACTTAAGTTCTGTCAAACTCCGGAACCGCTCCTCTCCCGCAACAGCTGGTTTTCCTAAACCGAAGTCGTCTGTCAGGCTATCTCCCAGTGTGGATACTGCGGTAGTGGAAGCGATCGACGCGTTGGACGATGTGACGACGACCGTATGTGGATGTAAATTAGGGGGGGGGGGGGTACATGCGCTTCTTGAAACTGTCTGCGTATCGCGGCATCGGGTTGAGCATCGGTGGAGCCACTCGCTCCCAATCGCGAGATTGTGCGAATATATTTGGGGTGTGAGCCACCCAGCTGGGAGGTTGAGTAGCCCGGCTCCCGGCGGTCTTGGAAAGATCTGGCGCATACATGCGAACGTTCCGCCATACGCTGACAACGCGCACGGTACGGGTCTCACGGTGAGATTGGAGCCTGTTGTGTTTGCTTGATCGAGCGGCCGGTTCTGGGAGCATGGCTAGGTAACCCCGAATCCAATCTTTGAGCCGCGCGGGAACGCTAAGAGATGCAGCGTTGCCAGGTCCGCTGCCTAACGGACCAGACGACTCATTGCTCGGTGCGCCTTGCAAACGAACAAAGGCGAGTAGGGTGTGCTCCATTGCGTTAGTGGCACGAAGGTGTTGAAAGTAGGTGTGGTGGAAAGGTAACGAAGTGGGACCAAGGCCGAAGACGAGCGGTCCGAAAGTGGAGAAAGGGTTGGGGGGGTGCCCTAAAGATGACGAGTGGGCTGTAAAACGTGCGAGGAGAGAAATAATCTTGATTATGATTGAAGGGAGAGGCTGTTGTAAACGCGCGATGAGTGCTTTAAAATGGATTGCCGCATAATCTTGGATTAAAAATGGGAATCAACATTGTTGTGGATAAAGACATGGGCGGAGAGTGTCGCTTACCAAGTTCGACCTCACTCCACTCGACGCACGTATCCCAAGAGAGGAGGCTTCGCACGGCGTTGGCCCAAGAGACACGCAATATTCAGGCGAGACACCATCACAGTGGCAAGTTCTGCGGGCGCAGCAAAGCGGGCCTCCTCGTGCAATTTGTGCTCAGTGTCTGACGGAGGGAATGACACACAGGTACGGAGAAGAGTCGACGTCGAGGGCAAGACTGGAGAAAAGGAAAGGAGTTGTGAGACCACGTTTGCCAAACTCTTCGACGAGGAGAAGGCGGTCGATCTCATCGGGGCCGAGGACGACGTGGTGTAGATAGGAGGTAACCATGTTCTTTCTCCCGCTGGCGGCGACCTATGACGGTCATTGTTAGTAAGGGTATCCAAGGTTGGGGGTTTGGGGCGAAAGCACGAGGCCCGACGAGGGCAAGCCAGCGAGACACGACGTTGGCGCCCGGGGCAAAGCATTGACGATCTCCAAGGCTGGGCGAGATCGCGCCCGGAGCTTCGAGAAAGTGGGATGACAATGATGATGGAGGAAAATGATAATGAAAGAAGAGAGGTGAAGGTACGGACCCCGTTCCGAATCTGACGGACTTGCAGGTTCGCCAGCGAGTGGGTCGAGGCTGAGAGGGAAAAAGCTCCCGTCGGGAACAGCGATCTCTTCTTAGTTGGGGACAGCACCGGGTGCCGTGCCCTTGACGCCACTCAGGGTGCGGGTGCGGGTCTGTCCTTCTTGATGAGAATGGTCACCGCATCGCGGGTAGAATTCCGGCTGGAAACGCGGCCGACCTCGTCTGACAGTTCTGTGGAAGTCTTCTATGGCTTGAGAGGAGAGGGTGTTGTGTGGGAACGAGAGAATAGATTGGGCATGAGAGGAACGGGACGACCAAAGAGCGATAGGAAAGGGGGGGAAAGGGCAAAAACGAGTCGAGGCCAGGCGAGAGAGCGACTGAATGACCACTTTGGCCTTTGGGCGCCTTGTTCACCCTTTGACTAAGCAGCCCATCACGGCAAGTGGAAATCAACTGCTTCCATTTTGTGCTCAAACTTTCCATCGTTCCCCTTACGACCGACCCATTCGAACCCTTTAGCCAGATCGAGAATGACTACTGTATTATTTCGTACGTGTCACTACAATTACTCTTGGGCGTACTCACGTCATCGACAGTTCAAACGTTCAAGCATCATCGAAGACGTCCAAACCATAAATCTGACTGGACTGGCGATTCTTGCGACATTCTACTCTGGCTTCCGAGATATCGCCAAACAGAATGCGCGTAATCTGCTGTCTTCTATTCTCGTTCGGCCTTGTCAACAATCAGATAGATTCTCTGACGTTCTCTCATCCGTCTATTCAACCTATGGTGATGGCACCCGAGGGCACTCGACATCTTCTGCCTGC
>Ga0307510_10004091_pt1 | contig 17107 bp, 25 predicted proteins | sample 12_EM_MG_FD_207224 | JGI IMG/M metagenome (GOLD analysis project Ga0307510, IMG submission 207224) | Populus trichocarpa ectomycorrhiza microbial communities from riparian zone in the Pacific Northwest, United States - 12_EM | ecosystem: Host-associated > Plants > Roots > Unclassified | place...
CTTACGTCAGCTTGCCTCAAAGTCAGATTATGCTCGGTTTTTTCCGACAAGTCAGATTAACATGTCATTTTGTCATTTTTCCTATCAGATTTACTACTGAAAATAAAGTCACTTCCGCAGTGACTGTTCTCTTGTCACCCCTTATATAATAACTGCCAATAAGTGATTACAAGACTCTAATCACCATTTATCCTTTTCCCTTTCCCTCTTCAAGATCTAAGCTCCATCTCCTTCAAGCTTGACGTTGTCAACCTTTGCGGATCAGTCACCTTCAAACCCTTATCGTCATCGTGTCCCACTACGTCCACATAGTGTGTTCCCGACACTTGCAAGAGGTGCCAACGAGCTGGGGCCTGCAGAGAGAGGGACCTGTCAGAAAAGGGAAAGTAAGTAAATGAACAAGGGGCACTCACCTCTAGAGGCCGCAGAGGGGGGAATCCCAGAGAATACATGAGGACATAGAAAGGAAGCAACCTTGTGAGGGGCACTCACAAGCTAGGGAGGGCATGCCAAATGCCTTGGTATGGGGATACTGAAGATAATCGAGGCCAGTGGGGAGGCCTTCCATTGTGGTTGTAGGTAGTGGTGTGAGGAAGAGTGGGGATGGACGTTGGACCATAGAGCGAAGACCTTGTCAAGACATGGAAAGAAGGTGACGCGACTGAATAGGCACTCATGCACACAGTTGTGTTCGGATGCTGTGGTTAAGGTTGGGGTTTAAGGGTTTAGTGGTGTGTGTACTGTAGTAGTGTCACAGTACAATATACTTGGATTGAAACCCTCTCTTCACCATACAGGACTTGTACAGACCACATGCCTGTCTGCACCCATCCACTACTTATCCACAAACATTGACAAGACCCTCACTCTGCGGTCCCTTCCCTATGAGTGCCCATTACTCATTCGCTTTCTTTGCGTACCCTGATGTGTCCCTTCTGCAGTCTCCAGATGGTGAGTGCCCCTCATTCATTCACTTTCTTCCATGTCCCTCCCTCTGCGGTCTGTACTCCTTGCTTGGCCACCTCCTTTCCATGCGTCAGCACCCCTTGTGACGTCACTTTTTTCCTGTGTTGCAATGTACTCCCTCCTCTGTGGCCTCCAGAAGTAAGTGCCCTTTGCTCGGTCTTACTCCTCCCATTCCCGACAGCTCCCTCCCTCTTTGGGCCCCAGCTCTTCAGCACCCCTTGCAAGGTTGCATCCTTCCAGTGTCCCGATGCATCATTTCCTCTGCGTCTCCAGAGGTGGGTACCCTTCATTGGGTCATGTCCTTTCCATGTCCTGATGTATCCTCCCTCTGCGGGCCCAGCTCTTGGGCGCCCCTCGCATTCTTTCTGACTCAGTGGGCTTTCACAGCAGTCTGTCAGTCCCATGTTAGGCCTTGCCATGTGGCTGGCCTTTCTTACCCCCCCTGCTCCACCTAATGCCATGGGCCCCAATGCCTCGGATGCTGCAATGGTGGCTTTATCAGCCCCGCCAGCAGATCTGATGCCGGAAGTGCCCTTGGCCATGGCAAGTGCAGCACCCACAACCAGCAGCACTTGCCCTCATCTGTGCATGTCAACACCCAGGGGTCCGACTCCCTTCACATCTGTACTGGCCTTCACAACTGTGCCAGGCTTGTGCTCTCATTTGGCCCACAGCGCAGCCCACGTTTTGTCAGCCAGGTACACCCTTGCTCCATCGCCATCACACATCGCTGTCATATTGCCCCGCTTCAGCAGTGCAACTTCTTGCATCACCGCCACAGCTGCTGGCGTTATTGCCATTGCCATGACCGCCATCATCAGTGTCGCCACTGTGGCCACCAATGCCAAGGCACCATGCAGCGATGACGCAACCCATGATGCAATACTGCGACCTGCCTGCGCAACCTGCTTGCACAAAAGCCTGTGCTCTTGGTTTTGCTTGAACCATGCTGCCTTGTCATCGCAACTTGCAAGCAGTAAACTGCACATGCACACAGCATCAGCGCCGTCATTGGGGACCACATGGGAGCCCCAGAACTTGCCAACACTGCCCAGATCAGCAGTGGAGAAAGTTACAGCGCAGCACCACAGATTGAAGATGGAAGTGGTGGCGACGGTGGGGTAGAGTGTGCCCACTGTTAGCAACAACAAGCAACAACAAACTTGCATCACCAGAGGTGGGGCGCGTGCAGGAGGGTAGCCACTTTTCAGCTACAGGTTTCGAAGGTGGGGTGTTATAATGTAGCAGAAGTATGAGGTGAGGGTATTATAATGTGGTGTGAGCACATTATGATGGCATTGCTCAGAGAAGGGGAGGATACATTATAATGGGACTGGGCCTAGGACTTCCTTGAAATTAGAGTGGGACATTGTTACATGGCTTTGTGGATTTTGTGGGCTACATTACAAAAGTGCTACATGGACACCTCTTGCAGGGACATGAGCAGCTTGTCCCAATGCCTGTGCAGAGAGATTGTGAAACAAAGTGATGTAGGTTCAATCCCATGCCAGAAGGATGGATGCAAGACAACATGGGTGGGTGATTCTGTTGATTTTGCAAGTGCCCCTATAATGATTCCTGTAGTGTAGCAAATCCATTTGTATGGCTTCAACAAAAATCTGTGTAGTCTGGTGACAGGGAAGGCTAGACACTCCTTCCACTCCCAATTGGTTGTATCTAGATTGAGGTTGGTGTTTGGGATGACAAGATTTGGGAACTGGGCATAGACCGAAATGATACCTGGTCAATAGAGGGGCAGTAGAACCATGGCTGGATTTGGTAAGAGTGTACAAAGGGTGTGACATAAGCGACGTCACGACGACCGACGCAACGACGACTTCTTTTTTCGTCCGAGCCGAGGAATAAATCAAAGCAGACCATCCGTCTTTTTTTCCTTCTTCTTTGAACACCCCCCGTTCCCCCGTCCCTCTCCCTCTCCCCTCCCTTCCCCTTCCATCCGCTTGTCTAGCGGTCACTCTCCTTTTATTTTATCTTTGTACAGAGATGAGCGGTGATACCTCTCACTTTCGTTTTGGTGGGGCGTTCGGACACTCCCCCCACCAGAAGCGTGCCAACCAGTGTAAGTGTTTTCTTCCCCCCACACCGCATATTTCTCCTCCCTACTTCCTCCAACATTCTCATGGCATTACTGGTGAATCCTCCCTCTGACACCGGTTTTTAGCCTGCAACACCGGCGGGTTTTACAAGTCCCCTACCTCTTCCCAGTCTTTTCCGTATTCCACACCTATCAGCATCGCCTGGGACACATCTTGTCTCACTACACAATACGCCGACATATATCTCTATGCCCCCGGTATTACCACCTCCCGCATCCACGCCTGGCAAAACGTCTACTTCCCCACCGGTTCTTATCAGACTACCTTCCAACCCAAGTGGTGGAATTCTACCAACTCCGCCAGCCTTCAGCTTGCCATTGTTCCCTCTGGCACCCCTCCTTTCCAAGCCCCTTATCCCGCTGGCCCTATCTTTACCGTCACTTATCAACCTCCTTCCTCTGGTGATCCCCCTGCCGCCGCCGACACATCCAAGCCCGATAGTACCGTTACTCTCGTGGATAATGGCCCCTACACTCCGAAGCGCCTCTCTGGGGGCAAAGTTGTTGCAGCAGTTATTATGCCCCTTCTGATAGTACTTGTCCTTGCCGCCGTTTATATCAAAACGAAACGCGATCGTGGTAAAGAGGAGCGCAAGCGGTGGAGCGAGGCTGTCGACCAGCGCATGAGTACAATTTCCACAAACTGGAAACCCATCTCCGTCGCTGGTGCACAGGCCGCAATCCGCAATAGTATCGCTGCTGACTCAAGTCACCGGGCGTCATCCTTTTCCTTTGGTAACATTCGCCCCGTCTCCACCGTCACGGTGGATGGCGGTCAAGCGGGTATAGGTTCAAGGGCTCGCACTGTCCTACCTGGTCAGAGTAATGGGACCGCACAGCTTCGCTCCTCCGCTACAACTTCTCAGATTCTGGCCGAGCGCGTCTCACGCGTATCTTTTGCCCCTGACGTGCGCCCGAGTTTGGAGAGCCGCCGTACGGTTACAAGCCGTGCCTACCACACGGCGATCGTTCCCCCTCTGCCGGATCGCAATTGGGAAGTCTCCCAGTCCTCTAACCCCAACACAGAACATGATGAGAGCTTGTCTCCTACGCAGACCGACGGCCCGCAGACCCTCAGTGTGGAGGATATACAGGCTCGTCTAGCAGGAGAGGAGACTACTTCCCGCCCGAGTGTTGATGCGGTTATGCCCGCCCTCCGTCGTATGTACTGTCCCCCCATTTTTTCCGCTCCTTGATTCAACTCCCTGTCTGCAGTGATGCGCACCACTGGAGAACCCTCTCCCGACGCCGAATGCGAGGAAGAGCCTGAACTACTCTTCTCTGCTCAGTCTACAACTTTCCCCACCATCCCTTCCCCTACTCACAGCCCCGAGGCAGCCTCTTCTATGTCAAGTTTCATGCCCATGCAGCCCATGCCCGCAAATGTGATGTCTCCCGATGATATGCTACGTGCATATGCCGAGCGTCGCGCTCTCGGAGGCACCAGCGGTGTCAAAGGGCCGACCGTTCCTTCCCCAACATATGCCGGTAGTGGTGCACAAGGTGGCGTGCGCACCCTATATTCGCCTACGCGTTCGCAAAAACACATGACGCTAGAGAGTCAGTATAGCGGCTTTGGGGATGAAGACGCCTACGACGGGACAAATTAATCACCGCCCTAACAGCATTGCCTCGTCGTATCTTTCCCTCCTCCGGTCCGTCAACCCTCGTCTCAGGTCATTGTCCCTTTATCTTGTCTATTTTACGGGGTTTCACACCTCGTTGTACGGTTGTAACCCTCTACCCTTCCGCCCGCCCTCCTCGACCCCCAAGTGCCAAAGTACCAATTTACTTGATCGAGGCGGTGGCAATTTGAACTATTACTTTTATTATGTGGCTACCCTTTTCCCGCCTTCGTCTCTTGCCCTATTTATTCAAATCTATAGTGACCGCGCCCCATTTCATTGGACAACCCCACGCTACAGAACCCTTCTATCTTCTCTTCACGTCGTTTTACGATTTCCTCGGAACACAGGCTGTGTCCGGACACCGCGCGTGTGGTTAGCGATCCCGATTCTTGCGGCGAATATTCTCCGTTTACGATTCGCTAGTTGATCGTTATATACCCCTCGTCACAACTTATTTTATCCATATTGCAGTCAGCGTGTTCACTCCTGTACGATTGTAGGCGTTGAACACGGCACAATTTTCTCTTTGGTCTTGTTTGTCCCTGTAAGGTCGGAAATTCGCCTATTCCGGATCAGAATTGTCAAAATGTGAGTTCGCGATAAATCGCCGACGACCTGGCCGCTTTTTATCCGAGCCGAGCCGTAAGACAGTCGCATATTGAGTGCCTCATGAGCTACCGTCTTCTTCAATCCATTACAGTACATCGTCCTTCTCCCACGGATCTACGGACGCCAGGAAGATCTTCCAACTCCAGGTCTCCGATGGACTTATCGAGGCTGACCTGCACGCTGCGCCCCAGTGTGTTGGCTGCCTAATGGGGCTCAAGTCCTGTGGTAGATAATGCAATAGAAATTACCATAATTCGCAAATATTCATGATTGACTTGCCTCGCGGGGTCTCCACGGCTTGTTCATGATGGGGATTGGGAGTCAGGCCTAGTCAGGCTGAAGGCGGATCATTAGCCGCATCAACCTCTGATTTCGCCACAAGCTTTGTGCTACTGTGGTCTCCGAGCTACTGCTACTGCCAGGAGTGGCGTGACAAACGAATGCTTGTAAGATATTCTTGATAGTCGCTGACCATGGTCGCCTAGGTGAGCGACTTGGAATCCATCATGGTGCACCGCATTCGCTGGGTGCATATACATTCTAAAACGCAGTCCGAAACAGGGTCGGTATTACAAGTATGTAGGGTAAGGTAGGCAATGAATGGAACCTAGCTATTCGAGTGCCGTACTGGGTGTGTAAGTTGTCACTACATGGAGAAGACATACAATGAATTCGGGCAGAGGGCACCGTACATAGTAATCGGACACCACGTAATTAAAGTGCACCACAGTAAACATAAAACAGATAAGCAAAGATCAAAGGCTAAAGACGCCGCTCTTCCGCTTACGTGACTGGACTGGGAAAACAAGTACAAGTGAGATACCGAGTCCGACGGTCAGCCCAATGGATACCGAGATCAGCTGCAAGGCGACCTGGAATCCACTCAAGTACGAAGTCGAGCTGCCAGAGGTTTGTTGGGATGCAAAATGTAGAAGGCCACCATTGCCGAGGCCAGAAGGCAGTTGAAACAAAACACCCGTGATCTAAGTTGGTCCAGGTCAACTTGTCTGCATGCGGATGAAGGAGGACACGAGGGACATACCATGACGGCAAAGGCATTTCCCCGGAAGAATCGACCGTATATGTTTGCAACAACACCGACGGCAAATGCACTGCACAACATAAGCGTTGGAGCCAAAAGAGAGAAGAATCCATAGGTACCCACCCAACAGCAGCACTGATGTCGCTCTGATTCGGGAACTTGGTACTGACAAAGTGATTGGTGACCCAGCCAACGCACGAAATCGCAACGAGGATAGCCTTTCCGAGATTTTTACTCAGCATGCCCATTCAGAAAAGAGGTAGCGCCGAAACACGACAACCCACCAACTCTTTTCGGTACCAAGGCGCTTGGTTCCGTAAACTAAGAAATAGCGAAAACATCGGAACAGTTAGGAATGCTGGCTGAAGTATTAGATGAGTGGATAAACTAGAGAAGAAGAGCTCACTCCAAAAATGAGAAGGCGTCTTTCTAAACCAAGGCGCGTTGCCGTGGCTCTTCGCGCAGAGATAATCCTCCGGTCCAAAAATCTCGAGACCTGTCATTCTCTCGTAGATTTCTGCACCTATCGCGAGTCCGAAGCCGAGGAAAAGCGAATATACAAGAGCATAACAAAGGCGTACGGCCCCTGAAACAATGTTGCGAGAAGACAGCTCAAGCGAGCCACATAGTACGATAAAGCCCTTGAAGAAACATTAGAAGAAAACCAGGAGCGGAAATGAAAGGATACGGACAGGTAAAATGAGGACGACTGACGATGACGCAATGGCAGAGTAGCAAATTTTATGAGTCTGAGCTAGTGCGCCAGCAATAAAACTCAAAAGAGTCGCAATTGTGATCCTACGTCATGCTGAGTCTTAAGTCTCCTTGGATATCGACAAGAGTGGGGACACTCACTCAAATACGTTGGAGTATAATTCATTTCTCACTGATAAAATTTGAACAGCAACGAGCAGTGCACCCAAGGGGAATGAGACGAGACTGTCGAGAAGTGAGCCATTGAACGATACACTACAGATTGATGCCGATGCCATCCCGCCAAAAAATATGAGCTGCAGCGGTGAGTACAAAGGCTGTGAAAGCATGAGCGTGTCCAGTGCAGCCGATGCGTCTGCGACAGACACATCATCATGAATAACCTGTGCATGCGCATCAGTCCCTTAATTCCGACCTTTGCTATAGACACATACACGCCAGTATATCCTATGTGCTTCTTGTAGCTTGCCCAGATCTAGTGCCGAGCTTTGACGTATCAACTTCACGCTGCTGGTGCTCGTAATGTCATCGTCAAATGCGATCAACATCACGTCAGGGAGGTATAGGCACGACAGCGAGATCTCTAGGACACGCGCTGTGCTCTGTATCTGGGCTTGAAGACGGTGTGTCGGGCCGCCGAACATCATCATAGCTCGCGCTAGCTTGAGAATGAACGTCTGGCGAGAGATAAGTGACGAAATATGGCGAGTGATCTGTTGGACCGTTGGGCTTATATCGTGCAGCTCGAAGGAACAAAAAACGCACATAAATTTCAGCCTTGCGGCGCCTTTTTTTCCCCTCACGTTTCCGTGTTCTCACATCTCGTTTCGCCCCGTTCTCTGTATCAGTGCTAAGATACGCCTTCTCATCCAGGTCCTCCTTGTCTGTCACCTTGTTCTGCGTGCCGGATGGCCCGATATGACCAAACTTGGATAGATCGCGCAAGCTTTCGGACCACCTTTCAAAATGACCAAGACGTGGTGACGAAACGGAAGCAAAGGGGTTCACGTGCGGGCTGTTGTGAGTTGGCGTTTGGGAAGCAGAGGAGGGGGATGAGTGATGTTGCGTGCTTGCTTCAAATAACAAGCTTTGTGGCCGTTGCGAAGAGATATTCGTGGACGCTTTATGGATGTTACTGTCTAGGGAGTATCTGAGAAAGGTTCTCAGCTCGAGCAAAGTTACAGAAGAAAATAGGCATACCGAGAAAGGTGGTACCCAGGCCGCTTGACATCAGGCGCAATGGTACTATGAGTAGGGGCAGTCGCGCCGACGAGGGTGCCTGTCGTACTGGCGATCAACGGGCCCCAGACCCCCGCAGCATTGCGTTCTCTTCGTGGACGTGGCTCTGGTAGGTGTAAAGCTTTGGATACCGTCGCTAGGCCCCTCCCAGACGCTGACACAAGATCGTGCAGAGAGTGGGGCGGCGAGACACGCGGATGGGGTTCTTGTGTGTCTGACACCGATGCTACGTCAGAATCCCGGTCGTACAAGGTGAGCAACGCGGCAAGTATGCCTCCACGCGTCCGTGTCACAGGGGGGTTCGTCTGCCCTTCTCCTTCTTCGTCCGTACTTCCATTAGTCCATGATGTAATGGAATGGGAGCGTTGGCGATAGAAACGTTTTGAGAAAGGATTCCTGGAGTGGGCACGGACGACATGGGTGGCATGTAGCTCACTCTCAGAGAATTTATGCTTTCCTTTGTGCTGAGTGCGCGGCACCGGAACTCCTGCGCGTTCATGGGGTTCGATGAAAGATTCGCCGGGTAGATTGATATCAAATAAGGGAAGTCTTGGAGAAGGTGGCATAGACGACCCTACCGAGGAGGGTGTATATGATTGTGCCGGCCGTGACGGTGGAAAAGATGTAGGTCTAGCCGGAAGCGATGATTCTGAGCTTGTGCGATGGTGTTCGAGAGCATGGGTTAGTGTTTGAAAGCCTGTTGGCTGTGAATAAAAGAACGTGTGAGCAAGAAAGCAAGGAGTGGACGGTACACACATCAAGGCCGGCTTGATCCAGCTCATGGGTCGAAACTACATCACTCTCAAGATCACGATCGCGTTGCCTGCCCGCAACCTCATCGTCATCAATGGTACTCGCCCATTGAACATGACGCGGAGTGTGGTTCCCAGGAGTGCGGCCTAGCGGTCTTGGCTGGTGATTGGACGAGTTAGACATCGTGGATGACTTTGGAAGAGTGGGCGCAGGAGGACAGTTAACGGAGATCGCAAACAAGGCGACGAGGCTAAAAGCACTCACAGAGCCACAGCTGACAAGAAATATATTCGCGGCAAAATGGCGGACGTATACCGGTAACCACTAGACCTGTTGTGGCCTGGAACCGTAAGATGAGCCGGATGTTGAGACCAAGAGTTGGACGACTGGAAACTAGTGTGCAGTGCAAAATCGGGTCTGGGGGCTGAGGGGTTGAAATTTATTGTATCATCTTATATTTGAGGGTGAAGGAAATATATGAATGGTAGCATGCCGCGCAAGATTCGATTGGAGAATTGAGGTGCGGCATGGTCGAGGTCCCATTTTAACGTATGAGTCTTACGATTTGTGGAGCGACCCTAGATTTGAGACCGCGACTGAGACTGATTAAAAATATATCACAACACAACTACACAGCATTCCATTTCTCCGTCGGTACTGTACATCACCCCCTTCCTGTTATCCTACATTTCCTGGTGGTCATCACCATTCTCTCCACCCCGCAACTTCAGATATAGATCGGGAGCGTAGGATTCAACTTGCTCCATTCCGGTCCCTCGACGAAGTCTTTCTCGTCAATCAAAAAGTCCTGCGATTCGAAACGTTAAGACCAGAACCCAAAGTGGAGCCAATTGAATGGAGGCGACAGGACAACGTACAAGTGGAGCTTCTACAATAGATCCGCGCACAAGCGCAAGCCGCTCCTTCACACGACGGAGCGGCACGCCAGGGACGACGTGACCCACCTTGACCTTCGGTTTATACGCCTAAACGACGCAGGTCATCAAGCACAGACATAGCGTATAGGCGGTACCAACTTACCTCATAGGCATTCCAGTTGTGCACAAGGTTGCTTGGCATTGGGCGAAACAGCTCCGTGAACACCTCACGGTTTACTCGGGCGGTCGTGCTCAACAGGTTCCATAGACTGTCTGATAACGGGTCCGCGACACGGGAATCATCCTCTAGATACGTCTCGTCTTCATTTGGCATAGGCGCGGAGCGCATGAACGACGTGATGTGCTCGCGGCGGGAGGTCACGTTCTGCGGAGGGATCAAGCCGAGATGCTCTGCAACCGCATGGTGCGCTCTATATCGGGAAATGAACTCGACTTGTACAACAAGGTCACGCACGGCGGAAGAGCTTGCGCCGTAGGGACGCGGCGAAGCGGGCAGCATCATATGGGCGCCCGTTCATCATGCTCGGGATGTGATCTTCGTCCTCGACGACAAGAGCAATCTCGGAGTCACCGTCACCCTTTATATCAGCGCATGAGCCAAACGTTACGCTACAAAACCCAGTATTGCTCACCCTCTGGCTACGATCGTTCAGGTTCGCCGAGCCCATCTAAAGCACAAAAAGAATATAAAGCAGGACACAGAAGGAGAGGACCTGATGCGTACGATGACTCGGCGATCGTCAACAATCATGAGCTTGGTATGGATATACGACAATTCAGACACGTATCTGTGCAGAGCACGAGGTATATTAGCACTCTGACATCGGTCTGGAAGAAAACATACGAGTTAAGCTCTTCTTCCTCGCTTCCCAACCACTGCTCGTCCCGAAGTTCCGTCTCGTCCTGCAACGCGTGTTGACCAACCGTGTCAGCGACAGCGTCATGCCGCCTCCCAACGATGGCACCCGCACCACGCTCGAACCGCTCAATCACAGCGACCGCATCGCTGTACTGCCGAGGCAGCGGGTACTTCTCTGACTTGACCTCTGTCTTATTGCTGAGGACAATGCCTTCCAGTGTTGGCTCGGGGAGTTTAATCGCGACCTCAGTTGGCATGTTGGGATCCGCAGAGTCGCCGACCCACTGACGGGCCAGCGCTACCTGTGCTTGGCTGAACTTGACGCCAGAGTTGGCTTCCATCCGGGCGATAAGCGTGTCTGTGGAACATGTATCAGTAAAAAAACAATAATTTGTAGCCACGGAAAACAGCTTACCCATTGGAGCATTGATGCGGTCATAAACACGTAGATGGTAGAATCGGATGTATTCCGTACTATGGGTTGTGGTAATCGAATCAGGTGGTGGAGAGCGGCATAGCATGGCTCTTACGGTTCAAACCCGGCCTTTCGGATTTCTTCATATATGCTGCTTCCGCCACGGTTGATGGTACGGTACTGTGCGGCCATGATAGTCTTGAGTGAACTTTCGCTTTTCACGTCACCCGCAAACGCAGGAAGCTCTGGAATGACTACAATGACCTAAATAAGAGCGGGCACGCGTTAGATGGGCTCGAAACATGGTGGCCGATACTCGCTTTGAATTTCTTTCCAGAGCGTGCAGCGCTAACGATCCGCTCGACAAGAGCGGCTGCAATCTGGTTCTTCACGGGCCCCGATTCTTTCGTATTGGATATGCTCGAGGCGCGGATTAGATTCCTGTGAGTGCTGGAGGGAGATTACCCAACTTACAAGAACTGGTTCTCTACGAGTAATATTCAGACCCATATGCTGCCGCAGACCAGAGATAACGTACCAATGTAAATGAAGTGGTTTGCCTCCCGAATCAACTGTATATCTATCAATCGTCATCACGCTACGTCAAAGTAGACAGTACATGTCCTCTCACAAGCGTTCTGAATGCTGTGTTCCGTCAAAACGCCATGGCTCCAATCGCTGACACTCCGAACGACTTGCACACGGCACGTTCCATGAGGGGGGCGTGAGTAAAATCGGTCATCGGGCTCATGAGCGCGTTCACTCCCCCAGTGCATGCGGTGGAAGCGCTGCCTGAAGTGGCGACCCATGCGATGCCATTCTTCACGGTGTGGGTGGCGTACGATCGCCTCCTGGGGAGCTGCTTCAACATTATGAGGGAATGCGAGCCAGTCGTAGCGGCTTGAATAGACTGATAAATGACAGATACGAGATAAAAGACAAACAACTGACCCATCGCCTGCATACTGATATAGAGACATTTGAGTGGGCGCCAAAGTTATTCGAGATATAAGTTAGTGGCTCACTTTGCGATGTTTGACCTCGTTCCACCGTTCAACGAAGTGTTGAACAATATCGAGAACGACGGGACCGTCGATTGTCATGTGCACCTGACCCCTCACCTCAGTCTCCGCTGAAAGAAAGAAAGAAAGGGCTACAAACAGACATACGTCGTGCCACGGCATGCGGGGAGTTTCCAGCACTGAAATTGTTTCGCTCACAAAATTGTGCACATCCTGGAAGTCCGTGACGCGGGCGTTGTTATAGTCCTGGCCTGGAAAGAGGGTGCGCGAGAAGTCTGTCGGGTGTGCATCGGCAAGCGGGTGATTTTGGGTATCCCAACGACCAAAACAAATGTCAAGGCCACCAATACACGCGCGATGATTGTCGACAACGACGACTTTCTCGTGGTGGGACCAGAACTCGACATTATCTACCAGATCAACGCATTAGCTAAGCTGAAAAGAACACACGCACCTTTAGACCCAATATGATCCGGGTGGCGCATGCACGCAATGTTAGGGTGGAGAGCCTCGAGAGCTTTCTAAGATGTAGAGTGTGTTACACGGCGCGCGGGCTAACGATCGATGGCAGGACGCCTTACCTTGGTGTGAGACGAGCTCATACTCATGGTTTGAGTAACCTTGTAGAGAAGTCAGAGCTGACGGGCTATTACCGATGGCAGCAGACACATACTTCCTTATAAACGATCACATAAATTTTCACGCCTTGCTCTGCCTTGCGCTTGAGGATTCGATCGAGACGCCATTCTGGGTAATATGCAGGAGGACGACGTAGATAGAGCTCAGGAGTCAACCACCAGTCCTTGACCAAAGTCATACGAATGATCGAGATGTGGGAGGGATAATCCATACCAAAATAAAAATGCACTCCCTTGCACTTTCCAGCATCTCGGAGAGGGCATAGAAATAGTCGTGACCATCTATGTGCCTAGAGAGTTGCAGATAAGAAATGAGTCGTCTGTTGACGAATACATAAAGATAACTACACACCACTTGACAAAGTTCTGAGCTCGTTCGCCGGCAAAGCTTCCAAAGCGATGACTATTGTTGATTTCAGCACGTATTTGGTCATGAAGTTTTGCCTGGGGGGAATCGTGTCTTCCTACTCATAGCATTAAAGAGTTTGCTTGATGGACATAAGCTGAGCCTCACTATTGGGGTCCAAAAGCCCTGCAGCCACGAACGATTCAGAATACCGAAGAAGTCTGAGAGAATAGGAGTAAGAACGAACCGATGATTGTGTCTTCTGCACGTTGTATGCCCTCTGGGAGGCGATCAATGAGATTGGCGAGCAGAGACATGTCGTCACGGTGAGAGGGAGGCCGATTTTTTTTTACGGTTCAACGTTCAACTACAACGACACGCTCGGCTCTGTGCCACGGGGGGTGTGATATGTTGTTGAAGCTTTCGAATATGCGAGGGGACACTTGGATAGATGGTGATGGACCTCGGTAGGAGTTCGGCGTAGATCGGGAGCCGTGTCCGACCTCTTGGCGGTGGCAACATGGCGTGGCAACATGGCGGTGGCGCATGAAAATGAAAATACCAAGCCACAGTAAAATATTAATACAGTACGGCCTACAGTGTGTACACGTTTATCATGTGCCAAGATCCAGAAAGTACAGCACTACATACGGCATTGTAGTCTTCGCCCATCATTTCCATTTCTCCCAAGTTAGAATACAGCAAAACCCCCATGACCACGTCCGCCCGCCCGGCTTGGTCTTCACTCCGGGCCATAATGAACGCGCGCTACTTTACAACATCACACGCCTCGCATTTTGGCACCTTATCATAGCGGCAAGAGATGTTGTTACTGTACGCTCCCGCCCTCGTTTAATAATCCGACAACCTGTTTAATTAATTCAGTGAGGGTGAGTGATCATAATCCATGAAGGTTCTTACCCATCACGTCCGATCTCCTGGAACAGCGATATCTCCCAATTTATAGATCTCCCTCAGCCCGTTGGATTCGGCTTTTGCGGACAGTCTCGCCCGAGGCATAGCCGAGCAGAAGCACGTTCCCTGGTGTTCCACATCTGTCAGTTCAATTAATCCATGTCATCGTTTCTAGCCTGCAGCCAACCATGTCTTCACTCCCTATTGATCTGCGTTTTCCAAAAAAAAAGAAGAGAAAGAAAAAAAAAGAGTAGTGATGCATGTGTCAACAACTTGATTCGTTTACCAAACATCGCCTACCTCATTCACGTCGACAGAAACGGCTAGGCGGAAAGTTCATGTACCGTAAGGAGTCTTTGGTCTGAACAGCGAGCAATTATTCCCCTTTAGTGGCAAGTTGGTGTATTCCAGTACTGTCGCTGCCTCTTGCTCCGAAATAATTCATTCTCCGGCGGATCCATTTGCAGGGCGTGATAGGGCGTCCCACGACGAATACATCGTGCTAGGACGACAGCTTACAGACTTTCGTGTTTCTATTTCTGTTGGCCTATCATTCATCTAGGAATTTCCACAAGTCTTGGGTAACTTGCTCGAGCCCAGGCTCCGTACATGTGCAGAAATAATTCCGGATTTGATTTCCGTTGTTTCAGACGCCATCCATCATGACCACAATAGGCAGGAAAAACACAGGGCGATACTTTGCAGGACGAAACAACATCTCCACTCGAACGGGCTCTGGCATGGCACCAAAGCACTTAAAACCGACTTCTTTCCTGCTCTTTCCTCTCAGTCTCTCCCATTTCACAGGCATACCAGAAGGACCTTCTCTCATATCACTTACGCATCACACATGCCAGTGGATCCTCAACACCACGATCTCTTGATAGATGGCTATCTTTCTCACATGTTTGGCCCTCGGGATGCCGAATCATATCACGTCTCCCTGTTGGGAAGGAAATCACAGCTCATACAATGGCACGTCACTCTCCCAGAAGGCATTTTCGTTGCCGCATCTCGAGCTGGTCAGGAGCCCAACCAGGAGGAGACTTGGGCCATAGACTATGCGATCAGGGATGCGGGTGTGGTGATCCCGCAACAAATCTGGGCTCCTCGAAACCCGTCTGATGCACAGCGTTATGTTAACCATGAACTACATCCCCCAATCTTCTTTGCACTGAGGGACGGTCAGCGCCTTGGCTTATCTTTGATAGACGCCGCGGCAGGCAACTGCATGTACCTCCGCGGTGCAGAGCAAGTAGCTAGTAGTGTCGGGCGAAGCTCACACGTGCAAATTCGTATCAACGTGAGCTCCATTTTGACTTCCCAAGTGTGAGACTGACAGGGAAACATGGCTTTCTCAGTGGCGTGGTTATCGACACCTCGAATGCAGCGAGCAAATTATGACCCAAAAGGGATCACCGCCAAGAGAAACCATCTCGCTTGAGAAGTTTGCGAAGTATGTCGCAGGAAGGGTATTGAAGTTCATGGAGGTAATATCAGTACTGCTGCCTGGGCGTTCTCTGAGAAACTGATGTGAAGGACATTCCCACCAGACTGCGAAGTCCCATGCTTATCACGATGATGATGACCCGAGTCAACGCTGCCAGTGGCTTATCGCGGATCACCACATTACTCCTGACGATGTCATATTGATCGGGGCGGTCCAGGTGTCACAAGGGAGTTGGATGCCGATTCTCCAAGTGAATGACGGATTCGCTCTTTCTGTGGGGAATTGACCTGAATGAAGCAGTTCAGGTACTGCAGTTAGAGAATGTACATGGCAGTCTACCCGATAACGGCCAGGTTACTATACTATTCCACTACCACTGTACTGATAGGTGCTGTACAATTAATCGTTGTTTGTTAACCATTCCAGTTGAGGAGCAGGAGAAAGCCCGCTTCTATGGCTGAAGTCGCCGAAGTCAGTAAGTGTCTGTATTTTGGGATCTTTTCCTGGACCTAGATTGCTTAACATCGTGGGGTCGGGTCCAGTTCGTCTGGCTCTCTCAGAAACCAGAAGATCATGTCATGGACAAAAAAAGTATCGTACCGCATGGTTATCAGCACTGAACGCACATCAAGCATTCTGCATACATAGCACAGGCAAGCAACCAAGCTCCCGGCCCTCTGTGGACGTGCTGGGGTATTGAGTGCCACAGACACGGACTAGTATATATCGCCAATAGCGGGTCATCTCATTGCCGCCCCGCATTGCCTTGTTTTCTTTCTCTCAAGCTACGCCTCTTCCATATTACTCGTTCACTGGCATGATCCATACCACTCTGATATCTCGCCTTCGACCGCGGTCTTGCGCAAAACGCTTCTTGCATATACACTAGTTTTCGTTGTCGGTGCGGTGCGCGGCTCTTTCTCCACACCCTCTCTGGGTTTAGACACGATGCTAATGTGTTCTTTTAAGATATTCCAAACCATAGCAAATGACGAAGGCGATCGTGGGCTTGGGTATATCTATGGTGGTCGCGTCATATCTGGTTTTGGGATTGGCGCGATAAGCGCCGTCGCCCCAGCTTATGTATCTGAATGTTCACCAAAGCAAGTGCGTGGGCGTATTACGGGGATGTTCCAAATCATGGTAGCCATCGGGGTCATGATCTCATACTTCATAAACTGTATGTTCTGCTGTTGTTCACTCTACGCTTTCGGACCAGGACTTGATCTGTGTTTCACAGTTGGGATCGGCCTTCATGTTCAAAATAGCTCAAAAATCTGGCGAATTCCATTCGCATTTCAATTGGTGCCCGCGGGAATTATGGCATTTGGGCTGCTAACAGTTCGCGAGTCACCGCGCTGGCTGACATCGAAGGGCCGTAGTGCGGAGGCTCTTTTGAACCTAGCATTTCTACGAAAGCGTTCGCCGGGTTCACAGGATATATTGCACGAGCTAGCTGAGATCGAAGCAGCTCTCACAGAAGAGCGTGAAGCCCG
>Ga0307510_10004092_pt1 | contig 17107 bp, 17 predicted proteins | sample 12_EM_MG_FD_207224 | JGI IMG/M metagenome (GOLD analysis project Ga0307510, IMG submission 207224) | Populus trichocarpa ectomycorrhiza microbial communities from riparian zone in the Pacific Northwest, United States - 12_EM | ecosystem: Host-associated > Plants > Roots > Unclassified | place...
TGACATCTTCACAATCACCCTCGTCACTGCCCGCTCCGTCGGTATTGGCGCTTACCTCGTTCGGCTGGGAGAGCGTGCTGTACAGGTGGAAGGCCAACCAATCATTCTCACGGGTGCTCCGGCGCTCGACAAGGTCCTCGGTCGGGAAGTTTACACTTCGAACCTGCAGCTCAGTGGAACCCAAATCATACACAAGAATGGCGTCTCACATCTCACCGCCGGGAGTGACCCCCGAAGGCGCTCAACACATGTTGCAGTGGCTGTTGTACGTTCCAGCGGTCAAGGGACGACCTCTTCCGGTGCTTGATACCACAGACCCCTGGGATCGTGAGATCGGATACAAGCCTCCCAAAGGGCCTTACGATCCCCGTTGGTTCATTACCGGAAAGACGGACGAAACGACGTCCAAGTGGCAGTCAGGTTTCTTCGACAAGGGTTCCTTCCAGGAGACCTTAAGCGGATGGGCTCAAACGGTGGTGGTTGGCCGCGCCAGGGAATCTTACGAGTTGGGGGACCTCTGATTCATTGGTGATACTGATTTAACTAAATATTACAAAATAGACTATCCTGTTTTGCTGAGGAGCTGCGAGAGGGGTGTTGATGTAGATGGTTCCACTGGCTTCAAGAGCGGGGCGTTTGGCACAGACGGGTGAAAGGGCGCCAAAAGGAAAACCTGGTCCCAACTGGGACCACCTTTTTCTGCCGTCGTTTCGGCGATCGCTGGTGTTGCGCCACAAACACTATAGTAAACACTTATATAATATCTTCGACTTATCACGCCGGGGGGATATCCGTAGATATTCCACCTCTGGATGTAGACCTGGCCAGATGACCCATATCTGGCCCGATCGACCTGGCCCAGCCCGGCGAAACCCGTCTGGCTAGATTAAATTTCAGTTGGTTTGCACCGTCCGCCGATGATTGTCCAAATCGGGTGGTGGCTGGTTTGCTTACAACACCTGAAATATTTGGAGCCAGCCACTAATGTTAGCACCGAATATCAGCGAATGTCTGCGGGGCGGGGGAATGGCAGGCCAGAGATGCCGTCGTCAGGTCCGGCACTTTCCGTCAGGCCGGGCCTGACTTCTCACGTTTTGCTGATGATTCAATTGAGGAAAGGAGGACAGGATTTGGTCCAGCGGTTGGCTTCACGATCTTCTGTTTACGTCCGACCTTTCAAATGACAAAATACGCCGTCCGTCCCAAATATTCCTCCGGTCCCCTCCATTCCTCGTTACGCAGGCCAGACTCGCTTCGGCTGACCTTCAAAATAGCTCCCTATAGGCCTCAAAAGTTTCATGCGACTCGGCCGGGTGCCCGACCCGCCGTCCTAAAGCCCCGCTAGCGGTAATACCATGCGACGCGGGCAGCGCCAGAAGAACCAGATGACCTCGCTTTTTACCGTCGGCTCTATTCCTATAGAGACCGCGGTGATGCCGGTCCCCGCCTTCAGGACGAACCTGAGGACGACGAGAACGGTGACTGGGCCGACGAGTCTACACTCATCGCTATGCTACAGGACGGGTACGTGTACACTCTCATCTTACGCGCCACACGTTTTGCTGGAAGTGTCATATCCCCCAGCGATCCACTCGAGGACGAAGGCTACGACGTGACTAGACTCCTGGACCGCTTGAACGACGCAATGGTCGCCTATAGACCAGGGCTCAAAGACCGTCTCAAGGACATTTCAATCACCACGATCCATCATCAAACGCGACTCTACGATACCATCAGGGACAAGATCGACACTTCTTTTGCCACCGGTATCTTGTCCGTCGACCAGGTGTGCAAGAATGTCGAGTCTCTCAGGCTAAAGGATGAGGAAGATGTGGCCAGATTTTATTCCGGGGTCAAAGTACGCGCACATACTCTAGGTCTCGGTTCCTCGACCTCACTCTTTTTCCCAACAAGGTCAAGATGGGACAAATACAGGCTCAGATATCAATGGCGGAAGCCGAAAGGAAGCGAATTCTCGAGGCGTTTGAGCGGGAAGTCACCCAACGCTGTATATAACGACTTGTTTCCATTCCTCGACCCGCAAGCCCTACTCTAACAACTCTCCCCTCTGGTCCCCGTGAATGCCATCGCGTCGGTTGGCGAAGGTATGCCAGCTTACATTGAGAACCTGCCCTCCAAGTTGGAAAGAAAATGCAAAGAACGCGAAAAGGGTGCCCCCGACCTAGAAAAATCTGTGGCTGCGTTGCTCAAACTTCAAATGAACTAATTCTATGCTGTCTACGCGCTCTTGAATTCCTGTCCACGATCTCGCTGCTGCCCTCTCGTTGCCTGCGCCTGTACTCTCAGGAATAGAACTTTTTTGGTGGATACATGACTTCCCCCGGCGAGAATCCATAACGTAGAAGGGTGCCAGATTTGCAATTGATCTACACCTGGGTATAAGTATCCTTCCCTTGTAACACCGCCGCGCTTTTCTGAATCCGCCCTCAGTTAATCGCGTTTCCCATCGGCGGTCATGAAACAACCGCAGGTGCGCTTTCCTGTCGGCGCATCTACTTATATGCTTAAACATTATGACCAGCAACGTTCACCATCTTAACCTATGAGGTCCTGAAACATCTGGATCGTGATCAACGCCGCCTCCACCAGCCGTGATCCAGCAGTTTGGGGAGACGTGCGTCCCTCTCATTTCCTTCGACCTCCCCAGCTTATTAGGCCAACAGGCACACGGGTTCAAACCGGAGAGGAAGTTAGGCGGTAAATTTGAGAAAATGCCGGTACGTGACATGGGTCATGCTTCGCTCCCAAAATTCGCTGACTCCACTTTTGTGTTGTACCAGCCGGGCACGTGATAGCCCTTCTGGTTCGATCTGCGAGTCTGCGCTGTACGGCTCTTGGCCTCATGCCCGAAAACCTGTCGCCTGACTCGACTTTTGTAGGGGAGGGTTCGTGCGATCAAAGAAGTCCACATGGCCGTTGCCACAACATTCCAGTGATTCGATCTCATCATGGATGGCCCGAGCTACCAGTTGAGGGCGAAGCAGATCCTCGTCATCAAACCTCAAGGGTTCTACATTCGCGCATATCCGAGGAACCGAGAGACGAGACTTTATACTACATCCTCAAGCGCGAAGCTACCCCATGGAACTTCGAGACTGAAGCCAAGTTCTGCCGCGCCCGCAGACGTTGCTAGTAGCCAGCCGTCGTATGCGTTATATGGCTTATGTAAACTCTGGTACTTCGGAAGACTTCGCACAAAGGCGTAGCCTCTGATGCTCCCGCCCATGGTTTCTGACCATCGATCGGGACCTTGGACTCAGCTGCCGAGAGGATTCCATCAGACGGCCCTGTTGCAATTATACTGCATCCCTCGAAGGTTAGTTCTGTCTACTTGCGCGTGATTACACGAAGGGTTTACCTAAACGCAGGCAAACCCGCTGATAATGGAAATCGTGACTAGGTTCAGACCTATCAACTTATCCCAAGGCTAGTGGAAGTGGATGAGCTAATCGACAAACGCGGCAGTGCAGCGCTGCTGCCACGAGGCGAAGGAGATACAGAGGACCGGGGATGTCCAATGACTTTGGCAACTGGGAGGGTCTTTTGTTCAAGACGTTGACCGAGGTAGCTTCCTTGTGGGTTCAGTTTGCTTGGCAACTGACGCGGTCTCCACCTAGGAATACAGCACCAAGTCCTTGGCAGCCGCTTCGGGTATCAATATCCAGGAGGTAGCTAGCACCGCAAGGGCAGAGACACTTCGTCAGGCGGATGCCGCTCTGGGTGAAGCGATTCGCAACGCCGCTCTGACTGCTCCAGGGGAACCTGTGGAACGATGCCCCGGTCAGCCATTACCCAACTGTGAGAAAATCGGGGTTGACCTTTCTTCTAGAGTTTGAGTTACCTCACAATCAGGCATACATCGCTGGCGACTACTTCGCCATGTGGGTGAATCTCTCTCGACCTTCTCCCGGCGAGCCCGGAGAGGGATGTGAAACGTGTTCCCAGTCGCTTCAAGCTGCTCGGCGAACAAGAGGTGCTCGTGGACACATGTCGTTTTGGATCTTTCTGACGAATGTGTAGATCACACCCTCATCAAACATCCCCACCCATCTGCCCACTGGAAGGGATGTTACAACCTCCGGCCTCCTGAGCGGATATGTCGAACTGTCACACCCTGCAACTCAGGATCTACAAAAACTTTCCGAGACATGCTGAAGAGGTGTTGGCGAAGCGCGTCAGCCCGTTAGATATCCTCGAAGCTGATCCTGATATCCAGCCCACGTTCGCCCAATACCTCGAGACGCTCCCTCCCGTCCATGTCAGGCAGTACTCGATCTCCTCGTCACCGCTTTGGAACCCTCAGCGAGTCACTCTGACGATCAGTGTAGTCAAGGCCCCTGCTCTATCCGAAAAGACGAAGAATTTATGGGCGTGGCCACAACATACCCGGATGGTCTCAGACCAGGTGATAAGGTTCAGACGGCTGCACGACCTTCTGGCGCTTTCCACCTCCCGCTGGACCCATTCGTTCCTGTGGTGATGATAGCCGCTGGATCTGGAGTTGCCCCAATGCGGGGATTTATCCAGGAAATAGAAGGAGGCGGGGCGTGACGTCGGGAAGATGACGCCGTTCCTCGGATGTAGATCTCCGGATGTCGACTCCTTGTGCTCCAAGACGGACTTTGAAGGATGGAGCAAAGTAGGGATCTTGGAAGTCCTACCCGCGTTCTCGAGGGACGCTGAAAAGTCTGAGGGATGAAAATATGTCCAAGAGTATGTGACTTAATAAATGCATATCGTGGCAGTTTCGCTGATACGAGAGTCTTGCAGTCGTATTTGGAAAGACAGGGAGATCATTTCCAAGCGGCTCGACGAGGGCGCGAGCATGAGTTTCTCCATCAATACGACCCGATACTAAGCAGGCTTTGATAATGTGTGAAACCACGGCACTACCTTTGCGGAGCCAGTAAGGTCGCTTTGGAGGTCAAGGCGAAGTTGAGGAGCACGATTATGGAATGGAAGGGATGTAACTTACCGGGGAAGAAGCCGCCAACGGTTTGGAGCGACTCTCCAAGGCGTTATGATTCGCCGCTGATATTTTGTATTCGAATAGCCGTATCCCCTGGGCCTCAGTCCCGGGCTCTAGATCTGCCGCTTCTCCATACTAATCAAAATAAACTACTTGTACGCTTTTGCCGTATCACCGTGTACCGTGTAAAGGGTATCCTTGTCACCGCTCTAATCCACCAATTCCTTGAGCATTCCACCCTTGATCTTGAGGAGCTCATCAGGCTCTTCGAATTCTACAGCGTTCCCCAGAATCAAGAACACACCAGCACCCCAGTAACTCAGACCATACCCACAAGAACTCAGCACCACAACAAGTTTAAAAATAGGGTCCGGAGCACAAAATTCATGCCCAGTGTCCCAGTGACCAGACGATTTTGCTGATGCACCGTGGGTCCGGCCTATTTGGGTCTGTGAAGACAGTTTCGACATCACCGGGGAAAGAAGGCCAATATCTCAAAGGATCCCACTCTGTCACCAGTGCGATGGAACACCCTCGAGCCCAATGACCATTCTCGGTTCCACCGGCGCGTTGAGCGTTCCCCGGCTTTCAAGTTCCCCTTATCTTCATACGTAACGGAGCCTGCCCATGAGTCCTCCAAGTCCACTGTCTCCCAGTGAGAGAGCGGACTTTTCCAGAGAACTCGCCCTCATACGCGGTTTTGTACGCTGGCATCCCGGCTGGCGGACGTACCGTTTATTCGAAAAATGGACGATCACCATGCTCCGCCATGATCATAATTGTATTTCGCGGTTTACATCAACGGCGGTATCTTGTGGCTCAAGCGCTAAACCGTGGGTGAAGCGTGCTCAAGCACGATTAACCTATCCATGCCACGCAAAGGTTTCGCAAATGAACGGCAATGTACAGCAGGTGATTTATTTCGAACGAATACAAGTACGGTTTAGGAAAACAGTGCACTGAGTTGGATCCGGACCGGGCTCCAAGGAGTCCAAGGAATGCAGAAAACAGCGAGTTTCAAGCCGAGAGTCGGTTAGCGATGACGATCGAGAGACACCAGGACACAGGGTAAAGCAGTAACGAGAAACAAGAGTGTCCTCTCGGAGTTGTCTAAATCTAGACATTAGTTCTTGTACCTTGGTCGTCGAGTGACAGCAGTCGCATCCGACGCCTGCGAAATGGATCACAAACCCGAGAATAATTCAGAACGAAAGGGACTCACCTTGGTGGAAGGATGGCTCTGCCCAGGAGTCACAGTTCTCTAGAAATTTGGTCTGTCTGAGTAGGGACACTCGACTTACCCTGTTCTTGTGAGGACGTTTGGCTTCCCCACCAGATGAACCTTTCTCCTCGGTCCTGCCGCCAAGATCCCTAGGCCTATCCCTCTTTCCCAAGGCACTGATGGCCGGTTCGTCGGGTTCGCTGTCAGAACTAATGATCTCGTCGGTTAAATCCACTATAAACCGGGTGAATGCGGTGTGCCCCGGTCCTTGAGGGTGTGCTATACTAGTCGGGGTCCCAAGCACCCTGTTTCCCGAGTTTCCCACCTTAGATGCCCTATTTGCGATTGGGGTGCCTTGAAGTAACTGTTCAGTACCCAAGTTAGATAACAACCGCGCATGATGGCATCGAAAGCGTAGTTTTACCGGTCCGTTTCGATCGGGAACAGGTGGACTACTGAATTGAGACAGGATATTCTGGTTGTTCGTGGGTTGCTTGCCCGTATTTGAGGACTGATAATCAGTTCTTCCAACTTGATTATGGAGTTCCCTGATCATTGCCAGCATATGTTCGACCTTCGTATCTTTGGCTTGAATGACTTTCTTTTGCTACGGGAAGTTGGTCAACGCCTTCTTGTGACGCAGTTCGACTTCTTATCTAATCCTTGTTGCAGGGCAATTAGTGCCCCTTTCTTGATGGCACGAACAAGCGCCTTCTCGTGGTCGGCCTGTGCCCATTCAGTTAGCGGCTGGGTGAAGGTTAGGGAGCGTGGAGCCAACCAGGTCACCGTTGTTGTATCTTTCTTTGATGGTGCCCAAATTTTGAACCAGCTCTTCGATTTCGTCTCGCAGCCTACCTATATCAGCTTCAAGGGCCGCCACCACATTGGGGTCCTTAACAGGGCCCTTAGGAGGACTCGGCGGGAGTGGAGAGATGGCCCTTTGTGCCGTTATCTCCTGCTGGAGCTTCTCGCACTTGAGTACGAGCCGTTTCTTCTCCTCTTGGTGGGCAGCCTCAGCTAAACGCGCGGGGCTCTATTCGCGTTCCAAACTTTCCGTAGAGTCACGATTACTGAGCTGGGACTCAGAACACTTAAGTTCAAGAGCAGATACCCGTTCCTGCAGGACCCCTTGTTCTTTCTGAAAGGGATAAGGGAGTGAGCTAGAGTGTAAGCCCAAAACGATTCGGAGGCTGGGATCGCATACTGATGCAGTCCTCTCGAGATCAAGGATTCGCTCCAAGCTACATACCTCAACAATCAGATTTACCTTACGACACAAAGGGCGAGTAAATCATACCTGTTTCCGCTGACTTCGAACTTGTTCAAGCACCTGACCCACCACAAGATCATGGTGCCGAATCCAACGGTCATGTTAAACGAGAAACCGGCATTCGCTGCAGACCCAGGCTTTTGGACAGCACCGGTTCCGTATACCAAGTAAACAACAAGGACAGCGGAGAAGACAGTTCCAACGGTATCCGTGCGGATCGATGCCCACCTGTTCAAATTGTAGAAGGTATGCGAGGAGCGCGTGTCAATGAGGTGCAAAGTATTTTGCCTGAACAAGTTCTGGGCAGAGTAGGCACGGATGGAGACTACAAAGGTCAGTAAGACCATGCCTTCTTCGGAGTGGGCAGAATATGCACCAATACCAGCAATAGCGGCGCCGGAGTGGGACAGGACGGGGGAATAAGCATTACTCACCTCACGCTTGACAGAGAGCTGAGCCTTGGATGTACTAGATCTGTCCGACCACAGCTCCAATCACAAAGGCAGCAATACCGGGCACAAGGAAAACGGGCGAGAAGACAACGATAGCGATGACAGCGTTAAGGTAGTCCGGAATCGTACTATCGACTCTAATCACCATGAGCCCAGATCCCCACAACGCAATAATAGAGGATTCAGCGTGCCGGATTGCATGTCCTGAGTGCACCGCGCAACCACACGAGCAACCGGAGTATAATCGAGCCACCCCAGGGCCGTACCCAGGACGTCAGAGATCAACCTGCAGTGAATGGCCCTCGACACCCTCAACCCTCCGGACGTGTACAGCAAAGTAGCGATCGAGCTAACAAACGCTACGAACATGAGAAGCGTGGCGTATCCGAGAATGTATCTGACCGGGAACTTCAGGACCTGTAACAAGAATTCCAAGTGATGGACTTACCGAATCGAGAAGACCAGTAACCTAAGAACCGAGTTTGCTGCGACGGATCAGTATGTCGAAGCGTGGGATATGACGGTTGAAAGAACCTACAACCACGAGAGCGATTCCCCCCAAGGACCAGCATGCAATAACAACGGTCCGGAAGAGCACGGGCTAGGATCCACCCGTTCCAACGATGTACATCTGAACTAAAACACAATAACTCAGTGTCATTATCCTGGTGCTAGAAATGAAGTGAACATACTGGCAGACCAGCTGACACGCCCTTCGGCAATCTCTTCCTTGACGATCAACTTGCCCCCTTTCCTTCAGGGATTTCGGGAAGGGTATCTTCGATGGTTTCGTCAGCCTTGGTGACTTCCGCTTGCTCAGTCCTGACCCCTCCGATAAGGGGTTTGTTGTACTTGAGGGTCTCCGAGGGAGTTCCTTGACTCAAGACCCGACCGTCCTGTCCGGGGGAAGCGACAAAGTCTGCAACGAATCCCGCCAAGGCAATGCCGTGGGTCTTGTGCCACGTTAGCCGAAGAATACCGGACGAAAGTATCAATACTTACCGCTAGGAGAACAGTGCGCCCGCGAACGAAGTCGTCCCGCAAGCGCTTGTCGGCAATCCATTTCGCCGTGTGCACGTCCAGGGCAGCCAAGACACCGTCCGACATCAAAACCCGAGCCTGAGAATAAACGGCCCTGGCGAGCGTCACCCTCTCCTTCTGAACATCACTCAACGTCGGTCCCCCCTCTCCCACCTGTCTTGTCTCCTGCTTCAAACAGTGTTAGGTCCTTGCTCAGTCTGCACTGATAGATAACCTTGCGACACCTGAACTCGTCGGATTTCGAAACCAAACAGGATGTTGTCACGGATGGTCTCGTTCTGAACCCAAGATTCCTGAGCATCGTACGCCACACCGTCCTCCCTCGGAAGGCTGAACCACTAGTCCGGCCCGGAAGGCACTAGTGCAGCTTTCCGAGTAGCACCATCAAAAGAGATATCTTTCCGCAACTGGTGGGCGCAATGATCAAGTTAATCTTTCCTCGTTTGGAGACCACTTCGTCTTTAATCCGGAGGTTGAGGTTTCTTCGAGAGGAACCGGGAGTGACGGACCCCGCGGACCCGGATGACCAGGTGAAAGGGGCGTTGCGAAGACCAATGAGCAAAAATTGCTTGGTACGTTTGAAGCTACAGGCTTATCTACGTGCGCCGAGTCGAAGGGGTCGGGGAGCTCAGTCTAGGGGGGGGTGCCTAAGTAATTGGAACAGCAGCATGTACCAACCAGACTGCGTACCTCGCGAAGGAAGTCGTTGACACGGTCGGGGAAGACTTTGGCTCGGATGATCATAGAAGCGGGATAGAAAGTCATCCACATCTGGTTTCACAGCGTATCGAAGACTGCAGGAATGAGTCAGTTCAGTGGTCAAATTTCGAGGGCAACTGTTGTATACCGGACATGGCAGAGAAGGCCGCTGCAGCGAACGTCTCTTCCTTCATGATAACCGTCTGCAGATAACAAGGTCAGATGTCATCCCTCGCAACGAAACCGCAGCGCGACTGACATGAAAAGCGAACGCAACGATCATGGTGACAACCGGAATAGAGAAACCTGCAAAATTGTAAGTGCCATCACCCAGAGCCAGCTCAGCTGTACGCACTTGAGAATGTTCGAGGTGATCTCGAGAATGATCCTCTTCCTTTGGTAAACTAATTCTTCCTCACGCTTATCTGCGATCTTCTCGTCGATACGTTTTTCCCAACTGAAGACCTTGATCATGCGGATGGCATTCATGACCTCAGTCACAACCTGAACACGCGCATCTATCTGCAGAACGAAAAATATACCGTAATGAGACAGAGTTACGCGGTACATCACGATCGGGCCGGGGAAATACCTCGTAATTTTCAAGAACAAAGCAGAGACCTCCGGCGGCAAACTTGGGAGAACCAAATGCATTTGCAGAGTACTAATCTCACCCCATGACGGAGTAGATTTTGGCCATGGCAGACAAGCAGGCTTCCAGTTTGATTTGGTTTTATCTGCTGCAGCGCTCAGTCCAGCACTCCCGTCGTGATGTCTAGAGTTGCTGGTACGCGATCGGAAACAGTAGAGGTGCCTACACTGTCTGTAGGGTGATCAGGGAAAGTAACTGACATAGCTGCATTCACATACCGTCGGGTCTCACATCATACAGGATTGAAGAGCGGTGGATGGAGAGGACTAAACCCGCCCGACCTTCTCCCCATTGACATCCTTCCTTTGAGCGGGTCCACTTCTCTCCACGACCTCAGTGGGCAGCACCTGGCTCACAGCACACTGCAGCAGCTTCACAGAAAGAGCAGGGGCTGGAATGAGGAATTATCGCCCGGCGTAGTCAAGGCAAGCCCTTCCACATTCCATATCTCCCCACCCAGTCAGGTGATTGAGTAGGCATACCAGTGAGTAAGTCACCAGGAATTTGGCTTGGAGAGAGTATTGTCAGGGAAGTTGGGCCGGAAACACTGGATCCCCGACTCCAGAAGGAGGGTTCTGTCTGTGACGAAACGGACCCAACTCCCGGCCAGCGAACGGCTCCGGACCCGGTCCAATCCGACCGACCCGGAATCATGTGATCGCGGACGGAGTTGTGACAGCAATTTACGGTAGATTGTCACGACATGGTCACGCATACCGTTGATAACCGTTGTCATCCAGCACATTTCTTGGAACCGTTCGATTCTCAATTTTCCACCTCCACCTGGACCCGGTGGGATGGTACCAGTGCATAGAATAGCATGAAGGCTCTAGCTACAAAATCCTATTTGTTTTGGACGGCTCGGGGGGGGGGGGGTTGGTGGCGTCGGGGTCGGCCCTGGCGGCGGACCCCCTGATGACTGGTGTCTGGTGGTGACCTAAAATCCGGCGGGTGGATCCCTTGATGAGATTGGCAATGACCGGCCGGTTTGGTCGGAATGGTACAGCAATCGAACGAGCTGTCTACTATCTCCCAGTCCCGGGTTCTGCAGGGTTCTGCTGTTTGACGGCCGCAGTCCTTGTATTACCGTGGAGGGCGTGCCGAGTTGCCGAGAAGGACAAATCAAACGTTTGCCACCGCATCAGACCACGCGGATTCCACCTCTTTGGGCTACTTCAATGCGCGAGACGTTCCTCTTATTTGTGTTACAGAAGCATTTGCCTCAGTCTCTCACCTATGTGGGGAAAGTTCGGCACACAGTTGACGTGCCATCTGCAGATACCGTGGGATCCCTCGGAGAGCCTGTTCGAGAGTACATCAAGTCGTGTCAGGAATTCAAGTCCTGGGGTGGTGATGTTGATAATATTGATTTCGTAGTGTATCAAGTACGGCAACAACAGACTCTCGTTGAAACCCCTTAACCGTGGATTTGTGTGGCTAACTACCCCAGGGCCTGCCGGGGCTGAACGAATGTGACGTGGCGAAGTTTGCTGACAGTGGCCAGCTGAACGGGTATAGCACCCTTGCATCCGGCACGGTTCTGGGAACCTTAGTGGGTTCGCAAGAACTCGTCCTTGTCTTTGGTGCGTTATTTCAGCCACCCTTGGAAGAATCCGCTCATTCGGCTTGCAGAAAGCTTGCGATTTCGTTTCGTATTATTTCAAACAGTAGGCTCGTTCTACAAGTTTCTCACAGCAGGAACGACCACTGCACTCCCGACGCAAAACGTAAAGGTCATCAAACCAGCTGCTCAGACCTATGTGGAGGGCCACCTCAAATCGAATGCAGAGGTTGATATGCGTGTGTGGGAGGTGCGATCAGTTTCGGCTTCCGTTCTGACGACCTCTGATTTGTGCAGCCACGGCAACCCTTCGGCCTCGGTAACCGGCTGACCGCGCGGTCAGAGAAAGAACTCTGTAGCCTCATCAACGAGGTATATATACACAGCTGTTGTGATGAGCATCGATCTCTTCATGCGTTGGAAGGCATAACGCGCAAAGAACATCTCATTATCACTTTCAGTGCGTTCAGCTTAGTTTCCTCTCGTCAGTCACAGAAATTATTGAAACCGCCAAGCCCTCCGGTTTGGGTTCGTTTTGTTCGAGAAAGGCCACTCGCCTTATCCTTACATTGGATCCGGGGAAGTGGTGGGATTGTCCGAGGATCTCGTTTAAGTCATAGAAAAAGCTGCCGAGGAACATGTCAAGGGAATTTTATTGAAAACTGAAGGCGATTCCTTGGCCTGCGTCAGTGTGTATGAGATACGAGGACTTGGATGTTCCCCGCCCGACCCGTCCCAATATCTCGCAGCCAAAAAGTTCATATACGGAAGCATACAAGCAACCACTCCAACAGATGGCGAGCCTTAGACTCGACAATAACCAGCTGGCTAGGACGAAGGGTCTGGTAACTTTGTTGGCCACTGGAGATCCCCTCAAGAAAATATCGAGCGCGAATCTCATCGTTGTGTGTGGTGGGTTTAGTTTCACCGTTCACCGCATAAGGTGCTGAGCTCGTCAAAGTTATAACGCACAAGCTCTTGTTCAACTGCGTGTTGTTTGAACGCAAATCCGAGTCCTTTAAGTTCGCTGGGTGCAACTCTGTGGAAGCGTCATCCGAACAAGCTATGCAAGCTATCTGGGATGCCGCCCGTGGCTACATGGCATCCCTTTCCACGTATGGCGCAGCCACCGGGCACCGCATCGAGGTGTACGAGGTATGGCGGTTAACCCTCCTGTTTGGGACGTGGCTGATCCTCGTAGCCCACGAAAGCGTTCGAGGCAGCGTACAATAAAAAATTTAGGGATCCGGATAGCGTGGAATTGGAGGGACAACACTTCCAAGCTCACCTAGTGAAATGTGCCACGCTTAGCCCTCGGATAAAATTGTCTTCTGTAGATGCTAGCCAAATTCTGATCGTCGTCTTTGGTAAGTTTGTTCCAACCGCATTTCTGCAAGCTGTATTACTCACTCACTATCGGTGCTTCTAATATTTCAGATCTCCCGTCCTGTCCCAGTCTCGCCCTCTCGGAAATGTTTCTTCAGTTGAAAATAGTCAATAAAGCGCCATCGAAAGTCTCCCAACCCGAGAGGTACAAGGCCCTTCAGAACCAATCCAAACAGCGAAATTTGGACGACCGGCTTACCGCAGACCGCTTTATACCCCCGATATCTCTCCTTTACAATGGCTTCGGAGTTTTTGAGGACGTTCGTCAAGGGTTCCGGGTTCCTGGGGAGGACGAAATTCTCGAGGTTCAACTGTGGGACAAAGTCAATGCTTTCGTGGACGAAATGGCCAAATTTTATGATTCAGAAGCACAGAGGCGAGCCACCGTCATTCATCATCTACAGGAAATATTTCGTGCGCGTACGAACCCCGACTCATGTGCTCTCCTTCGTCCCGTACACTTGGGATGTGGTTAGGGGCTTCCCACGACTGCTCCCTCCATTTCTGAATCTCACAACCGCCCTTCGACCACAAGAAATGTATATGCAAGAATCCTTCGCGTTATAAAGAGTAAAAACGTGGAAACAAGGTGGCACAAACAACATCTCCCTAGAACGACGACCCCAGGTTATGCAGCACCTGGCTCCCACGAACAAAGCCGAGCACCATCCTCCTTCTCCTAGGAATCCTCCCCAGGAGGAGCAAACTCGACCCCCAACGGCATTCGAACCTCCTTCTCCTCTTGCCCCTTCACTATAGTGGCCATCACAAACGACGGCACTCCTTTGATATTGTTCGAATCCTCGATCATCTCGAACTTGAAGTGGTTAACGAGTTCGACGAGGAACGCTTGCATCTCCGACAACCTAGATATCGATCGAGATCACCACGAGAAAACAAAGTGAGTTGTGGTCAAAACGGGGTGGAGATCGGTGAAGGCACGCACGCGAATCTGTACCCGAGGCAGCCGCGATGTCCACTGCCGAAACTCAACCCAGGTGAGGATCAAGTGATGCCCCGGCGTGGGGGGGGAACCAGCGACATCTCGCGTTCACTAGGATTCCAACGTTCGGTCCCTTCCTCGGCTGAGCCTTCAGCCACCTTTCGGGCTCGAACTCGTGCGTCTTCGCCCCTTAGGGTCTTATCGCTATCAAACCCAAACCAGCGCCTTCGGTGACCAGGACAGGAGGATGGCACGTGAGGCTCACCGACGACAAGTAGCAACGGAGACGATCAAGGTCAATTCTCTGGGAACCGGGACCTCGGTGAGAACCTTTCCGGAGGCCGTGATGGGGTTGAAGAGCAACAACACGTCGTCGTTGACAGCCTTCTTCAAGATGTTGAACACGACCGGATGGAACCGCAAGTTCCCCTGCTCGCACGAACGCGTCAATTCGTGTCAAGAGTCTGAGAGTGAGATCAACAAACCTTGATAAACGCGCTCAGGAAGCCATTCTTTCGTAATCTGAGTACTCAAGATCGATTTTCCCCCTCGTGTGGGCGGCGACACGGGTAGCTCCGATCTCATCCCGGAGTTTCTTCTGGATCTCTGGGTGCCTGGCGAGTTCGAGGAAGCGAAGGACAATGTATGGGCACTGGTCTCATCTGAGGAAACCTACTGGTCAGGAGACGTGCCACGGGTTAGACTTGGAACCGCTTACGTCCACCAATAATAAAGGTCTTGTGAACCGAATCAGTTAATATTTTAGAATGCAATGTAATCGAGGAACTTGCCCTATCTGATCAACGAGCTCGATGTGACTCAACCTGTTTGCCTTGTCGAACGACCTGCTCGCGTTCACAATCACCTGAAGGTTAGAGCTCACCCCGACAGGGAACCACGAGACAAACGCACCGAGCAGCGTCAGGATATCCCTGCCAGATTTTCCGTTCCTGGTCTCCCGAATTTTGGACTCAGCCAAATCCTTGGTAGCCTTGACGGTAACCCTCCTGTTAGCGAGGCCCTCACTCGGAAATAGCCATACATAGAGTCGAAAATTGAGAGGGGAAGGTACGGGGACAGGACGATGATGAGAACTTTCAGGTTGGATGAAACACCGAAGGCGCCTGACACTAGGAAGTTTATTGAGAATGGATTGTCGTGGATAAGATGGAGTCGCCGTGTGTCAGGTGTCTGATAAGGGTAGTCGTAGTGGGGGGTTGCAGCGAATGTGAAGGGGGTGTATGCGGTGACCCCGAAAGCGTGAATACAAAGATGACCCAGGCGATGGGGCGGCTGATGGTCCAGTGGTACCGTGACGGGGCGAGCCCGGGCAGCGGCAATGAAGTCCGGGGCATTGCTGGAAGGATTTCAACGATGGGCTGGAAGTGTCACTTCTCGAGTCCATCCGGCTTCCGCCGTCCGTCGCGGAACCCTCACGGTTCCGGATATATCGGTCGACCCACTGCTTCCCGAGCATCGCGGGAAACGCGGCGAAGAGTGAAGTCGCGAGGCTTGCATATAGTAGAGACCGGGTGGTGATGATCTCTACAGGAGGTCCGGTCCAGGTGATAGAGCTTGGGTCTGCATCAGGGAAGAGTGAAGTGTTCACGGCACGGATCAAGGTGCACATGTAGGCGGCAGTGGTCTCGTTGGGATCCGGCTTGAGCTTTGATCGGACATTAACGATGAACCCTGAGCTGAAGAGGACAGACCGGTCTGCGTGCGTCCAGGTTCAGTGTCAAGCACGGCATATGGAAACCGAAGGACTCACGAAGATGAGGGAAGTATTCAAATCCTCGTCGTACTTGCCCACATAGTCCCTATCAAAGTCTCCAGATTCCCTGCGGTACACGGTGAAAAAATCGGTTCGCGATTCATTGGTGCTCGGGGGATCGAATAATTCTTTGAGGGCGGAATGGATGTTACAGTGTGAGCGGTCACCGGTGATTTTCTACTCCTGTCACAGTCGAACGAGGTGAGCGCACCAATTTGGATCAAGTTGGATTTTCACGGGCTCTTGATTCCCTCCCTGAGGTTGCGATGAAAGTTGTACCATCCCTGGTGATGATGAGGGGAGGAGCACATGCGCGCAATACTTGGCTGATCGACCGGTGTGTGAGTATTATGAAGCGGTCCGCCAGAACGTTTCCCAGGTTCTCGAGTTGCTTCACGGACAGAACCTTGTTTTCGGTGACCTTAAGGGATCGAACGTGCTATACGGTTGTGTAGCAGAGGTCGCAGGTCACACGATGTCGAAAACTTCGGGAGGCGCATGAACCGGCTTTCTTCGGAGTTGTAACTACACCAAGTCCTGTCCGGTGACAGACGCCTCCTGTTCTCAAAGTAAACACGCCCGACGTCTGAGTGTTCGTTCGTCCTGAACACGGGCAAGCTCTTTTTGAAAAAATCCATTACATGCGGGCCTTCGTCAATGAAATTCTATGATGCAGCCACTCCTGCTACCGGCAAGCACTAGGGCCCGCTTCCCGCGCGCATCACTGTGTTGAAAGTTACGAACTGGACTTCTCTGACCCCGTCGGTTGCAACGATACCCACTTCCCAATCACTCCCTCTACTTCGTTCTCGATGTCCTCCAGCACCTTATTAACGGATCCGGTCACTTTCCCCTTCATCGACTCCGCCTCCGTATTGTTGATACTATTGATGCGATCCAGTTGGCGCAACAACCCACGGAGCTCCCGAACGAAGTTTAATACAATCGAATCCGTGGAAGTCATCCCAAATAGCAATCGGATGACGTTCTGCCCGGCGGAACGTGTCATACTCTCCTCGTCGGTGATACGAAGATGGTTCGCTCGCCTCATGAAGAGGTATGGGAGACCAAGGCAGATGGTTGACATGAAGAGGTCCCTGAGTCGTGAAGAGAATCC
>Ga0307510_10004093_pt1 | contig 17107 bp, 7 predicted proteins | sample 12_EM_MG_FD_207224 | JGI IMG/M metagenome (GOLD analysis project Ga0307510, IMG submission 207224) | Populus trichocarpa ectomycorrhiza microbial communities from riparian zone in the Pacific Northwest, United States - 12_EM | ecosystem: Host-associated > Plants > Roots > Unclassified | place...
CCGAAGTCGCCCTGCGCCTGGGAGTCTCCCAACAGACCTACTCGGCGATGGAACGCAACGCGGACAGGGTTGGCACTGCGAGCTTGCTGAAGCTGCTCAACATTCTGGGCGTGGAGCTGACGCTCGGAACGCCATCGACGGGGACATCGCCGACAGCTGGCCCATCCGGCCAAGCCTCCACGGACAAGCCTGTCTGGTAAGCCATGGGCCGTTTCTCCCACACACGCACGCTGGGCCTCTGGATGAACGGGGCCTACGTCGGCACCTGGAGCTTGTCGCCGAACGCCCCCGACACCCTGCAGTACGACTCGACCTGGACCCAATCGGAGCAAGGCCGGGCGCTGTCACTGTCCTTGCCCTTCACGCCGGGTAACGCGCCGCATCGCGGTGACAAAGTCCGAGCCTACTTCGAGAACCTGCTGCCCGACAGCAAGGACATTCGAGACCGGCTGGCGCGACGCTTCAACACCGGGTCAACCGGTGCGTTCGAGTTGCTCGCCGAAATCGGCCGGGACTGTGTCGGCGCCCTCGAGATCCTCCCCGACGGTGCGACCTCGGCCGGCACCTCGCCACTGCAATCCGAGCCCCTGAGCGCCGCCCAGGTCGCCCAAATACTGCGTGGCACGACAAGCTCGAATGCCATGGGTTGGGGTGCCGATGACGACGACTTCCGCATCTCGATTGCAGGCGCCCAGGAGAAGACGGCCCTGCTGCTGCGAGACGGCCAGTGGGCTCTCCCGCGCGGCAATACGCCCACGACGCACATCTTCAAGCTGCCGTTGGGCCTTATCGGCGGCATGAAGCTCGACATGCGCGACTCGGTGGAGAACGAGTGGCTGTGCTCGCTGATCCTGCGGGAGTTCGGAATATCCGTGGCGGACTGCCGGCCGATGCAGTTTGAGGACGTCAAGGTGTTGGTCGTCAGGCGCTTCGACCGCACCTGGTGGACCCATCCGTCCGGCGACAGCCGCCTCATCCGGCTGCCGCAGGAGGACATGTGCCAGGCCATCGGGGTACCACCCGAAGCCAAGTACGAAGCCGACGGCGGACCGGGCATGGACCGGATCCTGGATGTGCTCGATGGCTCGATGACGCGCGAGCAGGACCGACGCGACTTCTTCAAGGCGCAGTTGCTCTTCTGGATGCTCTGCGCCACCGATGGTCATGCCAAGAACTTCAGCCTGTTCCTGCGCCCCGGTGGGCGATACCAGCTCACACCGCTGTACGACGTGCTGTCGGCCTACCCGGTCCTGGGAGAGGGGCCGGGCAAGATGTCGCCCTTCAAGGCCAAGATGGCCATGGCGGTGCGCTCGAAGAATGCGCACTGGAAGATGCGGGACATCCTGCGTCGACACTGGGTCGCGCTGGGTGCGCGCCATGGTGTCCTGGACGAAGGCGGTCGAGGAGTCGAACACTTGATCGACGACATCGCGGCACGCACGCCCGAGGTCATCGCCAAGGTCCGATCGCAACTTCCCAACGGGTTCCCCGCCCCGCTGGCCGATGCGGTCTTCGACGGTATGCAGGCTGCCGTCAACCGACTCGCCTGACGCTCAGTGGAAGGGGTGGTTACTACCGCTGCGATCGACGCGGAATTGCTGCATAGCCAAAATTCCCGTCGTCGCGCCGGTCGTCCGGTTGGCAGCGGGTTGCTGCCGGTCGCCGGTGCCGAGCGAATTCACGCTGACTGCTAACAAGCTGTCCTTCAGCCCTGCTTACCTCGCTGGTCCGAGCGACAGCAATGACGGGCGGTGCGGTCGTTGGGGTCCGTCGATGCGGCGTAGGAGATGAGGACGACATCTCATTCGAAACTATCGACGTGGCGTTGATCAACTCGTAGACGCAAGCGCACCGCGGAAAGCCAACTGCATTTGCGAGCCGTTGCTGCGCACAACTGAATCCCGGGAAGAACTCTCGCCGCCCGCAATATTGATGACAAAGCGTCGTGCCATCCCCATGTCTAGGGATAGTGGAAGTCGCTGCCCGGCCTACGCTCCGAAAGTTCGATCATCAAGGCCCGAGTTTCAACCTAAGGCCGGCCGGCACACACGGCATCGAAGGAGCGCACGCCTATGCTGCCGAAAAAGGGGGAGCGTCGTCCAACCGGACCTTCGCGCTCTGCCGTCGATCTCGATGCGGCCAGGCGAACTTACACATGTGATCCACCTGCAGATGCAGTGCTGACATTGAAACGGCGCACTTTCATGCTGGCAGGTGGCGGCGCTGGCGCCACATTGATTCCAACGTCCCCGATGCGCGAGTGGCGCTTCGGTGCGCAAGAACAGGGCTTTGAACTGTGGCGAGGTCGCGAGCTGGTGTGGGCTGTGCGCCTGAACTGGCTGAGCGGATTGTCGTTCGCGGCGTCGCTGGGTGACGCCAGATTGCGAGTAGACGGACGCCTGCCCGGTCTGGACACGAAGCTTTGGTGGCAGGCAGAGCTGGTAGCGGGCACTTACCCCCCTCGCATTCGCCTGTCTCATTCATGGTGGTCAAAGCCCGTTGAGGTTGACCTCGCAGCCTGGCTCTCTGGTGCGGAAGAGGCACGTCAAGCAGCAGCGATGCAGCCTCAATTCATCCACGCGGCTGGTGTTTCGGTCACTCGAAACGAGGCGTCCGAGATGTTGCTGCGGCCGAATTTGGCCATGGCGTTTCATGGTACTGACGCATTCAGATGCCGTGGCAAGACGTTGAACGGATTCGCCTCGTCGTGCCTTATCGGACCGGCCGAACTGAGGGTGGTGCGCAATGTCGAAGATGAACCCGTCGCACACTTGAGGCTGCAATCGGCGCCATTGCAGCCCCTCTCCGTCTCTCCCAGGAAGCAAAAAAGCGGTCTGCAGCTTCATGCCTTTACCTCCGAGGTAGCCCTGCTGGAACTTCGCGAAGCTCCCGATCGGCGACCCCATGCCATCTTGGTTGCACACACCGCGGTACCGCTGCACATCCGGCATGCGGCCGTCGCAGCCGGACTCGACGCGCACATCGAACTCACAGGAGTGAGCTTCGTTGCCGATGGCGAAACGCAATACTTGGTGGCCGATGCAACAAGTGCCACGGTAGGGGCCCAGGACGCAGTCTTGCGCGCAGATACTTCCCCGGGACAGCGCACGCGGATCACCCTCGAACGTTCAGGCTGCACCATCGACTGCAAGTTACGGTGGGGCCATGTTGGCTTCGTGGACAACAACGGCATCACCCTGCAACTACGCCACGCCGATCCCCATGGCGTCCCGATACTTGATGACTTCCTAGACGGGGTCCCGTGGCATCCCACGCGACTCGATCTGGACCGGGTCGAGCTCTCGGCGATGCGCGCGGAGGATGGACTGTGGCTGCGATTTAGGTTTCGCGGCATGGACCTTTTGCGAGGCGTGACGGGTTTTCGGCTGCGCTGCCGCTCTGAGGCAGCACGGCTGTGGGTTGTGTTGCCTCCTCAGGCACTCGCCGAGCAGGCCTTCTTTAATGCTCCCGCGTGGCACCCCGCCAAAGGTTTCAACAAGAACGCGGACGTCTACGGCGTGCCGTATGCGGACATCGCCAACGAGAAGCGCAAGTCTTTGGCGGAATCCGGTAAAGATTTCAGGGATCGGGCGCGCGGCAATCAAACGACGAGTGACCGGCCGCCGGATTTTCGTCTGGCCGCAGCACGCGTTTCTGCGGACTCGTCCCTATGCTTTAGACCGGCCGATCCTTCGGCCGCTTTGCGGTTGAGCGTTGACCAGTTGCTCGAAACCAGTCGCTGGAAGCTTGTCGTGGCCGATTGCGCCTTCAGCTCGAGCCAAGAGTGGAAAGTCAAGCACGGCGGCGGTTATCCACACGACCTCAGTCTGTCCGAATTGAAGGAGGTGACGCACATCGAGATGCCGTGGAGGCTGCACATTTCACCAACCGAGACCGCGTGCATCGAACACCCACCCCTGGCAAATGCGCGGCACGGGAAATTCCGCTCGCTGTTTTATCTAAGTCCGCAGGACTCCGGGACGGATCCCACACCTTACCGCGCGATCTATTCAGAGGATTCCGCCGACTTGTTGGGTGATCACGAGATCGCCGGCAATCCAGGCGTAATCCGCTTCAGCTTGGACAAGCGGGATCGCAACGAGCTGGTCTGGCTTACAGGGCGTTGGGGACGTACAGCGTTGCTGGGTACAAAGAACGTGCACCCCGATCGCACAACAGACCAGAGACTCGGCGTGTATGACCCCCAGCCCTTTCTCGTCGACCGAATCCGACTGACCGCGTTCGGTGGCGGCATGCAGCTCCAAGGCAATTGGGATCCGCCTTACCTGGAGGCGCGCAAAGGCGCGAAGAATCCGTCCTTCGCGCTAAGCATCGAGCAGTGGGCGCACCGCTCGAGCTTGGGGCGCACCCACTACGAGCGCGTCGAGTACCGCGGTTGGCTGATGCCCTTTGGCTTTCGTGCGACGCTGATCAAGTTGACGCGCCGCGAACTGGCAGACTGGCATGGCTACCCGACGGCGCCGGCGGTGCAGCGTTACTACATTCATTGCGTCGAGCCCGTGTTGCGCTTTCCGCTTGTGGGCCAGCCCGTGGAGAGTGTCAACGGCTTCTGCCAGCCCGAGCGCTTCGAACTCGTGCTGCCCAATGACCTGCAAATCGAGGACCCCGGGCCTGGCCTGATCGGCGAGGGCATCGCCGCGTTCTGGGTGCGCGCAGGAGACGGCGAGAAGCCTTGGCAATTCGACATTCGCATCGGCGACGGCGGCATGGCTCGCTGCGGCCTGGTCTTCGTGGACAACACCACGACGCACGATCAGGACTCGCTGAGTCGCGTTCGGAACAATTTCAACGATTCGGGCCTTTCGCCGCCCCAGTGGCGCACGATGACAATGAATGCGGTGCCGGTGTGCTACGCGCCACCCGACAAGGACGGCGGCACCAGTTTTCCGACCGACTCGATCTTGACGACGTTGCTGTTCAACGAACAGCTTGTCGACTCCACGCTGTTGGAGGCTGCCAAGCAGCCTCCCCTTTACCCAGTCATGGAAAACGCCCTAATCGGCCTTCGCGCATTGCAGACGCAGACCGCGGGCACCGGGACGCCGCCCGCGGTTGCCGTGAAATTCAACGACATTTACAAGTCGGCAGGCTACGACAAGAACGCCAATCCTGCAGAGGTATTTCTAGACCTCCTTGAGCCGCGGACATTGGGATTCGCCGGCCGCGCGGAGCGCTCCGGAGGTCTCGCGACCCCCACCTGCAAGATTCGGACAGTCTCTCGACCGAAGGGATTGCTTTCATACGTGCCCCCGAATCCCGCTGACGGGGCATCCCCGTTGGACGTCCGGGCGCCGGGCCTCCGCAGCTCGGGGCAGGAATTGTTCGAACCCGACGCCATGCTGCTCGGCGTCATCGGGCTCACCGAACTTCTTGGCGATCTTGGCATTGACGATCTGCCCGAATTGATCGAAGAAACCGAGCAACGTTTCGAGGCCATCGGCGAGGAGTTGGTGGCGCAAGTTCGCAAGGTCCTGCCCGAGTTGAAAGAAGCCGTGCAGGCAATGCAGACAGCTTGGGATACCGGAACCGATGTCCAAGGATGGACATCGTCTTCGCTGTACGCCCAGATCGCGATGCCACTGTCGACGATGAAGTCCGACGTGGGAAGCCTGGAGCGAGCAGCACAAGGAACAGATCCGCTTGAAGTCGGCAAAGGTATCGCGACAGTGGGAAAGGATGTAAAGGCTCTTGTCGAAAAAGTCGAAACCCTGTCGCGTCGACCAGAACTGGTCCTCGGCGACCTACTTCATCAGACCGATTTGCAGGCACTGCTGAACTGGTTCGAAGGCTTGCGCAAAGATTGGCTGGAAAGCGGCCAGCAAGCCATCAATGTCCTCACCGGACAGCTGGCTCAGACACTCGCAGAGGTGACCACCAGTCTCGAGCGCAGATTCGATCTCTTGGACGAGCTGCAACGTATTGACGCGACTCGCACTCGCGTTGCACTGGACACCATTCGAGCAACTCGTCGTCAACTGGCGGGTATCCGTCCCGGTCATCCGGAGGATGCACTTCAAGCCTTGCAGTCTTTGGTGGCCGTCTACCCGTCGTTGTATCACCTGCGTCAGGCGCTGCTCGACCAGATCAGCGATTCGGTTTCTGGGACCCTTCCATGGAAGGCGTTCGCCGATGCTATCTCGGGGCTTCTGCATGCGCTCACACATCTGACGCTACGGAGTGCAGTGCTCGACGCGTGCAAGCTTTGGCAGAAGGGGCTGGACGATGCGTTTGCGGCCGCCCAATCCCAGGCGGCCGCGGCCGCCTACACCATGATCAAGCCGAACATCGAGCGCGTGAACATGCTGCTCAAGGCCATTCATGACGCCGAGCATCCCCGCTCCGGCTCCCAGCCCAAAGTTGTCTCCGACAGCGCCTTCTTGCGCACCGCGCTTGAACTAATGATTGTGGCACCGGTCGTGGCCGGCCAGTTGGCCGCGGCGTCAGAAGAGGATGTCCAGACCATAGGCCGAGCGGCGCGCGAGGCTGCCGACAGAGCGGCCGACCGTGTCGTGAAGGGATTGATGTTGTCCGAACCGACGGTGATCAGCGCTTGGTCTGACCTGCAGCGGGCCGCGATCGATTTCCAAAAGGCTCTCGGGGCCGCGCCCGAGGCAGCAGAACTGGATGCGCTGACGCACTCTGCCGTGGACGCCGGCGCGGCAGTGGTGGCGCTCGCGGCATCCAGTGCAAAGCCTTCGGCCGAGCAGGTGCGTAGCGTGCTCGCTCTGCTCTCCGAGGCGCTCGCGCTGCGCAGTTGCCTCACGAATCCGGGCAGCGTCACCTGCGCCGCGCAATGGCCAGGCGTATCCGAGGTGCAGGTCCACATTCAGCAGCTGCTGACCGCGTGCTTTGCGGCCGTGAAGACGGTCTTGATCCCGTTCATAAGAGGAGCGGATGAGGCGGCCCGCCTAGCTAATGAGAGCTCCCTGGCTGCGTCGATCTTCGGAACTGCCCTATCCAAGCAGTTCCCGATCGTTCGAACCGTGGTGTTGAAGCTGCAAACGTTTGACCCCAGACAGCCTCGCGATTGGCTGACCCTCACGGATGTCCTCGTCCCGGAGATCAACAGCAATTGGACTGGCCTGATCAGTCTGTTCGATCAAGTGGAATATTTCCGAGACCTGGGAAGCCACGCGGTGGAGACGCTGAGGAGCAACCTCGCCGGACTGGCGAAGAGGTTCGTACCGGCGAAGGTCAGCACCAGCTATGAGCTCAAGAGAGAAGAACTCGAGTATGGCGGCTCGGTTTTTAAAACAGGGCTGTCGGAAGACGACCGCTACTCCAGGTTCGAACTGAGTACGCGAATGGAGGCCGACCTGCTCGCAGGCACGTCGAGCTACCAAATGACTGGCACCCTGACCAGGTTCCGCATTCTGGTGCAGGGCCTGCTTACTCTGCCCGTGAAGCGCATTAGTTTCGAAGGCAGTTCCACCGGTGGCTTCAAGTTGAATAGCCCGGAACTGGGTGTGCCGACAATCGAAGGCCCATTGCAGTTCGTCCAGGAAGTCCTGACTCTCATCGGCGTCGACGGAGGCTTATTCGTAGAGCCGACCCCAACGAGCGTTCGCGCTGGATATCGCTTGAGTCAACCACTGCTGCAGGCCGGTGGCATGACATTCCAGAACCTGGCTTTCCAAGTCAGCGTCGGTCTTCCATTCGACGGGAGCCCAATGACGGTAGACATGGCGCTAGGCAGCGCGGAGAGCCCCGTGTTGCTGTCGATCGGCATTTACGGCGGCGGCGGATATTTCGCGATGAGTGCCCACGCAACCGGAATCACGAGTGTGACGGCGGCCTTCGAAGCAGGACTTGTCGGCGCCTTCAACTTGGCCGGCATCGTCAAGGGAGCCGGTCGCGTCACGATTGGCATCTTCTTGCAGTTCACGAACAATTCCGCCGATGGCGTGGTTCTCGGTGGAACTTTCTACGCGGGCGGACATGCCACCGTGCTGGGAATCGTTTCGATCGCCGCCGACCTTTCGCTGGCTCTGATCAGCAAGGGCAGCGGAGCCCACGGCAGCGGTCAGTTCAGCGTGCGCGTGGGTTTTGGATTTTTCTCCTGGACACTGCGCTATTCGATCGTCCATGAGCAGGGTGGTGCTGGTTCAAGCGCGCAAGCCACTCCAAGGCTTGCGGCCGCCAAGTCGAGTCCGCTCGATGCGGGTGGCTCGCTGGCGATGAAACATGAACTCGTGGAGCAGGCGTGCTGGGATAGCTATCGCTTCGCATTCGTCGAGGTTGCGGCATGAACGATTCGACAGATCTCCTGCAGTGCATCGTGCTACCGAAGGGCTTCGCAGGGGAGGGTCTGCTGCGCATCACGCTGGTGATGGCCCCAGCCCCGACCATCGAACCGAGTTTCAATTTGCCCGATCATCTGCGCGGCAGCTTGCAAACCATCGATTTGAAGCTGGGCAGCGATTCCGATCCGGCAGGCGAAGTCATCGGCAGCGCAAGCTTGAGTCCGGATCACTGGCAGGTGATCGACGCGGCCACCTGGGCTGCGCTTATGCCGGAGGTGCGACCGGGAGAACGCTTGAGCAGGGCCGAGGTGGCGGGGCCGGGCTCAGGTTATCAGCCGATGCAGAAGCCAGCCGGAGCAGCTTGGAATCGGGCGCGTTCGGTGGAGGTGTTGCAGGCGTTGGGAAATCTGGCCATGCCAGCTGCCGCGACGAGCGAGATCAGCAAGCGGTCTGATCTTCCACGCAAGTCCGCAGAACCATTGCGACGTGGATTGCGGATTCCTGTTCCCGCCGCTCGGCAGGCGCGTGGGATCGTCGATACGCAACAGCATCCGCTCTCTAGTGCACTGGAGCATGTGAACGAACTATTCTCCGCGCCGGGTGATGCAATAGATTCCATGGCGGAGCAACTGGAACGCCTGGTCCCTAGTGCCGAAGACGAGGCTTGGCTGCGCCTGCTGGCAGCCCGGGTTTCGCGACCGGACGTGCCGCGTACGCCTCGCGGCGTACTGCTGGCCCTTGGCCTGCGACCCACAGCCTCGACGGTGCTCTGGCTCCGCGAACGCATGCAGGCCGCCGCGGGACGAGGTGGCGCGCGGCCTCGGCCCTTCGGCGACGCTTTGCTGGACCATCTGCTCTTCACTGCGCCTCACCTGCCGCACCCTGCAGCCAAGGGGGCTACACCGTTGGCGCAGCCTGACGACGATCAGGCCGCCATCGAGAATCGACTGGCAGCGATGGGCGGCGAATTCGTGCTTCACCCCATGCTCGGGTTGGCGGTGGACTTGGTTTTCGCTTGCAACATCTCCGACGAAGCATTGCGCCAGCGTCTGAACGCTGGCAATTCACGCCTGCAGGTCGTTCTGGGCAAAAGCGCTCGAGCACATCAGCCTTGGACGCTGGTAGATGGCGAAGCCTGGCCCAAGCCGCGTCGGAAGTCTGTGTTCGACCCGGCTTCGAGCGGTTGGTGCTCTATGACGGACGCCTGGCTGTCCGACCGGGAAACTCCGAACAACTTGCTCAAGTGGACATCGACGCTGCTGGACCTGCGGAACAGGCGCATTACGGCGCTGCACGGCATGCGCGCTGTGTTCGACACGGTGACTCCGCCGCCCACTTCCAATGGACATCTCGTCATGTACGCGACGGGCCTTGGGGCACAGTCGAAGTACGTGGCGGAAAACGGTCACATTCAGGGTGCCTCGGACGATGTTCTCGGTCTGGAAGATCTAGTCATCGGCATTCGACCCACGCTGGAACTCACCGACAAGCAGCACCGCCGTTTTCGACGCGCGTTACTCGATCGCTCGGTCACCTATCCCAGCGTTGCCTACGCTCGGCGAGAGATGGCGTCCAGCCTCGAAGGTGTGAACCAGGGCCGCGACGAAGGTTACATCCCGGTCGTTCGGATGTCCGAGCCCGGCGAGAAATCGCCTACGCGATCCATGCCCGTCGGAACGGATCAGGTCTTTGAGTGGTCGGGATGGAATCCATCGGTACCGTTCCCCGGCGCACCTCCACAGGCCGAGACCGATCTCTTGCAGAAGACGATCGTCGCGCGACCTGGGGGCAGCCTGCCATACCGCTACGGTCTGACGATAAGGGCAGCGTGCAGATGGGTGTTGCGCGACGGATCATCCCGGATTCCGGCGACGCAGGTACAGGGACTCGATGATGCTCCATGGATAGGAGACGGATCGCTTAACGGCGGTTATCGCCTGCAGCGCTACGAACCCCTACGCGCGCCCATGGCCATGTGGGGAGAGACGACGCCAGACACAAACCTGGTCAGCCAGGAAACCGCTACGCAAGCGTTGCTCGCGACTCGGCCCGACGGACGCGTCGCACATGGCACATCGGTGCGCTACATCCTGCCTGGAGCGATTCGCGACCTGATCGAACTCGATCGCCACGCCGTCTTCGACGGCGGCGTCAGTCCGAGAGCATCTGCTTACGCAGGCTATGCCCGCGCCACAACGAAGGATGACGCGATCTTTCCGTCCATCGAGCGCCACGGCCGCCACGAGTACATCTTCAAGCCGCGTGAGGACACCGGTCCGGTCGATACGGGCAAGCTCTATCACCCGGATCCACTCACCGTGCATTTGCGGTTGCAGGTCGTGCGCGCGTTGAAGGACTCGAATGGACCGTCGGATTGGTATCCGGTGCACGACACCGCAGGACGGGAGTTGAAGATCGATGTCCCCCTGTATGCGGAACACCCGTGGCCCGACGCGTGCGCGCTGCGCGTGACGTTTCAGGCGCGCCCTCGCACCGATGTTCGACCCACGCTGTCGTGGGAGCCGGCACGCCATGGAGTATCGCCGGTCGCCGTTGGCGTTCCCGCTGGCGAGAGCTTCGCCTTGATGGTGATTCCGACGGGCGATCCCAAACGGCTGCGCCAACTCCACGCGAATGGTGGCCTCGAGGACGGGCACCCGAGTCTTGCGAACATGCTCGTGATCGACGTGCAGCATGTAGTCCAACAGCCCTATGCACCCACGCTGCGCAGCATTACTGCCGCTCCCCGGAACTACGCGGGCCGTGTCGCGACTCTCGCCATCAACGGGGCTGCCGACTCCGGATCGACCACCGGTGTTGATTTGCATGCCGCCTGGACCGACCCGGTCGACGATCCGACCAGCGACGCTCCCCCGCAAGACGCGTCACAGTCCGACCAGCCCAAGCAGGCGATGGTTGTGGCCCTGCTGGGCAAGCAACTCGGTCCTTTAGGCCAGGCGCAGTTGCCCGATGCAACTTCCAATATGCCGGTTCGACCGCCGCTGGCCCTGATGCTCGGTATCGATCACGAATTCCCCGACACCCGGCATCGACGCGTCGGCTATCGGCTGACCGCGGTAGGCAGCCCTGTGCTCGCCGACCAAGAGGCAGGTGGCTCGGCCGTGCAGACGCAAGACAGCGAACGCATCTGGGCTCGCATCCTCGCGTCTGCACCGCCAAGACCGCCTAAGGTGCGGGAGATTGAACTCGCCTTCCGCTTCGACCGCGAATCGAGACTGAGCTTTGGCGCCAGCCGCCGCAACTGCGCGCTGAGAGTGGTGATGGAGCGCGGCTGGTGGAGTTCGGGGCCTGGCGAGCTTCTGGCGATCGCAGTGGCCCCAGTGCCGGGGCCGGACGGCAAGACGCTGGTGCGGTCGACCTGGGCTGCAGATCCGATTCGTCGCTCGCTCGTGCCATTCGGTCCGGAACTGCACAGGGAGAACTTCGTCCCGACGGGGCAACGGCGAGAGGGTCCACCCAGCGCGACCGGGCTGGTGCTCTACGAGCCCACGTACGACGCGGCAGCCGGGGCATGGCGCGTGGATGTCGAATTGCGACTCAGCGACGTCCAGATTCAACCCTTCGTGCAACTGGTCCTGGCTCGCTACCAGCCTAATGCGATCGGCGGGGCACAGATGTCGCCAGTCGTGATCGCCGACTACTTCCAACTTCCCTCCAATCGAAGTGCGACCGTCACGTTTCACCCCGGCCCATCCACGTTCGAGGTAGTCGTGCATGGGCCTGTGGACATCAACAGCCTGACGCCCGCGGAAGCCGCTGCGAGCGCGAACGCCGGTGTGCCGCGGCTGCGCGCAGTGGTGCAGCGAACGGAGCGAGCGGGGTATGGCGCCGCGGTTTGGCTGGACACGCCTTGTGAGGCGGATCTGGAGCCTGATCCTTCGCAACCGCAGCGACGCCAGTTCGCAAGCATCGCGGTGCCTCCGCGCGAGTTGCGGGGAAACGTGCGTGTGGCGATTGTCGAGCGCACTCTGTTCGATACCGGCATGGACCACCCGTCCGCGGGGGCACCGGTGCTCGCCCACGGGCCGATGCACTACTTCGACGTCATCGCTCTCGAAACATTCGAGGTCCCTCAACCGGGTTGAACCACCCCACCACCTGCACCAATGAAAAGGAGCAACCATGGCCCAGATCAGCGTCCGCGCAAAGAACCGAACCTCGGACAACCAGATCGTGCATGTCTATGACCAGTTCGCCGGCGGCCGGCGCGAAGTCTCGAACAGTCCGCTCGCGTTGGCCAGCGACGAGACATCCCCGGCATTCGGCGTCAACGCCGACGCCCATGGGGATGGTGTGATTAGTTACGCCTGCGACGGCGGACCCAGTCTGTCGAATGTGGACGTCGTGGACTCGACAGTCGTGGAGGTTTCATGAGCACGGTCGCACGTGTCGCGAAAAAGCGCCCCGCCGCGCCTTCGTCCGAGCGCCCGCCCCGCGCCGCTTCCGCGACGGCTTCTGGTGGTGCCCGACTCGCGGCGAGTGAACCCGGAAGCCGCCTCACGGAAACCTTTCAGGCAATGCTGACAGCACTGGCAGACCCGGCACACGCGGGAAAGCTGTTCCCAGCGGGTATCACCAAGATAAGCCTGTCGATCACCCTCACCGGCGGAATCTCGGGCTCTATCGACATTGAGGGACCAACTCCCAAAGAGCTGACCGGCGGAAGCGACCAAGAGATCATGCGACTGCGTACCCGGGTGAGGAGCCTGATCGCCGGAAGCAATGTCGACACGAGTGCCTCGGATTCCACCCGCGCGACGACCTATCTAGCAATCGTCCGTGATGCCGTCTTGGAACTCGACGGCACGAACAAGGAAGACGTCGTGACGTTTCTGGTCAGGACGGCTTGGCATGAAGGAGCGGCGCTGACAAAGCGGGTGCAGTCCGGCGGGGGACCAGCGCGGAGCTTCTTGCAGATGGAGCCGGGTGCCGCCAAGGATGGAGTGACTCGAGCAACGCAGAAGGGGTGGCTGGGCAGTCTTTCGACGGCCTCCGGGTATTCCGAATCCGACCTGAAAATCGCATCTGCGGACTTGAGCCTGGGCGATCCGTGGCCGGCCGGAAATCTGGTTGAGGAAGGGCTCAAGAGCGCCGATCTGTTCGGCGTGGAGGTTGGTCGTGCGTTCTTGAGCGCCGGCGCGACGCCCATTCCTAGCGACTTGGATGAGCAAGCCGACTTCTGGGAAAGCGACTGGCATCGTGTCACCGATGCGCAGAAAAAGGCGCAATGGCTCGCCAATGCGAAGAAGGTCAACAAGCTGCTCAACTGGACCTGAGAAGTCGAGCGACTCGAGCTGCCGATCGACGGTAGAGGCAAACCTGCTCTGCCGGCTGATCGGCGCGCGCCCATGGCGATACGTGATGGTCGCAACACTGCAAGCATCGGGGTGTGGCTGAGCTGCGGCCTGCGGTTGCGACTCGGTTCAACTTCCATCGCGCTGTAGCCAAGCGCCTAAAGATCAAGATGGGTTTGCTGAATGCATACGGTTCGATGGCCAACGCAAGGCCGCGAGATCGAGGCGAGCGTCCGCTTCTTCGTCTATGAGGTGTCCGCCCAAGTCGAGAGCCGAGATTTGTATACGTGCGGCGCCTTTCCAAGCATTGCGAGCAACCTTCGCACTTCCGTAGCTGCCTCGTTTCCCCAATGCATACGATGGACAACGTCGAGCAGGCACTGCACAGTTCCTGCTCCTAGTCCGCTGAATCATTGAAATGGGGGGTGAGGGCCGCGCGAGGCGGGATGCGCTGCAAGGCGCGAAGCACAGTGATGCCCATAGGCATCGCAAGCATTCGCAACGCCGCAGCGCGCCCGTCTTGCGTGGACAGCACCGATCCGATTTCAGTGATTCAGTGGACTAGTGGACGAGCTTGCCGCCAAACAGCGAGTCCTGCAGAGAGACGCGTCTTGGACCGTTCTTCATCGGGGGTTGAAATGAATTCGGATCTGGCCTTGGTCTTGTTCTCGTCGTTTGCACTCGCAGGGTGCGGAGTCACGATCGAGTCCCGCCGAATCTCGACTGACAAGGTACCGAGCTTCATCGCGGGAGAAGGCGTTGTCTATGCACTCCCGAAAACACAATTCCAAATCTCGCAGCCTCTCAAGGTAAGCGTGCCTACCAGTGGGTTGTTGCGAGATGTGATCGATTCCTGCCGTCGAGCGTGCGCGGCCAACGCAGCGGACACGGCAAAAGCATGTGCGGTGTCCGCGGCTCCAGCAGTCCTCTTTGCCATTCCGGAACTAAAGACGTTCGCCGTACCCGATTCGACGAGGCTCTATCAGGTGAGCGCTGCGGCCGACGTTTTTCAGACCCTTGACTTCAAGTTCGACATCTCATCAAACGGTGTGCTCGAAAAGGCCGATGCGTCCGCGTCGAACAATGTCTACGAAGTGGCTTCGGCCGTGATCACTGACGTGATCAAGGCGGCTTCCATAGCGAAGGCCGGTTCGTCTGTCGTGGCCAAGTTGCAAGGCATCGCATCCAAGAACAATAGGAGTTGCTATCAGACGATCGTGGATATCGACGGGCTCGGAGCCAGGGGGTCACCTGTACTTGCCTGCTCTACGGTCGGAGAAGTCGACCAGTGCATGGCCGCTCTGACGAACTCAGTCAAAGAAGAGCGGGATGCTCTGAATCAACTTTTCGATTCCGCGAGAAGAGACAAGACGGACCCGAAACTTCTTACGTTGTTGGCCGCCAATCGGAAAGAGCGGATCGACGCCGCCGTAGCGCGACGCGACGAGGCCGCGACGTTGTACGGTCTGGCCGAAGGCAAACCCAAAGAAGCTACGTTTCAGCTCCTGATCCCTCTGCAGGAGGCGCCAGGCGAGTTCAAGCCATTCGCCGAAACGATTGGCCTCGCGGAATCAGCCAAGCGCGGAACGGTGCTGGCGGTTCCCATCTCCGAAAATGCGACACCGCTGTTGCCAACGTTATTCAAGGCCATTCGAGAGGAGAAGCGCGTCTACGTAGTGACAAGCGCCCCGTCCAAGGGCGTCGCTGCGCCGGAGAACGCCGCACAGGCTGACCCTGATGTTGGTGGCTATCGGTACCGCGTACCGATGCCCGCGCAGACTTCCCTATCGGTCTATCCGACTGCGAACGAATTGACTACTCCTCTTGCTGGCCCGATCGTGCAGCAGACAGTCATCGCACAGTACGGTCCGGTTGCTGCATTGCCATCCAAGTTCAAGGGAAAAGGCGGAAAGGTTGTCGTCAAGCTGTGGCCTGAATTTGGTGGTCTACAGACGGTTGAGATCGGAGCCGATGCGCTACCGGCATCGGCTGTTACGGGTGTAGTGGATCAAACCGTTACGGGCTTCAAGGATCGGAAGGCAGCGGCCGCAGCTGCGGCCGCCTCTGCCGCGGCAGTTGATCCCGAGCTCGACACGCTGACAAGACAGCAGAAGCTCCTTGCCCTTCAAAAGGAAATCAAGGATCTTCAGCAACAGCTAAAAGATTAGGAGAGCGTCATGTCGAGACGCCGATTCCTGGCGCTTTCTGCAGCAACTTTGACGGGACTGCCGTGGAGATCGCGGGCGCACCAGGAGCAACTAGGCGCGATCTCTCTGTCAAAGCGACGTGCAGATGCTCGGGGCCGATTTGAGAGCCATGCGGCACAGAGTAAGAAGAAGGACTCGACGCTACAGGCGCTCGTGGCAACTGTCAGCGCCACGCGACTTCAATCTGCTGTTGACGGGTTGGTCGCTCTTCAGACGCGCTGGAGCCTGGCTTCGAACTTCTCTTTGGCGACTCAGTGGATACAACGTGCTTTCGTCGATGCAGGATTCCAAGAAGAGGCGATCAATAGGCAGAACTTCGTTATGCCAGATGGCCGCACGTTGTCTAACGTGGTGTGCCTTCCCGAGCATCCCGAAGCCGGCTACGCACTAATTTGTGCACACTACGACAGTGTCTCAGAGATGCCGTCGTCAACGGCACCTGGCGCCGACGACAACGCCAGCGGCATAGCCGTGATGCTTGAAGTTGCCCGGGTGTTGAGAACCGCCAATCTCAAGCGCGGCGTAATGTTCGTCGCCTTCGCCGGCGAAGAGCAGGGGCTCATTGGCAGCGAAGCAGCCGCGAAGGCTGCTGCCAGCGAGCATTGGCCGTTGGATGTCGTAATAAACCTTGACATGGTCGGGTGGGTCGATCCGCAACGACCGTTAGTCATCACCGTGGAATTCGATCAAGGAAATTCCAACCCAAAGAATGACGCTGCGGCAAAGGCGTTCGGACTTCAGTTGGCGCAGGTCGTCGCTGACTACACGCCACTGAGTGTGGAGCACACCGACATCTGGAATAGCGACTACATGCCGTTCGAGCGTATTGGCAGTCCGTGCATTGGTGTGTATGACGGGGGTGCAGACGCGAAGTACTACCACACGAGCGCGGACACGCCATCGGTCGTCAACGTAGAGCGTTTGGTCCACGTGGCCGGCGCCCTCGTCGCCTTTGTGGCGCAGCTCTCAGGTCAACCTAGTGCCTAGGGGCACGAAACGGAGGTTCAATGTTTCGCGTTGAAATCTGTCAAATTCACCCGTCGGCCGGACATTGCCGTTGGGTCGCCATCATGTTCACCATCTTGGTTGCTTCTGCCCATGCGCAGCTTCCGCCACAGAAGGCCGAAATCGCTCGACTGCCCACGACGTTGTATTTGCCCAATATGCAGCAGGGGGACATCGCCGCGAGCTCTCCCGCGCTTGGCAACGCTTCTCAAGTGAAGGATCTTGCTGCGCTGGTCAACCTCACCCAAGCCTTTTCGCTTGCCAAATCGAACGCTCTCACGGTCACCGCGGCACAGGCGTTTGTGCAAAAGAATGC
>Ga0307510_10004094_pt1 | contig 17105 bp, 29 predicted proteins | sample 12_EM_MG_FD_207224 | JGI IMG/M metagenome (GOLD analysis project Ga0307510, IMG submission 207224) | Populus trichocarpa ectomycorrhiza microbial communities from riparian zone in the Pacific Northwest, United States - 12_EM | ecosystem: Host-associated > Plants > Roots > Unclassified | place...
ACGCGGCGTGGTGACATCGGGGACAGGGCGGGTGGCTCGCACGATGTCGATGGGAGGGACGGGGTCGACATCGGAGGCCGTGACGACGGTCTTGTCGCGGTCGCGGCCGTGACTGCGGTGGGTGTTGTCGGGGCTGGACACGTTGCCCCTGGTGGTGGTGGTGCTATTGCTGTCGCCGTCGTTGCGCAGTGAGCCGTCCTTTGATTTTGAGGATGCCTCCGCCCGGATCGTGCGTAAGCTTGCAGTTGTGAGACGGAAGTGGGGAACAGGAAGATGGCGGCGGTCAATAGCATGGGGATGTCGGTGCGAGGGAGACCGTTGTTGTTGATGCTGCTGCTACTGTCATCTTCTCGGCATTGAGATTGTTCCCACCTGGATCGTGCACGAGCTTGCACTTGCGCCCTCACGGGGGCAGCTAGTTGTAGCGTAGGTGGTGAGTCGATGCTTGTGGCTCACGAGTGCGGACTCATCACCTGTGCTATAACTGGCTAGTGAGGCTGCATTTGTACGTTCGCAGGAGTGGAAAGAGAAAAAAAAACAAAGGACAAAGGCCACATTTCCGTAAAGGCCGAGAACACACGAAGGGAATCGTAATGGGCCTAAGGGAGGCCTGAGGCGACGACAGCACGCGAAGGGAAAGAAGGGAACAAAGTGGGGTTCGATCGCCTCCGAGTACTGTAGTATCCTATCTTCCCTACGAGGCGCCGCGCGTGGTAAGTTAACTTAGATACCACTATTACCCAGAGGACCCGATGTTCTCAGTTGCAGATGCTCAGCCACATGCGCGAGCATTTTCATCCTTCGAAGCCATCATTGCTTATACGGAACTGCGCATTTCTTTGCGTCTTGTTCCACTAGACTAGTAATACCTCGTTCACGCCCTATAATTGATAGCGGCATGCTGCTTCTCACCCCAACGCCGTTCGCTGCGCTCGTACTGCGGGGGCGCACGCCGCAGTCGTGCAGGCTGCTCCTTTTTTATATCCCTCGTTTGTTTGTGCAACGGGTGACCCATATATAGTATCTCCGATGTAACTTTGGCCGCAAACATGGCACGTCTTAGCCAAAAAGTCGCGTGACTGTAGGATCGCATGACTGGTCACATAATCCGGCAATGGCTGCAACGAAATCGGAATCACAGACAATTCGCAACACCATACTTGCTATCTAATCTAATCAACAACCCAGCAATGGCCGCAACGAAATCGTGGAAAGTTTCCCACATTTTGCTCACTCGAAATTCGGCATAAATACCTCGTTATCTAAAGAGAACTCAGAATCAGCATACATTCACAGGACAAAAAGACTCATGAGAACATACCAAGGACTGTGTCTGAGAGGACCAAGGGTGTTAATGGCAGTGTTAGAGTAGACCACGATGCAGATATCGTGGGATGTAGTTCTACTATATGAGAGGGGTTGGCGGGAGGGGTTTGCGTCTGCACAACGACCTTCTTCCACTCATCGGAGGCAAGTAGCTCCAGCTTTTGAATAGCTTCCTTGACTTCATCATGTCTTAGTAGCATCTTTAAAAATGCTTGTACATTGTGTCAAGGGTGAGTTGCTACGAGGAAGGACAGCGTAACTTACGCGGTCTTGTCTGGTTGATTTGCGTCGTCGTGACAGCAAGCACAATCAGCAACTCCGCCAATATCTTAATCAGTATCTCAGTTATCATGGGAGTGGTGGGCCGATTTGAATTGGCCCCTTGTCGGTTTAGGAAGTGCTTGATGTGCTCAAAGAACCCGCTAAGGGTATCGTAGCTTTTCCTGGTGTACTTGTTTGTCTGGCAGACGCAAATGTCATTAAAAGCTTGCAGCAGAGGGTGAGGGTGACGCGCACGGAGAGGAGGGCGCTAATTCCATAGAAGATATATTTTTCAGGGGGGAACTCCTAGAAGTAAGAGTTGGGGTACATCGGTGATAGAATATGGAACTGAGTCCAGCTTACTAGAGTAGCACCAGCATGGAGGGCTGCCCTCGACCCGATGGCATGCAAGTCAAAGACAATGGATTCAAGCCGATCGGCCAACTTGGGATCGCCATTGCTGAATTTATCAAACTCCCCGGATTGCTCTTGGAACACACTGAGGATCGAATCCGGAGATTCGCATTGATCAATGGCGGCAGCTTGTGGGTGGTTGAGGAGGGTTTTCCCTGTGTGCTTGGAGTACTCAGTCAGGGCCGAGTTAAAGTGTGGATTGGGGGTGGAGGGTGCGGGGGTTGTATTTGAGGCTGAAGACATGAGGGTACGTTGGACGTTTTCAGTGGAAGGGGGAAGGTGGGGGAGAGGGGGAGGATACTTGGGGGTTTCCGGTTTATTTCTGTTATACCTTCACACTCCTCGAGTTGCCTTCCTTGTTATATCCCCACACTCCTCGTGTCCATGCCCATCCCCCATCCGCGAGGCAACGCTCTGCCTGCAGGCGAAGTTCATCAGGATTTGTCACACCGCTGACTGTACCATTGCGCTCGCACAAAGAGGACGACTCGGAGCTATCCGTTTTTCTTCACACTCCGCCGCCTTATATTAAAAATAAGGTTATCCATATTAGGAACCATCATTGCCACATGCGTTTGTGGCGGCAAGACCGATGACTTCGCCGAACGCACGTCGTCACCAGAATAGTCCTAAAGTACAATATTTCCCGAAGAAGACAACGTCTGCACGCATGAGTGATCTTGGATAACATTCCATCCGTATTCATTGTATCGTATCATTGGTATGACACGGATTTCCTAAGGCAAAAAACAAAAACGGATGGCGATGACTGGTGTTCCGCCAAGTACAGCCAAAACAAACATAAAGGATAGATCAAGACCATGGGGCGACTCAACAAGCATCTTCGACGCGGGATCTCTTATAGACAACATCAACTTAAGACTCGCGATCCGGGAGAAGAGGGACAGAGTCCGGGAGAAGGGGGAGGGGGATGGCGATTATGACTTGGGTAATTATTTACGACTCTTGCAGTTGTGCTCACTTGACTGCCATGACGTTGGGCACTCACATCCGATATGTGCGCGCATCCCCTCCTTTTCTCTTCAGATTGTCTACTCCTGTATAGTGAGGTGTTAGCCACAACATACAGTAGCATCCCAAGGTTGCTATACTGCCGACTATAAATTTAATGGACAAGAACAAAGGAAAGAGTGATCGGATGTTCCGTGACTTCATTTATGCTCCCCTCTTCGCCATCATCTTGGCTGGAATCGTGGCTCGTATCACCACCATGCTCACCAGCAAGGATCTCGATCAGCTCTCGCCCATCACCCATCCACCACTTCTCCACCTCGGCGTTTGCACCATAGTCAAACTGGATCCGATTCTTCCAGTGGTCAGCTCACTGGTTCAGGTTCCCGTCCAGCATTGGTGTCCCCTCGAGCTCAGCCACTGTAAGGCCTGCGTGTGCGCTGGCCTTGTAACAGCCTATTTTCCTCATCGCTGACACATCCGAAGACTCCGCCCGACACCTCCGACGCCACAGGGCAGCGCACGCGCATTGCTGCCCTCTCCATTCTCATCTGTCAGTATTTTTCTTGTTGTTAAGTACATGTTGTAGCCTAGAATGTAAGTAGCTACGAAAAACTATATAGAACTGTGTGCAGCACCGGAAGCCAGAGGAAAAAGTATCTCCTGGGCACCTGCTTTGTGTGGTGTTTTCCTCCCCTTTCCCCCTCTCTTTCCCTCTCTCCTCTTGGGGCAAACTCTTCGAACTCAATACGTAGACGCCAACTCTACTCTACACCACCATCGCCTCTCGCATCGCATCATTGCACGCATGCTAATCCAGCCCATCGCAGTGGTGAAAGATGGTTTAGGCAAGACGAAATTTGCGTCACCGTCGCGCGTGGTGACCTTCTTGCAGATCAGTGAGTGCCTTTGTGAGAGAAGGATGACACTCACCGAAGGTCTTGGTAACCTTGGAGAAGATGTCGCGGAAGCAGCGGTCAGGCCACTTGCACATCGCACTAGTGTCACCACAGACAGCTTGCACGGATGATTTTAGTACAGTACACTTATCGTGACTCCCTAGTTTTGCTTCTGTGTAGTACCCCATTTTTTCCCCAGATCCCAGAGATGTCCCATTACATTGATACCTTTCATAGTCATGTTGTAGCTCCCTCAGTGTGTGCAATTCTGTGCCCAACTGAGGTGAGCATTACTTACATTCCCCTTGCATTTATTCCCTGTGCTACCGTGTTTGCACAGGTAAATATATCTAACCAGTGTGTGCATTTCTGTGCCCAACTAAGCTCAGCAAACTGGAAAGACAAATGGAGACAGAACGTAGTACATGGTCTCTGTTTCATCCTTGCCATCCTTATTTCGTCCAAGGCTTTTGGTCTGGACCGTCTTGAGTTGCATAGCGGGAGGTACTCTACATCTGTGAGGCTGCTAAACTGGTACACACCAATGTTGCCCTTGATGTGCCACCCGGTCTCCCGCTTGGATCCAGTGTTGGAAACTCGCAAAGCGAACTTTAAGTGCTCGCTAGCTACATTATGGGGGCCCACGCAAGAGCATGATGATCAGTATTGAGGCGATGACAAGGAGAGATTGACTCCTCGCTTGCTGGAGGAGGATAGACCACAAAATAAAATACTTACACGTGTCGGAGAGGTACATGGCGAATGGGGGGCATGACCAAATGCCGGTGATGATGTTCTTTGACCTGATCTCTGGCATCGCGTTCTTTTCCTTGAGGGCCATGTTGAGGAACGCCATTGGGATGTTGGTCTTTTGGGCATGGAGCATGACCATGAACGCAGCATGCTTAGCCCTGAACCCCTATGAGAAATGCATTGATGCTATGTGGCGTAGTTCGACATTTACTGACTTGGTCAGCAAAAACTGATGCTGAGGGGTACCAGTTGAGTTGGATTAGCCTTATCAGAATGTTCCTCATATGTCAGCAAAAACTGACTCTAAGGGGCACCAGTTGATTAGACTCCTTAGAGTGTTCCCCATGTCATTCAGTTCCCTTCTTTTAGTACTAATTCAATGTGACTTCGACTTGAACTCAATCCACTCTGACTTGCATGTGCCTCAATGACATCCGCATCAACTGCATTCCATGCTGGCATATATGCTGGCCTGATGGACACCACAACTCCACTTATGCCAACAACACCCTTGCTACCAGCATGCCAGTCTTGGACATGTTGGCTATGATGTTCTACATAGACTTCTTGGAGCTCAACAAGAGCACTGAAAACCCAATGCTGAGTGTGGTGCCCATAGACTGTGACAAGGCCAAGCGACATGAGATGCTCCAAAACAAGATCCTTGTAGTCAGGAGTTTTTTGTACATGTCTCTGGTGTGTAGTGGTGGTTCTTTGATATGTATCAACCTGACCCCTTCTCGACTTTTCAGCTTTGCCATCATCTCAATCCCAAATTCATGCACTGGGCTGCCAGGTTGCCATCTTTTCTCAGGTGCTCATCTTTGTCACTCACTTCCATGGGTTCTTCATGGAACATCTGTTGTATGCATTGATGGCTGCCTTCAGCTTGGTGCAACTTGTAGCTTATATCATTGCCAGTTTCACTGTATCCAGAAGATCTTGGCAGATAGGGTTGGTATTGTTTGGGTTTGGGTAAGTCTCCTATTTGTTTATGTGACTTATTCTAATGCATCCTGGGCAGAATATAATTTGGTTCAACAAGACCTCTTTGACGCACACTTCCAGCTCCTGGCCCTGGACCGACCTGATGATGAGCAGACTGCTGCATTTGTCAATGCACTGCGGACCTTGTCCTGGGTGCGTATGAGGGTGGGCTCAAGACATGGGAATGCACGCTTGACCTTGCAGCATACCTTGATAGAGCTGTCCTGAGATCACAGTTGGTAGTGGAGGCAGGAACAGGAGAAACTGTAGCAGCAGGGTGGTGCATTTGTGGGTCACATGTACTCAAGGTGAGTTGTGTTATTTGTCTGCTGTATTCTGTTGTCATGGCTGACAGGTGAGCACTCTTATGGCCTTGCCTTTGTTGTGTACGCTGCTGTAAAGTTGGGTTGTGGGACTGTAGTACCTACACCCCTCCTCCTCGATTGCCTCTTTGCGCACATTGCCTCCAAGTCCACAGACGTGATGGATCTGCCTTGCAGTGCCAGCAATAGCAACGTGGGATCGATGCTGATTCTGTCATCAGTGTGAGAGACCAATATTCACTTGCAGGACTACAACCACTGTGCTCGAGCTCTTCACGTTCCCAACTGTCCTCCTTGCATGGTGTCCATCCTCCATTCTCACCCACCTCACCTTCCGCCCCTGTTCTCTGTCTAGGGATTGTCACAGGTCACATAGACCCGTTGGGTTTTGGTCCAGGTCATGGTCGGGTCGGGGTCAGGGTCGAGATATTCCACCCTGCAAATGACCCAGACCCAGATGCCAGGTCTTGCGGGTCTCGGACCTACAATTGGACGTCAGTAGGTGGAGACTGGAACTCACCAGAGGTAAGCTACACCAGTTTGAGCCTAATGTTCATAAACGTGGTCTCACATTTGACATGATCTCACCTCTACTCACAGGTTTGATGGCTATCAGACCACCACTGAAGAGTACAGCCATATTATCCCATACATAACAACCTGTATTTGCTTGCTTGAATGTACTCCCTTGGGCCCCTCTCTCACGCGTTCAATCTCATGATTGTGCTTCTCCTCTTTGTCTTTGGTTTCCCCTTGGTCTCAAGTCCTCTCAGTCAACGCTGATAGTCCCTCAGTCTCACAGTCCCAGGTTCTTGTCTTGGCTTGCAGCGCTGCATCCAGGGTTTCGCTAACAGACTTGGACTTTCCTCAATCTGTTTAGACTCTGGATTTGCCCTCGCTAGCTTATGTACTGCACTCACAATCTCACCTCAGTGTCTAGGATGTATATTTAACACAGGGTTTTTTCATTAGACCCATCTGACCTGACAACATCGACCATTTCTCCCTGAGTCCTGAGTACCCAATCCTCTCATGCCACCACTTGAGCGATCTGATGCCCTCCTTGATCTCTCTGATCCCAACATCATCCTAGGCCCCCGCAAGCGTCATGCCACTGAGTGTTTGCTGGAGAATGGTGACCCGCTGGCCTGGAAAAAGAAAAAAGTGGACAATGCATCCACTGGCATGACAGTCAGTGGTGCCAGTGCAGACAAGGACAAATCGGACAATCATACCTTGTCCTCAACACCGCTGCCAACTCATCCGATCCACACCGCACCAGGTCCAAGGCAGGCCACCAGCAGCATTGAGGGGTGTGATGACAGGGCTTCCAAAAGAGCCTAGGTGATTGAGGTGGAGGACAGCAGTGAGGAGGAGAGTGATGAGGGGGCGTCTACCGAAGAAGATGATGATGTAGAGTTGGGTATGCGCTGCCTTATCTTGGTTAACTTCTGGCCCTCTGCTGATCAATTGGTCAACTAGCTCAACTTCAAAAGGAGTGGGACGCACCGATATATGCTTTTTTTAAGCCCTTCCCAATAATTCAGTACATTGAGAACCATAAGACGCACGTCTTTGAATGCGCAGCAGGCCGATGTCAATCCAAGAAACGCTTCGTTCGTTGATACCTGGACATGAGGGATTCCAGGTCCACCAGTAACTTGCAGCGCCATGCCAAAACGTGCTGGGGCGATGAGGCAGTTGATGCAGCTGATGCCACCAAAAACCGGAGTGTAATGGAAGCAGCACTGAAAATCTTGAACACCAAAAAAAATGGGTCAATAATGGCAGCATTTGAGCAAGTACCCAAAGGAACGCCCTTGTATAGTACCCGCCAGCATACCAAGATCGAAGCACGGTATGCTCAGCTTGAATGCTTGTTTGACAGATAGCTGAAAACAAGTTGAAGTGCTGAGTTCATCTGCTGGGTCTCAGAGAACAACCGACCTTTCCAAATTGTCAACGATCGTGGTTTTTGGGCACTCATGAAGACGGGGAGACCCAATTGTTACATCCCTTCCGCAGAGACCCTTTCTCGCGATGTGAAGCATGTGTTTGTTCATGTTTGTGGGCGCATCGCAAAGTCATTGCAGGTCAGATGTGCCAACCTCATATGACGACTTGGGAACTCACCATGTGCAATAGAAATATGACGGCAAGCTCAGCTTTGCCACTGATGGTTGGTTGTCGCCCAACCATAAGTCCTATATTGCGATAACAGTCCACCTTGAGTGTGCTGGCAAACTGTTCACAATGCTTCTTGACCTTGTGGAAATGCCAGAGTCACATACAGGTGTGAATCTTGCCACCGCGTTTGTGACTGTTCTGCAAAATTTTGGTGTGGATGAAAAGGTGAGAGTGTCGAAAAGTCGAAAAGTTAGCAGAGGAGCTCACTCACCTGTGATGACCATTGCAGATCCTTGGCATAATGGGTGATAACGCATCGAACAATGATACGATGATCAAGTGCATTGGGAGGTCACTTGAAAAATTCCCAGGTCCTGCCAATCAAACCCAATGCTTCGCACACACCGTCAATCTCATCGCAAAGTCGATTCTCAAGCCGTTCGACACACGAAAGGCAGAGAATACCCAAGCGTTCGAAGATGCCTTGGCTGAAATCTGTGAGCAGGTGAAGGGAGATGATGAGAAGGAGGGGGGGGAAGATGAAGAAGAAGAGGAAGAGGAAGAGGAAGAAGAAGGGGAAGATGATGATGACGACGACGACGAGCTTGCCACAAGGCTTGAACTGATAAGGTCGATGCTGCTGAAGGTTTGATTACATCCCAGACCCTAATCCTAACCCTGAGCTAACATGCTGACTGGTCAGCTGCAGGGCATTGCATTCACGTTGAAGAACTCGACAACCATCTTGTTGCCAGCATGGGAGAAGATGCTCTCCACCCATGGCCTCCCCACACATATGATGCTGCATGACGTTTCAACTTGCTGGAACTCCACATTCGACATGCTGGAGTTTGCTATCCAATACCGTGTCGCCATTGATGCGATGACTGCAGTTCGTGGTTTCGACCTCTGGAAATATGAATTAGTACCAGATGAATGGAAGATTGCCATAGAGCTCCGAGATGTTTTGAGGGTGAGCACTTGTTTCCCCCCCTTTCTTTTTACTTATTCACGTTATTTCGTCTAGATCTTCAAGGATGTGACTCTGTACTTTTCTCATGGCACCCCAAACCTGGCAACCATCATCCCTGCAATGGACGTCATTAACAAGTCCCTTAACACATCGTTCGATTCACCACAAAAGTACTCTGTTGCCATCCGCGCTGCGCTCACCATTGGGAAAAGGACTCTGTCCAAGTATTACAACAAAACTGGGGAGTCGGAAGTATATCGTATTGCGATGAGTACGTTGCTCCTGTTCTATGTACATCATATGTTTCTGATTGCAATCATAGTCCTCCACCCTTGCCACAAGCTAGAGTACTTCAGGAAAAATAACTGGGATGAACCATCAATTGAAGCTGCATGCAACATTGTTCAAGACAAGTTCGACAAGTCATATTGCAAGTTGGATGTCAAGGGGGGCAATGGCACAAGCCCAACTGATGCTAATGTTGTGGTAAGTCATTCAGACTCTTTCTCTTTCTAAACCCTAAGCACTAGCATCTATGTTACAGGCTTCTGCATCGACCAGATCACAAAATATATTTGACAGTATCTTTGATACCACACCTATGTCCCCAAACACATTGGACGAACTCCAACGCTATCTCGCGGTAGATGTCAAGGACATGAAGGACGCTCTGATGTGGTGGCATGAGAGGCGTGGATTGTTTCCAGGATTATCACACATGGCTTGTGACTACCTTTCGATCCCTGGTGAGCAATTCGAAATCTTGCATTTGTCCAAGGTGCTGAATGCCCCTATAGCCACATCTGTCGACGTTGAACGTGTCTTCAGCCGTGGCCGTCTCGTTCTCCCTTATGTCCGTGGCTGACTTGCCGTTCAATCCACACGCGCGTCCCTCTGTGTTGGACTGTGGAGTTCCCAGGGTTTGGTGAGGAATGAGGATATTGGGGCTGCTCTTGGCCCAGAGGAGACTGAGGAGGAGGGCAAGCTCCCAATGGACTGGGATATCATCCAGTCAGGCCAAATGTCGTAGTGTAGCATCCCTCTTCCATAGACAATCTGTCCTCTTCTTAATTCCTCAAATACTAACTGCGAACACTTGACCTGTCCTAACTACCCAATGGGTTTCTGTGACCCGATTGACCCTAAGTGACCCTGACCCGAACCTGAAAAAACCCGAACCCTGGAGAACGGGTCGGGGTTTCATCAGGTCAGGGTTGGGGTCACTCTCAAATGACCCGAGGGTGACCCGTGCCAATCCCTGTCTCTGTCATGACCTTGTTAACAAAAAGTGAATAACAATAGACATGTCCCCACTCTCTGCAGAATACCATGCTTCTTCCACAACCAACTTGGACAATGATGATGATGACCACAACAAAAGGGACATAGTCGTGACACAGAGTGACACTCAAGAACTATCATGGATCAAGTACCTCTGTGACCATCACAATGAGGCCACAGCAGCAGCCACTTGTGCCCTGGCTGAGACAGTCATCCCGATGACGCAAACCCAATCACATGCTACATCCATCCATAAATTCCATGTCACAAATACCTGCTGAATGCGCTGCTTTCAGGCCAATGTAATGGATACCATCAATGGAATCATTGTACTCAAATCGGACATCATCCATCTGCTGCACTGTACTCCATTCAACAGGAGAAGGAAAAGTTGCAGGTGGGTGGTGTTTGTTCTGCTCCAGGAGACTTTCTCATACTAACTTTGGCCAGATATATAAAAACCAAGTAAAGCAACTTGTACTAATCTTGGCAAACTAGAGCCCCTTTCACGGAATGTGGTCAAGAGTGCGGATGTGGCAGACATGGCAGATGTGGTGTATCTGGCAGATGTGGCAGGTGCAGTGGATATGGTGGACGCATGCAGACTCAGATGTGTTCAACACAGTGGATTTGGTGGGCTGTGGACTTGATGGACTTGGTGGACTGTGGACATGGCAGGAGCAGCCCAGGGGAGCCTGGGGATATGGGAATGGACCATGGGTTGTCTTTAGTCAGATAGCATCAAATGAGAACAGATTTTTCTGATGAAAACAGGCATGAAATGATCATGGGAAGGAATCAGAAGACATCAGCTTACAATGGTATTTTGGCCTCAAGTTGACTTCAAGCGATGCTATCTGATCAGCATTTGGTGAGTTGCATGATGTCGAAATTTGTCACATGGCATCAACAGATTTCTCATAGGGCCTGAACCTCCACTGGCATTTGTAAACGACGTCGCTGAGATCGCAGAAATCCCTGGCACAATGTGTGTGAATGACATATATGTAAAATGACATGCCTATATGTGGTAACATGCTTAGGCTTCAAGTTGGTTCTCATGGAAGCATGCTCATGCAGGTGGCAGAGCTACTGTTGATCTTGAGTTCATGGACCGGTTCCATGATCTTCGCAGGATATTCCTTCATGATAGATGCCAGCAGTTCGTCTTGATAGATGCTGCCTTTGCGAATGAACTGACTGGTTTCTGGGTCAATCTGCCCATAATCTCTGGCCTTAAAATGTCATATGGAAAAGAGGTGTAAGGTAGAATGGTGTCTACAAGTTGAGTTTGAGTATATCCCCAGGTGAGATGATAAGAAGGATAAGAGGCCACATTTCTGACTGGCAAGAACATACAGATGAGGAAAATGGAGAAGTGTAGATGTCAGTGTGTTGACACTGATGTTGGCTAGTGTTTTTGAGGTGTTGATGAGCTGAGGCAATGATGATGGCAAGCAATGACAAGGACGGACAATGGCAAGGGCGAGCAATAGCAAGGACAGACACAGAGCAAAACAACAAATCAGAAGGGCAGTCACGGCACAGTGGGCACGTGAGTCATCACACAGATAGAATGCGCACGGAAAGGAAGGGGGAATAGGCCACAGTTGCCTGACCTTTTTACAGGCCAGACATGGGGGTATTTTATAGGCAATGTGAAGACGATATGAAACAAGTAGGGGTACTGCTAGCGACAGACTGCATGGCATCATATGCAATATGAAAATGTGATGTCAAAGTTTTACTGAATTGTTGCAAAGGGTATGACATTGAGCATAAGGTGACAGAAGCAAGGAATTGTATGGCAATAATCAAGGCCAACATCTGAATCTAATAGGGAAAGAGAGAAATGGAGAGGGAGTGAAACTAAAACAAAAGAGGGAGGATACACAACAACACCCAAATCTTTCTATCCTGAATCCTCCCTAAATATCCTTATCAATCCAGACCTTGGGATGGTCAGCGAAGGTAGCGCACAACATGTACCACATGGGGCAGTGGCAACTCCAGGTCTTGACTTTGGCCAGTCCGAAATGGGCAATCTGAGTGTCTTTGGCTGAGAGGGCTTGGTGCATGGTGAGCCAGGCAGTTTGACTGCATGGGGAAGGGGTCCAATCCATTGTTGACATAGGTGAAGAACAAGAAAAACAAGAGGGGAGAAGACAAGGAGATGAAGTGTGAGTGAAAGAAACAAGTTGGATGTGTGGTGGGCTCAGGAGGCGTCATGTGGTCAGAAATGGCCAATTCCGAGGCCACAGCATGTGCATGCCTTACACCTGCTGGGGGTTTTAAAAATCAACCCTCCTGGGTCGACTCATCAATGTACATGTCTGGTGCTGAGATAATCCACTGGCAAGACAATTTAGCATGCTCAGGTGAAAGAATGAGTGAGTGCATTGGCAAGCAAGTTAGGTGAGTGTGAGCTGTGTCAAGGTCCATTGAGTGCGCTAAGAGTCCACGTGGCATCAAGTCTGTGCATCTCAAGTTAGAATGGGGGAAGGGAAAGGATTGTCGGTGAGGGGTGATGGAGCAATCCTGGAGGCAGAGCAGACATCTTGCACAAATCCAAGGGTGGGGTCTATGTCAGCAATGGCTACAGAGGGGGCTTCTGACAGGGGTGGCACGAATGGAGGTGCTTAAGGGCTGGCATTGAGAGGCAGCATGCAGATGCACTCATGCTTTGGTTTGTCATCGCATGTGGTGGCAGTGTGATTGTGAATGGGCGAGGTGGGGTTGGTGCTGCCGCTGTTGGAGGCATCAGGGTATTTGCTGCTGCTGTTCCTATCGGCAGTATTGGTGTTAGTGGTATGGGTGATAAGTGGTCGGAGGCAGCTGGGGGCTCGTCAACTGAAGACATGAATGGTAATAGCAAGTACAATGGCAAGAGCGAAGATGGCAAAGGTGGCATTGGTGAGGGCAGCAGTGGCAATTGCAGTGGCAGTGAGGGTGCTGGCGGTGCTGTCAGAGTTGTTGTTGCTGGAGGTGTTGCTCTTGATAGTGCCAGTATTGGGGATGCATGTGGTGCTGATGAAGCCAGTGGTGTTGTCAGCGTTGTCGCTGCTGCTGTTGTTGAATGCATTGGTGGTGTGGACAATGTTGTCGGTGTTGGTGGCCTCGTTGTTGTTGCTGTTGTTGTTAGTGCTGCTGGCATTGGAGGTGTGGTGGCCAATGTAGTCGATGTTGGCAGTATCATCAGAATTGCTATTGTTGTTGCTGCTGTTGGTGATGGTGTCAGCATTGACAGTGCAGACAGTGGTGACGAAGGCAGCAGTGGTGATGGTGCTGGTGGCATTGTCAGAGTTGCTGTTGCTGCTGGTGCTGTCTGTGGTATCAGTGTTGTTTTTGTCGAAATGTGGGGATGGCATGGCACAAGCAGGGTTGGTGCTGACTTGAGTGCAATCAAAGTCGAAGGGGGGCGCTAGATGTTGAGAGGAAATGGAGCACGGCATCATGTCAGCGCATCTTGAGTCATTGTGAAGAATAGTGGGAGCGGTGTTGGTTGAATGTGGCAAGATGGTGTCGCAGACAGGGATGGCTTGCGCGAAGTCAATGGGGAAAACAGGGTTGATGTCAGAGGCTATGAGGATGATCTTGTCACAGTCGCAGTTGCAGGTGTGGTGGGTGTTGGTGGTAGTGCAGGATGTGCTGTTGCTGCTGCTGCTGCTGTCACTGGTGTCATGCATGGAGCCATCCTCAGAGTTGAGGGTGTGTCTGCCTGGATCGTACATGAGGTTGCATTTGCTGCTGGTGCTAAAGTTACTGTCCTTGCATGTGTGGGTGTTGCGGTTGTGGTTGTGGTTGCAGTGGCTGCCATCGTTGATGCTACTGGTGTTGTCATGTGCTGGCTTGCCTTCAATGCTATTGTCATTGTTGTTGGTGCTGTTGTCATCGCTGTGCGCTGTCTTGATGTTGCTATCAGGGGTGGTGTGGTTGTTTTGGGGAACTTGCACTTGCTCTGGCTTTGTTATTGGGGTTGCATTGCCGTTTCTAACTCTTGAGATATCGGCTTTGTCTTGCAATTGGTGGCTAATTGGCTTGGCTTCAGTGACTTTGGACAGATTTGGCGATGCGGCGACAATTGACAGAGGCGGAGGCGGCAGGAGTTCATGAACTTGAGGTGTGGGTGGTGGCAATGGCGGTGGCAAAGGCAGCATTGGTGGTAGCGGTGATGACAGAGGTGGCAGTTGCAAGGATGGCAGGGGCAAGGGCAGCAAGGACTGCAGTGGTGTTGGCAGCATTGGCAAAGAAAGTGGAGGCAGGAGCAGTGTTGATGAGGGCAGCATTAGTGATGACAGCAGCCATGAGGTTGAGGATGAGAGAAAAGATCCAAGGCGTGTAGACAGGGGCAAATGCTTTGTAGCTGAGATGGCAGGAAGACTCAGAGGCAAGGGCGTTGGCAGCAAGACCGATCTCAGACAGTTTTGAGTGGGCAGGGGAAATTTGTGAGCTGGAGACATAAGTGGCAGCAGCAGTGGTAATGACAAGATTGAATTTGGGTGACTTGGGGTGGCTGGTGGTAGGACTTCATGGACAGGAGGCATAGGCAGTTGTGAGGGCAGCAAGACTGGACTTGGCTGGCTTTGAGTGGACAGTGGCTGGACTGCAAGAACTAATGATGGGGGCGATACTTTGCAGACTGGTGGTGGCAGCAGTACTAAGGTTGGATATTTTGGAGTGGGTGGTGGCGGTGAGATGTTGCAAGCTGGTGGTAGTGGTGACACTGAAAATGAACAGCAGATCATGGGCACAGCTAAAGTGGGAGGCATTGGGGTGGCAAGTGCACAATGAGGACCTTTGGGTTGACCGAGCAATGGTGGCAGGGCAACAAGATCCGAAACTGGCAATGGCACAGGTGTGGGAGCAGCAGACAGAGCTGGCACACTAGCAATGAAGTCAGTGGACAAAGTTGGTGTCTCAGGTATGGGTGGTGGGGGAGTACAGGTGGGAGACAAAGGTGCTGGCAGAATTTCAGAACTGTGGGCCACCTCTGGTAGTGGACTCTGTAGGATGTCCTGCATTTCCTGCTTGAAGTTGGGGGGAAACCTGGCATGGACCTCTGGGTGAAAGCCTTGCAAGTAGAGCTCTTTGCACTCTTCTAGGGACATGTGGCCTAAAGCGATGAGGGGCTGGCAACAGTACCAGAAAACCATGGTATATTTTGTGACGTTGTCATTGTCTTCCATGGGCCATTTTGATGTCTCGTTGATGAAATTATGAAGCTCTTGCTTGTCAAGTTGGAGCTCAGCAGGTATGATGCTGTGGGACATGGCAGTGTGGTTCCCAGGGGAGTCCCTTCAGAGGCAGTTAGCAGAGGTGAGGGGAGTCGCCAAGGGTGAAGAGTGTTGATCTTGAGATTTGGGGTCAAGGGACAAGACCAACATCTGGGAAGATGCCAGCCTCACTGGGGCAGGCATCTTCAAAAAGGCACCTCCCCTCATGGTGGGCTCCAGTTTGTAAGGTAGACACATAATTCAGTGAAACGTTGCCGATGTAGACGTTAAATCCCATCTGCTATTTTACCTATGCTTTTGTGAAAGCCCACATTGGCCAACCAAAGAAAAGATGCCATAGTTTACAGATGGGCCCAACTAAATAATTACACAAATGTTTTAAAAGCTTTAGTATCACAATGAAAACACCATACTAGTACTCCAAAACATTTGATGCCACCATAATGAAAATTTAGTTTGAAGCGTGGAATACCTCGAAATGGCCAAGCCTTTCATTGAGAGATGCTGCCAATGCCTCAAAATGGCATGACTGATAACATCGAATTGGCCCAGCACCTGTAAAACTGCACACTGCTGATGACCTCCAGATGGCCCAGAACCGGCCAAAGTAGTGCTGCCAATAACACCCTGATGGCCGCAGAGTTGATTCAAGTGTTGCTACCGACAGCCTCACGTTGGCCCATTTCCTCCTCAAAGGTGTCATATCGGTTGGCCTGCATAATTTGCAGTTGGCCGGATGGCTGCCGAGCAGGGTGCTTGCATTGGCCCACAATGCAAATGCACTGACCGGGCCAATGAGCTCGAGTTGGCCTATAGCAGCCTAAAGGATCTCGGGCGCAAGCGCTCACATGGGCCCATTCATATGCCAGGGGTTTTTCCCAATTAGCATGTATTGGCCTGTCGAGCGCGATATGGGCTGCTGCTGCATGAGAGTGTCGCATGGGCCTGCATAGGTTGTTCAGATGGCTGCCGAGCAAATTCTCGGATTGGCCCATCATGCAAATGCACTGATGTTGCTGATGTGTTCAAGTTGGCCAACAGCAGCATGAAGGGTCGCAGGTGCAAGCCATCGCATGGGCCTATTCAGACACCATATGTTTTTCGCAATTAGCATGCATTGGCCCATCCAGCACGATATGGACTGCTGCACAAGAATGTCGTATGGGCCCGCATAGGTTATCTAGATGGCTGCCAAGCAAATTCTCGGGTTGGCCCATCACGCAAATGCACTGATGTTGCCGATGAGCTTGAGTTGGCCAACAGCAGTCCAAAAGGTTGCAGGTGCAAGCCGTCGCATGGGCCTATTCAGACACCATGTGTTTTTCACAATTAGCATGCATTGGCCCGTTGAGCACTATATGGGCTGCTGTACGAGAATGTCGCATGGGCCTGCATAGGTTATCCAGATGGCTGCCAAGCAAATTTTCAGATTGGCCCATCACACAAATGCACTGATGTTGCCAATGAGCTCAAGTTGGCCCACAGCAGCCTGAAGAATCTTGGGTGCAAGCCCTCACATGGGCCCATTCATGCGCCATGGGTTTTTCACAATTAG
>Ga0307510_10004095_pt1 | contig 17105 bp, 11 predicted proteins | sample 12_EM_MG_FD_207224 | JGI IMG/M metagenome (GOLD analysis project Ga0307510, IMG submission 207224) | Populus trichocarpa ectomycorrhiza microbial communities from riparian zone in the Pacific Northwest, United States - 12_EM | ecosystem: Host-associated > Plants > Roots > Unclassified | place...
CGGGATGACCGTCGGTACTAGTCACGCGGAGCTGCTTGCAATGCAATTGAAATCATATAACGAGCGGCTCCCACCAACTCGTTGCTCAATTGTCCATAATCCTGGGAAGTTGCCCCTCACTTTCATACTTATCCGAATATTAAGGCGTCTTTCATGTCGTAGTCGCTGAATCACGACGAATTTGCACTGTGTGTTCCTTTGCCAGTTGGGCGGTGTCATGGCTTTGTCTTCCGACTTCCGAGAGCCCATAGACATTTCTGTCGTAGGCATTCGAAGGATTATTGGACACTTCGAGGGAAAGTAAAATCAAATGGCCTTTGAACAAAAGCATAGAAGGATACACGCATCAGGTAGTCACATGTTATAGCAGTGAGTCTAGCTTGCTCAAGACCTCCAAAACACCAGCCACGAGTTCGCATCCAGTGTCTTCGTCGCCACCAATCAATTCCTTGCGCACCTCTACAAGCAAACCAACCACAGCCTCGCGGCCGTTGTTACCGGAGCTCCCCATTGCGATGCGCGGGCCCTCCCTCCTTTTGGAACCCGAGCTGCCTGGAGAGTTGGTACCGAATGGCCAGGCTGAAAACTCGGCAAGGATATCGTCACATCGTGCAAACGCCAGCTCGCGCTCCTCGTACCCGAGCTTTGCAAACGCGTTATCGAGGACGCTCGCCGCATAAGCAGCGCACGCGAGGCAGACAGTACGTAGTGCCCGCATCTGCGTACCAGGTGCCTCCAACGCGGCGGGTGGAACGGCTGATGTGCCGGCGGTGAGCATAGCGACAACGCGTGCGACCACGGCGTCCTTGATACGAAGATCAGCGACTGGGTGTGTGGCCATGTCGAAGAGAAGGAAATTGCGCTTCTCCGTGCGGAGCACACCCTTGTCGACGAGCCCCTTGGCAAGGCGCTCGCGGACCTGCTTGAGCTGGTAACCGATTTTGAGTACGTTCCACGTCTCGCCTGTGATGGAATACGGTAGTGTGTCAAAGGTGTTGCATGGGAAGGGGACCAGTAGACCTACCAGAGAGAAGGTCGATCCATGAATTAATGGACATACGCTCAGACTCTTGCGCCTTCATCATGCGGAGAGTCTCATCCAGGATGGTCTCGCCAGTCTGGCGGTCATCGGTTACCTCGACTAGACGTTCAGCAAGTGGAAGTCTACGACAGTTTGGATCCTTGTGAACGGCAATGCGTCGCCGGAGGGCGAGCTCGATGAGTATGCAACCGCGTAACGCGTATGAGATGTTGTCATTCCAAAATGATAAATAACCCTGCACTCGAGTTAAGTTAGGGACCGATTGGATTACAGTTAGACTTGCCTGACGGTCTTTTAAACCAAGAAGTAGGACTTCCTCCATAAGGGTAAGATGAGGTATCTTTCCGCCTGCCTTTGATTCTTCTTCATCCCGCTCTAGGTCACGCGGATCGAAAGCGATTTTGTTACCCCCAGCAAAAGCAGAACCGGCGTGAGAAGCGAGAGGTGATGAGGATGGATCCGAAGAGGGGGATACTGGAACAGTGTTGACTCGCCGCCTGGATAGCCCAGAATTTTCACTCATCGCGTTGGGAAGAAGTGAGCGTGAGTGCGGTGAGGTGGCAAGGGGAGTAATAAGGATAGTTCAGGGACTGTACCAACAACTCAGGGTTCGGTAACCGTGACGCACTTGGGCTAGTTCGTTTCAAAGTCCCGCCGCCACCGCCAACAGAAGGCCCTGCTGCGGGCTTGTTGGTTCAAAATCATCATAACAAAATGCACAAGTCCCACCTTTTGAGACCCCGTAGCTCAGTGGTAGAGCGTGAGATTCCAGCACTTTGTTGTTTCCTCAAGGCCATCCGTTCAATCCGGGTCGGGGTCAAACTTTTTTTTTTAATCATTTTGTTTTGTCTTTGTCTCAACCCATTCTGGTCCCATCCCTCGTCTACTAATCCCCTTGCGTTCCTCATCTGAAGCTATTACTTTATAGATCGTCGTGTTCGGAAAATGCGGGCCTCGATCGGCATGTCGGTCAACGCGGTATTACTAGTAGGTGTTAGACATCCCTGTGGTATTCTCGCTCTCTTTATCCCCTTCATTTTCCTTCGGGGCACGCCATGTCTACGAACACAGAGCGGACTGGACACCAAGTTATTCACGTGAACGCCTTTCCATACGCCGAGCTTGTTTTACGTGCTGATACACCCAGTGAGTCTTTCTCAACGGAGTGCAGTCTTTGACGAGATCACTCAAGCGTCGAATTCTCATACCATGTTGAAAGCACGCACCGTTTTCGTGTAGGACGGGGGACAGAGTTGCTCGCGGAATAATCATCATTGTTGTTTTCGCTTTACGAGTGGGACAATAAAGGCGAGAAACGTGGATAATTTTCTCCAATTCTGGAGGGGGGCAAGGAGGACCAGCATTCACCGGCATGATTGATCACTGCAGTGCGTTTCGAGCGTGCGATGCTCACATTACGACGCTCCGTGGCGCAGGTGCATGGACGCTACTCTCCCGCATAGCCAACGTGGTGAACTGGAGGTACCTCATTCCATAAACGAAGGGCCTTATGTGTATGAGCCGATTGCTGGGCCCAATTCACCCTCGTGGCCCCATACCGATCAGCTCGATGATTCTGGACACGCCACACGCACCACCCTATGATCGTACAGATGGTTTTACCACTGAAAAAAAATAGCCTAGTATGGGGAAGGTTTGGGTTTGATGGCACGGTACAGTACTAGTCTCGTGACCTATTCGTATATTTCGCGCAAGACTGACGTCTGCAGGAGGACGGATGTTTTCCGGCTTCATTTCCGCTCGCCACTCGCGAGAACATCACAATGTATCTAACTCAATTTCCTGGATCCACAACCTAGCACTTAATGGACCTTCAAGTATCCCACTCTGTCCCGACTTCGGGGGTTAATTTCCGCGTTACCCCGAACCCACCATCCTCTGTCCTTCGTCCCGTCATTGGGAATGCGGATTTATCATACCTCGCAACCTGTGATATTTTCCCACGTTGGTTTCTAGAGCATTCTCATCAGCGGGAATAGCCGATGTGACGAGCACCAGACAGCGAGTGATAAGGGTGAGTATTCACAAGATAATGTGCGAGACAATTGCTCATTGCTACGCGCGCCGTGGATTACCGATGATTGATGATGACTTGTCTCTGCGCTCGAACTTTGCATCCAGTGCCTTCATGGGGATTGTGCTCCCAACGATGTTCTTGCGTCGTAACGGCTCATTTCTACAGATGGAGCTACAGCTACAACGCGCAGCTTGCTGTGCTAGAATCGGTGGTGCAGTGAATCGCACGCTCATCTTGCGCCTTCACTATCGTCGTCTTCAACTCCCGCTGTGCAACAGCGCGCACTAGCACTGGCCTTGTAACCATGGTTTTACAGAGTCCCACGTCTACCGCAAAGGCACGAATAATCTAGCGAGTCTCAGCACTTTGCCGTCTCTAGGAGCCGTCCATTCCGTCATCGCAACGTGTATCCTAACACCTCGTGTGGTACCTGCGGTTCACTTAGACCGTGGACTGTACGATCATTCACCAAGTTTGACACGGTTTCATTTCTTGCCTGCAAGTCTTGTATCTAGATACATCAAGGCCATGAAGAGCGTCCGAGCTTGCACCATCCAATTCCGAATATCTTAGTAACCCATATCGGCCATTCGTTTAAAGCACCATAATAAGTTCTGCACGCCGCAACAGTGTGCACCTCTCAACAGGCGTAAGACCTTCCCATCATCTACAGCTTTTCTCGAGAAATGGGGTTCCCAGGCCACGAGGTCTCTATGAAGAAGCCGTGATATATAGTGAGGTTTCTGCCTCGCGCGTGCCTATAAAACAGTCTTTCCCTTCGTGTCAACGAGGCCTCCCTACCGTGCGGGCACCGGGCGGTATACTATAGCTTATATCTTCTGTCTATTCTTTCACTGTCTTTCTCGACTCTCAGCCCTGCAGAGCCCCGTTCTAGCAGCCCCTTCTTATCCTCAGGCTTCCAAGAGCTGTATCCCTCCTCTCCAAGTTCCTCAGCAACTTTTGTAGGCACCCCCAACAAACCATGTTACCACGCCGCGCGCATACTCACCCAGGCAGTCGACCCAAAGCCACATCGGCATGTCTCCCGAACCCTTTCTCATACCGATCTACTCATTCACGAAACCGACAGACGCTAACCATCAAGACAGGCTTAACGTCGCACGCCTCGGATTCAAGTGATAGTAGTTCCTCAAGAACTGCCGTGCCTCATAGCAGCCAGCGGCAGCACCGCTGGTCAGAGCTCGTCCCACCTCAGACGGCCCTCACGTTTGTCGCCATGTACGACCCCGCGGACGGTCTTCTCACCTTCTCCGGCGCGTCGCTCTTACCCTCCGAGCCACCTACTCCGCCCACGCCGCACACTCCACCCACGCCAGCACTCGATACGCCGGATACGCCAACCACCTTTGGGCCTATGCCGCGCACGCCGGCGCCAAGCACCCTCGCGGATATGCAGAGCCTCCTCGACGCATACTTCCGTTCCGCAGGCACCCCTGGCAACCATGCCCTGCCTGCGCGCGCGTCGTCAACGTTCGATGGCCTCCTGTGTATTGCGCCCGAGTCAGGAAGCACCGAAACTGGCTGCTGGCGGGAGAAGCCGCTTCCGGTGCGCCCGCCACCGCCGCCCGACCGGGACAGCGTGTTTGCGTGGTCGTGGCTCGGACGGATGGCACCGGATGATCCACGTGAGCCTTGGGACGCAAGAGGGAATGATGGGGGTTGCGTGCATTGGCCGTCTGCTGCAGACAGCGGGTACAGCAGCACGGGCTGTGACGATGCCGCATGCGATGGCGCCGACGATGGCGACTCATTCTACTTTACACCACCTGAAACAGAGGACCCAAATGAGGTGCGAGTTATTCCTCTTATCTCTTCCTTCTATTTTGCTCATAACTTTCCTCGTTGTGCCCTTCCCGGATGACGACAGTGCTCTGCGTTCTCTGTGACGACAACGTCAACATCCGAATACATCGACGTGCCGGGCCGCGAGTGCGACTCCATCTGGTCCGCGAACGTACTTGCATATGCTTATCCTGCACGGGGCCAGGCACCCGCCCAAACGCAACCCTCTTCGCCAACGTCGCCAGCACAAGCCCTCCTGCATCCTTGGCGGCTGCTGCGCGCGCGGACCTCTCAAGCCACGATCACGGGGTCACCACAGCGGCGGTCGTCGAGGGCTGCCAGCATGTTTGCGAAACTCGGTCGACTTGGATCGCGGGACGACTGTGAGTCGTGGATCTGCGTTGAGGTGGTACACACCATAACGCAACGACCATTGCGAGAGTGCGAGTGGTAGATCGCGAGCAAATGAGTAGGATCGACTTCTTTTTGCCGTTCAAGTCTCTGGTGCTGGCATCCGCTGATAACACTCCTTCCTTTTCTATCATTTTGGTCATATCTGAGCACATCCCTTCCTTACTTCACGAACTAACCCTACTCTTGGTCTTCGTGTTCCTTTTGATGTATGCGTAGACGAGAAATTTGAAATGAAACATGGTGGTTTTATCAAAAGTCCAAGAATGAGAGGCAAGGAGCCTTTTTTTGGAGGTTCCAGAGACGGATATAATTCATGGCCCAGAGGATGAGGAAGTGACAAGAATTATCATAACGGATGACGGGACATAATGAACAACCATCTAGCCAAGGCAATTCGTAGCACTCATTGCGGAAAGTATGCATCATCACCCCAATAGTCTACCCGCGAGGCATTGTCGATGAGCATCTCTAACCACAAACCTGATAGGAGAGGCACGAACCTTCTGTGATACCCTGCCAGGCAAGGTAGAGCATGATGACAGTCGCTGTTTCCAGAGCTGTCGCGATGAACGAACCATCAATCCTGGCATTTGTACCATCACAGATGGTGCGAGAAAGGAGGAAGTACGCAAGCTGCGCAAAGATAAAAAGGATACCAGCCAGAACATAATACACTAAAGGGCGCATCTCGTGGAGGATACGGGCCACGATCCACACCATTAAAATAAAGTAAAACAACGCCGCGCTGCGGAGGGTGGCATCAGGCACCATTCGTGGTACACGAGGAAGGGTGAGTGAAACGCACGTGCCGGGCCATATCGATGTGAGGACGAAGAGGGCAGTTGAGTGGAGGGATTGCTCCGGGCTGCCTGGCTCGAGGACGCTCGTGATGGTAAGGGCGACGTCAAGGGAGATATAAGTGGTGGCGGCCATAAAAATTATGGTGAGAATGTAATAAGGCTGAGAAACAGGCCCGTTAGCAAGAAGGAAGTAAAGGCACTGGTAGGGAACAAGGCGCACAATTAGCGAGGATGGTGTTCCATCTTCAACAATCTGGGTTGCCACAAGAGCGTTACCCAGAAGCATCCAGAAAAGAGTCGCAACAGCGCCTGCATGAATGGCCGTGAGGACGACAAGGGCGGTGGTTCCTTGCTCGAGAAAGGAGCCCGTCGTGAAGAGTTGAAGGAGGAGAGTAAAAAGGTAAACGGCGAGAAATGCACGAAATTCGATACGGCCTGGAATTGGGTCGGAAATCTCGAAGAGGGCCAGGTAAGACAATGAGACTCACCGACGGCGGCCTTTCGATGGTTACATTGATAGATAAGCCAGAGGACAACAACGGAACTGAAACTACAAGCGAGGATATTGGCGATGTTGCCAACAGAGTTTTCAAAGCCGACGCGTGGGATGCCACACGTTGGGTTGACTCCCACCGGGGCGGATGATGCGTTGACAGAGCGGCCAATAAGGAGAGCGGGTGCATTATGTTGAAGCTATTTTATGGGTGAATAGAGTGGATCGGTGACGGAGAAAGAAGAGGGGAAGGACCTCGCGATAAAAGAGATTGCACCAAGGGTAAGAAGGGGTATTCCTGCAGAGAGGCTCAAAGTCCCCAAAACGGGTCATCTTGCGCCGTCGCAGAGGGCGACAGGTTGGATAGAAACAGATAGGACAAGTTGGTGTTGGTGGTCGCTCCGAACGTGTGTTGGGGATTGGGACCCAGGCTGAGGCAAGTTTGATGGACCGTGGAGTCCGAGCTGATAATTGAATTGATACCTGCGAAGCGAACGAATCGTCACATCAGATGAGGTAGTTTCGTCTCCCGGATGATATTTACCTTGTAATACAACCGATAGATAGAAACTTGAATGGTGCACAGCAACGAGTCGAGAGGCCTCCCTGCGGTCTACGACTCAAACTGACGACTGCTGTCGGGCACAGTGTGCCGCAAGAGGGACCCGTTGATATTTGGGGGGTGGGACATCAAACTTTCTTTGTTCTCCCAGAATAGGTCCGTGGGACCATCCCCAAATTATGTAATTCATTGCCCTCATTTATCGTTGCCATCGCAGCGGTGCGATCACGTGTACTACCTTATGTCTCCACGGTTACATAGCGTAGTTGGCCGAATGTAACCTCCTCCTCCTCCTGTAGCGATAAGATATCGCCGGTGGTCACGCGTGTAGAGAGTGGAGAGCGCCTTAGCAGTCGAGGTCGGGGATGGGATAGGCCCACCCGCATGCAGTATTACTCCTCATTCCGTACAGTATTATATACTAGCGGATATAATATATATGGATGGAGCGTTAGTCACTTGGCCTGTGCACTCGGGCTTGTGGACATTTGTCCCCGATCCTAGCACTCGCAACACTCCCCCTCAAATGGGCACAAGTCCCATTCCTTGGGCGTGCTTCTCGTGCTTCTGGCGCGGAAGCGCCTTAGTTAATACGTCTGCCGTTTGCTCTGGATCACGACAGCTTTCGACTGTAATAATACCCGCACGTATGAGCCTTCGGATCCAATGCCAACGCGTATCGATATGCTTGGTACGCTTGTGGAACTGTGGGTTTCTAGCCATCGCGAGGGAAGCTTCGTTGTCACCGCGGATTTCTGTGGGCGTTTCTTGGTCCAAGAGGCCGAGCTCCGAGTAGAGGTTCCGCAACCAGCAGGCTTCGCGCGCTGCCTCTGAGATCGCGACATATTCTGCTTCGGCGGAAGATAATGCTTGGGAGATTTGCCTCTTAGAACTCCAAGTAATCGCGCCGTTTCCGGCAATATACACATATCCGGAGGTGGACTTTGCTTCATCCGCGTTTGCTAAGGCTGCGTCCGAATAACCATGAAAGAAACTAGGCGACTGGGGAAGCGCCTTGTAGACTATGCCGTAGGAACGAGTACCAGATAGATATCTGAGTATTCTCTTAAGAGCTGTAGTATGCTGCAGGCTGGGGTTTGCAGTGTACGACGCGAGTCGATTAACTGCATAACTGATGTCTGGGCGAGTTGCGTTCGCGATGTACTGTAGTTCACCGAGCAATCTCGCGAATGAGTTGCTACGATCGCCGATGTTCCCCTCGGGATTCGGCTCGATAGTAACGTTCGGATCTAAAGGAGTGGAGACCGCATTCATTTTGCCTAGGCCTTCCTTCCGTAAGACCGATTCAATATACTGCTTTGAGGAGATGGCGATCGTTTCGGGAGTCCGTGTTATCTCGATCCCGACGATCTTGGATGGCTCTCCGAGATCTGTGATCTGCCACTCGCTCTCAACATCGGAGATGGCTTTCTCCTTCAGCTCGACGGTGGTCGCGAATATGAGGAGGTCGTCTACCCACACAGTGATGATAACGAAGTCATCACTCGTGCGCCAGATGTAAACGCAGGGATCGGCTTCAAGACGTGCATATCCCTTTTTACACAACTTGGCGTCCAATTCGAGGTTCCACTCTCGTCCAGCTTGCTTCAGGCCATAGAGTGTTTTCACTAGCAGACAGACGCGATCTGTGCCGTCTCCATAGCCTTCAGGCTGTCTCATATACACGCGCTCTTTAAGGATACCGTTGAGGTATGCGCCCTTAATATCCAACTGATGAATATGTAACTTGCGCGTGGGGGTGATTGCCAGGAGTGCTCGCAAAGTTTCCATTCGCACGACTGGCGAATGTGTTTCGAGATAATCGAAACCGGGTCTCTGGGCACAACCCTTGGCGACCAATCTGGCTTTATACTTGGTTATATTGCCTTCTTTGTCGCGCTTTCTCGCAAAAACAAACTTGTTGGCGATAGGCACGACGCCTGGCGGCTTATCGATGAGCTGCCACGTTCCCATCTTCTGGAGTTGGTCTAACTCCGCCTGTATGGCTGCTTCCCATTCAGGCCATTCTAGGGACGCTCTGGCTTCTTTAAGGCTACGGCATTCATCTTCCGAGACTACAGCGAACGCTTCCGGCCTCGAGATACTAGCTATACCGGCTTCCTCTTCGTCTGGAAAAGGATCGTTCAGGTATTTGTAATCTGGACGAACACCTCTGGTGCGCCGCGGTTCATCTAGTTCTGTCTGAACACGTTTGCGCGGACTTTCTGGTGAGCTTTCTCGGGCGCGTTTTCGCGATCGCGAAATACTCTGTTCGCTCCGAGTGTCGGCTCCTTCCCTCTCCCCCTCACTCGGAGAGGACTCCCCCTGACTAGGAGGATCTATCTCTATCTCATCCGGAGGTGGAAGGGTGTCTCTGTCGAGGAACTTGAAGTTTCTCGAGGTGAGTATGTTTCTCGTCGCCGCATTGTAATACTTAATAGCTTTAGAACCTTCGTCGTAGCCGACGTACGCTCGACGTTCGGACTTGGGTAGCATTTTGCGACGAACATTAGGACCTTGTTGGAGTATCCATACCGGCGCGCCGAATTCGCGCAGATGGGATACATCCGGCTTTATGCCATGCCATGCTTGGTACGGTGTCATATCCGGTCGCGCGCGCGTGAACGCGAAGTTCCTCACATACGCAACGTGCTCCACGGCTAACTCCCAGAGAAATTCTGGTAGCTTTGAAGCAACTAGGATGGTGCGCGCTAACTCGACCAAGGTGCGATTCATTCGCTCGGCAACTCCGTTCTGTGAAGGTGAGTACGGCGCGGTCATTTGTAACACTATTCCCTGCGTTGAACTATATTTCGTCAGGGTTTCGTTTACAAATTCACTCCCGCGGTCGACTCTAATACCGCATGGACTCTTGCCTCGTGCTTTGAGGTAAGCCATGTATTCGATAACCTTCTGGGCGGCGTGGCTTTTTCTCTTTAGGAACCGGACGGTGATGTGCCGCGAAGCGTCATCAACCATCAAAACGAAATATCGATTCCCGTGTATGGACGCAGTATCATACTTCCCCCACAAATCGACGTGTGTGAGTTCGCCAATCTGCGTAGGATTGTGCGCGGGGGGATCGAACGGCCTTGTATGTAGCTTTCCTTGGACACAAGCAATACAATCGGGTTTGGGCGTGCGCGTATCCAACTGGAGATTTGCGATCATATCTCGATGGTATAACTCACGCAGGCCTGAGTACCCAATGTGCACCATGCGTCTATGCCATTCTTCCCATGACAGCGCAGATGAATCCGCGTTAAAACTGGTGATCTCGGTAGAGGAGTCTGACGCGAGCTTGAAGCTCATCTGATATAGGTTGCTTGAGATCTTAGTTCCTCGCGCCATATCCTTTCCAAGCTCGTTCTTTAGATGTAAAATACCATCCCTGGCGAAGATACTTCGCCCTTCCTGTTCCCAACGTCCGAGGGAGAACAAACTGTTCCTATTACTCGGCACATGTAGAACGTTGTTAAGTTCAAAGGTGTGCGATTGCCCATCGCATTTGGATCGGAGGATTACTGTCCCCCTTCCGATCGCGTGGGTCTTGATCACGCCTACTCCTTTGATAGTGATATGAGGTATCTCTTGGTAAGCCGCAAAGGCTTCGCGTCGATGTGTGATATGCGTCGTAGTTCCAGTATCCGCCAACCAATCGTAAAGCTGATCTTGATTAGTAGGGAAGGAACTATTGTAGCTATCGAGCTCGCGATCCAAAACCTCAAGGCTCTTTTCTGCGTTAAGGGTGTGATACTCCCCCTCAACTATATTCGACTCTGACTCATCTTCCTCGGCGTTATTCGCACCTTTCTTGCCCTTTTTCCTCGACGCCCAATTGTTACTACTAGTATTGGGGCGCTTACTTGAGGACTGAGTAAATTCTGCGCACGTCTGCTCTTCGTGAAAACGCTTGCATGACTGGCATTTACTCTGCCCGAGGAAACGGCATTCGGTGACGAAGTGGCTATTACGCCCGCAATGCTTGCAGTGCTTCTTTTCGGAAGATTGGCTCTTTTTGTCGCTCGAGATGCGACTGGCGAGGGATGGCTCCCCCTTTTTACGGGAAACGTAAAGTTCGTACTCTTGTTTGATGATACCCATAAACTGTTGGCTATCTATATTCCTCTTGGGATCAGTTTCGACTTCGTCGAGGTGACCCTGAAGATACTGTTTTGTGAAATCGTCCCACGATCGCGGTAACAACGCTGCGATCAGGTGTTTAAAGAACTTGTCGGACGAGATGATGTTTTCTTGCTTCCGATAGAACGCGAGAGAATCCCAAAGATCTTTGAGCTTCGTAAGATGCTCGGGGATGTCGGCTCCTTCGGCAGCTCTGGACGCGCACAGCATGCGGAACTTGTCCGTCTGAACTAAGTAACTGGTGGACTGGTGAATGGTCTTCAAGTTCTCCCACATCTTGTGGGCTGTCGGACATCCGCGCGTGTGCTGTCGTTCAGTAGGGGCGATATTGTTCGAGATAAGTATTCTCGTGAACGTATCGTTATACATCCAGTTTCGTGCGCCTAAGGGATCCTGCAGGGGATCGGGGCTTGGCAGAGTACCTTCAACATATTGAGTGACCTCCGTCAGCTGGAAGAGCATGTAGATCGATTGGGACCAGATCTCCCAATTGTTTTTCTTCCTTGAGAGATTTTCGTCGACCCGCTGCATCTGGCCTATCGTGCGCTCGATAGTGGCTGCTGCATAATATTGTTGTCTTTGATTGAATGAAGTAAATGTGGGAGTACGCGGCACTGATGCTCGCGGTACAGGTGTTCTCGGGGGTACACTAGCGGGGGTTCGCGGCGCTGGCATTGACGGCGCAGGCGCAGGCATCTCGCTCAGTTCTGATACGGGAACTGGCTCACTGATATCCTCAGCCATGTAGACTTCGGGGCCACCAATGTCCATGGTGTAAGGTGCGTCGACGAAGAGATGTGTTGGAATAGGGGATGATAGGGGTTGAGCGTGAACTTGCTCTATTGTTTTTCGTACGATAATAAAGTGTTGTCTGAGGCTTTAGGGCTCAGGGCCCATAACCTGTAGCGATAAGATATCGCCGGTGGTCACGCGTGTAGAGAGTGGAGAGCGCCTTAGCAGTCGAGGTCGGGGATGGGATAGGCCCACCCGCATGCAGTATTACTCCTCATTCCGTACAGTACTATATACTAGCGGATATAATATATATGGATGGAGCGTTAGTCACTTGGCCCGTGCACTCGGGCTTGTGGACATTTGTCCCCGATCCTAGCACTCGCAACACTCCCCCTCAAATGGGCACAAGTCCCATTCCTTGGGCGTGCTTCTCGTGCTTCTGGCGCGGAAGCGCCTTAGTTAATACGTCTGCCGTTTGCTCTGGATCACGACAGCTTTCGACTGTAATAATACCCGCACGTATGAGCCTTCGGATCCAATGCCAACGCGTATCGATATGCTTGGTACGCTTGTGGAACTGTGGGTTTCTAGCCATCGCGAGGGAAGCTTCGTTGTCACCGCGGATTTCTGTGGGCGTTTCTTGGTCCAAGAGGCCGAGCTCCGAGTAGAGGTTCCGCAACCAGCAGGCTTCGCGCGCTGCCTCTGAGATCGCGACATATTCTGCTTCGGCGGAAGATAATGCTTGGGAGATTTGCCTCTTAGAACTCCAAGTAATCGCGCCGTTTCCGGCAATATACACATATCCGGAGGTGGACTTTGCTTCATCCGCGTTTGCTAAGGCTGCGTCCGAATAACCATGAAAGAAACTAGGCGACTGGGGAAGCGCCTTGTAGACTATGCCGTAGGAACGAGTACCAGATAGATATCTGAGTATTCTCTTAAGAGCTGTAGTATGCTGCAGGCTGGGGTTTGCAGTGTACGACGCGAGTCGATTAACTGCATAACTGATGTCTGGGCGAGTTGCGTTCGCGATGTACTGTAGTTCACCGAGCAATCTCGCGAATGAGTTGCTACGATCGCCGATGTTCCCCTCGGGATTCGGCTCGATAGTAACGTTCGGATCTAAAGGAGTGGAGACCGCATTCATTTTGCCTAGGCCTTCCTTCCGTAAGACCGATTCAATATACTGCTTTGAGGAGATGGCGATCGTTTCGGGAGTCCGTGTTATCTCGATCCCGACGATCTTGGATGGCTCTCCGAGATCTGTGATCTGCCACTCGCTCTCAACATCGGAGATGGCTTTCTCCTTCAGCTCGACGGTGGTCGCGAATATGAGGAGGTCGTCTACCCACACAGTGATGATAACGAAGTCATCACTCGTGCGCCAGATGTAAACGCAGGGATCGGCTTCAAGACGTGCATATCCCTTTTTACACAACTTGGCGTCCAATTCGAGGTTCCACTCTCGTCCAGCTTGCTTCAGGCCATAGAGTGTTTTCACTAGCAGACAGACGCGATCTGTGCCGTCTCCATAGCCTTCAGGCTGTCTCATATACACGCGCTCTTTAAGGATACCGTTGAGGTATGCGCCCTTAATATCCAACTGATGAATATGTAACTTGCGCGTGGGGGTGATTGCCAGGAGTGCTCGCAAAGTTTCCATTCGCACGACTGGCGAATGTGTTTCGAGATAATCGAAACCGGGTCTCTGGGCACAACCCTTGGCGACCAATCTGGCTTTATACTTGGTTATATTGCCTTCTTTGTCGCGCTTTCTCGCAAAAACAAACTTGTTGGCGATAGGCACGACGCCTGGCGGCTTATCGATGAGCTGCCACGTTCCCATCTTCTGGAGTTGGTCTAACTCCGCCTGTATGGCTGCTTCCCATTCAGGCCATTCTAGGGACGCTCTGGCTTCTTTAAGGCTACGGCATTCATCTTCCGAGACTACAGCGAACGCTTCCGGCCTCGAGATACTAGCTATACCGGCTTCCTCTTCGTCTGGAAAAGGATCGTTCAGGTATTTGTAATCTGGACGAACACCTCTGGTGCGCCGCGGTTCATCTAGTTCTGTCTGAACACGTTTGCGCGGACTTTCTGGTGAGCTTTCTCGGGCGCGTTTTCGCGATCGCGAAATACTCTGTTCGCTCCGAGTGTCGGCTCCTTCCCTCTCCCCCTCACTCGGAGAGGACTCCCCCTGACTAGGAGGATCTATCTCTATCTCATCCGGAGGTGGAAGGGTGTCTCTGTCGAGGAACTTGAAGTTTCTCGAGGTGAGTATGTTTCTCGTCGCCGCATTGTAATACTTAATAGCTTTAGAACCTTCGTCGTAGCCGACGTACGCTCGACGTTCGGACTTGGGTAGCATTTTGCGACGAACATTAGGACCTTGTTGGAGTATCCATACCGGCGCGCCGAATTCGCGCAGATGGGATACATCCGGCTTTATGCCATGCCATGCTTGGTACGGTGTCATATCCGGTCGCGCGCGCGTGAACGCGAAGTTCCTCACATACGCAACGTGCTCCACGGCTAACTCCCAGAGAAATTCTGGTAGCTTTGAAGCAACTAGGATGGTGCGCGCTAACTCGACCAAGGTGCGATTCATTCGCTCGGCAACTCCGTTCTGTGAAGGTGAGTACGGCGCGGTCATTTGTAACACTATTCCCTGCGTTGAACTATATTTCGTCAGGGTTTCGTTTACAAATTCACTCCCGCGGTCGACTCTAATACCGCATGGACTCTTGCCTCGTGCTTTGAGGTAAGCCATGTATTCGATAACCTTCTGGGCGGCGTGGCTTTTTCTCTTTAGGAACCGGACGGTGATGTGCCGCGAAGCGTCATCAACCATCAAAACGAAATATCGATTCCCGTGTATGGACGCAGTATCATACTTCCCCCACAAATCGACGTGTGTGAGTTCGCCAATCTGCGTAGGATTGTGCGCGGGGGGATCGAACGGCCTTGTATGTAGCTTTCCTTGGACACAAGCAATACAATCGGGTTTGGGCGTGCGCGTATCCAACTGGAGATTTGCGATCATATCTCGATGGTATAACTCACGCAGGCCTGAGTACCCAATGTGCACCATGCGTCTATGCCATTCTTCCCATGACAGCGCAGATGAATCCGCGTTAAAACTGGTGATCTCGGTAGAGGAGTCTGACGCGAGCTTGAAGCTCATCTGATATAGGTTGCTTGAGATCTTAGTTCCTCGCGCCATATCCTTTCCAAGCTCGTTCTTTAGATGTAAAATACCATCCCTGGCGAAGATACTTCGCCCTTCCTGTTCCCAACGTCCGAGGGAGAACAAACTGTTCCTATTACTCGGCACATGTAGAACGTTGTTAAGTTCAAAGGTGTGCGATTGCCCATCGCATTTGGATCGGAGGATTACTGTCCCCCTTCCGATCGCGTGGGTCTTGATCACGCCTACTCCTTTGATAGTGATATGAGGTATCTCTTGGTAAGCCGCAAAGGCTTCGCGTCGATGTGTGATATGCGTCGTAGTTCCAGTATCCGCCAACCAATCGTAAAGCTGATCTTGATTAGTAGGGAAGGAACTATTGTAGCTATCGAGCTCGCGATCCAAAACCTCAAGGCTCTTTTCTGCGTTAAGGGTGTGATACTCCCCCTCAACTATATTCGACTCTGACTCATCTTCCTCGGCGTTATTCGCACCTTTCTTGCCCTTTTTCCTCGACGCCCAATTGTTACTACTAGTATTGGGGCGCTTACTTGAGGACTGAGTAAATTCTGCGCACGTCTGCTCTTCGTGAAAACGCTTGCATGACTGGCATTTACTCTGCCCGAGGAAACGGCATTCGGTGACGAAGTGGCTATTACGCCCGCAATGCTTGCAGTGCTTCTTTTCGGAAGATTGGCTCTTTTTGTCGCTCGAGATGCGACTGGCGAGGGATGGCTCCCCCTTTTTACGGGAAACGTAAAGTTCGTACTCTTGTTTGATGATACCCATAAACTGTTGGCTATCTATATTCCTCTTGGGATCAGTTTCGACTTCGTCGAGGTGACCCTGAAGATACTGTTTTGTGAAATCGTCCCACGATCGCGGTAACAACGCTGCGATCAGGTGTTTAAAGAACTTGTCGGACGAGATGATGTTTTCTTGCTTCCGATAGAACGCGAGAGAATCCCAAAGATCTTTGAGCTTCGTAAGATGCTCGGGGATGTCGGCTCCTTCGGCAGCTCTGGACGCGCACAGCATGCGGAACTTGTCCGTCTGAACTAAGTAACTGGTGGACTGGTGAATGGTCTTCAAGTTCTCCCACATCTTGTGGGCTGTCGGACATCCGCGCGTGTGCTGTCGTTCAGTAGGGGCGATATTGTTCGAGATAAGTATTCTCGTGAACGTATCGTTATACATCCAGTTTCGTGCGCCTAAGGGATCCTGCAGGGGATCGGGGCTTGGCAGAGTACCTTCAACATATTGAGTGACCTCCGTCAGCTGGAAGAGCATGTAGATCGATTGGGACCAGATCTCCCAATTGTTTTTCTTCCTTGAGAGATTTTCGTCGACCCGCTGCATCTGGCCTATCGTGCGCTCGATAGTGGCTGCTGCATAATATTGTTGTCTTTGATTGAATGAAGTAAATGTGGGAGTACGCGGCACTGATGCTCGCGGTACAGGTGTTCTCGGGGGTACACTAGCGGGGGTTCGCGGCGCTGGCATTGACGGCGCAGGCGCAGGCATCTCGCTCAGTTCTGATACGGGAACTGGCTCACTGATATCCTCAGCCATGTAGACTTCGGGGCCACCAATGTCCATGGTGTAAGGTGCGTCGACGAAGAGATGTGTTGGAATAGGGGATGATAGGGGTTGAGCGTGAACTTGCTCTATTGTTTTTCGTACGATAATAAAGTGTTGTCTGAGGCTTTAGGGCTCAGGGCCCATAACCTGTAGCGATAAGATATCGCCGGTGGTCACGCGTGTAGAGAGTGGAGAGCGCCTTAGCAATCGAGGTCGGGGATGGGATAGGCCCACCCGCATGCAGTATTACTCCTCATTCCGTACAGTATTATATACTAGCGGATATAATATATATGGATGGAGCGTT
>Ga0307510_10004096_pt1 | contig 17103 bp, 11 predicted proteins | sample 12_EM_MG_FD_207224 | JGI IMG/M metagenome (GOLD analysis project Ga0307510, IMG submission 207224) | Populus trichocarpa ectomycorrhiza microbial communities from riparian zone in the Pacific Northwest, United States - 12_EM | ecosystem: Host-associated > Plants > Roots > Unclassified | place...
TAGTGCGAAGGTGAAGAGAAACAGACGTGCACATGCAGAGACATTGGATAGAATGCAGATAGTACTTTGGACCCCCAAAGGGCATATTGGTTGAGACTGTAAGTGCTGGATAGGGTGACGAGCATTCCGAAGAGAGCTGAGAGTCCGAGGAGAGAACAAGGTGCGTGAAAGTAAGTTTCGCTGGCACCGATTGCCGCCAATCATGCCACGTGCACATCCCGCATCTAGCGCCACGCCGGGTTTGGGCGCTGCTGTTCAACATTCAAATCTCGCCCATTCCCGGGCCCGCGTCTGTAAACCAGACACATTTTCAGCAAAAAAAGGTAAGGCCATTGCGGCGTATTCACCGATAATGTCAAGCAGGTCACAGCATTTAAACTAATTAGGAAGTCGACGACACTATGTCACATTGTGAGACGTACTTGAACTTCAAGAATTACCCAAACCTCTGGTGGGAAATAAGAGTGCGTGTTTCAGCCGCAGAGGAATATGTGGGCGATGCAATACAAGTATCCGAGTATATTTCACCTTGGCAGACGAGAGTCTCCGTCCTTTCTAGCGACTATGAGTCCGCCCTCATACACCCTCATCAACCAAATGGCTCACAATCCCTACACCCCGCCGGGTTCATTCTGTCGTGCTTCGAATATAGGAGAATTGTCTCACACGTGGTCCAAGATGTCCCTACAATCGCGTCAAGAATCTCTCTCAAACGACAGTACACACACGACCGGGGCTACGAACTACAAGGATTCGGTTTTTCATTCAGGACAAGGTGTCCTACACAGCTCTCCAAACACATCGTGGGCCCAAGATTTTTCTGTTTATGTTTGCAAGTCTTGCCACGCTCTTCAGAAGTCAACCTCCTATCTCCGGAACCAATCTCTGTCTACCGTATGCACCGGCCCCAGTACCGCACACAACCACTATCCAATCGCAACTTCCATATCAGAACAGGAAGCAAGTTATTCCGACCATACCACTATTGAGAACAGGGCCGCATCATCCCTTCCTTCGACTCTATGTTCCTCTCCAACTAGCGCTCTCAGTCTGGCCACGGATCCTGTACCAAGTCCTGTGTTTGGTGCCTCTCACTCGACGCTCTTAGACGGCCATTCCGCTGAACCTTGTAGCGACCCTCCCGCTCATAGAAGAAGTACCGCATCACATTTTCACATTAGGGGTGTTAAGGGCAAGCGTGACTTTCTGTCCGTTCCGGAAAAACAGTCCAACATCAGCCGGCCCGTGACCCGCTCCACCTCACCCATGTCGGCGTTAACCCTTCCACTGGCGAATTTACAAACTTGTCTGAGGAATGGAAACGGCTACTGCAAGACAGCGGCCTGTCCAAGGTCAAACAACCCAAGATTAGTACGCCCTTTTACCCGGCCCACCTCACTCATGTAGGCTTCGACCACTTCACGGGCGAATTTATGAATTTGCCCGAGCAATGGAAAAAATCCTTACAAGATAGTGGCATATCAAAGTCCGAACGACCAGAGATCAGCGCACCCTGTGGTTTTATACACATCACCCATGTTGTCCTCGATCCTTCCACCGGCGAATTTACTCACTTACCCGAGGAATGGCGACATCATTTACAAAATGCCAGTACACCCAGGTCCAAACGGCCGGAGATCAGCACGCCCTCCAATATCACTCATGTTAGTTTGAACCGCTCTACCGGCAAATTTACTGGACCCCCTGAGGAATGGCAACAACTTTTAGAAGGCAGCAGCATCTCGAAGTCGCGTCGGGAGAAGAATTCGCTTACTATTATAAGGACTGCTAAGTTTCGCCAGGGAAATGGTGCCGATGTTTGGGATACGATGGGTTGTATCGTCCCAGCACCGAGACGCTCCCAGTTGCTGTCGTTTCGAGCCATGGCACAGTCCCACCGTTTTAGGGACACTGAGTTTGTCAATGCTAACTCTACCACCCCCGTAAGCGTAGTTTCTTTTATCCTTCACAGCACATTCTGACTGGGAAACCCAGTCTCAACAACACCAGAACGTCTCGACGGCAAGATCAGATAAGACTGCAGGTATGATACCACGTTGACTAAACAGAAAGAAGGCAAGTGGCCACTGATGCTATCATAGTTCAGCACCCATGGCAGATCTCTGTAAAAGCGGATCCCTGGCGAGCGTATTGCAATCTCATAAAGATAGGAGAAGGGTGAGCGTGCCACGGCTCCCTTGTAACTTTGTCTTGTAATCTTCACTCCTGGCGTTTCCTTCCGGGACCTATGCAGGGAATGTGGTGACGTGTTCACTGCTGACAAAGTTGGGGCCGATCTCTCGGTTATGGTCAAGAAGATAAAAAATGATTTTATAATGAACGACGTCCTCATGATTCGTGCATCACATCATACAAACATCGTCAATTTTCTCGACTCGTTCCTTTACAAGAACGAACTCTGGGTTGTCATGGAACGTGTCGATGGTTGCTCACTTACGGACGCCATTAGGGAAACCCCGATGTCTGAAGGTCAAATCGCAGCAGTCAGTAAAGAGATAGTGCAGGGCCTGCAACATTTGCATAAGCACGGCGTCATACATTGTGATATTAAGGGTGATAACGTGTTATTGGGTCTCACCAGTCAGATCAAACTCAGTATGACTCACAAATTTATTCTCGCCATGACTTTTCTAACCCACGTCGGGATTCTGATTCCAGCTGGCTATAGCCTCGGCACGCAAATCCCAGTGCCTATGCGCGCAGAGCGAACGACTGTTGTTGGTACGCAGTACTGGACCGCGCCTGAGGTTATCAAGCACAAGGAGAATGGCCCTAAGGTAGACATATGGTCGCTTGGCATCATGGCGTTGGGTACTTGCCTTCATAACCCTCCCATTCTTGCTTCTTGTCTGATAAGAATGGCTAAACAGAGATGGTCGGTGCATCGTCCTTCAACCAACATTCGCTGAAGGTACTACGTCTGATCGTAACAAATGACACACCCGCGATCGCCGACCCAGAGAACTTCTCATCAACGTTCTGCGACTACCTCTCCGATACGCTCAAGGTTGATTCTGAAATGCGACCGGATGCGGCGCAGCTTTTGCAGCATCCATTTTTTGCGAAAGCTGAACCATTGTGCTCCCTTGTTCCGCTGATTAATTCTGCGTTCAAGACCACTCGGAAGAGATGAGAAAAGCCATCATGAACCGTGTACCTTCAGGTTGCGTGGTCTCGGTACCTTCAACTTGGTCATTCATCTACACGCGCATTCAATTGATCTAGGTGCTCATGAACCAATAATGTACCTCACTTCCTTATAACACTATGCATCTCTCGGATCCCAAAAACCCCTGATATCCTTCTAGCTCATACCCACGCTTCCTGTATTTAGGCTGTAACATCCCACTATGTGGGCATCGTGACCTCTTATGAGAGACCCTCATCCTTTTGGATATTTCAGACAATCTGCTCACTACGTATAGTACTACCCCCTTGTTTTCGTTCATATTTTTTGTATCGAGTCTTGTAGCCACAGCGTGCCTACATGTAGTCCATGCACGATAAGCCGACTCCGAGTCGTAGCAAGAGACAAGCAAGCATCGCATGCAGCATGCCGCGGCACCTGGCACGTGTTTCTGCTCCACCCAACTTGAAAGTACGCACCTCCTCGGAGCTCATTTTTTCAACCTTCATATGTTTGTGTCCGGTGTTCGGTGTTGGCCTTCTTGCCAAATACTGAGCTTAGATTCCTAGAGCCTTTTCTACCGATGATAAAGCCGCCGGGCAGATTGAAGCCAGAAGCCACATTTGGATGAGTCCGTCTGTGACTCGACCGGCGAATGCCTCGCCTAACCCAGGCCACACACTGATACCTCGTCACATAAATCCTTCTGCATGATCGTGGCTAGCCGATAACCCGAGAACCCGAACATGCTTTTAATGAATGATATGACTGCGGTCACGACACACCTGAATAAGCTGAATACCCCCCTATCTCCACCCTTTCTGATGGCTTGATAACGTTTCGGTCCTCTTCCCGAAGAACGACTTCTTTATACATACTTCGCACGATCGGCGAGGACGGGACGCTTCTCGCGTCGCCCACATATTTGACTCGCCAAGGTCCACCGTGGTTGGCGGCGACACAAAATAAAAAAGTGGACATATCACATATATCACAGATCTGTCCGTGACCCGGTCCTTTCGCAAACTTCCACTACACCATTTATCAGTGTGCACGACAAACAGACATGAATTTACCGGCAACAGCAAGATGTCCATTTTTTCGCCGCCCTTACGAAGGACGTCCACGACGCGAAAAGATGGAAAGTGCCCAAATCCATTCGTTCCCACCCTCCAAGTTCTACGGATGCCGACTGCTGACTGCTGGTGTTGATTAGATCAGGAGACAACAAGGCAAGATCAACACAAAGTAAAATAAGGTAACAAAAATCAACGCTGAGGTGTACACCCATGATAGAACACCTGGAGGACCCGCATGCCTGGGGTGAGGGTGAAAAGAACACCGATGCGGATGCGGACACTCGCCGATCGATCGGACGATCGGACAATGAACGGCCTGGATGAGTGCACGTGATGTACAACTTACACACAGTTTGTTTTCCACACTCGACGCCGTCAAGCCGCACCCTCCGCAGGCTCCGCCGGTGATCAGGATTGCAACGCCTTCAGATTCAAGCAACCATACAGCGCTGGTCCAAATAACGTTACGTGCAAAACACAACCCAACTCACTGGTTCCGATACATTTGTCTGAAGAACTGTCGATCGCCGGAACACCTGAGTCGCTCTTCAAGTTAGGTGTGAAGACCGGCGTCCCCGTGGGAACCTTTGGGCCTAACGTGATGAACACAGGCGACATAAACCCAAATATCAGTAGCCTTGGCACCGTACTAGGGCTACCAGCGCGCGGTATGTCCAACCGACATGAAAATTAAGTACAAGTGTTTCCATCCAAGGACCCTAGGGTTGAATGTACAATACGAAGTAAGAGCTGACCAAACTTAACAGTCTACAGATCTCGTCACGGTGCTTCTCTGAAGAGTGCTCCGCAGTAATTGTACCCCTTCACATATCCTCCTTATTCCAAAAATCGACATTTGCCTGCGCCCACGTCACTTGCACAATGATCGCGTGATTATTAGGAGTCTAGACAACTACACAGCAACACAGTCTTCGGACGCTTGCATATAGTGCCCATCAATTCGCGCCTTCAATCCGCATTCTTTTTCTCGATTCTCTACCCCCCCCCCCCCTCCCAGCAAAAAACGAACTGTCAATTGACCTCATGCCGTCGGCTGACCATGCAACGACCTCTCATTCTAACCTCCAATTGATCATCGATGCCTTGGCCGACTACGCCAACCAAACAGGAATAGACCTTTCTCAGAATCCCTTCGTCGAGAAGCTCCAACAGTCCAACACACCCGATGCTATCCTTGAACTATTTCAAGAACGGGAGAAGGCTTTCAAGGGATTTCGCGACGAGAATCGGAGACTGATAAACTGCCTCAGCCCAGCCGTTCGGGTCCTTCATGCGTTCTCTGACCTTCTTGGCGAGGCAGCTAGCCTGGTCAGTCATTCCTACCTCATTTCCTTGCGCGTTTCTACGCTAATGTTGCAACGTAATTCTGTCAGGTCTCCTCGCCTGCGAAGGCCGTCTTCGTCGGCATTGATGTTCTCCTCGTAGTGCGTCCCTTCGGCCCAGGCTTCAGTCAGATCTCAACTAACGGACGAGTATTCCAGGCTGCCAGCGACGTCAGTTCGAGCTACGATACTCTTCTTGATCTCTTCGAGTGCTTGGGCGGTTTCCTTAAACGCCTTGACATTTATGTAAACATTCCGCCCACGCCAATAATGACAGACATCATTGTCAAAATATTGGTCGAGTTACTTTCAGTGCTGGCTCTGGCAACGAAACAAATCAGACAGGGACGACTCAGTAAGCACATCATCATCATCATCTATAACCTGTCCGCCGCTCAATATTCGATAGAGAAGTTCGCAAAGAAACTTCTGGGAGAGAGCGAGGTCGAGGCCACGCTACAGAGACTAGACCGATTGAACAGGGACGAGGTTCTGATCACTGTCGCCCAGACGCTGGATGTTGTGCATGGTCTTGTGAACAACACGAGAGTAGTGATGGAAGGCGCGCAAACTATGTCTGATCCGTCGTTAATATTCCGCTGACTGCTACTTCTGTTAGACGGCGCGGCGTCAATGGATACGCTTATGAAGGCTTTGGGTAAGTGTCCCGCGCAAAATTGAGTATTTCTCGTGCTCACTCCGGGTTGTAGCCTCCCTTCAACAGACCGTAGATGAAGTGAACAAGATGAAACGTTGGTTTTTCTTATTTTCAATCCTCCTCCACAAAGACAGAAGTTGCCATTGCAGGTGACCAATTCAAAAGGGATGTCCGGTTTTGGCTCTCTCCTCCCGACCCTTCTACGAACCATCACATGGTTTGGAAAGGACATCATAAAGGAACCTCAGCATGGTTCTTTCAGAGTGACATATTGACGGATTGGAGATCAACGGGATCACTATTATGGGTCCACGGGAAACGTACGTTTCCTTCATTGGTAGTACGCCACTTGTATTAATGGCTTGCTCATCTTACAGCGGGTTGTGGAAAGAGCACACTTCTGTATGTCACCTTTGATGGCCATATTCGAGATCGTTCATATTGCGATTAGATCTACAATCATTCAGGATATTGCGGACAAGCGTGCAGCCGGATTGGCCAGAATGGCCTATTATTATTTTGATTTCCGAGATGACAAGAAGCAAGACTGCTATGGCCTCCTCTCCTCACTCCTTTCCCAACTCTCTGCTCGATCTGACCCTTGCTACGAGCTCCTCTACAAATTGTATTCGGACAACGCTGATGGCACAGAAAAGCCCAGTAGCACTACACTTACTGAATGTATCAAGGATATGCTGTGCTTGCCGAGACAGGGCCCAGTTTATATCATCATCGATGGTCTTGACGAGTGCCCCGACACCTCCGGCAATCCATCCGCACGGGAAGAGGTTTTAGAGCTCGTTAAAGAACTTGTTGATCCGAACTATGCGAACGTACATGTTTGCGTGGCTAGCCGTCCTGAGATCGACATCAGAAATGCCCTTGAACCTTTGAAACCGCTCGAAATCTCGCTCCACGACGAGGACGGACAGAACAATGATATCTTCGAGTACATCAAGTATGTCGTTTATTCAGACCGGAGGATGCGGGGTTGGAGAGAGGAGGACAAGCGACTTGTCACTAATACGCTCTCTGGTAAGGCCGCTGGCATGTGAGTTATCTTGTACACTGTCTGTGACTTCACGATTGACCCTTGTGTGCTCGCGTAGGTTTAGATGGGTCATTTGCCAAATCGACAGTTTACGTCGCAGTTTACCCGCGAGCATTCGGAGTATTTTGGAAGATTTGCCAGCGAGTTTGGACGAAACTTACACCCGCACACTGAAGAATATCGACAAGGAGAAACGAGAATATACACAGCGTCTCTTCCGGTGCCTGAATGCCTCCAAACGCCCTCTCAGCGTCGAGGAACTAGCCGAGATCCTCGCAATTCGCTTCGACGAGGCAGAGTTCCCCACATTTAACCCAGATTGGCGGCCATTCGACGTGAATGACGCGGTCTTGTCTGCGTGTTCTAGTCTCATTTCCGTTGTCAATATTTCTGGCTCCCAAATTGTCCAATTTGCCCACTTTTCTGTCAAAGAGTTCTTGACATCGCCGCGACTTGAGAAACCAGAAAACGAAGACTTGAAACCTCTTTCGTGCTATCATATTCTCTCGGAACCTGCAAATGCCACCCTTGCACGCGTTTGCCTTGGCGTCCTTCTCCACCTTGATGACAAAATCGACAGAAATTCCATACGTCACTTACCCCTAGCCCAGTATGCCGCTCGATTCTGGCTCGATCATGCCTGGTTTGGGAATGTGGCATCACAAGTTCAAGACGTGATGGAGCGTCTCTTTGATCCAATGAGACCCCATTTTGCGGCATGGGTCTGGTTATACGACGTGGACCATCATTGGCTGGACCCAATGTCTGAGATGCACCCGACGCGGCCCTCTGCTGTTCCTCTGTACTATGCGTCATTATGCGGTTTCCTTGGCCTCGTGGAGCACTTCGTTGGTGCTCGGCCACAAGACATTAATGCCAGGGGTGGATTTCACAACTCGCCGTTGTGTGCTGCATCCGCCAAGGGAAAACCCGAAACCGTACAGCTACTGCTCAACAACAATGCAGACCCTAATTTACGTGGCCATGAAGGCTGGGCCCCGTTGCACTCCGCATCGTTAGAGGGGCACATCAAAATAGCGGAGATTTTGTTGGACAGCGGCGTGGATGTGAATCAGCAGACGAACGACGGATGGGCTCCTTTGCTTTTGGCATCAACCTACGGAAAGTTGGACGTCGCCGACCTGCTTATTCAACGCGGTGCGGTCATTGACATATGCAACAGCGGTCAAAATACACCTTTGTACCTGGCAGCAGCCAACGGAAAACCCGATATCGCCCGACTACTCCTTAATCATGGAGCAAGCATGGACATCACCAGTAAAAATACCAAGACTCCACTGCACGTTGCAGCAGATATGGGGTATCACGGGGTCGTGGAACTGTTACTTGGATTCGGCGCAAGACTCGATGCACGGACCAAGGCCCAAGAAACACCACTGGCCTTGGCTTGTCGTTGTTCGAGACTTGAAACTTCACAATTACTTTTGGAGCGTGGCTCGGATGCGAATTCACGGGACAAGGACGGCAGGACTCCATTACACTACGCGTCAGAAAATGGATATCTCGACGTCGCACAGCTATTGCTAGAGCACGATGCTCGTGTGAACGCACATGATTCATATTGCCGGACGCCGTTGCATTATGCATCGGATAATGGGCACCTTGACGTCGTAAAGGTGCTCATCGAGCACGGAGCAAATATTGATGGCCACACCGACGACTCGGAACAGCCCGAGCAGACACCCTTCGACAGGCGAGACAGCGCCTCATGGCTCGAGGCTTTATGGTTCAATATCTCATGGTTCACGGTATCATGGTTCTCATGGCTCAAGGTCTCATGGCCCGGACACGTCGAAGGTTCCCACATTTCAATCGAGCATAGCGCTGCCGTGTCGTCAAGTAATGACAAGGGCTTGACCCCATTCCACCTAGCGTCAAAAAGTGGGAGGCTCCAAGTCGTGGAGTTTCTGCTACAGCGTTGCGTGGAGGTCGACATTCGTGACGCGAACGGAGGGACGTCGTTGGAACTGGCATCTGGCACCGGGAAGCTCGACGTCGTACGTTTCCTGATCGAGAAAGGGGCGGACATTCACACCAAGGATAACGACGGTTCGAATCCGCTGCACATCGCATCTCAAAACGGGCACCTTGATGTCGTCCGATTGTTGACTGACGGTGGCACTTCTGTCGATATCCGGAATGGGACTCAAATGACGCCCTTGGCCTTGGCATCGGGCGAAGGCAAAATTGACGTTTCCATCTTGCTCATCGAACGAGGGGCCGACTTGAATGCCCGCGATAACAAGAGCTGGGCACCCTTACACTTCGCCTCACGATTCGGGCATGTTGACATGACGCAACTATTGCTAGACCGCCACGTCGATCCGAACATCCAGGCAGACGACTTATTGACCCCATTACACCTAGCATCATCCCATGGCCTCGTTAAGGTTGCCCAGTTGCTGGTCCAGCGTGGTGCAGTCGTCGATATGTTCGACGGTGAGCAACAAACGCCACTTGGCCGAGCAGCAGTCAACGGGAATGCCGACGTCGTACGTCTCTTAATTGACCATGGGGCGAACTTGCATGCCAAGGATGGCAATGGGTGTACTCCGTTACACGTAGCATCACGAAGTGGTCACCTAGAGGTCGTAAAGCTGTTGCTCGAGAAGGGCGCAGATGTCGACCAGCTCGACAAAGCCAATAAGACTGCGGCAAAATTGGCTTCGAAGCATAACAAACCTGAGGTCGCAAGCTTCTTAGCCAAGTACAAGACAGGTGAAAATGTTCGTAACAACATACGCTCGGCCACATCGGACCCAGCTCGGCACGACACCCAAGAAGATCGGGAAAATGAGAAAACTATCTCGCTACAGATTGCCTGTAAAGAGAGAAAACTTGACGTGATCAGATCGCTGCTCGACCGAGGCGCAGATATCAATTCCTGCATTATATATGGCACGACTATCCTCCACCGAGCAGCGACGAATGGGGACGTCAAGGTCGTGTGCTTACTTCTTGAACGGGGTGCGGCGGTGGATCCACGCGATAGGATTGGGTGGACTCCGCTCCATTGGGCATCACGAAACGGGTATGTTGAAGTCTCGCGGATGCTCCTCGACCATGGCGCAAACGTAAATGCGAAGAAGGTTAACTATTGGACCCCGCTTCATTCCGCAGCACACAATGGATTCCTCGAGCTTGTGATACTATTACTTGAACGTGGCGCGGACATAAATATGTTAAGTGACAAGGGTCAAACCCCATACCAGCTATCGAAGCAACAGAAACACCAAAAGGTGGCAGATTTGCTCCGGGAGCGTGGGTCTGCGGACTCGGAGAGTGACGAACAAGGTTCGACAAAATACTCCTATGTGTATCGTGGTGTCTGACTGATATTGCAATCTACTGTAGTACATACGTAGTAACAAACGCAACACGGAAGTCCCTCACTCATTGCTACCATGACAAAGTCACACCTCTGTTTCATTTATGGTTTTATATTCTGTGTTAGTTAGGTTCGCTGGGGCAGGAGAGCCAGATTTTGTGCATTTTTATTTAATTCCATGGACGACCTGGGGTCCGGAACACCACGTAGTACAGGCTGGATCTAAATGCCCGGAAAATATAAGTGGTGACACAAACTGATTCTTGAAAGGTGTGGTAGATAGTGACGCTGCGAGGATGCATGACTAGTATACTTGGCCTGATTGACCTATACATACAACTCCGCAATATTGTCAAGCACCAAGTATCCTTTTCGTAGTTTCTTGTAGAACCACTCAGGTACGTATCGTGACTCAAGATCATCGGTTATCCAAGATAAATCTCGAAACAAGCACCCTTCATCCAGAAATTTATTCTCACCCCGAGGTCAGCTACCTGTAAGTCGGGGTGTAGTATTCGAAGTGGTCTACTTCGTCAAATACTACAAACTTCTGCGAATTCATCAGAAGCCCTAAACTGACTTTACCTCTAGTCCCTACGTCTTTTGTGTTACTCATCTATAAATTATGAGGAAAGACGGGCGAATAGCATCATTCTTCCACATCACGCTCTCAATCAGAGAGTCTCATTGATGAGATCGTTGACGTCCACTTACATTATATACTTCGATTGGCATCAGAACGCATAATCAAATGGTCTCAAGTCATTTTTACACGTACCGACACATTCATCATAGTTCAAATCCCCTCCGGGCTCGCCAATCACTGCGTCAAACCCTGGTGGCGGCTGTAGCCCAGGCGATTCTGAATATGAGACGAAAAGATCTCTTCACAGAATCCATAGCGCCGTACCTGCCTCAGGCTTGTGTCCGTCCGTGTAAGCTTGACTACCCTCCCCATCACAACATCGTTGAGAAGCATTGCCTTGTTTGGAGACGCGCTCCCAGCAGAGTAGTCGTTAGCCTGTAGATATCAGCGCATCGCTCCAATCCCACCCAGATCCACAACTTGAATGCGAGCTGACCTTTGACGACGTCGCTGACGTATATATCCCCGCCCCAAATCGGCCAAAGTTTGTGCGCTGGCCCGCTTTGGCGAGTTGAAAGGAGCTCTGTATAAAAATGGCGCCTGAGTACCAGGAGAAGCTGGCAGTGCGCTCGAGTGGCACCTGTATAATCCTGCACAAATTGCAATTACTGAGCCTGCAAAGTGCGTTCTCAGAAGAGGTGTCCCCGAGACAGCATTCCCGAATGGTGCCATGAAAGCGGCGACGCGTGTTCCCATCAGGGATGCCCCTGCTTTGCTCTACCCCTCGCCTGACATGTCCAGAGTCAGCCATGTATGCACTATCATACGAACGCATTCAAACTCGCTTATAATTGGAGAATCTATCAATGACGGTTTGATCCGCATAGACCTTCCAGAGCTACACCCATATCCTGTCAGACGGGACGAGCGTCACTCTATGAAACGAAGTGGTCTGGCCTTGATTACATTTGGTACTGCTGTGGGGTGCTTCCATTGTTGAGCGAATTGTTGCCCAACTGCAACAATGCGTCTTTCGTCTAGAACACAACTTCGTAGATCGGTGTTTAGAACTAACCATCTTGGTATAACGGGTTTCCCCTGGACACTTCCAGGATGATAGGTGCTGACGAAATGAATAGTGAGCCAACAACCACGGAAGTCAGGCCCCTCCAATAATAGGTCAACTAACCTCCGCTGAGCGCACGTAACATGCCAGAAAGCCATGAGGAAACGTCATTTTCACCTGCGTCCCTGCCCACCCGCACAGTCAGTGCTTCCATTAACTTCGAGTGGCTCGTTTTGGCTTGTTACATAGAGGTCATATCGTGTGGATAGACTAGGTGCAGTAGACACTGCTTGGTCGGAGCTCGCTAGGTATACAACCAGTGACGAAGTGACGATACACCGATCGATTTGCCCTTCTCAGGGCTGGCTCTCAACCATCACGTGAGACCTCAAAGCTTTTAATAATAATAAAAGGGTCTACTGTAATACAAGTATGTGAACACCTTGAAAAAAATTATTTCCCGGTCGCACGGATACCAAATCGATAGGTCCTTGACCATCACTCCCAATCCCAGTTTGTTGGTCCACAGTCATGCTGAGCCTGCCAGTGCAGACCGGCGCTAGCGAGTGATCAAAGTAGGAGGCTATCGCCTGGACCTGCGACCGCGAGGGACGGCACTGCTGCAGTACTAGGCACAAAACCGCTGTGTCTGTCCCTTGGCCTCGTGTGACCTATGTAGTCTCGGTATCATGCAGTATTTGAACACCCTTTGTTGTGACTATAATTTGATAATTGTATCGCCAATGCCTGCCACATATCTGTTTTGTGGCTTACTACGAAAGAAAAGTAAGCAAGGGTAGCTGGTTGAAATTGTGGCGTACCCGCACACGATCTCAGCTGATGGTAAGCGGTGACGTAAACGTCTCGTGCACACTCACCAACCACGTCACGCGCAATTGTCCACTGTCCGAACAACTGCGTCCATGTTCAGGTCTATCTCTAGGCTCTCTGTGGGTGAAAAGATTATTCAAAGTAATGTCCAGGCTTTTATGTGCTCATGTTTTCCCCAGCTTTCTCCCTTGACCCGTGGGTCACCCGCGGCCACATCATTCGCCCTCCGTCGACTTCTCTCTTCGGAAGCCCGCGTGCAAATCCAAAAGGCCATTGATGCCTCACCGCTCGTCCTTTTTATGAAAGGCACGCCCGAGTTACCACAGTGTGGTTTCTCCCGCGCTGTCATACAAGTTTTGGATCTGCACGGTGTCCCACATGAGAAGATGCGGACGTACAATGTGCTGGAGGACCCTGAGTTGAGGAATGGAATCAAGGAATTCTCGTGCGTACGATCCCTCAGTTGAACATGGTGTCCCCTCATTTCCTCTCATTGTTAAAGAGAGTGGCCAACAGTTCCCCAGTTATACGTCAACTCGGAATTTGTTGGGGGCTGCGACATCGTCCTCGGAAGTGAGTCGAGAGATGATTTATTACTCGTGTATTTAACTGAGGTAATGTCTATTACGTGACAGTGCATCAATCCGGAGAGCTCGAAGAGCTCTTGGAGAAGCATAACATCATCCCAAAGCTAGATGAGGAGAAGGCCACACAGGCCACATCCTCATAACTGTATTGACAAGTTCATTACCGCCCCGCTGTTGCACAATGATATGCAGGGGTAGACTTTCGGATACAGATGTAAACATGCATCACATAGACGGCAAAAATCAGAAGCACCACTCACAAGAAAAGGGAGGTCATTCTTCCACCTCGATCGAACCATCCGGATTCAACCGCCCACGACGGACAGCTTCACCTCGTGCACGAAGAAGATCTTCTACATTGCGCAATTTGCCCTCATCTGTCGAGTCTTTGAACCATCCGAGGTTGTCGGCTATCAGGTGCCTACGTGATGGTCAGAAGGGCGTGGTGTTTATAAATATGTAACGGCAGTTTTTGCATTACCTTGTCTTACAACCTGGACACTCGATCAGCACGATTCCTTTCTCATATGCACGCTTGGTAAACTGGTGAGTCGATCGCGTGGAGCAGTTCCCGGCCGTGCACGTAAAGGTCAAAGATAGTCTGGGCTCATCTACATCAGATCTTGCTACCTGAGCATCCGAAGTGGCTGTAGAAGGGGCCGAGCCGAGGACAGAGACGGGGGGCACACGAGTAGAGTTGTGTCGTACCGCTAAGGACAGACGGGACCGCGGTAATGAAGAGGTGGCGAGAGGGGGGCGTTGTAACCTCAATATTTGCGAACGAGCTGCTAAGTGCACGTTGCGGAGTAAGCGGAAGGGCAGCATAACCGATGCTGGAGGAGAGACGCAAACTGTCATGTCAGCGACGCGGGTTTCAGCTCCGCCTGAAAGCGCGTCAATGCAGCACGCGTCCATCGTAATCAGACTTGAAGCATAGACGCGTCTTGCGCGTGTTCCCTCCTTCATTTACCGCATCACCCGAAACTGTACACCCTAGGATATGGCAGATCGCTCACGCAGAGAGCCCCAGGCAAAGCCGGATAAATTTGCTGCTCTCAAGTTGGCACGACAAGGTGGTCAGCGAAATTGGAAGGTCCGTCCCAATGGTATACGCGTTATTCCGCGACGCTCAAACGCTATCGACCCCTCCTCTTTGGGAATCTTAGGGAGAGGAAGCAGAGATTTATGATGAAGTCACGGAGGATCAATACAAGAGCGTCGTTCAAGGTCGTTTAGCCAAAGATGACTTCGTCGTGGACGACGGCGTCGGTGACTATCTCGACAATGGCATGGACGACTGGGAAAACGATGACGCGCGGGACTACTCAGAGGATGAGGCCGTGTACAAAACTAGTACGTCACATTGCCCCTCGCATTTATTCATCCTGATTTGACGAATTCCCTATATGCAAAGCCAAACCGAAAAAAGTCAAGACCAAGGCGCAGACGAAAAGCAAGCCACCACCCCCAGCGACGACCTCAATCAGTGCTTATCGTCCGGCTGTGTCGAAGGACCAGGAGGATGCTTTCATGTCAGGGCTTCTTGGCGACTGGGACGTCTCTCATGCCATAGCTGCATCCAAGACAAATTCTCGGCCAGGAAAGCGGAAGCCCTCGCCGGATTACCGCTATGACGATCGCTCTTCCTCCCCCGGGCCTTCCTCAGATAGAAGGACTGCGTACGGACGTGGTGGTTCACACAGCCATCGCGACCCATTCGGGGACACTTCTTCGGATGGACCCACTTCTGACGGCTTTGATATCGGAGGTGACTTGTCATCGGACGACGGGCTAATCACAAGTCCAAAGAAGAAGGTCAGGACAGAAGCCAAAGGGATCGCGCCTACAATTGAAAGGATGGGCGCTATGGAAGTCACAAGGAATCTTGCCCCTCAAGATGACGATGACGATTTCTTCGATGATATCCCATTTCATGACGTGATGGAGACTGACGAAAAACCTGCTTTGCCAGTTAAGGCGGAGCAGGTGGACGTGGAGCTTCCAAAGTTTCCAATGAATGATGCGCCCGTCAAAAAGGAAGAGAACCCATCTTGGCTTTCGGTCTATGATTCGCTAACTGTGAAGCCTGATGAGAGCCTTGGGAAGCTGGGTAACACCGCGATGGCATCTTCATCTTCCGCACATGCTTCCACAATTTCTGCTCTCGAGGACGATGGCTCATTTCGCTTCTTCTGGCTCGACTACCTTGAGCACGAGGGCGTCATCTATTTTATCGGCAAGGCACTCGACAAGAACACCAACTCATTTGTTTCTTGCTGCGTGACTGTAGCAAATCTGCAGCGCAACCTGTTTATCCTTCCACGGCCCTACCAACTCGATGAAGATGGTTGTGAGACAGATGTCGTCCCAGACATGCCAGCGGTGTGGAGAGACTTTGACCAGGTCCGGAAGAAGGCAGGGATAAAAGCCTGGAAGGCGAAATTCGTGAAGCGAAGATATGCGTTTTGCGAATCTGATGTACCCAAGGAAGAGACACAGTGGTTGAAGGTTGTCTACGGCTTTGAGGGTACGTTTTTCAGGTTTATCGGGGTGATTGTGCTGATCGAGGGCTATAATTAGAGCCCCAAATTCCTGCGAATGTTTCTAGCCCAGCTTTTTCCCGAATTTTTGGGACGAATACAAACGCTTTCGAACTCCTTGTTCTGAAGCGTAAGATCATGGGACCCTGTTGGCTTCAAATAAAGAAGCCCCATGTCGAATACAAAGGGGTACGTTCTTCAAAAGTGAACTTGGTCCCCTGGCTCAGGTCCTGCGTAGGTTTCTTGGTGTAAGTTCGAGGTGACGGTCACGGACCCGAAAGATATCAACCCTTTTTCGGAGATGGACTCGAACGCTCCAAGAGACATTCCTCCCCTCACAATCACGAGTCTAAGCATTCGCACGATTGTCAACCACCACGAGAATACCCGAGAGGTTGTTTGTGCAACAGCAAGGATATGGTCGAACAGTACGCAGCCTACGATTTCGTTAAAGAGGTCTAATTTTTACCATCTCTGACAGCTCAGATTGATGACCCAACACCCCCGGAAGCTCTTCCCTGCACCGTACATACCCTCGTTCGACCACTTGGGCGCTTCCCCCCTGGTTTCGATGCAAAAGTGAAGTCTAATGCGAAAGGCTTGATATCCCCAATGAACAATGAACGGATGCTCCTCAACAGTCTCCTAGGTTTGTGATGAATTTGCAACTTGTCATTCTTCTCATTCGTATGGCATCCCTAGTAACATTACACAAAGCCGATCCCGATATTATTGTTGGGCACGACTTCCTTGGTGTTTCCTTGGATATTCTCCTCCATCGGATGAGAGACCTCAAGGCGGATCATTGGTCCCGCATCGGTCGCTTCCGACGTTCCAAATGGCCAGGAATTGGTCGGCAGGGAAC
>Ga0307510_10004097_pt1 | contig 17100 bp, 8 predicted proteins | sample 12_EM_MG_FD_207224 | JGI IMG/M metagenome (GOLD analysis project Ga0307510, IMG submission 207224) | Populus trichocarpa ectomycorrhiza microbial communities from riparian zone in the Pacific Northwest, United States - 12_EM | ecosystem: Host-associated > Plants > Roots > Unclassified | place...
AAAAGACTCAAATATAATTGGATTCAAAAAAATTTAAAGCTTATGTTCAGGGGTGTTTTTGTTCTTTTCATTTTTAATGAATAGTAAGATGACCTGCATGCCTTTGGAAGTGGATTTTTCATAGCTTATGTTCAGGGGCATTCCTATATATGCACTTGGATTTTATTTTATTTTTTGTAATTATCAGGTTGGTTTAGGGGCAATTGTGTAATTTAATATATACAAATATTATTAAAAAAAAGTTATTAACGTGGGTGTTGCATGCGTCATCTCATTAAGGGCTATTCGGTTGTCAAACGTCGCCTTTCACGGCAGCGTTTGAATCGTCTTGGTGTCGCCTCCTCCGGGAGGTGACGCGTGTGGCCAAAGACCGCCTAGTTTGGTGCCGGTAACCTTTGTTTTCTTCTTATTCTCTCTCTCATCCTCAATTTCCATTCCTACACCTTCAAAGTCTCAAAGAAGCCTTTCAATTTTTATTCCCCTCGGATTTGGTCCGTGTTCTTTTTATTAATATATTTTTTTTTAAAATAATTTATAAAATTAGAATTCTTTTTCAATCTCTTTCCCTTTAAATTTTTTTATCTTTTAAATTTGGTCCTTATTTTTTTATTGTTATTTTTTTTATTTGAGATAATTTTTAAAATTGAATTTTTTTTATAATTTCATCTTACGTTTTTTTCCTATCAAATTTGATCCCTATTTTTTTATTGTTATATGTTTCACTTTAACAATTTTTTTTAAATTTTTTTTGTTCAACCTTAAACATTAAATTGGTTTGGAATTAAGTTTCTTGATTGAGTATAGGTTTAAGATTTCATGAGTTACGAGCTTTAGAAATTAACCCATGTTTAGAAAATTTTTCCGGGTTATCTTGGTTTTTTAAAATTGATAAAAAAAATTTTGATTTCATCTTTTAACATTAGATTGGTTTTTTTTTTTTTTTTAGTTTCGACATTCGACATTCAACATTCAACATTCAACATAGGGTTGTTTTATAATTAAACTTCCTAGTTTTTCTCAATTCACTTTCGACCTTTTTTCTTACTTTTTATTGGTACGAATAAATGTTTAATTGAATAAAATATTTATTCTAGGAAACAGAGTTATTAAACACGATTGAGTATATGACCATGTTGCCAAGTCAAATATCTTAATTTTAGTTATTTCTTGATCAAATATCGATTTAATTAATTGGATGTGCGTATAAGCATTTTGATTTATGATTGAATTTCTTTTTTATATCCAAAAACGCATTGAAAAAGCCTGTATATTAAATTTTTTTACTGAAAAAAATTACCTAACTCGCGGTGAAGCACAGGTCAAATAGTTAGCTTAAGCTATTCAATGTCCCTGAAATGCTAAACAAAAATTGAGGTGTTGGAATCATAAAGATTATTATTATTCATGAAATAAAACTACTGATAAACCTTTCAGAACCTAATCATGGAGTTGTTGGTGTATGGATTAAATATGTTAATAACAAATGTCAAAATTTTTAGAGATTGTAAACTTCTGGATAATTTTGAAGAGTATTGTTTTACTCTGGATATCTTGGGATGTTTAGGTTTGGGGAATGCTTTTGTTTGTTATGATGACTGGCCTTACACTGGATCCTTGTTGATGGGAACCCTACAGTGCCACTGGATTGAATCCCCACCACACAGCCATGTATGATGCTAGTATGTATAAATGAGAATAGAAACTGAAAATTCAGATCATTTACAATTGTACTTGCAAGTTCAATACGTGTTCTAGTTCAGCAAGGTGAGTCACAAGCTGAAACGTTGAGAGCTGGTTCTAAACAGTCTCCACTCTGGACTTCTGAGAAACTGTAATGTGGGAGGACAGCTGCTTATTTTGCAAACTGACTAGGCAGAGATACAAAAAAATTTGTAGTCTGCTTCAGAGAAAAAAAATTTAAACAGCTTGTGCAATGAAAATCATGCTTGTTGACGTATAAAGTGATTTCAGACCTGATAAGTATCAACTAAGTTTAAAATGCGCAATCCCCAGCCCATTTATAATTGTTGAAAGTTGCATATATTTGTTTCAAATGTAAAAACTAACAACTGCATGCGAATATCTTCAGGTAATCTCACTTCGCTGTAAAGAAGGGTCGTCTAAATCTGGACTGGCAGGCATGAAGGAGGTTAGTGGGTCTAAAATAAAGAGAATATTAATGTTATGGTATGAAGTGTTTAATGCATTAGAAGAATTTTTTATCAGTTGGTCTTCTCATGCTCTCGTCCACACCTACAGGTTGCAAAAGGATACAAGAAAGGGAAGAGGGTTGGGTTTGTACAGGTCTCTCAGGGTATTGATCTGTATGTGTGTCCTCGCAGTGATAGCATAATCACAATACTTGCTAAACATGGGTTCTTCAAGGGAATGGCTGCTGTTGAAGATAACCAAGACTCGTTGATTGGCTGTGTTGTATGGCGAAGAAATCAAGCATCTTCAAGTTCTGTTCTTGAGAAATCTGAGAGAAAGCACGGTTCCTTGTCTGAACAGCCTCTCAAGTCACCTTCAGACTCTTCAGTTGAAAGGGTAGATCATAAAGCTTTGTCTTGTTGCATCCAAGTTGGATCAAGAACAGATTGCACAACTCTTGATGGTGATGAAAATAACAATGTTGAGCACAAGGATATTGAGACTAAACAAGTACAGACTGAACTGCGTATCACTTCTTCCACCATCAATAATCTCTTGCTGACATCTACGATTCTCAGCAATTCACCATCCATGTTGAACGGACTTCAAACTTCTTCAACTCATGACTCTGCCTCTTATTTGCCTGCTATGGGAAAGTTATTGCAAGTCGGGCCACTTGTTATGAATAACTCAGAAGAGAAACCTAAAACATCAGAACTTTGTAAACATGGTTCACAGTTGTCAACTGACATCGCCAAAAAGCCACTGCATGCCCCATATGATGATGATCTTCCAGAATTTGACTTTGGAACTGCTTGTGGTATTTTACAAACTCCAACAAGCAAGCCGTTGCATGGGGTAATTGCTGACAACAAACTACCAGCTGAAGAACTTAAGAAAATCCTCGAGTCATTGCCCCAAATAACACCAACTGTACAGTCAATGCTGGTTTCCAATCAAAGGGAATTAAGAGATTTCAATCCTCCCAGGCTTCCTTTGGATACCCTTTTGAAGATGCCCGTGCAGAGGAAAATTTGTGTAGATGGTATGAACGTTCTCCCGCCCAATTTAGAAGAAAAGCGTATGCCTGTTACCACTACTTCAGCTCGCCCCTTGAAAAATCTTTTTGATGATGATGATGAGATGCCTGAATGGAGCCCACCAGACTTTGAGCTTCTCAGGCAACATGTTTCTGATACAACCAGGCCATCAACAACTTCTACTTACTCTAAAGTACGAAACTTGATTTTTGAAAGACTTCCTCCTGGCTGTCCTAATAACCTGCTCTCTTCTTCACCAAGATCCGCCTATGCTCGGTTTACTCCCCAGGCAGGCATCAGTGCATCTCATCAGCTGATGAGTCATAATGGGAGACCAGCACAGCCCAGTCTCTCCAGTGAATATACACTGCATGGTCCAAATTCATCGACAGTATTCAATCCTAACCCTCTTCCTCGTTCAGGACCACCTCGTGACCCATTTGATGCCAAGCTTCCAGTCCACCATGGTGGTTGGAATCGTCGGAGGTGTTGATGGTTCATTAGTGTTGTAGACTAGGGAGTAAGTTAAAACACTGTACATATCCATCTTCAGATAGACAGAAACGCTGAAGAAATGCTGCTTTGATAGACATGTGAACCTGTATATAATCGGCAAGTGAATATTCAGAGTTATTCCTGGAAAGTTCAGTTTTATCATCTACTAATCAAGCTGTTTTTGGTTTTTAAGATGTTAGCAAGCATTCCTCAAAATGAAGCAAGTCCTTGACATCTCAGGGATCCAGTTTAAGGTCACTCTTTGACCATCCTGAGCATTGCAGTTGCTCCAGCAGGCTATTGGTTATGCAGTAGGGTTTCTATTTATTAACTTGTTGGGCCATAAAATATGCTGGCAAAATGCCCCCAACTTATGCATGCTACAGGTGGTTTCAAATTAATTACTTGTGAGTAAAGAGATTTCCTATTAGCATTTATGATATAATTTCGCTGTGTTGCCAAAAATGAAATGAAAAACATGATTGAGCTGATTTAAGTCGCCAAAAACCCCAGGATTTATTCAAGCTTCATAAATAGTGCCCGAACAACGTTCAAATCGTCAAATTGGTGTGAGATAGCAGGGAAAGAAAGTTGTTCTTTGAAACTGTTTTTTTTTTTATTATTATTATTATTATTATTTCAAATTAATATTTTTTGATATTTTCAGATCGTTTTGATGTGTTAATATTAAAAATAAATTTTTTTTTTTAAAAAAAAAATATTATTTCAATACATTTTTAAATAAAAAGATATTTAAAAACAATCCCTACTACAATGTTTCCTTGTTCGGAGAGAGTCTTTGTTACATGATCTCAGTCTTAACATTCACCACCTTCACTGATAACTGCTGTGACTGTGACCCAAAAAAGAGTTGTGTTTTGTGTAGTCATCTGCTGTCGAGCTTGGAACCTCGCAAAGTTAGTTGCATGCATGATTATTTGAGGAAATGTACGAGGAAGGAGATTTCAATGCTTTAATTACTCTTTTGCTGATCTGAACTGGAGATCTTCCACAGCCCAGAATTTATATCCCACCAGAAATTCCATTCATTCCATGCAACCTAATACGATAAGATTGATTACAAGTTGATCTCTTGTCATTAACACAATATTAATCACAATCAGAAGTCTTAGGTTTATGCATGCACTTCTCTCAGATTAGAGATTATGCACACAATCCTAAATGGTTTGCATCAAATAACGCAACAAATGTTCAATAAGATAGTTGAGAAAATCCACTCAAGTTATGACCTAGAAAATTCCAGTTCTTCACTCAGGCATATAGAATAGCATAATAATACATTTGAATAAGACGTACTTATAATAACTTGAATATCAGTTAAGAACAAAGACATTTATGTAACAGGTTGGAATCCATAAGTATAGACACCAGAGGGGGGAAGAAAAAATGACGAAACTTATGTAACAGGTGGAATTCTGCAAGTGCAGAAACCACAGGTAAGAGGAAAAATGTAGAAACTTTACAATAAATCAGCTATCAAACAGGCTAATCATATTCATCAACTTTATGCCAGTCACTAGACTCAGCATCCGAATCTTTATCACGAGAAAATGACTGTCTTGCCTTAGGTGGACCACCCTGAGTGTCAGAACCTTCATTCAGTTGGATCCAATCACTGGATCCACTGGGTGAAGGAGCCCTAATGCTCCGTGCCTTCCTAGAAGCTGATAATCTTATTGAAAAATCACTATCATCATCCTCTAGATCACTGAATGACACATCCTGTTCATCTTCAAGCTTTTTATGGTTATCCATTGAAGTGCTATTGTCAATTTTCTCTTTTGAAAACTGTCTAGAATTCTCTTCATTAATTTTTAAGCCTTCAGTAGCATCTGCAATCTCAGTGATCTCTTCTTGAGATGTTGTAATCTCTCCTTGTGTACCACTCTTGGAATTCTTGGAGCTTTCCACCTTAACATTCCTCTTGTTTTGCAGCTTCTGCAAAAGTAAATTTCTTGTTTCAACTATCTGCAACAAGCCAACAGTTGATGTGAGAGTACATGGTAAGAAGAATGAAATACAAATGTCACTGCAAACAAAGGTCTGTTGCATCCTGCTCTAAACTGTGATCATTATTGGGATAATAAAGTTTTAGTTTATCAAGTGACAAAAAGGTAAGAAATGAGTCTCAAGTTTCATGCAGGACATGTTATCACATGAAAAAACCAAGCAATAGGCCGTTAATTCCCAATTAAGAGATATTTGAAGATTCAGTCTCCAAAATTTCCTTTGAAAAATCAATAATAACTAAATCAACAGTCCTTATCACTTGATACATATAACTACCACCGCACAATAGCTCACTTAGGATTAACAAGATCATTTTCCCAATATCTCAGATGTCCGAAACCTCAGAACTTCAAAACCAAATTCAGATGAAACACTTTGCTCTAGTGTCAAATTATATTACATCAATTTCATCGGAAAGTGCAGCAATGGTTTGTTTTCGATAAGGGAAAAATTAAGTGTACATATATTACTAAAATTTGAAGACCTTACACTTTTGTATTCCCAGGGGTGAGTTTTGTATAAGAGAGCATGATTACCAATTACTCACAGATACGTTTCATTCTGCATATTCGCAGAATTGTTAAAAAATAACCATCCCTTTCCCACCCCTCTTCTAAGATGAGAATTAAAAAGCATGCAAGTGCCATCATCCTCACATCTTTCAGTTCCGGTTCTCAATGTCAAGATTGAAGAGGATAATAATTCCTCAAGCATCTAGATGAGTAGATTGAATGCTATAATTTCGATTGCAACTTTACAAGAACATAAAAGAAAATCCAAGTAAGAAAAGACAGCTCATGGCAAGTTATAACAGATTATGATCCCATCAGATGACAGAAGTGAGTCACCTTCTCAAAACTTTTCAACAGCAAGGAGATCAATTTTTTACACACGAAATATCAGAAACCAATTAACCTCCAAAGTAATGGCATGTAAATTGCAGCTATGCAAAATGTTTTACTAACTGGTATATTATCTGCTTAAGCTTGCTAGATGCCTACCACTAGAAGATCAACCAATGCCTCCCCTTCCCTGAGACATATCACACTGCCAGTAAATTTGAGGGATGAGATTAATAATGCAACAAAAAATAGCAGTGTATACTACCCCTTCAACCTCTGCTCAACAACAAGTACAGAAGTAACAGACACCAATTCTGGTTTCACCAGCTTTGTGGCTCGAAATAATTGCACTTCAAAATGGTGCACAATGTGTTATCTACTAATACAATATCTACCTATGCTCACCGGAAGCTTTAACATGCACTCAGACTATGCTCAGTTGAGAAAAACCATAAAGCAGCAAAACTAGTATCACGAAGTACCCTTCGGCTAGAACAACAATAATAACAAAACCCCATTATAATTTCACTACTATTGCAACTAAATTGACCTGAAAACTACTCTTTTTTTATTGTTTCAAGGACTTAATGCCACAGGAAAAACAAACTTATACATAAAATGAACAAAACATAAATCATATCAACACAGAAATGTTACCTGGGGAGTCGATAGAACCTCGAAATCATGTTCATTCAATCTCGGAATCAACAATATAAAATAAACCATCCAAAATCGGCCATCCCCCATTTCACTCCGAAGATTATTTCTAAGTTGTGCCAAACTAGGAACAAAATGTTCAACATTCAACACATGTTCTCTTTGAGCATCAGTCATTCTAAAATCTGCAAGATACAAAAATTCCTAATTCATCTTCACCCAAAATTAAAATATCATTCACATATAATAAATGATTTTCGCAATTCAAAATCCTGCAATTCGTATAAAATCTATAATAACTACATCAAATTTTACGCAAATTCAAAAGGGCAAGATTCCTATAAAATATTAAAATCTATAATAAATACATCAATTTGTTTTCCTTTCATATACAATTTTTTTTACTTCGTAATTAAAAAATAATAACAAATATTCACTACTGTTTTTTTTATATATAAAAAAACAAGGAAATAAATTACCGTTTTGGAGTGGTAAAGGAAAATCAATCCAGCATTCAGGTCTCAAAGAAATCTCCTTAACAAATCCAATCACTTCCTCATTAATCCCCGCCACGTCGTCACCATCACTGTTCTTACTGTTAATATCTTTAAATTGCAAGAAATTGGAAGTGAATTTAGAGAGACCAGATTTTAAACTGTCACCGATTTCAGCGAGATCGTTGCGAATCCCAAGGAGAGCTTGTGATGATTGAGAAGAAGAATCGAACGGTTGTGGTTTGGCTGCTTGGGTATTGGACGGCGGTGGAGGTGGAGGCGGAGCAAGGAAGTTAGCAACGCCACGTAATTGACGGCCGATAGAATCACCGATGACCAGCAGGTCGTCTTGAACTGACGGAGAAGGAGGGTGCGGTGGTGGTGAATCCGGATCGTTGGATTGCAGCGAATTGAAAAGCCAAGACATGATCTTTTTGTTTTTTTTTTAATGTTGTTAGAGACAGAGCATTTGAGTTGAAGGGTGAAGCTGTCTTGATGAGTTGGTGGTTCTTTCTAGTAGTTTTGCTTTTGCTATCTGATTTCGTGATTAGTTTTGATTGGGTAATGATTACAAGATTTTTACCTGGAGTTAAGAGTCGTGGAATTAATTAATCACTAATCTTAATTAAATTGTACTTAACTGGCTCATTTTTCAATCTATCATGTCTCTTTTCATTAATTATGTTTTGACCCTTTGAAATCGTGTGGTAAAAAGTCAATTTAGAATTGATTGGACGGTGGATTAACTTGTTATTTAGTATTAAAAAAATCATTTTTTTAAAAAAAAACTCATAACATATCATTTTAATCTATTTCCTTATAAAAAAAATTATAGATATAAATTAATCCAAATTAATTCATAAGATCTATGACTATATCATACACCGAGTCATATAATAACTAAATTTCTTATGAAAAGTGGAAATATTTGTTATGATGTTTAAATAATATATATTGTGATACTAAAATAATTGGATATCGAAAGCAATTTCATCCTGAAGTGTGCATAAGATGTAGAAGTTTTTTTTAAAAAAAAATTGCAGAGATAAATTTAGGCGATAAGAAACACATTAGGAGAAAACTAATAACGATGGCTATAAAAACTGGTTTGATTCATGAATTAGTCTAAATTAATTGGGATTAATCTAAAATAATATTGTTTAAAATAAAAATTAAATCTCACCTGAATTTTACTAGATTAACTCATTGAGTTAACTAATTTTAATCAGATCAACTCTCAACACAGTTCGATATAAAATCTTAGTGGACAAGATCTTGGATTAAGAGATTGTTGGGTCTCAAGAAGATCCACCACCACACATGAATTGATAAATTGAATTTCCAGCTTTTCTCTTGTATTCACGGGCAGCAATTAGTCTACCAGGCAAACAAAAAAGAACAGGCTGGTTTTTTAGGCCCATGTAGGGATGTGCCATTTCAGTCTTTATTGCACCATACCATGTCAAACATCACTGCCATTTTCATTTCATTTTCAAGCATAAATTGAGCCACCTTGCTCACAGAGCCAGAGGGACGAGGAAATTACTCATGGACCGAATCTTGCCAGCAAAGTTCCGTCTTCTATCAACCAACCACGACACAATAATTTCAGACATTATCTATGACCATTGAAGTACTTAAACCAACCTTAGTTTTTACATGTAAGGACTTTGAATCTCCTTTTCACCTGGTACCTCACCTGACAAATATGGATAAGTTCCTTCATTGATGTGATAATACATACATAGAGACTAAGGAAAGCTTTGGATTTGTCAACACAGCAAGATAGACTCCATAGTTCTACTGCTTGACAAGTTCAAAATTGCTGAGAAGAAACTGCGGGACAAATAAGAGATGACTGAGAACAGTCGAGTATTATTACAAGAGCCAATGAAATCCGCAACAAATCAAACTTCGTTTTTTCTTTTCTTTTTACATAAATGTGGTAATAATCACAGAGATTACATATCATTCCTATCATCTATAACAAGGTATGAAATACCTGCTTAAGCATCAACGGCAACGAAGCAGGTTGAAAAGGCTGTAGTAGTCTGGAAAACATTATTACTAACCTTCATCGCAAATAATCACTACTCAACAGCCCTTTGTCTCACAAGTTATTAAAGAAGAATCTCATTCTGACTGACTACTACACAGGCACAACATATGGTACACAACTATCGAGTCTTCAAGCATTCCAAATCTAAAAAACAAAAACGTACTGATCTCCCTTGTTTTATTCTTTTGCGTGTTTCCATAAAAAGAATGTTCTGTGTAAAGCGTCTAAATTCAGCCCGAGTATGGATTATATGCTTGAACAGGCGGCATACCTGAGCCATAGGGGTGGACACTGCTTCCATAAGTGTTTCCAAAATGATTTGAAGGTTGCTGTTGTTGCTGGCCCATCATCATCATCATCATCATCTGCTGCTGCTGCTGCTGCTGCTGCAACATGAAAGCTTGCTGTTGGCTGGCCATTTGGGACATTTGCACTGAATGTGGTGCAGCAACTGTGTTGGATGCAAAGAAAGGATCATGTACGGCTGCTTGCATCATGGGATTAGCCACTGGGACTGGCTCCCAAGGATTGTAGCTCACAGGCTGATTGCTCCTTCTAATTGCATCATCATAGAGGCTGTCTAATGTAAGTTTATCGAGCCCTCCAGCCTTCGGTATCAGCACAAGTAATAAAAATCAGCATATAACCAGAAAACTACCACATATCATGCACATATGAACAATCCAGTTTATGGAAGTTGACAAATTGGTATTGTTTTAGTGAGACATCAACTGCATACAGGAAACAAATGGTAGAATTGTTACCAGTTTGCTAGCAGCAGCGGTACTTTCATTTGAACTAGGAGCCGTGACAAGCGCCAGCTCCCAGCCTGTAGTTCCATTTGCATGTGTTGGGACAGGGGAACTTTGTTGTTCAGCTGCAATAATAGAGAACAGTAAAACTTACTCTGATTCACTATTGCAAGCAAACTACTGCAAAGAGACTTGATCCAATAATTTCTACCACCATGATCTTCATTCTAAGTTTTAATGGTTTGAGGATTTGGTTAGAGGGTTTGCCTTCCATAATGTCAAATTTCAATGTGTCTCAGAACAGAAGCTATACATGTTGATTTAGCTTTTAAAATGAGTTCTGAAAACTTTTGAGCCATAATCCAACAGAAAGTAAGATTCGACCATCATAAAAAACTTACCAACTGGAACAATTGCAAGAGCCAGGGCATTCTTCTCATCTAGCTCTGAAGCAACTGGAACAGGATCATCCAACCCCTAGACAAAAAGAAAGGAAAAGGCAGCTCATAAGGGAACCGAAAAAATGTTCAGAATCTTCTCAGCAAGAAATGCTACATCCAAATTAAATGAAACAAACGTGATGAACTTACCAACAAATCAGGTGGTTGAGCAACAGGCTCTTCCACCTTCACTGGTTCAGGTGGAGGTGGTGATGATGGCCGTTCCTCCTTTACTTCTGGTTCCTTCTTGTACTCTATGGCTAAGATTTCCTTAGGGGAAGCAATTTTATTATCAACGAACTGCAAAGTTGAAGATTACATTGTCAATAATAATTATTGCTACATTGTCAATAATAATTATTGCTACATTGTCAATAATAATTATTGCAAGTCAAGACAAAAACATAGCATAAAACACTGATGAAAGATGTACAAGTATTAGATATTGCTAATTAGAAGGGAAAAATAAGAAATTTACAAACCATTACAGAGAGTGGAAACATTAAAAATCTAACACATTCACTTCAGAAACAAATGCATTATTTTTTTACGCCTGATTCATGTGAATATAGATTTGATAGAGTTTTATAGCATGCCTTGGCATGTGGGATTCTTCAGTAACATCGCATGCATGGCAAATTATAATAGTGTACCCATGGTGCACGGGCAAAAGTGGTAGATAATCCTTTAGGGAAATTCACTCCATTGTCAGTTAACCAATTGATAGCAATTTCTTTCCCACAGCAATAAGCTAATTCTCGACATAAATGATATATGGTGCCCTTTCACTGCTATGTTCTTCCCTCGAACACAAATCCATTACGCAGAGAGCATTTCTGTACCTGATCCCTCAGAGCTGTTGTCACCCTTGGAGCATCTCGCACATACTCTTCCATGGTTTGTAGGAATGATAAAGGAGGCTTCATTATCAAAAAGAAAAAAGAATTAATCAACATAGATAACAGAGAAAAATCCAGAAAAACATATGTTCCCGAAAGACACCACAAACATGAATGCAGACCTGCTCGATCTTTATAAACTTTTCTCCACGCCCAATATACATGCTTTTACATATCTCGTAAAATTCTGAAAGTCTCTCTGCCTGAAATACGCTGAAAGTTAAGAGTACACCTAGGGAATACATATATAACAGCTACCCTAAGAGATTGTTAAATTGTCATTTGCACAGCATTCAGATGATATTACCTGCTGACAAGCCCTTCTATAAATTTCCAGAGCCTTTGCAGCATCAGGGCGCTGCATCTCGAAGAACTGTCATCCGTAAATGGTATTGTGAGTACCTAATTTTCTGAATAGCCTAGCTTCTGATGTGAAGAACAAAAAATGATTGGACAAAAAAATATGGTCACTTACCTTGTCAACCAAATTGGCAGTAGCATCATTTATAGCTTGATAAACTCTAATGCTCTCGGAAGCAACCTATTATTGTGGATGACAAAAAGCACAATCTGGAACATATAAATACCCCCTGCATACCAAATCAGCTATACAAAGAATATGCATGATTTACAAAGTCCACTCACCAATTGGAGTGCCAACTGAATGACAAAGTTATTGGCTGCTGCCCCTTGTGGCTGCACAAAAAGGTACAAAATTGTTTGCCCATGTAAAAAAAAAACTCATGAATAACTGTATCCTAAATCGAGAAACCATTATATCTGTGCATTGAGTTGAGAAGATCACTTACCTGACAACCAAGAATGCGGAAAAGAAGCTGTTGCAAAGCTGGCAGTTGCTCCAGTATTTCAACTGTGTCCAGATCTTTGGTCCGCTGTATAAAAGCTTTATCAATGAATTTTTCTTGAGAACATCTAGCACAAATGTCAATGCTTAGGTTTTGTAAAACCAAAAAAAAATTATACCTAAATAAAAGAAAAAATAAAATTTATATATGTGATTGCTTAGATGTGCTAAAGTCCACATAATAGTATTTAGAGTAGTGAAATGGTTGAAATAATGAACTGTAACAAGGATTTCAATTAAAAAATCCTTAATAAATTGAGAGCCAAGATGGGTCACGGTAAAAAGATAAGTTCTCACAGGTCGATCCATCTCAACATCATACTTCAACACGCGAAAGCATTCCAACCTCTCCTCCAAAAATAAGGCATAGGTGCGAACCCAGGCAGAATAATCCCATGCTGTTCAACACATAACAATAATCATCATAAACAAAGTTTTAACCAGAATAATCACTTCACCAAGAAGAAAATAGATACCATCTGGACTGGAATCATCTTTGAAATGGGCCATGTTAAGCATATGGCTTCGGCTTCTTCCATAATTAATGATCTCCTCGTGGAACGTCTGGTCCACTTCTCTCAAAGCCCGATGAATAACGATTAAAGTTTTCAATGCAACCTAAAAACTAGCAGCAAGTCAAACAAATTGCAGGAGAAAAAAATGGACAGATAAGAAATACACATATGCATGCATCAATAATATGGACATCAAATCACTCAAAGCATCAACTTTGGAAAGTACCATGGATGAGTTATCCATGAATCATGATAACTGCTTTCCATGAAATGAAACACGGGATTCATAAATATAGGAAAATGAACTACAGCCACCTTGACATGACGTGCTTAACTTTCACTAGCGTAAACTTCATTTATATTTTTCTGTTTCAGATCTAAATGGCTGTAAAGGCAGGTACGGGAAATTTCAATCAATCCTGTCCATAAGTTTAACTTGCTTATGAAGAAACTTTCACTCATTTGTTCGAAGTGACAAATTATTTTTTGATGCTTCCTTCATTTTGAAAATGGTAAAGCAGAAGACTACAAAAACATGGTGCTGCAATATAAACTGTTTTATAAACATAAATGCACTGACCAACAAAGACCACAGAGATGTATATTATTCCGTCAGGTTGAAGTTCATATGTTCATCGGATTTTCTAAGGTATGAACTATAAAGCTACATGATACATCAAGTGTCTTTAGTCATGTCCTCAAAAGGTGATACATCCCAGAGGGTTAGTGTTGCTAAGCAGCATTTTATGCACTACTGTCACCTAATTGAATTCCAGTGCAAACAGAATTCCTGCAAAAATTTGAGTGCCTTGAAACAAAGAGGAAGCTAATATAGATTTGAGGGCTCCTGAAAGCCAAAACAAAAATTTTGTTTCCAACCAGGGCATGAAGATTTGCATATTTAGATTGACAGAATAGTAACATCACTTCAAGCCTCTGTATTCAGAGCTATCTAGTCACATAAGATTTCAAGTGATGCTGATGCACATACCGCCCAGTTATGTGTCCTTGATAAACGCCGTGCAAGAGCATGGATGCAATATGCAACATCAGCGCGAGGTCTAGTAGCTGAAACGGCAGCAAAAATAGCTGCATAGAGAAACAAATAGAGAGCACATAAGCTTCACATCCATCAAATAGAAGAGAAGGAGAGCCTTGGATCTACCTCTAATGTGTCTTTCCTTTGCTGGTCGTTCATAGTGATTTGTGGCCTTCACTATAGCAATATCCAATTCCTGAAAAACCAAACCATCCAACCAAAATGATCAATGCTTTAACACAAAACCCAACATCAAACAACCACAACAACAACTTCAACATTGTTTTAAACTAGTAAAATACCTTGTAATCACTATTGACTTTGGCCAATGAAACAGTGGTAGTATCCTTGAGGGCACCGAGTGCTCTCCTCAAACTGTTTTGGGTTCCACCTCCTGACATTCTCTCTCCCTCTCAATTACAGAATTCTACAAACAAACCCATCGAGTCAACTCTCTTCACACTAACTCTCTAATTCAATAAGCATTAATTTACATAAATGAATCTGATCTTAATTTCAGACCCTCAATTGACTTTCATAAGCTTACAATTACATGAATTTAGTTAGATCCAGATAGATAAAAGATAAAGCTTCCATCAGTGACAACATAATATCAGCAACATTAACTAATTATCAAAAAAAAAATCTAAATCACCACCACCATCAAAATCCCACATAATCAAAAACACAAAAGAGAAAGAAAGAAAGAACAAGAAATCATCACGAAAACTAAAAAGCTATGAAATTCACCAAATTCAATGACAAGAACCAAAAATAAATCAAGAAACCAAAGCCAAATGTACAAGAAAACAGTAAAAACAATATCTACTAACACCAACAACATCCATGCTTAGCTAAAGAAAAAAAGTAGACACCATTTCACTCATCATCACCCAAAGATCTAACCAAATCAAGAAAAAATCAAAGAAAAGAAAAGTTTACAAAATTCAAGAATACATACTATAACATCATCAAAATTCAAAACAACCCAAAGGGATTACAAGAACAAAAGAGCTCGTAACAATCCCCTACCTGAACCTGGATATCAGAGAGAGAGAGAGATGACGGGGCAAAGAAGAAGTGACAAGGATGAGGAAGAAAAGTCTTCCTATCTCCGTTTGACAGAGAACTATGAAAGTTTTTAGCTGTGATGGTGTATGTCCATACGAGTTCCTTGAGTTTTGTTGGGTCGTCGGCGTCTTGAATATTATTTTTATTTTTAATATTATAATTATATGCTATTTTTATACAATTATAAATAATACTGTCTCCATCTGTTCGTAGGGTAGTTTAGTTTCTGTATTAATCTCTCTCTGTCAGGAATACGGCTTTGTAAGAAGATGGACTACCACCGTGGCACTGTCTGTCCCCTCGCTAGAAATAGCCTCTGCCTGTGCAAATCAGGTGGTAAAAATCCTGCCTTTTTCTGTCTATTTTTAAGAATTTATTATTTTCTTGAAGATATAATGCATTTATTAATTACCAAGTGAGGATTTTGTGAATGATAAATTGTTTTATGAAGCAAAAAAAAAGCGATTACAACGTTGAGATTTTTTTATATAAAAAAATATTGTATAATATTAAGAGATGGATTAAGTGGGCATTAATTATCTGGGCTTTGCTAGATTCTAGCTGATTAATTTATGCATTGAATGAGTGGATTTATTGATAAAATTAATGTTAATTTTTTGGGGGAAAAGATTTTAGAAAGAAATATTTTAGTAAAATTGATATTACTTAATAAATTTATAAAATCACATATGCAACTATTCAAGAGTCAGCGTTTGTGATAGAAATACATGTGCCTGATGGATTCAGTATATAAAAAAAGACATTTTCAATTCATTTGAGATTCGGTGAATTTTAATATTCTTCCCTTTAGATTTTACAAAAAATCAAATATTTATTACACTTTTATTTTTTAAAAAATATTTATCTAAGGATTATATTTCTATCATATATATATTACATAATATATATATATATATATTACAACAAAATAGATTATATTTTGGATTATGTTTAATAATATACAAGTCTTCTTCATTATTTATTAAGTTAACTATTAAAAAAAATCATTCATTTAAATTATCTCAATTAAATATCTAGTTTGAATTAAATCATCATAGCTACTAATTACTAATTAGTAGCAACAAATGAATCCAAACATGACTGCAGATTAATTGTTCAAGTACTTTTTATTTAGAAATACATTAAAAAAAATTAAAAAAAATATTGATTTAAAACAAAAAAACAAAATTTATTTTAAAAAAACACTTTTAAAATATAAAAACAAATAAGCACATAATCATGTTGACTATGGTGCAGGAAAATAACCAAAAATTGAGCTTTTAAATCTAGCAATAGTGATGCTAGCCTAAGCCAACACATGGGTCCTTAATTAAATAAGAAAAAAAAAAGAAAATACAACTTCCTAGCAATCTATATATATAAGAAGAGAAAGACAAGAGAGGTAATAGAAGTTGATTATTTCTTAAAATGTAAGCCATTAATGTACTCTACCACAAGTTAAAACAATGTTGTATTTGTGAGAATTCAAACCTATAATATTGAATTATTGATGCTTGTATCTTAGCATGTAGCTTTAGGATTACTCCATGGTGAGAATTTCTTGTCCAAGAACTAGAACAGCAAGAAGTGAAAGGGAAAGTTGGGTAAAAAACAGGAGAGATTTATGATTATCATAGTGTTGGCCAGCTAAAGGTTAAAGGCATCATATTTGAATTTCCCCTAACATCTTCATGACACTACCATCTCAAATATAAGAATCATGATGCATGAGAGAACCAAAATAAGTTTT
>Ga0307510_10004098_pt1 | contig 17100 bp, 13 predicted proteins | sample 12_EM_MG_FD_207224 | JGI IMG/M metagenome (GOLD analysis project Ga0307510, IMG submission 207224) | Populus trichocarpa ectomycorrhiza microbial communities from riparian zone in the Pacific Northwest, United States - 12_EM | ecosystem: Host-associated > Plants > Roots > Unclassified | place...
TCAACCCCATATTCCTGTTTATTACCCAGAGCTATGAGGCAAGCTTTATATCGTTCTAAAGACCCATCAGAACAAAGTTTTACAGAGAAAACCCATTTACTCCCAATAGTTTTGACTATAGGAGGACAATGAATAATATCCTAAGTATGATTCTCCTCAAGTGCTTGAAGTTCTACTTGCATTGCATTTTGCCAACATGTATGTTCCATGGCCTGTTTGTAACAAGAGGGAATGAAAATAGTGGATAAAGTAGTGATAAGAGAGACATGAGAGAAAAATCTATACCAATTAGAGGGTCAAGAAAGACGAGTAAACCAATGAAGAGTGGTGGAAATAGGAGCAGGATCAGGCACCAGGTCAAGATCGGAAGGGGGCACAAGGGAAGTGGAATTAAACTCATGTTAACGATGTCTTTCATACACAAAATCAGGTTTGAACCTTTCCACCATTGTTGGGGAATAAAAAAACTAGGCAAAAGAGGGAAAGATGTAAATAGCAATTCAACATGAGATGAAAAGAAATATTGATTTTCAAATAAAATCACATTCCTAGAAACTCGTATACGACAACCATAAGGATCATAACAAACATAACCCTTTTGAGGGATAGCATAACCAAGAAAAACACATTTAACAGATTGAGAAATAAGTTTATGTCGTTCATGAGCAGGAAGATGCACAAAACAAACACAACAAAATATACAAAGATAAAAATATAAAGAAGAATGACCAAATAACTTAAACAAAGGGGAAACATTATTTAATATACAAAAAGGTAAGCGATTAATCAAATGAACTGAAGTAGAAAGTGTTTCACACCAAAAACGAGGATGAACAAATGATTCAAGTAAAAGATTTCTTACTACATCAAGAAGGTGACGATTTTTCTCTCAGTTACACCATTTTTATTGTGGTGTTGAAGGACAAGAACGCTGAGAGATGATTCCTTTACTTTGAAGAAAGTCTTGAAACTCATTAGACATGTATTCACCGCTAGAATCAAAGCGCAAGACCTTGATGCTGGCAGAAAATTAAGTTTCAAAAAATGCAAGAAATCGCTTAAAAATTGAAAAAAACTTCAGCCTTATCAAAACCTCACGTAAAGCAAGACCTTGAGGAAGTAAACCCACGTAAAGCAACTAAAGTCATCAATGAAAGTAACAAAGTATTTGTAATGAGCATGAGAAACAACAGGTGCAATCCCCCAAACATCACTATAAATAATATCAAAACATTTGGAGGCACGAGATGGATGATGAGGAAAAGGTAAAACTTTATTTTTGTCAAGTTTGCATGATGTACAATCAAAATAAAGATCAAGAGAAGAACATGCTTTATTTCCCAATAATCCAGAATTAATCAAATTGCAAAGTACATAGAGTTTGGATGGCCTCGACGTTTATGCCATAATTTATTTTCAGAACCAATAAAATTACATGTAAAGGAAAGTAAAAGAGAAATAGAAATATTAGTGGAAGGAGAAACATGAAGAGGAAAAAGTCATCCCACTTTAGGCCCCTTCATGATCATCTTCCCTGATGTTTGATCATGTACAACACAACCAGAATGGGAGAAATGGACATCACAATTATTATCAACCAATTGACCAACAAAAATAAGATTTGTGGAGAGGTCATGAGACACAAAATATCAGTTAATGAAGGAGAAAGATCACCAACAACACTGAAAGGCAGAGAACTGCCATCAGCAGTACTAATTTTCAGATTTCCATCGTAGTTTCTAACATTGGAAAAAGGAACACTAGTATTGGTCATGTGTTTAGAGGCACCGGAGTCGAAATACCATGGCTTAAAAGGAAATTTATGATTACCTGAGAACCCAAGAGCAGAAATGATCATTTGTTGTGCCATTTCAGGAGTGAGTGTATTCGGGTTTGCTAAGCCTGTAGGAGTAGGAATAGGAACAACAGGTGAGGCAGCAAACAATACAACAGAACCAGAGGCACCAATGGAGGCATGATAAATAGTTCCTTGTTTCCTTTTAGGTCGAATGGGACAAGCAAAGATGATATGACTATGTTTCTTGCAGTAGTTGCAGAACTTCTTGGGGCAATCCCAAGCAATATGACCAAAAGCTTTACAACTAAAGCATTGGACAACATGCATATCTATACTCTTATTTCTTCCTTGTGTTGTATAAGCCACAGAAACAGGTGCACTGACATTTGCCCTATGTTCCATAGCAGCTTGAGTTATGATACGTTGCTTCGCACGAAAAAGTTCACTCAAATAGGCGTTCAGAGATGGTACAGAATAACAATTCATCAAATTAGATCGTGCAGTTTTAAAATCAGAACAGAGCTTCATCAGGAATTGATCTTTCTTGCTTATTTTGTGCACTGCTTGAACAGTAGAGAGAGCTGCAACAGGAACATTAGCATAAACAATGTTTGAATAATTAGTCCAGAGATTTTGAAAACCAGAAAAGTATTCTTCAATAGAGAGACTTTCCTGTGTGAAGTTAGCCATCTTATACTCTAATTAAAAACATCGAGCTGTGTTGTCCTGATTATAAACCTTATTTAGATAATTCCACATAGTAGCATCAATTTTATAAGGCCTTAGATTGAGAACAAGATGAGGTTCTATTGAGCTAAGGATCTAGGTCATAACCCGAGTATCCATGATTTCCCTTCTAGACAAAGCATTGGCATCTGTAGGTGCGGGATTACTCCCATTAATATCCCCCTACAGTTCTTTCTCTTTGATGAATAATTGAAATTGAAACTCCCAAGCAAAAAAAAAATTTCCCATTAAGACAGATATGGAACAAGTCTAGCTTATCAGAAGACATGATAAAGCTGAAAAGAAATAGATTCTGAAATTGAAACTGACAGGGAAATAGTCTGATAGAAGAAGGATTACGCACCAGATTTTGAAACCAAAAACTGTCGAGAATAGCATCAGAGAAGCTAATCTAAAACTGTTGAGAATAGCAGCAAAAAACCAAGATCTGAAACAACCAAGAATTGCACCAGAAACGCAATATCTGAAACAGAGAAGAATGATTCTGAAACTATCAAGAACACCACCAAAAAAGCAAGATCTGAAGCTGTCAAGAATAGCACCATAGAAGCAGGGCAGATTGCTAGTCAAAAAGCAAATCCAAACCAGAAATCAGATCTGTTATGTATGAAATTAAAACCAAGAATAACACAACGTTGTTGTATGAAATAAAGATCCAACAGTCGTTCCTTCTCTCTTGCCTGCACAATCTCTACCGGGAGTAATATGAAAAAAAAACAAGTCCAAGATGAGTAAGGCAACAACAGTAGAAACCAAAAGAAAATTCAAGATAAAGGCAAGCAAGGATTTGAATTAGGCTTTGATATCATATTAATACATTCAGCCAAAACTAGAATACCAAGAGAGTCTTTTAATACTCTAATTTTGCAGCCTCTCTTTCTCTTTAATACACTCAACAGATAAACCCCCATTGTCGTAACCCAAAACCTCTTATACATAGAAGGTTTTGCTATACAAGGAGTCTCACCCATTCCCTAGAAATCAGCATCTATATATGATAAAATAACCTTTATAGCTAATATTAAGAATCCTAAATTATGTTACCATATATGATCTTAGGAATGTATACAATTTAAGACTCTTAATATTAGCTATTTGGGCTTAATAAGATTCTGAGTTTAGGAACATCGGGTCTAAGAACTTGCTAAATTTATAATACTTGAACTTAGAATATAGTTGAGCGTATAAATATTAAATCATCATCGTATCTTTAGTTTTTTTATTAAAAAAACAAAAAATAATATATATATATATATATATAACACGTTCATCAACCATTTATAATACTGATCTGAAGTTTCTGGGATGGCTTCTTGAAGAAGAGACTCGGAGAGCTTGTGACTGTATGTCCTCCTTAAGTCTTCCTCTTCCTTTTTTTTCTTTTTTTTCCTTGTAGAATACTTCAGTCAATGATAGGCAATATGTCCAATTATTCAATCGGCCTTCTATAAGGGGATTCTATATTGAGATTTTGATAACCTATTTCACACTTATATATTCTGGATTTTTCACCAAAGAATAGCTGATGTATAATTTAGAGGGTTGCCTGTGAATTCACTATAATAATTAAAAACCAATACCGAACTAAAACTGTACAAATGAATTAAATTTTAAAATTAATTATAAAATATTTTCTACGTTGATTAATCTTCTTATATAATATTTCATGAGAAAATATTTTTTTATAGAGGGACGCTGATCCATCAACTACTGCTACTTCAATAGATTTTAAGAGATTTATTGTACTATAATTTAATCATCAATGTGGACGGACTAGCGTTACAGCTTTGCTTTCAACGACCGAAACTTCCTCTCAAAACTGTTGAACACGGAGACGACCGTTTCTGCAGATCAATGTCCAGATGATTTGGTTGCTGAAGTTTGCAGAGGCATCATCCTATCATTTACCGTATGAATTCCAAGGATAGTAGTCTTGAGTCACTTGCTTGATTTATTACTATAAACTGCTGGCAAAAGTGATATGGCAATGCTTAAATGCTTAATTTCACCTCTAACTTGAACTCCTCTCCAAGTGATAGAGAAAAACCTGACATCTCTAGCATGCCAAGTTCTCCATTGCTATTGAAGCTTGCTACTGTACCTGAATTTCCACTCTTTGTTTCCTTGGGAGTCTGCAGCTCATACCACTTGAACCCCTTGGTCTTTTCCAATCCGATGAATGTTACTTTGCTTACAATCCATTCTTGGCTCAGAGCATATTCTCCATTTATGATGATTGATCTAACCATTGCCATATCTCCAACTATTCCACCGTAAAATCTCACTAAGCTCCAATTCTTTCCCTCCCCTCCCATCTCCACGCTCTCCCCGTCATCTAAGAAAACCTCCCCTGTGCTGTTTTCATTGCTGCTAAGAACTACTAGTAGATGGAATGCTGTTCTTCGAGCTTCTTTAGTTGTCATGGCTTCACCTTGCAAGGTCAAGATGTTTCCTTCGCGAACATGAACGTTTATATGATCTGCCGGAGCATCAAGCTTGATGTACTTTCCTGAATCTGCAGTAACTGAATTGGTGTGGTTGAAAAGGTCAAACCACTTTCCTGCTGGGAAGTATGCATCAACTGAAACTGCTCCTGAGTTTAATACAGGTGATACCATAACTCCTTTGCCGACTAGAAATTGCGAGTTGATTCCGTAAGTTTTGATGTCTTGAGGGAATGAGAAGAAAAGAGGTCTTGCTATTGGGGTTCCTTTCATGTGTGCCTCATACATTAACGTGTAGAAGTAGGGAAGTAATTGGTACCGGAGACCGAGCACCTTCTTGGCTGCTGCTGCAACAGAATCCCACAAATAAAGCTCTTGCCGTGTTGAATCTATTGCTGAGTGATCTCTTGCAAAGGGATAAAAGGCACCTAGCTGCATGGCAACCACATTTGAAAACTAGTTAAACAAAGGCAGAAGTGTTAAACAACTGTGCAATTTCCAGCCACGAGCAATAATTTCACCTGAATCCAACGTCGACAAAGCTCTTCAGTTGTGTTCCTAGAGAAACCACATATGTCAGAACCAACCATTGGTATACCGAACAGCCCAAAATTCAAAATCGAAGGAATGGTGTATGCCAAGTCATCCCATGTGGCAGCATTGTCTCCAGTCCAATGTGCTGTGTACTTACCAGAGCCAACAAAAGTTGATCTTGAAAGTATGAAAGGCCTTTTACCAGTCACATTGATTAGAGCTGCATTTGTGGCTTTGGATTCTGATAGGCCATAAAGATTATGCGCATTATACTCTACAATGTCTCCATTGTGTAGAGAGGTTGCAGGAATGGTTTTGTTATTAATAGGTTTTTGAACAGCAGCATTGTTAATCTTGTATGGAGGATCGTCTAGCTTAGAGAATTCGGTAGAAGATGGAGTTATGAAATTGGATATCTCATTCATATCTAGCCATAGACCATCAAATGGCAGAAGTTCATGGAACAATTTGATCTCATTGCTCCAAAACTCTCTGCCAGCTTCATTAAGAAAATCAGGGAAGTAGACTGATCCAGGCCAAACCTCTCCCATATAAGGAATGCCATCATGTCTGATGAAAACATCAGCCTTCATCCCTCTGATATAAGTTCCATATGTTGTGTTCACACTGATACCTGCAAAGGTCAGAGGCAGTTTGGCTCTGTAAGAATTCAATTTAACCCTTTCATCCCAGCAGCCTTGTAAGAACTAGAGGAGTTTCAGATAAATGGAACTTTTTCTTTCTTCAAGTTGCCACATACCAGGATCCAAGATGAGCACATATTTCTGACCATTTTGGTGAAGGGTGTCGGTGAATTTCTTCATCTTTTCCAATGGGAAGTTCACAGGATCAAGTGTGAAATCCTTAAATCCATCCATATAATCAATGTCTGTCCACATAACTTCAAGAGGGATACCAGCTTTTGCATAGCCAGCAACCACTCCTTCAACATCAGAAACATTTTTGTAACCCCATCGACACTGATGAAATCCTTCACACAGGAAAATCAATCATATGGGGCAAGCAAGAAAAGAAAATCTAATGATGTGAAGCAAGAAAATAGTGGCTGCAAGCCTGTACTTACCAAAGGACCAATATGGCATAGGAGCAGGCCGGCCAATGAGTTCGGTATACTGCTGTACTACTAACTCAGGCAAAGGCCCGGCGAAAATGTACAAATCAATTACTCCACCAATTACCTTATAAGTGATCCTATCACCTTCATAAATTATGTCCATTCCATTACTATTAAGCAGCAAAACACCATGAGTAGTCCCTGCTATAACTTTACCGTCAAGAGATTCTGATCTCACATCAACGTAAAAGGGATGGGATCCATAAAGGTTAACATCAGGAACAGCACTAGCAATGTCAGCATTCCACAAAGTGAGCGGCGTCTTATCAGGTTCCAACTTAAAGGACTTCTTTGTATGCTCTCCGAGGCCATAAAGAGAAGACCTATCTTTTGGGAGTGAAAAGGAAAGCTGGATATATTGGTCCTTGAAAACAAAAAAGGTTTCAGAATCGGATGTGTTCGGAGACGCATCGAAAAGGACATCTCCGGAGGAATGCCGGGACAAGGAGAAGCCAAATGGTGTGGTGTTGTGAAGGGTGAAGAAGAGGTCAGAATTGGGGTCTGAAAGAATGTAGTTTGCCAATGAGGACTGGACATGGTTTTGTCCAAAGCTGAGGTTATGTTTTGGGCGTGGAATTATGTCTTGAGGGATTTCCCATCTTTGCTTGTTGGCGTCTGTTATCCGAATTCTCAAACGATCTTTTGTGTCAAAGCTGCAGGGAAGGCATTCTTATTGATCAATTCTAGGGAAGTTAGAGATCTCAAATAGTAATTGAAGGACATTCCATAATTATCAAACCTGGTTTGATTAGGAAATTAACTCAGAGCCTGGCTCAAGCCATGTTTGCTCTAGTTAAATCTGAGTGATCAACTTGTAACTCAGTTGACTTAGCTAAACTTAGGTGAGATATAAACATGTCAACTTCAAGGATTTTCTTAAAATATTTTGTCTAAAATGATATCAATTAAATAAAAAAACTTAAAACAATATTGTTTGAAATAAATCTCAATTGGCCCATCAATCCATAGATTAACTTAACCAACCTGCAAGGCTTGATTTAGGGCCGGGTCAAACATCGAACCGGATGGGATAACTATGCTTAAACCCACTAGCTATAACATTTTTTTTTAAGTAAAAATTAGGAATGAGTATTGAACCAAGTTACCTGGCAATAAAGTTGAGGTTCTGAATGTCAGGACCAAAAGTAGAGGAATTCTTGATGAGTTGAAGATCAGCTGCCAAAACATTTACAGAGGGATCAACTCTAGCTGACACGACCTTGTGACCATAACCAACAGGCTGTGATTCTACCTCTCCATTTGATATAGATAGTGGAGCCAAGCAAGATGCAAGGAAGAAACACAGAATAAAATAAGCCAACTTGGCTGTCATATTTCTATTATTTGGTTTTGTCATTTGTGTGTGTTGTGAGAAAAACGGAGCCTTTCCTATTGACCTTTATCTCATCTCCACGGTCCAAACAGGTACAAAATGGGGCATTTTTTTCCTCCACATGCCTGGTGGCCTTGTCCCACTCTCTGTCTCTGCTTGGAACAGTAGGTAGGTAGTAAAGCTTTTCCCCATGTTCATCAAGCTACAAGGAAAGACATGGTCTGAATGTAGGAAATTAGGAATTGGCCTGGCTCGGAAGGTCAATACACATACGTAAAAACTTTGGACGCTCAACTTGAAAAAATAACTATTAAAAAAAAAAAACTTGCTCGTTCATATAAGAGGGACGGAGCTGAAATTATATAACAGGAAGGGCTAAAATTCAAGATATAATTTATTATTAGAAAATTTATCTATTTAAAATAAAAATATATTATATTATTCTATATTTAAACACTAAAAATATAAAAATTTAAAATATTTTGCAGGGGCCGGCCCCTGCCCGCCTCCCCCTGGTTCGCCCCTGCATATAAGTATATATGGGTGTATATGGATTCAGGTTAAATTATTTTCCTAGTAAATGCAGGGACTCAATTGACAAAATCTATCCTTCTGAGTTCTGAACTCAAATGAGAATTGGTATATATTTCAAGGACTTAATTGAGAAATTGGGATACAGGCCAAGAACCAAACCAGCCTGTATATGTACGGACAGAGAATGGTGGGGTTTTAGACTTTTTGTTGGTGCTCTCCAATCTGTCAGTCATCTTTCTTCCCAGAAACAAAAATTGCAAGAGAGGAAGGTTCGGTCTAACTACTTGTTATATTTCTTTTTATTTTTTTATTGTCCTGCTGTATTTTTCAATTCTTGGCCTGTAAGGCTATTGCTCCCATGGCCACAGCAGCAAGTGTTGCTAGAAAACTTGAAGCCTTCCCAAAACATCTTACTAAAGACATCCACGTCAATAACCTGATGTGTTAACATCTCTCACACCAGCTTCAGACAATCATACAGCATCTGAGGAAATCTTCCTTGAACAGTGAAGTATTTGGAATTTGAAGATGTGGCTTGTGACTTCTATGACTACAGGTAATGGCACCAAGTAAAACGTCTAATTGATATGGTTATACATCACATCAACAAGTCCCGAATGTGTTAGGATGTTATGATATTTAGAATATTGATTTTTATATGCTGGATATCTAAATAAAGCGTGGACAGCTTTGATGTGACAATGATATTTTCTATGTAATAAACTTTATTTAATAAAAAGCATGCCAGTAACAAGGACATTCCTTGGCAAATTGGGAACCGGTTGATTTGTCAGCTCTGCACTAAGGGGAAACAGACAACCAAAAACAAATGAATAAAGCTAGGAAAATAGTATCCACAGAAAATGAAAGAGAGATGAACCTACACCAATCTGCATTCAGTTCAAGTCTTGGCAGGCAACAAGTCTTTCATGGCTGACAGTGAGTTGCAAGGAAAGATTCAAAGAAGAAAATCACATTGTTGGGCTAGGTAGAAACCGAAAAGTAAAATATTTTGCTGGAAGAGAGCTCTTGAATGTGGGCATGCATGGGAGATTAATATACAAGAATTTGTTGTGCAACTGATGTGTTATTAGCTTCACATGGATAGTTTCTTTACAGCTCCTTCTATTGGCACAACATACTGCCAAACTACAAGTTCTACATACAGCTTTTATGTACAAAAAGGAGCTCTACAGTCTACAAGGTACTAATGGTTTTGAACTGAGCGTCCACATGCATCCACCAACAGAAACGAATCTGCCATGCCAAAATGTTCATGCCATGGCTACATGTCTGTCTGCAATGATTTCAAATGTAAAAATACCATGTCAGCTTCACTCATCTTATCTCCTGCCACCAAGTTCTCATCGTTACGCTATGAAGTTTGTGTTACAGGAGCTGCAAGGATTGATGTGGAACAGCTCAAACTTTCAGTGATATATAGCCCAGGATTTACATTGCATAATAGTCATTTGAGGGATAAGTATACTTCACAATAGACCATTGCCATGTTCGGAAGGATATTTGAAATTGTTCATTGCTCCCAGCCCATTAACATCTTCCAGACTTGTTCCTCAATTTTTCTTCGTGGAACAGCCAAGCCTTCCCCTTCATCAAGTAATACTCTGTACACTTCGAATTCCCGATCTCCAATCATGCGCCTCCTAATCTCAGCCTGGAAAGACAAGCAGGGTATATGACATTTACAGTGAAAGAAAATAGCTATAATCACTTAATTTACAGAATTCAAATCTCTCAAATTTAAGTAATGATTGCAAGCAATCCCACAGTTTCAGCCATAATGCCTAGTCAGGTTCAAATATCAGGCAAATATCATCTCATTCGAATAAAGAAAAGATGCCTGTAAGTTGTTGAGAGGGAAAGGCCAAAGTGATGTCAAGCAGATATTGCCAAGCCAGCAAGTAGCTCAGTACCGAGAAAATGCAACTGTTAAGCATCGTGAGAGCAAGAGTGATGTCATGGAAAACAAGAGGTCGGCCCTTGCCGGATAACTCCACAGGATTCGCCACCATCAGCTCTGTATCAGGACCACGGCTGACAACAGCTACTCGGAGAGGGCGCACTAGTTCCATCTCCAAACGGGAGGACAGTGCTTTCTGCTTGTTAGGATCAACTATTTTCTTCCCATCAGCTTGCATGATAAACAAGTCAATCTCACAGGTCCTTCTGTGTTTTATGTAAAAGCGTCCATAAGAAATCTGGTTAAACAAGCAGTAATTAGTTTATCTCCAGAAAGATTCAGTGAAAACATTAGAACAATGATGCAAAAAGTGCTTCCAACTTGGAAAATGAGGCATCTGACTTGCATGAATAGCAAACATGGCAGAGATGTCCTTCGATGTAATTTCAGAATCTCATACAATTAATCTACCTGTATATTGTAATCCTTTAGAGTCCTCATTATGTCGTAAAGAAGACCCTTGTGATCTTGGCACACAATTTGAACAAGGGTGTGAGCTGGACTCAGCAAGTTGTCCATTATAACAGAAACACTAGTGGAAGTTAGTGAACTGGGGAGTTCATCTGGCATTTGCAAAGGGAGAATGTTTTCTGTGATTGCAGTTGGAAGAAATGAAGATTCTGCTGAACATGCAGTAATTTCAGGGCCAACCATTTCTATGTCACAGCTTATCATTGAATTTCCCATGACAGCTCTTAAGTGATCATATGTATCCTCCTTTCTCTTATTTGTATGCAGGAGCTCTCTGATAAAGAAAGACATTAAGAAAAATTTATTTTAACAAGAACATAATCAAAAGTTCAAGAAGCTGCATAGCTATGCAAACGGGAGTCATAGAAATGTCCATCTTGATTGCTCACATCTTTCTATGAACTAATACAATAAATGACCTACAAGTAGGTACGCAAACATGGTCATTATGAGAAGATACACCTCCTGTGAAAACTTCTATTTTTACCCCTCTCAAATTTTCTGAACGCACAATTATTGTAAAACAAGGAGCATAAGCTTGAAAATATATGATAAAGTTTTGAGGAGAGACGTCGAAAATTCAAAACCTTGTATCTGTAACGAAGAATAGGTCCATTACTCTCCCATCCGGTGTTGTGGATACCTTCACTTTTTTTATAGTGAGTTCAAGCTCACAAAGAACCCCGGTCACATCTGCAAAAGCAAACCCTCCAGGATTCAGCCTGAAACATTCCAATTTCTAAATTCTCTACTGAAACAGCAAAATCACAAGGGGATCTGACAACTTTATGCCGATTGCGAGGTATATGCAAGGTTTTTTACAGGGAACATGATTCCTTCAAAGCTACATGTGATTGCTGAATTTAAAGAGTATGAATTGCAATCTTGGAAACTTATGACAAGCTAAGGTTTTTGAAGAACAAGAAGCAATAAAAAGGTAACTAAGAATCAGATCGGCCTTGGTGATCACTTTAGCAACAAAAATTACATGTATGAGAAGAAAACTACACAATCAAAACATTGAACAAGGAGGATCAGATAGAGAAAAGCTGAATAAAAAAAACCCAGGAAAATATCAGTACCATGTAAAAGCCCTTTTCTGTCATGACAAGCTAACTTCAAGAGGAAAACATCAGGTGGTCTTGGAGGCTGCAATTCTGCAGTGTAATAAGAAATCCCAGATGCTGAAGAGCAAGAAGGGCATGCCCCTACTAATCTCTTCTTCAATAAACCCCACCTTGTTGTTGATTTGCCAACCACCGAAAACACTATGTAGCACCATTTCCCATCCGTAGAAACATCTTCACCACATCAAAAGAAATCCAAAAACACCCAAAATCAGAACAAAAATCCCCATTTTCTTTCACAAAACTACTAAAAAAAGAATTAAAAAAGCGCACACACACCTTTGTTTTCCACAAACTAAAGGTGTGGAAAACAAAATATTGAGCTGAAAACACTCGAAGACAAGCTCTAAAAATGGAGACTTTTTCTCTCTTTGGGGTCCTTACCTCCTCTAACAATGCTAAGGCCAAAGAAGAGAATGATACGACATAAATCACAACCAAGACCAGTCTTGTCAGGACAATTCACAGTGATAACAGCAGGGTCTCCTTCTTTCTCTGAGTGTCTAATTATCACTACATCATCATACAAAATTCCCATTTCCTAGACCTTTTCTTTCCCTACTCCTCCTCCTCTTTCTTTCTTGAACTTGCGAGCTGGGGTTTTTCTGTTGCTGTTGGTGGTGTACAGGGAAGAAGAAGCAGCAGCAGCGGATAAAGAAACAGAGAGAAAGAGAGGCGGAAGACAATGTTGTGTTGTGTTATTTTTGCTTCGCTTCTGCTTCACTTGTGCTCTTCTTCTTGTTGTTGTTTCCTTGTCTGTTTATCCTTTTGATTGAGATATTGGACACGAGATGATGAGACAGTGTTCCAACTTCCAAGTTTGAGAAGCACGAGAATTTGCTGTCAATGCGGCATTTTCAAGTGTTTGTTTGTTATTGTATTTTTAATTATATTTGTATATATTTTAAAAAAAATTAGTGTTTTTTATAGTTTTAATATGTTAATATTAAAAAAATATATTTTAATATATTTTTAAGAAAACAAAATTTAAAAAAAAACTCTATGCGCTATAATATTAAACACACTATAGGAGGCAAACAATCGTCTAAAATAAATAAAATAATTCATGGAATTTATGATTTTTTGTTTATTAAGTATCTTTTGTCCAAATTCTTCTTTGAGCTCTGAAAATTGATTGGTTAGGTGGGTTTGTGTTGAAGATAAGAGAAGGTTCAAGAGTATGATGTGAATTTTATTTTTATTTTTATCAATTTAGATAGAAAATTCTTTGCTGGTAGATAGCATGCTATTTTTTTTAATTTATATTTTTTATTTATTAAGACAGTATTTTTTTATTATAAATTGCAAGAAAATAAAAGGAACAACTTGATTCATCGCCTTATAATATGTATCTCGTGTGTCTCCTTGATAAGTAATTTATCTTAATTTATTATTAGAAAAAGGTTATAGTTTAGAAAATGGTAAAATAACTTAGCAATTTGAAATTTGATTTAAATTGGTTTTTATTTTGAACTGTTTCTAATATTAATTTAATAAATTAATTTATTATCAAGTTAATTTCATCAGAACTAAATAAGATTTATTATGATCAACTTTTATGGATTAAAAAATAAAATAATTATCATTTTAGAAGAAAAAAATTATTTTAAATTGACACGGTGATCTATAGGTAACTCTATTTTATATTATTTTTAATATATTTTTTTAATTAAAAACTCTTGGAATTTACGCGTGTTTAACATTACATTGTTTTTTAATTAAAAATTATTGTTTTTGAATTATTTTAATTTGTTAATGTCAAAATAAATTTTTTTAAAAAAAATATTTTAAAATATTTTCAAGTAAAAAAACATTTTAAAAATTAATATCAACCACACTTTCAAACATCCCCTAAAACTCGGTTTAACTCCCTCATTTTTAACCATATCATTAGCAAAATTGAAGTCATATAACAAATTATAAATTATTTTCTTTTCCCAAAAAAATAATATTTTTTATATCATTTTTTTTGCCTTTAATATAAATAAAATATGATTAGTATTTAGTAGGCTCACTAACAGGTTTCAACTAATATTAATGCAAAAACTATTGACAAATTTAATTAACAAAAAAATATTTTCTTTTCCCAAAAACATTAACACATTCGAAAATTTAATAAATCCCTTCAATTTGTTTTTTTAACTTGGATTACAATATAAAAAAATAACTCGAAGGACACTTTTACTGGACAAATCCAATATTATTGAACCATAAATATTAAAAAAATGTCGGTCGGTCCATTACTCTTAAAGTCCAACTCCAACCTCTAAAATACCCATTTACGGAGATGTTGGAACTTCAATACATTGCAATAAATTATATGATATATCATATAATGAGCGTACGATATGATATTTTGTCGTCGTTTGATTGGCCAGGCCAGAGCAGTGTGGTAGCCGTCAGCACGTGTCTTATTTTGTGGATGGGTCCCTCTCACGTGCTTATCTTAACGGAGTCTCCAAGAAAGAAAAGTCCTTTTGTGACGTGTGATTTTTTATATATTTTTTAAGCCCTTTCACACCTCCTTTTTCTCTTCTGCGTGTCCTGCTGTCTCTCTGGCCACACTGTTGCTTTTCTAAGTATTAATATATTAAATTAATATTTTTTTTATTTTATAGATTTTATTTTTAAATAATATAAAAACATAAAAAGATTAATTTTTAAAAAAATATATTTTTTGAAAGAAGGAGGTGTTTGATAATATACTTAATTATTATTTTTTAAAATATTTTTTGCATGAAAATATATTAAAATAATATTTTTTATTTTAAAAAAATTATTTGTAATATCATCTCATTAAAATGATCTGAAAACACTTAAAAAATTAATTTTAAACAAATAAAAAAATTTTAATTTTTTTCAAAAATACTTTTAAAATGCAAAAAACAAAAAATCAGGCTCTTAGAGGGTGTTTAAGAATGTAGTTACGGTTACTTTTTAAAGTTTTTTTCACTCGGAAATATATCAAAATAATTTTTTTATTATTTTTAAAAAATTATTTTTTATATCAGCCCATCAAAATCATCTAAAAACATCAAAAAATTATTAATTTAAAAAAATAAAAATATTTTAAAAATACTTTTAAAATATAAACATAACATACTCAAACGCCGTTTAAAACTTAAAAAAACGGTGCTTAGACAACAAGGCAAGGCAAGGTGTATAGCACTTACCTACTAAATTGACTTGCAAAAAAAAAAAAAAAAAAAATTAAAGAATAATAATGTTAAAAGAATGTGTAAAATGCTTTATTCCATCACAAATAGTAGCCACGGTCGAGTGTGAGGTATGAGATCATGGACACCACGTCATCAATTTTGGTAGATTCTAATAATTTAATTGTTCAATGGAGTAGAAATTTGGGTGGAGGAGAAGGACTTGGATCTTGAGATTATTATGCGCAAGGATCCGTTGTGTTGGCATGTAGCCTAGGGCATATACTCATGATTAATTTCAGAATCTTTTCACTCAGGTAAGGCCAGTGTCCGGCGAGCACCACCAGTTTAAAATCCTCGTCCGCCGTCGAGATTTCATCGTTTCTGAGCCTCAGAGTCTAGGTTTAAGAAAGAATAAAAAGGATAACTTGTCCTGTTCCGTTAAAAATCTAAGTCATGATAAAATTTTATTAAAATTCAGCTCTTTAACTTTATAGTTTTAAAATTCATTCCACGAATCGATCCCGATATTGAAATCAAACTCAATTTAAAATAAATTAAAAATTAAAAATCAGATTGACCTGACAGATTAATCCATGCTTATCATTATACTATCAAACAAATAAAATCTTTTTTATAAATAATTCTTCGCTGTTTAAACTTCAATGAAGGTTGTTGACATAACACTGGACTATCACATTTTCAATCGTAAAAAACTTGCAAGAAATGTGAAAATTAAAAGTATTTATAGGATAAGGGTTTTTAGTGGTTGAATTATAGATTGATTAAAGTATCTTTGTAAATAGTTTATTTCTCCAATATTAAAGTAAACCTTTTTAATGAATATCTCTGGATACTTGCAAAAAATCCTCTTCTAGGGTGTTTGAGGATCCTTGTGATAAAATTAGCAACTTAGTAGAGAAAAAGAGTAATAAATACACTTAAAGATATTTAAATTCTAAGATTTTAGTTGTTCTTGTGTTGATTATGTATCCTTTTAATTTAAGGAAAAACTTGCATTTTATTTGGAAGTTCAAGAGGTATTTACAACCCATGAACCTTGTATTTTTTCTTGAGTGAAGGGATCGGAGAGTAATTTTATCATGACAATATTTACTACGAACAAGATATTCCTCACACAAGCATTAATGAGAAAACATATCTCTTACACAAACATTAATGAAGAAGAATATCTCTTACACAAGCATAAATGAGCATTAATGGAGAAGGATATTGACGATGTCCCAAAAAATCCAAATAGCCTAGGAATAGAGCTCCCAGGTTAGATAATCGGTTAATCAATTTGTCTTAGCAATATCGTCTATTTTTCCTAGTCAAAGTAGTTTATAGCTTATACTTAGTGTTTGGTAGACCAATGTGGTTTGTGACTAGTACCTGTAAAAGGTCATTGTTTTATGGAAGTGAGGACTCTCCGACGGTAAAGTTAGTAACTTTGTAGAGAGAGAAAGTGTAATGATATTTTAGAGAGACAGACTCTAAAAATATATATGTTGTAATGATATTTTAGAGAGACAGACTCTAAAAATATATATGTTGGAAATGTTGAGAATGAAGAGATTGTGAATCTTTGTTATGAATTTCTCATAGTGTATTTATAGCTCAAAAGCCTTGTCCTTTTGTGAAGAGGAGAGTTTGGAGTTAATTTTATCCTTGTGATATTTTAAGTTGTATTCAATTCAAAATAATACGTATTGAATCAGTATAAAAAAATGAGGGGCCCGCATAGGGTCCCAAAAAAAAATCCCTAGAGAGTGTTGGGCTTGGACAAAGTGCTCAAGCCCGCAAGAGATGAAAGTGGGTTCGGGCACACTGCCTTGACC